>Ga0209048_10000548_pt1 | contig 39818 bp, 35 predicted proteins | sample FrelakmetCRP12CR_FD_187146 | JGI IMG/M metagenome (GOLD analysis project Ga0209048, IMG submission 187146) | Freshwater lake sediment microbial communities from the University of Notre Dame, USA, for methane emissions studies - CRP12 CR (SPAdes)... | ecosystem: Environmental > Aquatic >...
GGCGTCAGCTCTTCACGGAAGGCGTCGAGACAACGTTGCCAGAAAAGGGGACCGCGGGACATGCGCAAAGGGGCCTGGGAGTCGTGCGGCGGACATCCTGCGGGAGGGGAACCGGAGCTCCCCGGGGTTCGAACGGAAACGGCACCGGCGACAGGGCCGCCGCACGGCCGGATCCGGGCCGGCGATCTCCCCCCTAGCTTGCGGGGGTCATGCTCGGCTCGGCGGCCGCGTTGCGCCCGTCACTGTACCGGAGTGTAGCGCAACGGACACGAGTTATCCACAGGACCAGGCGCGTCTTCCGGCGCGGCGGCGGCGGTCGTCGGTTCCTCGCCGGGGCCGCGAGCCATTGACAGCGACAAGCTTAACAGGTTCTAATGTAAGGCTTTTTCACTTCGGGGCCGCAGATCATGAAACGCACGTTCCAACCTTCCATCGTGAAGCGCAAGCGCACGCACGGTTTTCGCGCCCGGATGAAGAGCGTCGGCGGCCGCAAGGTGCTGTCCGCGCGGCGGGCCAAGGGCCGCAGCCGGCTCGCGCCCTGACCTGCCGACGTGCCGCGGCGATGGTCGGGGCAAGCCGCCGCTACCGGCTGACGGGATCCGGCGCGTTCGAAGCGGTCTTCCACAGCGGCCGGCGCTGCGACGGCCAGTACCTGCAGGTGATTGCGACGGCGGCCGCGCGGGACGACGGCCGTGCCGGTTTCGTGATCGGCCGCAAGGCGCTGCCCCTCGCCGTCGATCGCAATCGGGTGCGCCGCATGCTTCGCGTCGTGCTGCGCGAAGCGCGGCCCGCGATCGCCGGCCATGATGTGATCGTCCGCCTGAAGCGGGGGGCGCCACGGGCCGAATTTCCGCTGATCCTGGCCGAGGCGACGCGACTGCTCGCGACGCTCGCGGCACGACGAGGAGCCCCATGAAAGCGCTCCTGCTCGCGCTGATCCGCGTCTACCAGTACACGCTGCGGCCCATGCTGGGCGCGAACTGCCGGTTCGCCCCGAGTTGTTCCGACTACGCCCGCGACGCCGTCGTCAAGCACGGCGCGCTCAGGGGCGTATGGCTCGCTGCCCGGCGCATCGCGCGTTGTCACCCGTATCATCCGGGCGGTTACGACCCGGTGCCCTGACCCACTTTCGAATTTCCCGCGCGCAACGCGTCCCGCGGCGCGCGCTCACCCGGGCTGTCATGGATACCCAACGCCTCATCCTGTTTGTCATATTCTCGGTCTCGGCGCTGTTCTTGTGGGAGGCCTGGCAGAAGGAGCACCGCCCGCCGGCGGCGGCGGTGGTCGCGGCGCCCCAGGCAACGCCCGGCGCCTCCGGCGTCCTTCCGCCGGCTTCGGAAGTCCCCGCTGCGCTGTCGGCCGCGCCGCCCGGCGCGGCGCCGGCTTCCACGGCGCAGCAAGGCGTTCCCGGACGCACGATCACGGTCACCACCGACCTCTATCGCGCCGACGTCGACACGACGGGAGGCGCGATCACGCAGATCGCCCTGCTCAAGCACCACGATCCCGGCGACGAAGCGAAGCCCTATCTCGCGCTGCTGCGCACGCCCGAGCGCACGCTGGTCGCCCAGTCGGGATTGCTCGGCGACGGCATGCCCAATCATCGGAGCGTCTACGAGGCCCTGCCCGGACCGCGGGAGCTCGCCGCGGACGCCGACCGGGTCGTGCTGCGCCTGCAGACCACCGCGGCGAACGGCGACAAGGTCGTCAAGGTGCTGACGTTCCATCGCGGCAGCTACCTCGTCGACGTCGGCTACGACATCACGAACAACGGCGCGGCGCCGGTCGCGCCGTACGCGTATTACCAGTTGACGCGGGACACGAAGACGCAGGGCACGCAGAATTCGATGGCCCCGGTTTCGTACGCGGGGCCGGTCATCTACAACGAGACCGACAAGTTCAAGAAGCTCGAGTTCGGCGAGCTCGACAAGCTGGCCGCCGACCCTTCGCGCAAGCTGCCCTATACGCGGACCACCGACAACGGCTGGGTCGGCATGGTCGAGCACTATTTCGTCGCCGCATGGCTGCCGGGGGACGAGAAGAAGGGGGCGCGCGAGTTCTACGCGAAGAAACTCGACGGCGGGCTCTACTCCGCCGGCGTCATCGTGCCCGTGGGGACGATCGCGCCGGGCGCGACCGGCGAAGTCCGCGTGCCGCTCTACGTCGGGCCACAGGAGCAGGACGAGCTCGCGAAGCTCGCCAAGGGCCTCGACCTCGTCGTCGACTACGGCATCTTCACCGTGATCGCCGCGCCGCTGTTCTGGCTGCTCAAGTGGCTGCACGGAATCGTTCACAACTGGGGCTGGGCGATCGTGCTGCTCACGATCATCATCAAGAGCGCGTTCTATCCGCTGAACCACGCCAGCGCCCGCTCGATGGCGAAGATGAAGGTGATCGCGCCGAAGCTGAAGGCGCTGCAGGAGCAGTACGCGAACGACAAGCAGCAGCTCCAGATCAAGATGATGGAGATGTACAAGCAGGAGAAGATCAACCCGCTGGGCGGCTGCCTGCCGATCCTCGTGCAGATCCCGGTGTTCATTGCGCTGTACTGGGTACTCCTCTCGGCGGTCGAGCTGCGGCATGCGCCCTGGATCGGCTGGATCCACGACCTGTCCGCGCCGGACCCGTACTTCGTGCTGCCCGTCGTCTACGCGATCACCGCGTATCTGCAGGTGCGCCTCTCGCCGACGCCGATTTCCGACCCGGTGCAGGCCAAGGTGATGCAGATCATGCCGATCGCGTTCTCGGTCATGTTCATCTTCTTCCCGTCGGGTCTCGTGCTCTACTGGCTCATCAACAATTCCTTGCAGATCTTTCAGCAGTGGCACATGAACCGGGTGCTGGAGAAGGAAACGGCGGCCGCCGCCGCGAAACGGCGCTAGCCGCCGGGGCGCTCCGGCGGCGGGAAACAACCAGCGAGGGCGCCCCATGACCGCCAACCGGCACCGCGCGCCGGTTCCTGACACGATCGCGGCGATCGCGACACCGTCGGGCCGCGGCGGCATCGGCGTGATCCGGGTTTCCGGGGCCGCCGTGCCGGCGGTTCTTGCCGGCGTCGTCGGCCGGGAGCTCGAGCCCCGTGTCGCAACCGTCGCGGCGTTTCGGGGCGCGCAGGGCGAGGTGCTCGACCAGGGCCTCGCGCTCTATTTCCCGGCCCCGCAGTCCTACACCGGCGAGCACGTGCTCGAGCTGCACGGCCACGGGGGCCCGGCGGTGCTGCGGCTCTTGCTCGCGCGCTGCGTCGAACTGGGCGCGCGGCTCGCGCAGCCCGGCGAATTCACGCAGCGGGCGTTTCTCAACGGCAAGCTCGACCTCGCGCAGGCCGAAAGCGTCGCCGACCTGATCGACGCCGCCACCGCGACGGCCGCGCGCGCGGCGGCGCGGAGCCTCTCCGGAGAGTTCTCACGCGAGATCCGTGCGCTCGTCGACGCGCTGGTCGAGCTGCGGATGTTCACCGAGGCCACGCTCGATTTCCCGGAGGAGGAGTTCGACTTCCTGCGTGCCGCCGACGCGCGCGGGAAGCTCGCGGCCATCGACGCGCGGGTCGCGGGGATTCTCGTGCGGGCAACGCAGGGGGCGCTGCTGCGCGACGGCCTCGCGATCGTGCTGGTCGGCCGTCCCAACGTCGGCAAGTCGAGCCTGCTCAACCAGCTCGCCGGCGACGCGGTCGCGATCGTCACCCCGCTCGCCGGCACGACGCGCGACGCGGTGCGCGCGCAGGTCGAGATCCACGGGGTTCCTCTCACCATCGTCGACACCGCCGGGCTTCGTCCGACCGACGACCCGATCGAGAGCCTCGGCATCGCGCGCACGTGGGACGCCGTCGCGCGGGCCGATGTATCGCTCGTGCTGGTCGATGTCGCGGCCGGCGAGGGCGTCGCCGACGCCGACGTCGCGATCCTCGATGCGCTGCCGGCGGCGCTCCCGCGGATCGTCGTCCACAACAAGATCGACGTGGCGGGTGTCGCTCCCGCCGTCCAGACGCGGGCGGCCACGGCGCGCCGCGACGAGGCGCCGCGCGAGGAGCGCCACGTTTTCCTGTCCGCGAAGACCGGCGCGGGGGTCGACCTGTTGCGGCATGAAATCCTCCGCGCCGCCGGCGCGCACGAGGACATGGAGGGAGCGGTCCTCGCGCGCGAGCGGCATCTCGTCGCCCTGCGGCAGGCACAGGGCCATGTCGCGGCGGCGGGCGCGCACGCCGTCGCCGCGAAACCGGCGCTCGAGCTGATGGCGGAGGACCTTCGCGCGGCGCACACCGCGCTCGCGGCGATCACCGGCGAATTCACGGCCGACGACTTGCTGGGCGTCATCTTCTCCAGGTTCTGCATCGGCAAATGAGGCGCTTCGCGGTCCCGCCGGCGGCTTCCGGACTGGCGCTGGGAGCAGCGGCCGGATGGCTGTTCAGCCGCATGGGCACGCCGATCCCGTGGATGCTGGGCCCGATGTTCGCCCTGGCGCTGCTGCGGATCGCCGGCAGCAACGTCACCGCGATCCGCGGCGGACGGCACTTCGGGCAGTGGATCATCGGCACCTCGCTCGGCCTCTACTTCACGCCGCACGTCGTGCGCGAGGTCGCGGGGTGGTGGCCGCTCCTGCTCGCCGCGGCGGCCTTTTCGATTGCGCTGGGCTATGCCGCCGGCCTCGCGCTCGCGCGCATGGCCGACATCGACCGCACGACGGGCATATTTGCGAGCGTTCCGGGAGGCGCCGCGGAGATGGCGGTGCTGGGACAGCGATTCGGCGCGCGCGTCGACCGGGTTGCGGCGGCGCAGAGCCTGCGCATCCTGATCGTCGTCGCCGTCGTGCCGGCGGCCTTTGCCGTCGCCGGCGTGCATGGCGCGGACGTCTACGTTCCGGGAACGACGCAGTTCTCGTGGGCGGGGTTCGCGCTGCTGCTGGCCGCGACGGCGGCAGGCGGCTTCGCGGCGACGGCGGTCGGCGTGCCGAACGCTTTCGTGCTGGGCTCGCTCGCCGTCGCGATTCCGCTGACAGCGGCCGAGGTCAACCTGTCGGCGATGCCCACGGTGGTGTCGAACGCGGCGCAGTGCCTGCTCGGGTGCGCGCTCGGCGCCCGCTTCGAGCGCGATTTCCTGCGGGGCGCACCGCGTTTCGTGGCCGCGGTCTGCGCAAGTGTCGCGGGCGCGATCGCGATCTCCGCGGCATTCGGTGCGCTCGCTGCGAGCCTTGCCGGGCTGCCTCCGGCGACGCTGGTGCTGGGCACGGCCCCCGGCGGGATCGCCGAGATGTGTATCACGGCCAAGGTGCTGCAGCTCGGCGTTCCGCTGGTCACGGCGTTCCACGTGTCGCGCGTGGTCGTTCTGCTGCTCTTCACGGTGCCGCTCTTCGCGCGGCTCCGCGCGTGGCGCCAGGGCCGCGGAAGAAGCCACAGGTGATCGGGGGACGCGTGACGACCGGCGAGCGGAGAGGGAGGCACGTGTGCGCTGTCGGCTACATGTCGCGCCGCGGCCGCATGTTTCGGCGACCGGCGCGCACGGTGTAGACTTTCCGCTGATTGCCCGGGCGCGGAGGTCTTCCACGCCGGGTTCCCGCAGCGTTCCAATTCGCGCAGATCCTCCATGAGCCCATCCGATTCGCTGTCCTCGCTCGCTGCGGCCGTTGCCGCGCCGCCGTACGTACGCCATTCTCGCCTTCTCGCCTGGGTTCGGAAGATCGCCTCGCTGACCAAGCCCGAGCGCATCGTGTGGTGCGACGGCAGCGAGGCGGAGTTCCACGAGCTGTGCGCGGAAATGGTCCTCGCCGGCACGCTGAAGAGATTGAATCCGGTCCTGCGGCCCAACAGCTACCTGGCGCTTTCCGATCCGTCGGACGTCGCGCGCGTCGAGGATCGCACGTTCATCTGCTGCGAGAAGCAGGAGGACGCCGGGCCGACGAACAACTGGGTGGCACCGGCGGAAATGCACGCGACGATCAGCCGCCTCTTCGACGGGTGCATGCGCGGACGCACGATGTACGTCGTGCCGTTCTCGATGGGGCCGATCGGCAGCCACATCGCGCATATCGGGATCGAGCTTTCGGACAGCCCGTATGTCGTCGTCAACATGAAACTGATGACGCGGATGGGAAGGCCGGTCTACGAGGTCCTGGGGCCGGACGGCGCGTTCGTCCCGTGCGTGCACTCGGTCGGAGCCCCGCTGGCCGCGGGGCAGATGGACGTGGCGTGGCCGTGCAATCGCGAGCACAAGTACATCGTGCATTTTCCCGAGGCGCGGGAGATCTGGTCCTACGGCTCGGGCTACGGCGGCAATGCGCTGCTCGGCAAGAAGTGCTTCGCGCTGCGAATCGCATCGGTGATGGGCCGCGACCACGGCTGGCTCGCCGAGCACATGCTGATCCTCGGCGTCACCTCGCCGACCGGCGAGAAGAGCTACATTGCGGCGGCGTTCCCCAGCGCGTGCGGGAAGACCAACTTCGCGATGCTGATCCCGCCGGCGGGATTCGAGGGCTGGCAGGTGTCCACGATCGGCGACGACATCGCGTGGATCAAGCCGCACGACGACGGGCGGTTCTACGCGATCAATCCCGAGGCGGGGTATTTCGGGGTCGCGCCGGGTACCTCGCACGAATCGAACCCCAACGCGATGGAGATGCTCAAGGCCAACGTGATCTTCACCAATGTCGCGCTGACCGATGACGGCGACGTCTGGTGGGAGGGGATGACCAAGACGCCTCCGGCGCACCTGGTGGACTGGCAGGGCCACGCGTGGACGCCCGACTGCGGCCGCAAGGCGGCGCATCCGAATGCGCGGTTCACGGTGGCCGCGATCCAGTGTCCGTCGCTCGACCGCGACTGGGACAACCCTGACGGCGTGCCGATCGACGCGTTCATCTTCGGCGCACGGCGCAGTGACACGGTGCCGCTCGTGGTCGAGGCGAGGACGTGGGAGGAGGGCGTGTACAAGGCGGCGACGATGGGATCGGAGACGACCGCGGCGGCGACCGGCAAGATCGGCGAAGTGCGCCGCGATCCGTTCGCGATGCTGCCCTTCTGCGGCTATCACGTCGCCGACTACTTCGCGCACTGGCTGAAGATGGGCAAGGCGGTGCCCAGGCCGCCGAAGATCTTCAACGTCAACTGGTTCCGCACGGATGCGCACGGCCGGTTCGTCTGGCCGGGCTTCCGCCAGAACATGCGCGTGCTCGCCTGGATCGTCGAGCGCTGCCATGCGCGCGGCAACGCGGCGGAGACGGCGCTTGGCTTCGAGCCCGACTTCGCCGACCTGAACTGGACGGGACTCGATTTCGGCCCCGCGAAGTTCCATCAGGTGACGAAGGTCGACAAGACCATGTGGACGCGCGAGCTGGCTGCGCACGACGACCTGTTTGCGAAGCTGGGGGCGAAGCGTCCGGCGGCCCTCGTCGCGGAGCGCGACCGTCTGGCCAGCCGTCTGTTGAAGTAAGCGCTTACACAACGGCCGGTTGCGGCCGGGTGCTTCGCAGGGGTGCGCAAGGCGATACCCAGCGAATCCTCGCGCCCGCGGTCCGGGCAACCCGCCGCAAGTCTCTGGCCGGTCTCAAGCGCGCGACCGTCGCCCCCCGGACACCAGGCGCCCAGACGCATAAATACGTTACAAGTCAAGAGATTGCTAATTTCTGCGCAGCTATCTGGCGGCGCCCGTCAGCAATCCCGTGGCAGCTTCTAAGCCGGGTCCGTTCGCGGCGCAACCCGCTAGCAGGGCCGCGACCTCGGCTCGGCTGGGCGCCCCGAGCCGGCCGCCGGTCCGTGTGCATTTGATGGCGGCGGCGCAGTTCGCGAGACGAGCGGCAGCGGCAATGTCGAGCCCCTCGCCGAGCCCCAGGGTGAAGGCCCCGTGCCAGACGTCGCCGGCGGCGAGCGTGTCCACGGCGATGATCTGCGGCGCCGGAATCCGGCGCGCGCAGTCGCCGTCGCGCCACAGGAACCCCAAGGGACCCAAGGTGACGCCGATCACTCCCCGCGCCGTCGGCGCGATCCGGGTAAGGCCTTCTTCCGGATCGCGGGTCCCGGACGCCAGCGCAAGCCCGGGCTCGGAGAAGACGACGTGGGTCGCGCGGTGGGCCAAATCGAGCACGACGTCGCGCGGGCCGATGTCCCCGTCGAGCACCGCCGGGATGCCCGCCGCGGCGGCGGCATCGAGCACGGCGGCGGCCCCGGCGGCCCAGCGAACGTCGGCGAGCACGGCGGCGAACCCGGCCACCTGCGCGAGCGGCAGCCAGGAGGCGTCAGCATCGAGCTTCGGATCGTTATAGGCGCAGACGAGGCGCTCACCGTCGTCGGCCACGAGGATGGCGGCGGAAGGAGAGGTGCACCCGGCCACGCGCCGCACGGAGGTCGTGTCGACGCCTTCCGCGGCTAGCTGAGCGAGGATGCGCTCGCCCAACTCGTCGGCACCGACGCGCCCCCAGTACGAGGCCTGCCCGCCGAGCCGCGCGACCGCCACGCTTGCGTTCGCGGCCATGCCGCCGCCGCACTCGGTGAATCCGGTGGCCAACACCTTGGTCGGGGCCACCGGAATTGCGGGCACACGGTAGATGGCGTCGAGGGCCGACATGCCGAGGCAGAGAATCCGGGTCATGGGGGATGCTGGGGTTGGAGGCAGCAAGATAACGTTGCCTGTGGATTGTAGGCGGGCGGGCGCACCAGGTCACTTTGGTTCCACGTGAAACAGGCGCAGTCGCTGGGGGTACATCGTCCGCCGTGTCGAGCCCCCACGCCGGAGGGTTTCCGCCGGATTTTCCGTGGCCGCCCGACCTCCGTCGTGGCATGCGCCGGAGCGGGTTGGCGAGCCCGGAACGGATCGACCCGTCGGGACGCGGGGGTCCCCGCGGGCACGCGCTTGCCGGCCGATGCGTTGGCGCCGGTCGCCATCGGTCGCCGGCGCGCCTTGGCGCCTGCGCACCCCGCCGGGATCGCTCGCCGGATGCGCGGGGCCGGGCGCGACGTTTCACGTGGAACATCCTCGCGGCGCGCGGGATCGTGCCGCTTGCGATGACTGTTCCGGGGTTCCGCTTTGTCGTATCATTGGCGCCCGGTTGGCGCCGGGGGCATTCGTCTCCATTTAGAAAATGCTATTAAAATCATGTATTTTCCGATGCGTTTCGATGTGATCGTCGTGGGTGGCGGCCATGCCGGCACCGAGGCGGCGCTCGCAAGCGCGCGGATGGGCCGCAGGACGCTGCTCTTGACGCACAACCTCGAGACGCTGGGCCAGATGTCCTGCAACCCTTCGATCGGAGGGATAGGCAAGGGCCATCTCGTCAAGGAGATCGACGCCCTCGGCGGGGCGATGGCGATCGCGACGGACGAGTCCGGAATTCAGTTTCGCACCCTCAATTCGAGCAAGGGACCCGCGGTCCGGGCGACGCGCGCGCAGGCCGACCGCGTTCTCTACAAGGCGGCGATCCGGCGGCGGCTGGAGACCCAGCCCAACCTCACGCTTTTCCAGCAGGCGGTCGACGACCTGACGCTCGACGGCGACGGCGCAGGTGCGCGCGTCACGGGCGTCATCGCGCAGATGGGCCTCAGGTTCGAGGCCGACGCGGTGATCCTGACCACCGGAACATTCCTGTCGGGGCTGATCCACATCGGCCTCGAGCACTACGAGGCGGGACGCGCCGGCGATCCGCCGGCGAAGACCCTCGGCGCTCGCTTGCGCGAACTGCAGCTGCCAGCGGGTCGGCTGAAGACAGGCACGCCGCCGAGGCTGGACGGCCGCACCATCGACTTCGCCGCGCTGGAGGTGCAGCCCGGCGATGATCCCGCGCCGGTCTTCAGCTTTGCGGGCACGCGCGCCATGCATCCGCGGCAGGTGCCGTGCTGGATAACGCACACCAACGCGCGCACCCACGAGATCATCCGCGGCGGCCTCGACCGCTCGCCGCTGTTCACCGGGATCATCAAGGGGGTAGGGCCGCGTTACTGCCCTTCGATCGAGGACAAGGTGGTGCGCTTTGCCGACCGGGACAGCCACCAGGTCTTCCTGGAGCCCGAAGGCCTCGCGACGAACGAGATCTACCCGAACGGGATTTCGACGTCGCTGCCGTTCGACGTCCAGCTTGCGCTCGTGCGCTCGATCAGGGGCTGCGCGCAGGCGCACATCGTCCGGCCCGGCTATTCGATCGAGTACGACTATTTCGATCCGCGTGCGCTCAAGTCGACGCTCGAGACCAAGGCGATCCGCGGGCTGTTCTTCGCCGGGCAGATCAACGGCACCACCGGCTACGAGGAAGCCGCGGTGCAGGGCCTCCTCGCGGGCGTCAACGCCGGGCTCTACGTCAGCGGGCGCGAAGGCTGGTCGCCGCGGCGCGACGAGGCGTATCTCGGCGTGCTCGTCGACGACCTGGTGACGCGCGGCGTGACGGAACCGTACCGGATGTTCACGTCGCGCGCCGAATATCGGCTGCAGCTGCGCGAGGACAATGCCGACCTGCGCTTGACCGAGCGCGGCCGGGAGCTCGGGGTCGTCGACAACGCGCGCTGGGACGCCTTCGCGCGGAAGCGTGACGCCATTGCGCGCGAGCTCGACCGGCTCGGGGTCACGAGCGTCGGTCCCGCGAACGTCGCGCCGGACGACGCGGCACGGGTGCTGGGCCAGCCCATCGAGCGCGACTTCCTGCTCGCGGACCTGCTGCGACGGCCGGGCGTCACGTACGCGTCGCTGATGACGCTGCCCGCGGCAGGCGCGGCGCTCGCGGATCCCGCGGTGGCCGAACAGGTCGAGGTCACGACCAAGTATGCCGGTTACATCGCGCGCCAGCAGGACGAAATCGCGCGCCAGCGCGCGCAGGAAGCCCTCCGGCTCCCGCCCGATCTCGACTATCGCACCGTGCGCGGGTTCTCGGCCGAGGTGCAGCAGAAACTGAATCTGCACCGCCCGGAGACGCTCGGGCAGGCAACGCGCATATCGGGCATCACGCCGGCGGCGATCTCCCTGCTGCTCGTGCACCTGAAGCGCGGCCTCGCATTGCCGGTGGACGCGGACGACGGACCGTCGCCGGCGGCGCCGACGGCCGCGCGGCGGTCCGCGTGAGTGAGGTCTTCGACCTCGACTCCGGCCTGCTGCAACTGGGCGCCGCCGGCGTACGCCTCCCGCGCGGCGCCCGCGAGAAGCTCGTCGGCTACCTCGAACTCCTCGCGAAATGGAACCGCACTTACAACCTCACGGCGATCCGCGAGCCGGAGCGCATGGTCACGCACCATGTGCTCGATGCGCTCGCGGTGCTGCCGCATCTGCCCGCCCTGTCCGCGCGCCCCGGATTGCGTGTGCTCGACGTCGGCAGCGGCGGCGGCGTGCCGGCGCTCCCGCTGGCGATCGCGCGGCCCGCGTGGCGCGTCGTCGCGCTCGACAGCAGCCACAAGAAGGGCGCGTTCCTCCAGCAGGCGGTGATCGAGCTCGCGCTGCCGAATGTCGAGGTTGTCGTCGCGCGCGTCGAGGATTACGCGCCGACGGCGCCGTTCGACATCGTGATCTCGCGCGCATTCTCCGATCTCGCGACCTTCGTCGGGACGAGCGCGCGGCACCTCGTCGAAGGCGGGCAGCTGGTCGCGATGAAGGGGGTCCATCCCGACGAGGAAATCGCGCAGCTTCCCCCGGCCTTCCGCGTCGTCGCATCGCCGGCGCTCGCGGTGCCGGGGCTTGACGCCGAACGGCACCTGATCGTGATCGAGCGCCGATGACGAAGATCATCGCGATCGCGAATCAGAAGGGAGGCGTCGGCAAGACGACGACCGCCGTCAACCTCGCGGCGAGTCTCGCGGCGATGAAACGGCGCGTGCTGCTCGTCGACCTCGACCCGCAGGGTAACGCGACGACCGGAGCGGGGGTCGACAAGCGCGCGGTGGCGGCGACCGTGTATCACGTGCTGCTGGGCGAACGGAAGCTCTGCGACGTGCGCACCGCTGCGCCGTCGGGCGGCTTCGATCTCGTGCCCGCGAACCGGGAGCTGGCCGGCGCCGAGGTGGAACTCGTCGACCTGCCCGAGCGCGAGATGCGGCTCAGGGACGCGCTCGGGGAGGCGCTGCGGCAGATGCGCGCGGCGATCTCGGAGCTCGCGCCCGAGTACGACTTCATTCTGCTGGACTGCCCGCCGTCGCTGTCGCTGCTCACGCTGAACGGGCTCTGCGCGGCGGACTCCGTGCTCATCCCGATGCAGTGCGAGTACTACGCGCTGGAGGGGCTCTCCGACCTCGTCCAGACGGTGAAGAAGGTGCGTGCGCATCTCAACCCCAGGCTCGAGATCGAGGGCTTGCTGCGCACGATGTACGATCCGCGCAACACGCTCGCGCTCAATGTCGCCGCGGAGCTTGAGCGCCATTTCGGCGATAAGCTCTATCGCACGGTGATTCCGCGGAACATCCGGCTGGCCGAGGCGCCGTCGCACGGCGTGCCCGTGCTCTTTCTCGACAAGAATTCGAAGGGGGCGCAGGCGTATCTGGCACTCGCCGGCGAGATGCTGCGCAGGGCGGAGGCGGCGGCGGCCGTCGCCGACCGCTCCGCGCCCGCAAACACGGAGAACCCACGATGATCCGACCCAAGGGCCTCGGCCGCGGCCTCGACGCGCTGCTCGCAGGCTCCGACGATTCCGGTAAAAGAGACGCGCTGCAGGCGCTCGCGATCGATCGCCTGCAGCCGGGCAAATACCAGCCGCGGACGCAGATGGACGACGTCGCGCTCGACGAGCTCGCCGGGTCGATCCGCGAGCACGGGGTCATGCAGCCGATCCTGGTGCGGCCGATTGACGGCGGCCGCTTCGAGATCGTCGCCGGCGAGCGCCGGTGGCGCGCGGCAAAGCGCGCCGGCCTCGCGGAAGTCCCGGCGTTGGTGAAGGCGATGCCCGATCAATCGGCGCTGGCGCTGGCGCTGATCGAGAACATCCAGCGCGAGGACCTCAATCCGCTCGAGCAGGCGAACGGGATCCACCGCCTGATCGAGGAGTTCGGCCTGACGCACGACGCGGCGGCGAAGGCGGTCGGCCGCTCGCGCAGCGCGGTCTCGAATCTGTTGCGACTGCGCGAGCTCGCGAAGCCGGTCCAGGCCTACCTGATGGGCGGGCAGCTCGACATGGGTCACGCGCGCGCGCTCCTCGCCCTGGCGGGCGGTCAGCAGACGGCGGCCGCGGCGCGCGTCGTCGCACAGGGCTTGTCGGTGCGCGAAACGGAGCGGCTCGTCCACCAGTTCGCGCATCCGGGCCGGCGCGGCGCGAATCGCGGCGCACGCGCTCCCGACCCCGATCTCCTGCGGCTGCAGGAAGAGCTCGCCGAAGTGCTCGGTGCGAAGGTGACGATCGAGACCCGGAAAGGCGGCTCGGGACGGCTCGTCATCGGATATGCGAGCCTCGAGCAGCTCGACGGAATTCTCGCGAAGCTCCGCTGACGTTTCGCCCGCGCGGCCGGTCGAGGGAGGAACAGCCCGGCGCACCCGCGCCGGATTGGCGTGCCGCCGGCCGCGAAGCCCGCGGCCGCCGCCCGCAAGAACGGCGCCCCCGCGGAGCGCCGTTGCGGTTTCGGGGCGCGCGCTTCAGCCGATCTGCCGCAGCATCGTTTCCGCGTCCGACACCTCGTACTTGCCCGGCGCCTCGATGTTGAGCACTTTCACCACGCCGTCGTCGACCAGCATCGAGAAGCGCTGGCAGCGCAGGCCCAGTCCCTTCGCGGTGAGGTCGAATTCGAGTCCGAGCGCCTTCGTGTAGCTGGCGCTGCCGTCGCCCATCATGCGGATCTTGCTGCCCGTCTTCTGGTCGCGCGCCCAGGCGCCCATCACGAACGCATCGTTGACGGACATGCAGATGACGTCGCTAACGCCCTTCGCCTTCAGCCGGTCGATGTTCTGCACGTAGCTCGGCACGTGCTTCGCCGAGCACGTGGGGGTGAACGCGCCTGGGAGCCCGAAGATCGCGACCTTCCGGCCCTTCGTCAGGTCGTCGACCTTGAACTCGTTGGGGCCGATCGCGCAGCCCGCGGTCTCGACTTCGACGTATTCGGATAGCGTGCCTGCCGGAAGTCTGTCGCCCACTTTGATCGTCATGCTTTCTCCTTGGGGTGCGTTCGGCCGCGGGGGGTCGCGGGAAAGCTTCGAGGATTGCAGGCATCGCGGCGAATTTCAACCCCACACTGCGGCGGGGTACGCGGACCGCAGCTTTCCCCGGCCTGGTTCTGGCGGCGGCGTTACCGGTTCCGCAGGCGGAAGGAGAGGGAAATGGCATCGCCGAGGAAGGCGGCCGCTTACGCGGGCGACGGCGCGAGATCGCCGCCGGAGGCTCCTCGGCATCGAGGGGCCCCGGACGCCTTCAGCCGCGAACAGCCGTTGCACGACCCGGGGGGAGGCTTCCGCGATGCCCGGGTGAGGCGCGGTGCGCTATTTTGACTCGAGCTCCGTTATCCCGCCCCACGGATCGGGCCAGCCGCCGGCCGACCACGCTTCGAGGCGGGCCAGGAATACTTTCGCGATTCCGTCGTCGCGATGGGCCTCGGCAAGCGCCCGCCATTGCGCGAGCGCGCTTTCCCAGCGCCCCTCGCGGTACGCCGCGAGTGCGGCGCCGGCCATGGCGGCGAGCGATGGATCGTCGCAGGGCGTGAAGAGGTCGACGGCCTGCTGCCGGCCTTTCACGCGCACGCTGTCCACCGGACGCATCACGCGCCCCGGGCGAAGCGTCTTCCAAACGCGGTCGCTCATGAGAATGCCGGTCCCGTACAGTTTGTTCACACCCTCGAGGCGCGAGGCGAGGTTCACGCTGTCGCCGATGGCCGTGTAGTCGAAGCGGTGCGTTCCTCCGAGATTGCCGACAATGCATTGGCCCCGGTGCAGGCCGATGCGCATGCGAAGCGGGGGGCCGCCCGCAGCCAGCAGGTCGGCGCGCATCTTCGCCATTGCGGTCTGCATCTCGATCGCGGCGTCGACGGCGTGATCCGATTGCGCCGGGTCCGCGACCGGGGCGCCCCAGAAGGCCATGACGGCGTCGCCGATGAACTTGTTCACGGTGCCGCCGTGCAGCAGCACGATCTCGGTCATCTCCGCCAGGTGGCGGTTCAGGATCGCCACGACTTCCTCCGCCGGCCTCGCCTCGCATATGCTCGTGAACTCGGCCAGGTCGGTGAAAAGGAGCGTCAGTTCGCGACGGTCACCGCCCAATTTGAGCTTGCCCGGGTCGGCGATGATCTCGTCGACGATTGCCGGCGAGACATACTGGACGAATGCGTTGCGAAGCTCCTGCCGTCGCGCCTGTTCGCTGAGGTAGCCGCGAATACCCTGGCCCGCGTAGGCGAGCCCGATGGTCGCCAGCGCCGCGGTCGCGGGCAGCCACAGGCGCTGATAGCGGAACAGCGCCGCATCGACGAGCGCCACGAGGACCATGAGTCCAAGTGCCCACGCGCCGCTGCGCCAGGGGTGCCACGACCGCATCGTGAGCCACGCGAGGCCGGCCGCCGCGAGGACGAGGAACATGGCAAGGGGCGCGCGCGCCTCGCGCAGCGGCTCCCCGGTCATCATGTTGGCGATCAGGGTGGCCTGGACCTCGACCCCGGGCATCAACAATCCGGTGCTCGCATGGAACGGCGTGAAGAACATGTCCGCCTCGACGGCGGAGATGTCCGGCGTGGTCCTGAGCCCGCGGCCGATGAGCACGATGTTGTCGCGCAGGACCTCCTTCCAGTTCTCCGACAGGAGGTTCGCGGGATCGAGCAGACGGTAGTACGGGATCGTGGTGAAGGTCTGCGGCCCGCCCAGATAGCGTATGCGGTCGTTCGCGGTCATGGACAGGTCCCGGACCACGCCCGGATGCACCTGGTCGAAGTTCGAGATCACCTCGAGCCAGAAGGCGCCCTGCGAGCGCGGGACGTCGCGCAGGACGCCGTCCACGTCGGTCTTCACCGTCGCCAGGCCCGCGGTGGCGCCGGCCTCGATGAACTCGGGGCGGGGATCGGAGCGCACCCACTGCCGGGCTTGGCGAGTCTCGCGATACTCGAGGTTGGCGGCGAGGACGACGTGCCCGAAGTTGCGGATCGCGCGCGCGAACGCCGCGTCTTCGGCAGGCTGGGCATCGGGCTCGGCGAAGACCACATCGAAGGCGGCAACCGCGACGCCTGCTTCCTTCAGCCGGTCCAGCACTTGCGCATGGATGCCGCGGGGCCATGGCCACTGCTTGCCGACGGCCGCCATGGACTCCTCGTCGATCGAGAGGATCGTAATGGGAAGGTCCGCCTGGTTCGGTGCGGTGAGGACCGTCAGCACATCGAATGTCTTCAGTTCGATGGTGCGCCAGGCGTTGCTGAGGCAAAGGCCGACGCCGACGAGCCCCGCGGCGACCAGCGGCCACGGCCAGTCGCGAGGCAGGCGCGCATACCTGGCCAAGGTCGGCAACCGCGTCATAGCCCGCGCGCCCGGGAGCGGTCAGAAGCGCAGCCGGGCATCCACCACGTAATACTCAGGCCTGGCCTTGCTGCCGATGTCGCTCGCGCCGAATCCGAGGATCCAGCGCTTGTCGGGCGCCTCCCAGTACGCGGCCAGCGAGGTCGTGTAGTCGGCGGGTATCCGGCCCTGCGGCGTGTTGTCGCGATCCGTGTAGCGCTCGGAGCGGTACACCACGCGCGCGCTCAGGTAGACGTGCTGCGGGGACGACCACGTGACACCGACCGCGGCGACGTCGCTCGGGACATAGGGAATGCGGGCGTTGTCGTTGGCGGCGACGATGTCGCCCGCGTCGTTCCGGGTGTAGATCGTCGCGTGGTTGCGGGTATGCGCATACTGGGCAGCGATCGAGAACTCCTTCGTAAACATATGGTTGAACGAGACGCCGGCTGCCGCGACCTTGCCCTCGTCGAAATCGGGCGTGCCTTCGAGCAGGTCGAGGGTCGCGACGTTGATCAGCTGCTGGTTGCGCAGCAGTTCGACGAACTGGATCTGCGGGACCGGGATCCGGTAGCCGAGCTGCCCGAGGTTGCGCACCTCCTCGTTGTCGTAGAAGCCGCTCACGTGCGTGCGCTCGCCGAGGTCGGCGTGTACCTGCACGGTCCAGCGCGTCGCCTTGCCGCCCGCGGCGACCAGGCGGTCGTCGAGCGGTATGCCGGCCGTCGCCACGGGCGCAAGCGTGCTGGTCGACACGGGCTGGGTCCAGCGCTGCCATGCCCCGCGGACGGCGAAGTCGTCCGCCTTGTACACGGCGCCGAACCGCGGGTTCCATGCATTCTTCTTCGATTCGCCGCCGAATTCCTGGAAGGTCGGCGTGCTGATGTCGCCGATCTGCACCAGGTAGAGCCTGAGTTCGTCGATGTTCTGGCTGAACTGCTGCCAGAACAGGTCGCCCTGCACCGAGAATTGCGGCGTCAGGTCCTTTACGTAGGACGCATACGCCTGTTTCGATTTGAGCTCGGACTCCTGGTTGACCGAGAAACCGAAGCTCACGAAGCCGGACGGCGTGGAGAACACACCGACCTGCAGCAGCTTCTCCGTGCGCTGATCGCTCGCGAATTCCGCGCCGAAGGAAAGATGATCGGTCGGCGTGAGGTCGATCGAGTGGCGCGCCTCAAGGTCCTCCGGCCGGCTGTTGAACGACGAGTCCGCCGACGAGGCTGCGGTGAAGTCCGCATTGAAGACGACGTAGTTCTGGAACTTTCGCTGTTCGTTGGTGCGGCCGGCCTTGAGCCACGTCATCGAGGTGGGCGAGAAGCGGTAGCGCACGCCCGCGTCGATGCGTTCCTTGTCGAGGTCACCGCTGGTCCCGCTGTAGTCGCGGAGCGTGACTGTGTCGAGGAACTTGGTCCAGTAGGCGAACACGCCGAGGTCTTCCGTGAGCAGGCTGCCGAGGCCCAGCGCGTAGAGCTCGGCGCGCCGGTCTCCCTTGACCTCGCCCGACACGCCATCGGGGTCGGTCGTCGTGGTCCACGTGGTCCCGATACCTCGCTCGACATCGACGAAATACGCGCTGCGGAAGGGTTCGTCGACGAGCCCGTTCAGGCGCAGATACGGGTTCGACAACCGATCGCCGGCGGAGGTGTACGCATACGTCTCGCCCAGCGTTGCATAGTGACCGGCACTTGGCGTCAGCGTCGAGAAGCGGTTGCTGCCCCCGAAGGCGGTCGGGTCGGTGAGGAACCCCTGGAACAGTTCCGAGTTGCGGTTGTACGACCCGCGATAGCGGTCCGAGAGGAACAGGTGGCTGCTCGCGAGGTATGGGCTGTAGGACTGCTGCGCGATTTCCAGCGCCCAATCCTCGAGGCCGAAGAACGCCAGGGCATAGCCGAGATTGCCGGTGCCCTGCTGGTTGTTCACGACCTGGTTGAGCGATTTGAGGTAGGGCAGGCGCTTCATCGCCTCGCGTGAAGCCGCGACCGCGTCGCCGGCCCGGAACAGGTCGGTGTAGATCTGCGTGAGATAAAGGTAGGGCAGGGGATCCTTGTCGTCCATCTCGGCCGCCTGCCCGAATGCGGCGATCGCGTCCGCATGGCGCCCCAGCTGGTAGTACGCGACGGCCGTGTAGGTCCGCGCGCGGGCGTAGTGAGGCTCGAGGACCCCGGCCCGCAGGAAGGCATCCAGCGCTGCTTCCGCATCGCCCTGCTTGAGGCGCAGGAGCCCGAGGCCGGTGAGCGCGACGTAGTCGCCCGGGTTGGCCTTGAGCGCCGCGGTGAAGGCCTGTTCGGCTGCATCGAAACGGTTGGCGAAGGCCTCGACCGTGCCGAGCTCGCCCTGATAGCCGGCGCCTGCGGGGTTGAGCTCCAGCGCCTTGGCGAGGTTGCGCCGGGCGGGCGTCACGTCCTCGCGCTCGCCCTGCGCGCGTCCCAGCGCGAACCAGCCGCGGTCGTCGGCGGGGGCGGCCCGGGTGGCGCGCTCGAACGACTCGAGCGCCTGCGGCGCGATGCCCTCGCGGCGCGCTGTCTCGCCGACCGCCACGAGAATGCCGGCCGTCTCCGCGTCGCGCGGAAGAGCGATCGTGCGCTTCGCCGCGTCCACCTGGTCGTCGAGCAGCTGTTCGCGCGCGAGCTGCGCGAGGAGCTCCGGATCGCGGGGAGCGAACGCCAGCGCCTCGTTCGTGATTGCCATGGCGCGCCCGAATTCGCCGGAGACCACCGCGATGTCGGCGAGCAGCGCGTACACGGCGACAACGCGAGTGCCCCGCTCGCGCTCGGCCTGCAGCAGCCTGCGCGCCTGTGCGAGGTCGCTCCGGTCGATGAGGTCCACGGCCGATTTCACCGCCGGCGAGGCCTTCGCTGCCTCGGCGTAGAAGTGGGTATCGACGGCGAACGCGTTCACCCACTGGATGCGATCGCGTGGGCGGGTGAGGAGGGTCTTGACCGGGGCCTTGCCCGGTTCGGCCACCGCTCCTTCATTGGTGCCGACGACGACGCTGCCTTCCGGATTCGAGAACTCCACCGAGCCGGAGAACACGGCGAGCGTTGTGGTGCCGGCGGGATCGACTGCCAGTTCCCACTCGGTGCCACGGATCGCCGCCGAAGCGTTGGGCGTATCGACGACCACGTTGGCGGTGTGCTTGGACTGCATCCACGCGCGGCCGGCCCTCAGGTCGAGGCGGGTCGGGGCGCCGCCGGAAGCCGCTTCCTTGATCTGAAGCATGCTGTTCTGGTTCAGGCGCAGCTGCGTCTGGTCCTGCATCAGCAGCGCCATCTGGCTCAGGTCGCCCGTGCGTACGAAAGCGCCGCCTTGCAGCTTTTCCTGCGCCACCGCGGGACGCCAGTCTTCCCGGGGCGTGGGCTTCGCTTCACCCTTGCCGACGACGCTCACGATTTCGGCTTCGCTGGCAGCCGCCGGGAGGCCCCAGACGGACAGTAGCCCGGCAAGCCAGGCCGCTGCCAACGCGCGCCGATGCCGGCGCAAGTCGGGGAGGGGCGTCCGCATACCGGAAATGTCGGAACGTGAGTTCATCCTGGATTTCAAGAAGGCCGGTTTCCTGTCGCAAGCGAATCTTCGTCCAGATTACTCTCTCGCGACGGTGTACAAAACAGGCGGTGGCGGCAAGGGCGGCCCGACCTGCGGATTCCGGTAGCCGATGCGACCAATCGCCTTTGCGTGCTCGTCCGACAAGCGGGGCGTGCCGTCCCACACCGGTTGCACATCCGCGGGTGGCCGTCCCCGCGCCGAATTTTGACCCCGCGGTAGGCGCGGCGCGGAGGCGACTGCTTGCCGCAACCCCGTTCTCGCGGTAGCGTTATCGGTTCCACCCGCGGAAGGAGGGATCATGGCTTCGACCAGGAAGACGACTGCGGTCACCGCACCGCGCCGCACGACGCTGTTGATCGCGAGTCGCAAGGGGCTGTGGACGCTCGCGGGCGACGCCGCGCGCCGGACCTGGAAGCTCTCCGGGCCGCAATTCCTCGGACATATCGTCCACCACGCCGTGGCCGACCCTCGCGACGGACGCACGATGCTGGCCGCAGCGCGCACCGGCCACCTGGGCCCCACGGTCTTCCGCTCGACCGATCGCGGGCGCACGTGGAAGGAAGCCGCGCAGCCGCCCGCGTTCAAGCCGGGCAGCGGGCGCACCGTCGACCACACGTTCTGGCTCACCCCGGGCCACGCGGCCGAGCCCGGTGTCTGGTACGCGGGGACCTCTCCGCAGGGGCTTTTTCGCTCCGCGGACGGCGGGGTCTCGTGGTCGGGGGTCGACGGCTTCAACGAGCACGCGAACCGCAAGGCATGGTGCGGCGGCGACCAGGATGGCACGCCGGACGGCGCGAAGCTGCATTCGATCGTCGTGGATCCCCGCGACGCGAAGCACCTCTACATCGGCATGTCGAGCGGCGGCGTGTTCGAATCGGTCGACGGTGGCGGCGATTGGAAACCGTTGAACCGAGGCGTGCGTGCGGACTTCCTGCCGCAGCCGGACCCGGAGTTCGGGCACGATCCGCATTGCGTGCGACTGCATCCGCGCGAGCCCGACCGTCTCTACCAGCAGAATCACTGCGGCATCTACCGGCTGGATCGCCCGGCAGACCGATGGACCGACATCGGCGCCACGATGCCGAGGTCGGTCGGGTCGATCGGCTTCCCGCTGGTCGTCCATCCCCGCGACCCCGATACGCTGTGGGTGTTCCCGATGGACGGGACCGAGGTGTGGCCGAGGGTTTGTCCCGGCGGCAAGCCGGCGGCGTACCGCTCCGTCAACGGTGGCCGTACGTGGCAGCGGCAGGCGACCGGCCTGCCGAAGGCGCAGGCCTGGTGGACGGTCAAGCGACAGGCAATGGCTACGGACCAAGCGCCGACAGTGGGCATTTACTTCGGAACGACGAGCGGCGAGGTCTGGGGCAGTCGCGACGAAGGGCGGACCTGGAAATGCCTGGCGCGGCACCTGCCGCATATCTACGCCGTCGAGTACTCGTGAGCGGGCCGGCCGCAGGCAAGGGGCGAAGCCCGCGTCGGCGCGCGATCGAGGCGGCCGACACGCACAGGCCGGGATGGTGCGAACGGTGCTAGGAGGCCGCGCGTGAGCGGGCCGGCTGCAGGCAAGGGGCGAAGCCCGCGTCGGCGCGCGATCGAGGCGGCCGACACGCAGAGGCCGGCATGGTGCGAACGGTACTAGGAGGCCGCGCGTGATCTCCGCTGCGCCCACTGCGCCATCGCTGCGCTACCCATGATCGTGCGCATCCCGGGCCTGCTGCGCTCCTACGCCGGCGGCGCCAAGACGGTCGAACTTCTTCCGCAGCCCCCGACGCTCGCCGACGCGCTGGCTGCCCTCGATGCCCGGTTTCCGGGGCTGCGCTTCCGCCTCGTCGACGAGCAGGGCGCGATCCGGCCGCACATCAAGCTGTTCGTCGACGGCGAGCTCGCGCGGCACCTCGCGACGGCGACCGAAGCGGGCCGCGAACTGATGATCGTGGGTGCCCTTTCGGGCGGCTGAGCGCGTGCGCGCCGCGTCGTTGCGCCGCAGCAATTCATTGCGGCGCGGGGAGGAAAGTCGATATAATTCGGTGGTTTGCTGTTGGCATGTGCATCCGTCAGAGCCGACCTCGCATCACCGAGTGATTCCGCCGCTCAAGACCAAACCCATCCGCACCGTCCTCAAGCGGCAGGTCATCGCCACGGCGTGCATCGCGGCGGTTGCGGGGTTGTGGGCGGGCGGACACGGCGCGGCCTCGGCGCTGCTGGGAGGATTGGTCAACGTGGCGGCCGGCGTGGTCTACGCGTGGCTGCTCGGCCTGGGCCTCGGGGGGGCGCGCATGCCGGACGTCGGGGCGTCGCTCGTGGCGATGTTCCGGGCGGAAGCGGGCAAGATCCTGGCGATCGTCGGCGGACTGTGGTTCGTGCTGTCGACCTACAAGGACATCGTGCCGGCGGCGTTTTTCGCGGCCTTCGTGATCACGGTGGTCGTGTTCAGCATGGCGTTTTTCGTTCGCGACGAGAGAGCAGACAGGGACTAGTCGATGGCCGCCGAGCACGAACTGACCCCGACCTCGTACATCCAGCACCACCTGACGTTCCTGACGAAGCCCGTCGGCGAGGGTGGTCCGTTCTGGGCCGTGAACTGGGACACGCTGGTCACGACCGGCGTCATCGGCGTGCTCGTGTTCGGCTTTCTCTGGCTCGTCACGCGCAAGGCCACGACCGGCGTGCCCTCGCGGACGCAGGCGTTCGTCGAGTTGACCGTCGACTTCGTCAACGACCAGGTCAAGGGGATCTACCACGGCGAGAGCAAGCTCGTCGCCCCGATCGCCCTCACGACCTTCGTGCTCGTGCTGTTCCTGAATGCGATGGACTTCCTGCCGGTCGACATCATGGCGTGGATCTACGAGCACGCGTTCCACCAGACCTACTGGCGCGGCGTGCCGACCGCCGACGTCAACACGACCTTCGCGCTTTCGCTGTCGGTGTTCGCGCTGATGATCTTCTACAGCATCAAGGTCAAGGGCCTCTTCGGCTGGATCCACGAGCTCTTCTGCTCGCCGTTCGGCAGCAACCCTCTGCTGTGGGTCTTCAACCTGCTGTTCAACATCGTCGAGTACGTATCGAAACCGCTGTCGCACTCGCTGCGGCTCTACGGCAACATGTACGCCGGCGAGATCATCTTCATGCTGCTGGGCCTGTGGGCAGCGACCGGCGTCGTGGGCGTGATCGTCGGCGCCGTGCTGAACCTCGGCTGGTCGATCTTCCACATCCTGATCGTCGCGCTGCAGGCCTACATCTTCATGATGCTCACGATCGTCTACATCGCGATGGCGCACGAGCATCACTGACGCGCCGTTCCGCCAACCTGTCTACCCCCGTCCACGAAAGGAAAACAAATGGAGAAGCTGCAAATGGTCGCGATGATCCAGGCCTACACTGGCATCGGGATCGGTCTCATCATCGGCCTGGGCGCGCTCGGCGCGTGCGTCGGCGTCGGCATCATGTGCTCGCGCTTTCTCGAAGGCGCCGCGCGCCAGCCGGAGCTGATGCCGCAGCTGCAGGCGAAGGTCTTCCTGCTGCTCGGCCTGATCGACGCCTCGTTCATCATCGGCGTCGGCCTCGCCATGCTGTTCGCGTTCGGCAACCCGCTGATCCTTCCGCAGTTCAAGTAAGAGGTCCGGCGTTTCTTCTCCAACCGCCAGGGTTCAGCCATGAATATCAATCTGACGCTGCTGATGCAGGCCGCGGCATTCGCCGCCTTCATCTGGTTCACGGCGAAATTCATCTGGCCGCCGCTGATGCGCGCGATCGAGACGCGCCAGAAGCAGATCGCGGACGGCCTTGCCGCGGGCGAGCAGGGCCGGCAGAGCCTCGCGAGCACCGAGAAGCGGATCGCGGACATGATGACCGAAGCCAAGCAGCGCAGCGCCGAAATCATCGTGCAGGGCGAAAAGCTCAAGACCGAAACCGTCGACGCGGCGAAGGCGCAGGCGAAGGCCGAAGCCGACCGCATCGTCGCCGCCGCCAAGGCCGAGATCGAGCAGGAGGTGCTGCGGGCGAAGGAGGCGCTGCGCAACCAGGTCGCGGACCTCGCGGTCGCGGGCGCGTCGAGGATCCTGAAGCGCGAAGTCGACGCGAAGGCCCACGCCGAACTGCTCGCGGCGATCCGGCAGGAACTCTGACGGGCGCGCCATGGCGGAACTGACGACCATCGCACGGCCCTACGCGGAAGCGGCGTTCCGGATCGCGCGCGATGCCGACGCGCTGCCGGCATGGTCGCGGATGCTGGGCCTGCTCGCCGGGGTCGCGGCCGACGGGGGGATGGCCGCGGCTCTCGACGACCCGAAGCTCACGGCGGCCGACAAGGAGGTGCTGCTGCTCTCGGTCTGCGGCGAAGAGCTCGATGCGCTCGGCCGCAACTTCGTGCGCGTTCTGGTCGAGGGCGATCGCGTCGCGGTGCTGCCGCAGATCCACGCGCTGTTCGAGGGGCTGAAGGACGAGACCGACGGCGTCGCGAAGGCCCGCATCGAAAGCGCGCTCCCGCTTTCGGACGTTCAGGTGGCCGGGCTCACCGCGGCACTGGAACGGCATTTCGGCAAGAAGATCGAGGCGACGGTCGAGGTCGATCCGGCCCTGATCGGCGGCGCGCGGATCACCGTCGGCGACACCGTGATCGACGGCACCATCGAGGCGCAGCTGGCCGCGATGTCCAGGGAGCTGCGGGCCTAGCGCCTGTGCACAGGGCCTAATTTCGAAACTACCGGGTGCCGGCAGCGCCGGTGCGAGGCGAGGACACCATGCAGTTGAACCCTTCTGAAATCAGCGAACTGATCAAGAGCAAGATCCAGAACCTGGACACCGGCGCCACCGTGCGCACGCAGGGGACGGTGGTCTCGATCTCCGACGGCATCGCGCGCGTCCACGGTCTGTCCGACGCGATGGCGGGCGAGATGCTCGAGTTCCCGAACAACACGTTCGGCCTCGCGCTGAACCTCGAGCGCGACTCGGTGGGCGCGGTGATTCTCGGTGCCTACGAGCACATCTCGGAAGGCGACACCGTCAAGTGCACCGGCCGCATCCTTTCCGTGCCGGTCGGTCCGGAGCTCATCGGGCGCGTCGTCGATTCGCTCGGCCTGCCAATTGACGGCAAGGGGCCGGTCAACGCCAAGGAGTCGGACGTCATCGAGAAGGTCGCCCCGGGCGTGATCTGGCGCAAGAAAGTGTCGCAGCCGGTCCAGACCGGTTTGAAGTCCATCGACGCGATGGTCCCGATCGGCCGCGGCCAGCGCGAGCTCATCATCGGCGACCGCCAGACCGGCAAGACGGCCGTGGCGATCGACACGATCATCAACCAGAAGGGCAAGGACCTGATCTGCGTCTACGTGGGGATCGGCCAGAAGGCTTCGACCATCAAGAACGTGGTCCGCAAGCTCGAAGAGTACGGCGCGATGGAGTACACGATCGTCGTCGCCGCGATGGCGTCGGACTCCGCCGCCATGCAGTACATCGCACCGTATTCGGGCTGCACGATGGGCGAGTACTTCCGCGACCGCGGCCAGGACGCGCTGATCATCTACGACGACCTGACCAAGCAGGCGTGGGCCTACCGGCAGGTGTCGCTCTTGCTGCGCCGCCCGCCGGGCCGCGAAGCGTATCCGGGCGATGTCTTCTACCTGCACTCGCGGCTGCTTGAGCGCGCCGCGCGGGTGAGCGAGGAGTACGTCGAGAAGTTCACGAAGGGCGCCGTCAAGGGCAAGACCGGCTCCCTCACGGCGCTGCCGATTATCGAGACGCAGGCGGGCGACGTGACCGCATTCGTGCCGACCAACGTCATTTCGATCACCGACGGGCAGATCTTCCTCGAGACCGACCTCTTCAACGCGGGCATACGACCGGCCATCAACGCCGGCATCTCGGTGTCACGCGTCGGGGGCGACGCGCAGACCAAGATCATCAAGAAGCTGGGCGGCGGCGTGCGGCTCTCGCTCGCGCAGTACCGCGAGCTTGCGGCGTTCGCGCAGTTCGCCTCGGACCTCGACGAGGCGACCCGTAAGCAGCTCGACCGCGGTCGCCTCGTGACCGAGCTCATGAAGCAGCCGCAGTACGAGCCGCTGCAGGTCAACGAGATGGCGGTCACGTTGTTCACCGTCAACAAGGGCTACGTGGACGACGTCCCCGTCGAGAAGGTGCTGGCGTTCGACGCGGCGCTGCGCGCCTACCTCAAGAGCAAGTACGCGGCGCTGATGGACAACCTCGAGAAGACCAAGGATCTCTCGGCCGACGACGAGAAGGCGCTCGCTGCCGCGGTCGAGGACTTCAAGAAGAACGGCGCGTACTGACCGAATGCGGAAGCCAAAGGCAAGGGGCGCGCAGCAGCTTTGCCGCGACCTGCGATAAGGGCGAAAGATGGCAGGGTTCAAGGAAATAAAAAACAAGATCAAGAGCGTGCAGAGCACGCGCAAGATCACCAAGGCGATGGAGATGGTCTCGGCCTCGAAGATGAAGAAGGCCCAGGACCGGATGCGCGCGTCGCGGCCGTACGTCATTCGCGCGCTGCAGATCGCGATGCACATCGCCAAGGCGAACACCGAGTACAAGCACCCGTTCCTCGCCCGGCGCGAGAACGTCCGCCGCGTCGGCGCGATCGTCATCACCACCGACAAGGGACTGTGCGGCGGCCTCAACACCAACGTCCTGCGCCTGGTGCTGAACCAGCACAAGGAGTGGCGGGCGAAGGGCCTCGAGGTCGACTACTGCGCGATCGGCACGAAGGGGCGGGACTTCCTGAAGCGCCTCGGCGCGAACGTCGTCTCGCACGCGGTGCAGCTCGGCGACCGCCCCCACCTCGAGAAGATGGTCGGGCCGGTGAAGCTCCTGCTCGACAAGTACATCGACGGCGCGCTGGACGAGGTGCACATCTACTCGACGCTGTTCATCAACACGATGCGGCAGGAGGCGCGCCACGGGCACATGCTGCCGATCCCGGAGCAGTTCCGCGCGCCATCCGGCGAGGTCTTCAAGGCGGACGTCGGCGAAGGATCGTGGGACTACATCTACGAGCCGGACGCCAAGGAGCTGCTCGACAGCGTGCTGCGCCGCTACGTCGAGGCGCTCGTCTACCAGATGGTGAACGAGAACATGGCCTCCGAGCAGTCGGCGCGGATGGTGGCGATGCGGGCGGCGTCCGACAACGCGGCCACGATCATCGACGAATTGCAGCTCATCTACAACAAGACCCGCCAGGCCAGCATCACGAAGGAGCTGGCTGAAATTGTCGGCGGAGCCGCGGCGGTCTGAGCCGGGACAGGCGACCAAGGCAACGGGTCCGGCGAGTTTCGAGGCAACGAAAACCTGGGGATGCGAACATGAGTCAAGGAACCATCGTCCAATGCATCGGCGCGGTCGTCGACGTGGAGTTCGCGCGCGACGAGCTGCCGAAGATCTACGACGCCCTCAAGATGGACGAGATCGGGCTGACGCTCGAGGTCCAGCAGCAGCTGGGCGACGGCGTCGTGCGAACGATCGCGCTCGGCAGCTCCGACGGGCTGCGCCGCGGCATGACGGTCGTCAACACCGGCAACCCCATCACGGTTCCGGTCGGCACCAAGACGCTGGGCCGCATCATGGACGTGCTCGGCCGCCCGATCGACGAGCGGGGCCCGGTCGGCGCGGACAAAGCGATGTCGATCCACCGCGAGGCACCGAAGTTCGAGGAGCTCTCGCCATCGCAGGAACTGCTCGAGACCGGCATCAAGGTCATCGACCTCATCTGCCCGTTCGCGAAGGGGGGCAAGATCGGCCTGTTCGGCGGCGCGGGCGTCGGCAAGACCGTCACGATGATGGAGCTCATCAACAACATCGCCACTGCGCACGCCGGCCTGTCGGTGTTCGCGGGGGTCGGCGAGCGCACCCGCGAGGGCAACGACTTCTATCACGAGATGATCGGCTCGGGCGTCGTCAACAAGGACGACCTCGGCAAGTCGAAGGTGGCGATGGTGTACGGGCAGATGAACGAGCCGCCCGGCAACCGGCTGCGCGTCGCACTGACCGGCCTCACGATCGCCGAGAGCTTCCGCGACGACGGTCGCGACGTGCTGCTGTTCATCGACAACATCTACCGCTTCACGCTCGCCGGGACCGAGTGCTCCGCGCTGCTCGGCCGGATGCCTTCCGCCGTGGGCTACCAGCCGACGCTCGCCGAGGAAATGGGGCGCCTGCAGGAGCGGATCACGTCGACGAAGACCGGCTCCATCACGTCGATCCAGGCCGTCTACGTGCCCGCGGACGACCTGACCGACCCGTCGCCGGCGACAACCTTCGGCCACCTTGACGCGACGGTCGTGCTCTCGCGCGACATCGCCTCGCTCGGCATCTACCCGTCGGTCGATCCGCTCGACTCGACGTCGCGCCAGGTCGACCCGCACGTGGTCGGCGAGGAGCACTACCAGACCACGCGCGGCGTGCAGTCGGTGCTGCAGAAGTACAAGGAACTGCGCGACATAATCGCGATCCTCGGCATGGACGAGCTCTCGCCCGAGGACAAGCTTGCCGTGGGGCGCGCGCGGAAGATCCAGCGCTTCCTGTCGCAGCCGTTCAGCACCGCGGAAGTGTTCACCGGCACGCCGGGCAAGTTCGTATCGCTGAAGGACACCATCAAGGGGTTCCGGATGATCGTCGACGGCGAGTGCGACGCCCTGCCCGAGCAGGCGTTCTACATGGTCGGGACAATCGAGGAAGCGTTCGAGAAGGCGAAGACGCTCCAGTGATCCGGCGCCCGGAACCGCCGCTGCAGCCTCGACCCGTCGCCCTACGGCGCCGGACCCCCGCCCTGCGCGTTGAAAAGGTCTGACCCACCATGGCCAACACGATCCACGTCGACGTCGTCAGCGCCGAAGAGCAGATCTTCTCGGGGGAGGCGGAATTCGTCGTGCTCCCCGGTGTCATGGGCGAGCTCGGCATCTATCCGCGGCACACGCCGCTGCTGACGCAGATCAAGCCCGGCGCCGTGCGCATCAAGCTCCCGGGACAGGCAAACGACGAGCTCGTGTTCGTCCACGGCGGGTTCCTCGAGGTCCAGCCGACGCGCGTGACGGTGCTCGCCGACACCGCGATCCGCGCGAAGGACCTCGACGAAGTGGCGGCGATGGAGGCCAAGAAGGCCGCCGAGGAAGCCATGCAGAACAAGACCTCGCGCGAGGAGATCGCGCAGGCCGAAGGCGAGCTCGCGATCGCGATGGCGCAGCTGCAGGCGATCCGCAAGATGCGACACCGCGCCTGACCGCGCGGGCTGGGTTCGCAGGCGCAGGGCGGCCCGCGGCCGCCCTTTTTCCTTGTCCGTGCGCAAGGTGCGCGCGCTCCGCCCGCGCTACGCTTGTCCGGTGCAGGCAGACAGACAGGATCCCATGAGCGACTTCACCAACCGCACGTTCGACGAAATCGACGTCGATGCCACGGTTTCCGTGTCGCGGACGCTGACGGCGACGGACGTGGAGGCGCTGGCGCTCGCCGCCGGCGACGTCGAAGGTTTCCACATCGAAGGCGGCAGCATCGGCGACCGCCTGTCCGCGCAGGGCGCGGCGGCGATCGCGCTGATCGCCGGGCTCCTGAACCGGCGGCTGCCCGGGCCCGGCAGCGCGATCGTCGGATCGAATTTCCGCTACTCGGGCGCGTGCCACGTCGGCGACACGCTGACGGCGACGGTCACGGCCGCGCGCAAGCACGACGAGGGCCATCGCATCGAGTTCGCCTGCCGCTGCGTGAACCAGGGCGGCGACGTGCTCGTCGACGGGGTCGCCACGGTGGCCGCGCCCACGCACCGCATCGCCTACGCCAACCTGGCGACGCCCGAAATCATCCTTCGCCGCAACGATGGCTTCGCCAAGCTGTTCAAGCGCTGCGAGGCGCTGCCGCCGATCACCTGCGCGGTGGTCCACCCCTGCGACCGCGACTCGCTGCTGGGTGCGCTCGAGGCGGCGCGCCGCGGCCTGATCGTGCCCATTCTGGTCGGGCCCGAGGCGAGGATCCGCGTGGTCGCCCGCGCCGAGAGCGTCGATCTCGCGCCGTATCAGATCGTCGGCGTCGAGCACAGCCACGCCGCGGCCGAGAAGGCGGTCGAAATGGCACGTGCCGGCAACGTCGAGGCGTTGATGAAGGGCAGCCTGCACACCGACGAGCTGATGGGCAGCGTGGTGCCGTCGGCGAGCGGTCTGCGCACGGCGCGCCGCATCTCGCACGTGTTCGTCCTCGACGTGCCGACGTACCCGCGGCTGCTGATGGTCACCGACGCGGCGATCAACCTCTACCCGACGCTGGAGGACAAGGTCGACATCTGCCAGAACGCGATCGATCTCGCGCATATTCTCGGCATCGCGAAGCCGAAGGTCGCGATCCTGTCGGCGGTCGAGACCATCAACCCGAAGATCCCGGGGACGCTCGACGCCGCGGCGCTGTGCAAGATGGCCGATCGCGGGCAGATCACCGGCGCGCTCCTCGACGGGCCGCTCGCGTTCGACAACGCGGTCTCGGTCGAGGCGGCGCGGACCAAGAGCATCCGCTCGGCGGTCGCCGGCGAGGCGGACATCCTGCTGGTGCCGGACCTCGAGGCCGGCAACATGCTGGCGAAGCAGCTCCAGTACCTCGCCGGCGCCGATGCGGCCGGCATCGTGTGCGGGACGCGCGTGCCGGTCGTCCTCACCTCGCGCGCCGACAACGTGCGCACGCGGCTCGCTTCCGCGGCGGTGCTGAAGCTCGTCGCGCACGACCGGCGCGAGAAGCTGCTGGGGAAGCCGTGACGCGAGTTCATGCGGCAAGCTGCTGCCGGGCCAGCGTCACCCAGTAGCTCGCGCCGATCGGAAGCGCGTCGTCGTTGAAGTCGTAATGCGGGTTGTGCACGTTGAACGTCTCGGGGCCGCGCCCCGCTCCCAGCCACACGTAGCACCCCGGCTTCGCCTGCAGCATGAACGCGAAGTCCTCGCTGCCCATCTCCGGCGTCGGGTCGGTGTCGACGTTCGCGGCGCCGACGACGGCCGCGGCGGCGGCGATCGCGTGCTTCGTCTCCGTCTCGTCGTTGACGGTTGCCGGATAGCGCCGCTCGTAGCGGACGGTGGCCGTCATCTCGAACATCGCCGCGATCCCGGCGACGATCGTGCGCATCCGCTGTTCGATCAGCTCCTGCACGGCCGGGTCGAAGCTGCGCACGGTGCCGCGCAGCACGACCTCCTGCGGGATCACGTTCCACGTGTCGCCGCCGTGGACCTGCGTGACGCTCACCACCCCGGCGGCGAGCGGATGCAGGTTGCGCGCCACGATGGTCTGCAGCGCGCTGATCGCGTGGGCGACGAACAGCATCGGATCCTTGCCCGTGTACGCCAGCGCGGCGTGCGCGCCCTTGCCCGTCGCGACGATCTCGAAGATGTCGTAGGCCCCCATGAACGGGCCGGCGCGCATTGCGAACGTGCCCACCGGCATCTGCGGCCAGTTGTGCATCCCGTACACGGCCCGCATCGGGAACTTCTCGAACAACCCCTCCTCGACCATCACGCGACCGCCACCCTCGTTCTCCTCCGCGGGCTGGAAGATGAAGTACAGCGTGCCGTCGAAGCCCTTCTTGCGGGCGAGCGCGGCGGCTGCGCCCAGCAGCATGGCGGTGTGGCCATCGTGGCCGCAGGCATGCATCTTCCCGGGAACTTTCGACGCGTGCGTCACCCCGGACTTTTCGTGGATGTGCAGCGCGTCGAGGTCGGCGCGCAGGCCGATCGCCTCGCCGCCCGCTCCGCAGCGGAGCACGCCGACGACCCCGGTCTTCGCGAGACCGGTGTGCACATCGAGGCCGAACGAGCGCAGCTTGTCGGCGACGAACGCCGCGGTGGCCGCCTCCTCGAATGCGGTCTCGGGGTGCGCGTGGATGTGGTGACGCCACGCCTTCATCTCCGGAACGAGAGCGGTGATTTCGGGGACGAGTTTCATCGGGACTCCAAGGTTTTCGGGATCGACGCAGGCGCAATGGTAGCCGAACCGCGCGGGCCACGGCGCAGGACGCGCCGGGGCCTGCGCTAGAATGGCCGGGCGCCCGGCGAACCGCCCTCGATGCCCTCACTTCCCCCGCAGTACGATCTCCTCGTCGTCGGCGCTGGCATCAACGGCGCCGGCATTGCCCGGGACGCGGCGGGACGCGGCCTCGCCGTCCTCGTCGTCGAGCAGGGCGACATCGCGGCGGCGACCTCGCAGTGGAGCACCAAGCTGATCCACGGGGGTCTGCGCTATCTCGAGCAATTCGAGTTCCGGCTCGTCCGCGAATCGCTCGCCGAGCGCGAGGTCGTGCTGCGGCAGGCGCCCCACCTGGTCGAGCCGCTGGCCTTTGTGCTGCCGCACGAGCCGCACCTGCGGCCAGCTTGGATGCTGCGCGCCGGGCTCTTCCTGTACGACCACCTCGGCCGGCGCGAGACGCTGCCTGCATCGTTTGGCGTCGACCTCGAGCGCACGCAGTGGGGCGCGGGACTCAAGCCAGGGTTCAGTAAGGGCTTCGTCTATTCTGACGCGAAGGTCGACGATGCGCGGCTCGTCGTCTTGAACGCCATCGACGCGCGCGAGCGCGGCGCCGACATCCGCGTGCGGACCCGGCTCGTGTCGGCGCGACGCGAGCGCGGCGCAGCCGGGCCGTTCTGGCGGGCGGCACTCGCGCTGGCGTCGGCCGGGCCCCTCGAGGTGACCGCGAAGGTGCTCGTCAACGCCGCCGGACCCTGGGTCAAGCGGGTCCGCGACGCGATCAGCGATTCGCCGTCGCGGGAAGGCGTGCGCCACGTCAAGGGCAGCCACATCGTCGTTCCGCGCGTGCATGCGGGCGATCACGCCTACATCCTGCAGAACGCCGACAAGCGGATCGTCTTCGTGATTCCCTACCAGGACCGGTACACGCTGATCGGCACCACCGATGTCCCGGTCGACGATTTCGAACAGCCGGCGATCACGCGCGACGAGGTCGACTATCTGCTGCAACTCGCGAACGACTACCTCGCGCGGCCTCTCGTTCCGGCGGACATCGTGTGGTCGTATAGCGGGGTCCGCCCTCTCTACGACGACGGGGCCTCCGACCCGTCGGCGATCACCCGCGACTACGTGTTCAAGGTCGACGGCGGTGACGACGGCGGTGCCGCGGCCCTGTCGATCTACGGCGGCAAGATCACGACCTATCGCAAGCTGGCCGAGCACGCGCTAGCCGAGCTCGCGGCATTCCTTCCGCCGCTGCGCCCGGCGTGGACCGAAAGTGCAGTGCTTCCCGGAGGCGACCTGCCGCGCGGCGGGATGCCAGCCTTCCTCGCCGAACTCGCGCGACGCTATCCCGCGCTTCCGGCCGAGTTGCTGCGCGGGCTCGCGCGGCGGCACGGCACGCGCGCGCTGGCCATTCTGGGCGATGCCGCAGGACCGGCGGACCTCGGCGAGGATTTCGGCAACGGCCTGACCGCCGCCGAGATCGACTACCTGGTGCGCGAGGAGTGGGCGCGCGCGCCCGACGACGTGCTCTGGCGGCGCACGAAGTGCGGGCTGGGGATGCCCGTCGCCGGACGTGCGCGCGTCGCCGCCTACGTCGAAGGCGCCGTCGCGCGCCTCGCGCGGGCGTGATGGCGGCGACGATGCGGCCGCTCGCCGACATGCCCGCCGCGGACGCGCGCGCGATCCGCGTCGTGCTGGCCGACATCGACGACACGCTGTCGACGCACGGGCGGCTGACCGCCGCGGCGTACACGGCCATGGAGCGCCTGCGCGAAGCCGGCAAGCTCGTCGTCCCGATCACCGGCCGGCCCGCTGGATGGTGCGACCACATCGCGCGGATGTGGCCGGTCGACGCGGTCGTCGGCGAGAACGGCGCGCTGTACATGCGCTACGACGCAGATGCGCGCCGGCTCGTGCGCCGCTACGCCGCGGACGAGGCGACGCGGCGCGCGAACCGCGCGCGGCTCGCGGCGATCGGCGAGCGCATCGTCGCCGCCGTTCCCGGCTGCGCGCTTGCCTCCGACCAGCGCTACCGCGATACCGATCTCGCGATCGATTTCCGCGAAGACGTGCCACCGCTTCCGCGCGCGGCCGTCGACCGCATCGTCGCTCTCATGCAGGCGGAGGGCATGACGGCGAAGCTGAGCTCGATCCACGTCAACGGCTGGTTCGGCGCCTACGACAAACTCGCGATGACGCGGATGCTCTTCGCCGAGGCCTTCGGGATCGACATCGACGCGGAGCGCGACCGGTTCGTCTTCGCCGGCGACTCGCCGAACGATGCCCCGATGTTCGCGTTCTTCCCGAATGCCGTCGGCGTGGCCAATGTCCGTGAATTCATCGACCGAATTGCCACACTGCCGGCCTACGTGACCCGCGGCGAGGCGGGCGCGGGTTTCGCCGAGCTGACCGAGTTCCTGCTCGCGTGCGCATGACCAGGCATGACGTCCCGACGAGCGAGGCGAGGCACGGCGGCTTCCGCGGGTAGCGGTCGGTCGCGCACGCTCGCGGCCCGCAGGTATAGAGTACGGCGATGGTCCCGCAGACTCGCTACGCGCGCAGCGGCAAGGTGAACATCGCCTACCAGGTCACGGGCGAGGGACCGCTCGACCTCGTCTATGTGCCCGGCTGGGTGTCGCACGTCGAGCTTGCCTGGGAGGAGCCCGCGCAGGCGAGCTTCCTGCGCCGGCTCGCCTCTTTTTCGCGCGTGATTACGTTCGACAAACGCGGCACCGGACTTTCGGACCGGGTCGCCGACGAGCAGCTCCCCACGCTCGAGGAACGCACGGACGACATGCGCGCGGTGATGGATGCGGTCGGCTCGCAACGGGCGGCGCTGTTCGGCTTCTCCGAAGGCGGCAACATGGCCGTGTTCTTCGCGGCGTCCTATCCCGAGCGCACGGTGGCGCTGGCCACGTTCGGCTGCTTCGCGAAGCGCGTCTGGAGCCCCGATTACCCTTGGGCGCCGACACCCGAGGCGCGCGCGAAGGAATACGAAATGGTCGAGCGCGAGTGGGGCAACCTGATGGACCTCTCGCGCATCGTTCCCAGCCGGATGCACGACGCGGCGTTCACGCGCCGCCTCGCCACCTACCTGCGGCGCTCGGCGAGCCCCAGCGCGGCCGTCGCGCTGCTCCGGATGAACACGCAGATCGACGTGCGCTCGGCGCTTCCGGCGATAAGCGCGCCGGCGCTCGTGATGCATCGCACCGACGACCGCGACGCGAATGTCGAGGAGGGCCGCTGGATCGCCGCGCGGATTCCCCTCGCGCGCTTCGTGGAGTTTCCCGGCGATGACCACCTGCCGTGGATAGGCGACCAGGACGTGGTGCTCGACGAGATCCAGGAGTTCCTGACCGGCGCGCGGCCCGTGCGCGACGTCGATCGCGTGCTCGCCACCGTGTTGTTCACCGACATCGTGGGCTCGACCGAGCACCTCGCGCGCGTGGGCGACAAGGCGTGGTACGCGTTGCTGGATAACCATCACGCGCTGGTGCGCCGCGAGCTTGCGTCGCACCGCGGCCGGGAAGTCAACACGACGGGCGACGGCTTCTTCGCGACCTTCGATGGTCCGGCGCGCGCCGTTCGCTGCGCGCTGGCCATACAGAGCGCCGCGCGCCGGCTCGGCCTCGGAATCCGTGCCGGGTTGCACACCGGCGAGGTCGAGCTCAAGGGCGATGACGTCGCGGGCATGGCGGTCCACATCGGCGCGCGCGTCGCCGCGCTGGCCGGCGCCGACGAGACGCTGGTCTCGGGTACCGTCAAGGACCTGGTGTCGGGTTCGGGATTGCGCTTCGAGGATCGCGGCACGCATGCGCTGAAGGGCGTGCCGGGGGAGTGGCGGCTGTACGCGGCGAGTTGAGCGCGCAGGGCGGGTCGCGTGGTGACACGCCGAGTGCTTGCGCATGCAGCGCCCTGTCGCGCCGCGCGACGTGCCGAAGGGGTGCTCGGGGATCGAAGCGGCGTGCCGCGCAGCGAGAGGAGAATACATGATTGCGTTCATGATGGATCGCAAGCGCAAAGCGCGTATCATCCTGTGCGCGCTCGCGCTGGGTGCTTGTCTGGCTGCTCCCTCGGCCGAAGCACAGCGCCCGCCGCCCGTGGCGCGACTGGGGTACCTCACCGAGCGCGCGGGTCCGACGGAATTCGACGACGCGTTCCTGCAGGGCATGCGCGAGCTCGGGTATGTCGAGGGCAGGAATCTGGCGATCGAGTATCGCTGGGCGGCTGGCAAGGCCGAACGGCTCCCAACTATGGCGGCCGATCTCGCTGCGCTCAAGGTGGACGTCATCGTCACGTCCGGAGTCCCCGCCGCGAAGGCCGCCAAGGGTGCGACGACCACGATTCCCATCGTCATGGCGACGAGCAGCGACGCGGTGGCCGACGGATTGGTGACGAGCTTCGCGCGTCCCGGCGGCAACGTCACCGGACGTTCCCTGTTCACGCGCGAGCTGAGCGAGAAGCGGCTGGAGACGGTGCGGCAGGCGATCCCGGGCCTGACGCGGGTGGCCGCCGTGTTCAACGGCGAGAACCCCGCGACGCCGCCGCAATTCAGGGAAACGCAGGCGGCCGCGGAGCGGTTGGGCATCCAGGCGATCCCGTTCGAGATTCGCTTCCCCGACGGCATTGAGCCCGCCTTCGCCGAAGCCGCCCGGGCCGGCGTCGGCGCGGTCCTCATCATCTCCGATTCGGCCACCATCGGGCACCGCAGCCAGCTCGGCGCCGCCGGCCTCAAGTACAAGCTGCCGACGATGTTCGCAAACCGGGCCTATCTGCAGGGCGGGGGCCTGATGAGCTACGGGCCGAACATCGTCGATGCGTTCCATGATGCCGCCACGTACGTCGACAAGATCCTGCGAGGCAGCCGGCCGGGCGATCTGCCGGTCCAGCAGCCGGCGCGGTTCGAGCTCGTCATCAACATGAAGACTGCGACGGTGCTCGGCCTCACTATCCCCCAATCGTTGCTGCTGCGCGCCGACGAGGTGATCCGGTGATGGACGGGCAGTCAGCCCTCCAACGCCTGCTCGTGGGCTGCTTCAGCGGCCCCGCGTCGGCCTGCGTGGATTGACCTGCGTTGTATGTGCCAATGCGGCGGACGTCACGCTGTCCGGCGCCTTAAGCTGTCATCGCGTCCGGTCCTGGGCTCACAGTGACGGTGAGAGGCGTCCTCGGATTGCGGCCGGGTGTACCCGGACAGGTGTCGCCAACGTCATAGACCGCGGGGGAGCGTGAGCGCGCCACGGCCGGCAAACACGGCAGAAACCCCCAGTGCCTCCTCGATCCGCAGCGCCTCGTTCCACTTCGCCATCCGCTCGGAGCGCGCGAACGAGCCGACCTTGAGCCGGCCGGCGTTCCAGCCGATGGCGAGGTGGACGATCGACGTGTCCTCGGTCTCGCCCGAGCGCGCGGAGACGATCGTTGCGAACCCCGCGCGCCTTCCCGCCTCGAGCGCGGCGAGCGTCTCGGTGAGGGTGCCCGCCTGGTTCGGCTTGATCAGCACCGCGTTGCACGCGTTGTCCGCGGCCGCCTGCGCGATGCGCGCCGCGTTCGTCGTGAGGTAATCGTCGCCGACGATCTCGACACGCGTTCCTGCTGCGCGCGCGAACGCGATCCAGCCGTCGCGGTCGTCCTCGGCGAGCGGGTCCTCGATCGAGGCGATCGGATAGCGGTCGAGCCAGGAGAGCAGCAGCTCGATCATTCCGTCGCGGTCGAGCTCGCGGCGGTCGAGGCCGAGCCGGTAGCGCCCGCCACGGCCGAACTCGGAGGCGGCGACGTCGAGCGCGATCGCGACCTCGGTCCCGGGCGCGAAACCTGCGCGCTCGATTGCACGCACCAGCATTGCTAGCGCCTCTTCGTTGGTGGCGAAGGTGGGCCACCACCCGCCTTCGTCGGCGACGCCGGCGAGGTTTCCCGCGTCGCGCATCAGCTCGCCGGCGGCACGGTAGACCTCGGCGATCATGTCGAGCGCGTGCGCAAACGACGTCGCGCCCACGGGCAGCACCATCAGGTCCTGCAGGTCGATCCGCCTGCCCGCGTGCGCGCCGCCGCCGAAGATCTGGATTTCGGGCAGAGGCAGCGTGACCGGGCCGTTGCCCGCGAGGTAGCGATACAACGGTATCCCTGCCGCCGCGGCCGCTGCGTGGGCGACGGCGAGCGACACCGCGACCGTGGCGTTGCCGCCGAGCTTCGCCTTGTTCGGCGTACCGTCCAGCGCGACCAGCGCCGCGTCGACGGTCGCCTGATCGAAGGGATCTTGGCCTGCAAGTGCCCCCGCGATGGGGCCGCGGACATTATCGATCGCGCTTGCGATGTCCATCCCGCCGAAGCGCACCCCCCCGTCGCGCAGGTCGATCGCTTCGCGCGAGCCGCGGGAGACGCCGGCGGGCGCGATCGCGCGGCCCATGGCGCCGTTCGCGAGGACTACCTCCGCCTCCAGCGTGGGCCGACCCCGCGAGTCCCAGACGCGACGTGCGCCCACGCGGGCGATCGCGTGGTTCATCGCGGCCCCCGCGCATTCCAGCGGGCGGCGATTTCGGCCAAGCGCGCGACCGGAGCGATCAGGTGCGCGCGCGCGAACACGCGGACCTCGTCCCGCTGCGCGGCATCGGTCAGGTATTCGACGGGGGATTTCCCGTCGATCCGTGCCAGCATCAGGCCCGGCAGCAGCGCCGCGGTCCGCGCTTCGCAGTGCGCCGGCGCCTCCCAGTCGACGTGTTCGAGGTAGGCCCGGGCGAGCGCCGCGAACGCATCGGCATAGCGCGCACGCCACTGCGGCCGCCACGCCCCTTTGAGCAGCAGGTGGTTCAGCACGAACGCAAGGTCGAACGCGGGGTCGCCGTACCACGCGCATTCGGCATCGAGGAGCACGGGGCCGGCCGGGCCGATCAGCAGATTCTTGGGGCTGAAATCGCCGTGGACCAGCACGCGCTGCGTCGTGCGCGTCGTCTCGACCAGGGCGCCGAGCCGCGCCGCGAGATCGGCGTGCGCGCGCGCGGTGGCGACAAGGTAGGGCTCGAGCCGGATCGCGAAAAAGATGTCGTCGGTGGGAAACCGTGCGGCGAGATCCGCCCGGTCGGCGGTGCCCGCATGAATCCGCCCGAGGACGTCGCCGACAGCCGCGGCCGTCGCCGTTTCGATGACACCGGCCTGGAGCATTGCCTTCCACACCGGATAGTCGTCTGGCGGCAGATAGGCCATCGCGAAGCACCCGGCATCGCGATCCTCGCCGAGGATCGCCGGAACCGCCGCGGGAACGATCTCGCCGGCGACGCGCATCCATTCGACTTCCCAGCGATTGCGCTCGACCGGCACCCGCCAGTCCGCCGCGACCTTCAACTTCGGCAATGCCCGTTTGACGCAGACGACGCCGGACGGCAGATCGACGCGATAGACGTCCGACGACACACCTCCTGCAAGCGGCACTAGCGCGGCCGGTGTGTCAGCGCTCACTATCCCCATATGCAGCAGGGCGCGGGCAATCACGGCGTCACCCGGCGTGGTGTCCGGCAAACTCGAGGGTTCGGGATGCATGCTCGTCGATGGAAAAACGGCTTACGGCCTGATGCTTGCGATCGGGACTTGATCTATGATAGCAACCTCCACAGCTAAACCCCTGACTCGACTTGGGGCGCAGGGTGTTGTGCAGTACAACGCCGAACAGCAGGAGCCCGCGATGGTCCGCTACGGTTTCCACATTCGCACCAAGACTGGTCAGCGGGTGGACAACATCCAGATCATGGCTGCGTCGATGGGCGACGCCGAGCGTCGCCTCCGGCAGATGTATCTGCAATGCGAAATCATCGAGTGCCGCGAGCAAGCCGTGCCGGAGCGCGGCAGCGGGACGGAGATCCAGTCGGCCAGCGCACAGGGCCGCAACCCGTCGCCGCGGGACAAGGCCGGCACGCACTGAGCGGTCGCGTCCGCGCTCCGTGACCCGCGGCGGAGCCCGCTGTTGTCGGCAAGCGCGATCGCCCCGCGGCCGCGGCAGACCCCGCAGGTCTCAGA
>Ga0209048_10000549_pt1 | contig 39816 bp, 39 predicted proteins | sample FrelakmetCRP12CR_FD_187146 | JGI IMG/M metagenome (GOLD analysis project Ga0209048, IMG submission 187146) | Freshwater lake sediment microbial communities from the University of Notre Dame, USA, for methane emissions studies - CRP12 CR (SPAdes)... | ecosystem: Environmental > Aquatic >...
GGCGCGTCAAGGTTACAGCCAGTATGACCACCTTAGGATCATCGTGACCGGAATGAACAAAGCACCTAGTTCCATACTCGACCTCTTATTTTGAGCCGGTAACGCGGTTATTTTTACAGCTCGTAAAGGGGCGCTCTAGAGCTCCCCCATGCAGCATTTGCACGAGACGGGCGTGTCATCGCATGTTCCTAACTATGTCGCCGCAAACCACAGCCCCTAGCAAAAACCGCTCTCACGCTCTGATGCTTGCGACGTTTCTGCTTGGTCTTCTCTCGACGGGCGACGCGGGCGCGGCCCCCGTGAGGGCGGCCTTCGGACCGATCTCTGATGAGATATGGCGCAATATGCAGGGGAAATCCTGGCGCGCCGAACTTCCCTGCCCTTCTAGAAACAAGCTTTCGCTGCTGCGGATACCCTATCTGGACTTTCAGGGTCATACGCAGATCGGGGCCATGATCGTGGCGAAAAGCGTCGCGGCCAATGTGGCCGCGGCCTTTCAGGAAATATACGAAAGCAAGAGGTTCCGCATCTATCGCATGGCGCTGATCGACGAATATGGCGGCGATGACGACAAATCCATGGAGGCGAACAATACGAGCGCCTTCAACTGTCGCACGACCGATCGCGGCGCGCTGTCTCGGCACGCCCTCGGACTGGCGGTGGACATCAATCCCGTTCAAAATCCTTATCGCGAAGGAAACGTCGCCTCGCCGCCCGCGGGAAGCGCCTTTGACCAGCCCTACAAGCGCAGGAGCGATATTACCGGCGTTATCGTCAATGGCGACGTGGTGACGAAAGCCTTCGCCCGACAGGGCTGGTTCTGGGGCGGAAACTGGAAGAGAGCCGTCGATTACCAGCATTTCTCAAGCGACGGCCACTGAATAAGGCCGACTTGCGCTACTGCGGCGCGACGCGATATTCCTCCTTGCCGTCGCCGCGCAGAAGAGTGATCGAAACTTCCTTACCTTTGTTGTCGCGCCACTTCGCGTTGCAAAGCTTGGGACCGCACAAGACCTCCGGAAATCGATACATGGGCCGTCCCGCATTGTCCTTCAGCCCGTTTCCGGAGTCGGGCTTCCAACCTTCCGCGAGCAGCGCGGCCCGAAGCTCATCTGACAAATGCGAATAGCGTCGCATGGCAACACTCCCTAAGGTCTTGATTAACCATGCCGATATCAAATCGTCCGGGGTGTTGCACCTCGCGTCAGAACTCAGGCCCGATAGATTTCGTATTTCGAGTCCGGCGCCTCCTGCGCATGGCTTGGCGAGCAAAAAGCGGCGGCAAGGCACGCTGAAAAAGCAAAAGCCGCAATCCAAACTCTACCCTCTGCATTCATGTTTCGACTCCTTTTTTATGTCTATAGCGCCGCTTTTATGTCTATAGCGCCGCAAATTTCAGCGCGTCTATTTGTCTTTTCAACGCCGGACGAGGCCGCCGCGCTATGTCATGGAATCGTTGCAGTAAACTCATCTCTCCGTTGCAATACTGGCACGAAACTGAAGCGCCCGTCCGCTACCTTTTTTGGCATGACGTTCGCGCCGAATCGAATTTCAAAGTCGGAGCGCCTTGGCGCGCTCTTGGACTTGCAAAACCCAGCGTCCGGCGCTTCGGCCTGGATCGCGAAATTCCTCGAAGCCGATCTGAAGGCGGTCAGAATAGTGACCCGCACGGCAAGTTCGTCCGGCGGCAGACTCTTCGCCATCATCGTAAGCAAGCTCGGCAACGGATGGATATATCCCCTTCTCGCCGTTTTCGTGTTCGCCGCCTGGGGTCTCGCAGGCTATCGCATCGTTCTTCTCGCGGGCGCCAATGCAGCCTTGATGCATTGTCTCTATCCAATCATCAAACGTCGATTTCGTCGTTTGCGCCCTTTCAAAGTCGATCCTAACCTTCCGTCCTTGCTCGATACGCTCGACGAACACTCCTTCCCGAGCGGCCACGCCATGACATTGACCGGCATCCTCGCCCCGATCGTCATGCTTTGGCCCGCTACAGCGATTTCCGCGATCGCAATGGGATGTTGCATGGCGTGGTCCCGGGTCGCGACCGGCCATCACTATCCAAGCGACGTATTCGCGGGAATCCTGCTTGGCGTCGCCGTAAGCTATCCGATCTCCGTCTGCTTCATTGCCTATCTGTGATCGACGGCCGTCGCTAGATTCCGCTCGACCTCGAGGAGAAATTGAAGTTCGAGACCATGAGCGGCGGCGCGGCGACCACGCCGCCGCTCATAGCCCGCCATGTGCGCACGGTCGGTCCCACCGCCTCAATTCTGGAAAAAAGCGCCGCAAGACTTTCGTTGAAGCGCATATTGAAAACAGGCGAAGTCACGCGCCCGTTCTCGATCAGGAAATTTCCATCTCGCGTCAAACCCGTCAGCAGCAGGCTGCGCGGATCAAGCATATTGGTGTACCAAAGCCGTGTGACGAGCAGTCCGCGCTTCGTCGCGCGGATCATCTCCTCAATGGGAGTCGCTCCGCCCTCGACGGTGAAATTGCTCGCGAATGGGATCGCTTCCGCGTCGGTCTTCCGTGCCCAGAAACGCGACCGATAAAGCGAGGCGACGACGCCTTTGTCGACCCATGTTCGCTTGCTCTGCGGAACGCCCTCGTAGCCGAACGATTCTTCAGGCGCGAGACGGTCTTCAGGATCGGAACGAATGGTCAGTTTCGGGTCGAACAAGGCCTCGCCCTGCTTTGCTCCGCCGCCCGGCTTCGAGAAAAAGCTGCGTCCTTCGTCGGCGGGGCGAGAACCCATCATCCACATCAGCCAGCGCGCAAGTTCGGCCGTGGCGGCGGGCTCGAAGATGACGCAGTAACGTGCGGGCTCGATATCGAGCGGCGGCGCATCATGCGCGGCTTTTTCCGTCGCGCGGCGCGCGACGCCGGCGACGTCGAGATTGGATGAGCGAAATTCGCTTGCGCCACCCCATCCCGACCAACTGTCCGCCCGATTGCGGGCGGTGACGGAAATGTCCGTATCGCTTCGCCGGTCGTAAGCGAATAATCCGGCGCTGGTCGCAAGCGCCGCGAAACGTCGACCGCTGGATCCACAACCGAAAGCATGCACGTCGCGCGCAGCGCTCTCTGCGATCACGGTGGAAGCTGCGCTCGCCAACGCCTCTAGTCCCTGAACGCCCGTGGCCTCGTCATAACGCAGCGTTGGCGGATAATTGCGAGGGCCGAGCGGCTCTATATATTCGGGATCGACAGGCAGAAGGCGCGCGATCTCCTCGGAACGCCGAAGCGCGGAGTCGAGATCTTCCTCCGCAAGACTCGCCACCGCGACGCTGCCTTTTCTTCTGCCAACATACGACGTCACGCGCAAATTTACTTCAGATGTCGCCATATTCGTCGTAGCGCCGCCACGAGCGAAACGCAGGCTGCGCTCGTCGCCACCGTTCAATTCGATGACGCAAGCGTCCGCTTCGGAAAGCGTCAACAGCCGATCGGCGATGGATTTGGCGTCGCTTGCGGAGAGGAACATCAAGCCTCGCCCTGTTCGGGGTTCAAAACCATCACCTTGCGAAAACGCGCGGGAACGGCGCCATGCGAAACGGGAGCGGACTGCACCGGCTCGCCTTTTCCACAACCGAAGGTCCCTGCGAGATGATAGGTGGAGGCGTCGCCCAATCCGTCGAGCGCGTTCCAAAAGGCCACGGTGCGGCCCTGATAAGCTGCATCTCGCACCAACTCGCCAAGCTGGCCGTTCTTGATTTCGTAGAAGAGCTGTCCGCCGAACTGGAAATTGTCGCGCTGTTGATCGATGCTCCAGCTGCCGGCGCCGACGACATAGAGTCCGTCCTCCACATCTGCGATCAAGTCGTTAAGCGACGTCGGCGAAGGATTGGGCTGCAGGGAGATGTTCGGCATGCGCTGAATAGGGAAAGATGCGGGACTATCCGCATAGGCGCATCCGTTCGAACGCGGCAATCCGATCAGATGAGCCTGTCCGAGCGCCATCTGATAATTTTGGAACACTCCATGCTCCACGATGGGAAAAGACGCGAACTGGCTCGAAACTCCATCGTCGTCGAACCCAAGCGTCGAGAGTCCGCCCTGCTGCGACCGGTCCGCAACGATCGTCATCAACTCCGAGCCAAAACGCAGTCGCCCGAGCATTTCCGGTTTCACGAAAGACGTGCCCGCGAAATTGGCCTCCCATCCCAGCGCGCGATCGAGCTCCGTAGAATGGCCGACGGTCTCGTGAATCGTGAGCCACAGATTGGTGGGATCGATCACAATGTCCCGCTCGCCGGGAGCGACGGGCTTCGCATCGAGTTTCCGCCGTGCATCTTCGGCGGCGCGCTTCGCCTCCGCGAGCAAGCCGCAGGATAGAACATAATCCCATCCCGCGCCGCGCGCAGGCGTCAAGCTTTCGCGACTGGAGAAACGGCCGGTGGCCTTGTCGACGACTGTGGCGTCCAGCTGCGGATGAGTCCGCGTGCGCGACTGAAAAATGCGGCTCCCGTGGCTATTGGCGAAGAGGCGCTCCTCCTTCGCGAAAGAGAGGGAAGCGGAGGCGTAATCGGCGCCGGACTCGAGCGCGGCCGCCGTCACCGCGAGCAACCAGTCGGCTTTCGAATCGGCGGGAACGTCGAATGGATCGACATCCATCGGCATGAGCCATTCGCTCTCGACAGGGCGTAACTCTTCGAGAACGATCGACTGGGCTTGGATGGGCTTTACTGCGCGCGCATTGTCCAGCGCCTGTCGCACGGCCTCGCGGATCGAGGATTCCTCAAGGCGCGGCGCGCCGTAAAAACCCCAGCAGCCGTCGACAAGCACGCGCAGTCCGAAACCGCGTTCTGACGACTCGGAGAAATCCCGAAGACGGTCTTCGCGAGCTTGAATGGATTCGCGCCGCGTCTCGCCGAGACGAATGTCGGAGTAATTTGCCCCGCCGCGTTGCGCGAGCGTCAAGGCGAGGTCGGCAAGATCGAGCAATAATCCGCGGTTGAGGCGAAAGGCCGACGCGAGGGTCAAGAACGGCTCCAGCTTAGTCTGCGGCGACGGGCGGCCGCCGCAAGCGAATGCAACGCCCGCATGTTCGCCGCCGGAAAGAGATTTTGCAAATGTCGGATTATGGAGATTCGCTTTCGTCGCGCCATCCGCAGGCGCGCAGAGCGACTCGCATATGTTCGGGCGGCGGCGCGGTGACCGCGATTTTCTCCTTGTTTTCCTGCAGTGGAATGACGAGCGAGCGCGCATGAAGATGCAGGACCGGCGCCCCTACCTCGCGTCCATGGCCGTAAATCGGATCGCCGAGAATCGGCCAGCCCATGGCCTGGCAATGCACCCGCAATTGATGGGTGCGTCCCGTTTGCGGGCTAAGCTCGAGAAACGCAATATCGCCGACGCCTTCGTCGCGCCCGCGTCCGATCACGCGCCAGCCGGTCTGTGCGGGTAGACCAAGCGGATCGGGCCGCATCCACCATCCCCGTTGGGCGTCAAGGCGCGCAAGCGGCACGTCTGTGTGGCCTTCGTCATCTGCGGGCGCGCCCTCGACGATAGCCCAATAGGTTTTTTCGATGCGTCCATGTTTGAACAGCTTGCCGAGGCGCTCGAGAGCCTTGCGATGGCGCCCGAGCACCAGACAACCGGATGTGTCTTTGTCGAGCCGATGGGCAAGCGCGGGAGGACGAGGCAAACCGAAGCGTAGGGCGTCAAAATAGTCTTCCAGAGAAGCGCCGCCTTTTGGGCCGCGATGAACGGCGACGCCTGCAGGCTTATCGACGACCAGCATGAGCCCGTCGCGATACAACAGGCGGGAGAGGAGATCGTGATCCTGCTTTTGTACGCCGCGTTGGTTCATTCGCGTCAAAGCTGCGGCTTTGTCGAGCATACCGCTTTCCAGCCCGGCGCGCGCCGCTCAAGTGCGGCCGGGGCGCTCGCTTTCAGCTCGGAGGCGGCGGACTGCTCCCCGAACGCCGCGCTCTCACGGCCCTCCTCTTTGAGAGGATTGCCGAGATCGGCGCGAATCTCCAAATCATCCGGAGCCCATGTCGCCGCCTGTCTGAAGTTCTCGAGCGCGTCGTCCACGCGATGCTCGCTACGGTAAATCTTTCCGAGGTTATGATATGCGGCGGCCAGGCGGGGGTTAAGGGCGATCGCCTCCTTGAATTCTGTACGCGCACCCTCGACGTCTTTTCGAGCGACCAGGATTTCGCCGCGGAAATTGTGAACGTCCCCGCTATCAGACTTCATAGCGGCCGCGTCGCGGATCGCCTTATCTCCTTCATCCTTTCTGCCGGCGTCCCGCAGAGCGACTCCGAGGCTGATCTTGTACCAGGCATTGTCCGGCTTGAGTTCCACCGCCTGTCGGAAGGCGTCGACCGCCGCCTTGCGGTCGGTGCGATTGCAGTAAAGGATAAGCCCACGATAATAGGCGGCCTCAACAAATTTCGGGTCAATCTCCATAGCGCGCTCATATTCGCGGATCGCTTCATCGTCCCTTTTTAGATAAAAATGGAACGTCAGTCCTTTTTCATAGGGAGCCGTTCCCGCACAGGGATCGACCTCGAAAGCTTGGTCGAACTCAAACATGGCGTCTTCCGGCCGGCGTCGATGGTCCCTAAGCGCTCGCCCAAACGCAATGCGCGGGCTTGCAAAAGTGGGACTCAACTCGATCGCTTTCTTGAACTCGCTCATCGCCTCGTCCTTCCGGTCGAGATCATTAAGAAAGAGCCCGTAATTATAGTGATGCACCCCATTGTTTGGGGCAAGCTCAATGGCCTTGCGATAGTTCGCGATCACGTTTTCGGAGATCTTGGGGTCGCGTCGATCGCCTTCGAAACGTCGCTGGTAAACGCCGAGGTTGTTGTATGACGCGGCGAAATCCGGGGCGATCGCAATCGCCTTCTCGAATTCGCGTTTTGCTTCCTCGTAATTCTGTTTGCCGCTATCCGCAAGCAGCAGGCCCTTTCCATTGTGAGGTCTCGCGAAAGAGGGATCAAGCTCAATCGCGCGCTCATATTCGGCCAGGGCGCTCTGTTGGCGGGATTCGTCTTTGTTGGACCACTTGCACCCAATGCGAGCGGTACGCCTCAACAAGTCGCCGAGCGTGTCATGCGCTTTCGCCAGGGCAGGATGGTTTTCCGGCAGGCGCTCGATAACGGACCGTGCAACCTTGATCGCTTCGTCAGGCTGCTTTTCGTAAAGAAAAATCGAAAGAGAGAGGGGATCCGCTTTCCGCATATATTCCTGGGCTGCCGTCTCGATCAGTTTTTCCGGCTGATCCACATCGTCTGTCGCCGTCTCGTGGATAAGCTCGGAGCCGTCCTTCAGCAGCCTCAAATGTAGCGTGTTTTCGGCATAGACGATCTCGCCGGAAACCGGCGAATTGGGACCAAGACGCTTCAGCGCGTGGATCAATGTGGCGACGCTCTCGAGCGGAACGCCGAGACCAGGCACGGAAATATTCGGAATTTCGTCGCCTCTCTTCATGTCTACGTCCACATCCTCCATCCGACCTGAAGAGCTCCCTATCTTGATGAGCATGTCGCGAAACTGGCGCGCAGCCGTCTCAGGCGTATAGCCTTTGTCCGCGAGAATTTTGGGAACCGCGATGGGCTCGACGATAATTTTCTTGTGGAGGGCGTCGTCGACGAGATCCAGGACGCTATAGGCGAAAATTCCAAAAACGATCAGGCTCACATAAACAAGCGCCACAGTTTTCCAGAACTGGGCGATCCAGCCCGGCCAGTCGGACTTCTCATTCTCTGGTTTCGCCTCGGGAGGTTTTTCCGCAAGCGGCGGCGCGCGCCAGTCGAAGAGGCGCTTCGCCCGCATTCTCTCAATGAATGGATCATAGGGCCGCTCGCGCCGTTTCATAAATCCCTCTCAGCGACCACGGTCTTCAAAAACTATGTCATATCCGTTCTTTATAGTGTCCGGCGGATTAGCCGGCAACGAAGCCTTTCGCCCTTGGACGCCCGCTAGCCTCTTATCGTTAACTCGTGTAGGCAGTTGCGCCGATCGGGGACGAAGGATGAGCAAGGACGAGGACGCAGGCACGGAAAGGCGAGGAGTATTCTCCCGCCTGTTTGGACGGACGGCTGACTCCCCCGAGGGCGCGACTTCCTCTGCCGAGGCCAAGCTGGCCGCCGGTCCCTCCTGGCGCCAAAGGCTGCTCGGCGGGCTGACCCGCTCATCCCAGGCGATTTCCCAGGGCATTTCCGACGTCTTCACCAAACGCAAGTTGGACGCTCTGACGCTTGAAGAGCTGGAGGACGTGCTGGTGCGCGCGGACCTCGGAGTCGGCGCGGCCACGCGGGTGACGAAGGCGGTGGGCGCGGAGCGCTATGAAAAAGGCATAGAACCGGAGCAAGTGCGTGAGATCCTCGCGCAGGAAGTGGAGCGGATTCTCGCGCCCGTCGCGCTCCCGTTCGAGATCGATGCGAGCAAACGTCCCTTCATAGTGCTGGTCATCGGGGTTAACGGCTCGGGAAAAACCACGACCATCGCCAAGCTCGCCGCCAAATGGACGCACGAGGGAAGAAGCGTCATGCTCGCGGCGGGAGATACGTTCCGCGCCGCAGCCGTGGAGCAATTGCGCATTTGGGGCGCGCGGCTCAAAACTCCCGTGATCGCCGGCACCGAAGGCGCGGATGCGGCGGGCCTCGCCTTCGACGCGATCAAGGCCGCGCGCGAACAAAACGTCGATGTCTTGCTTATGGACACCGCCGGACGGCTGCAAAATCGCGCCGAACTCATGGCGGAGCTGGAAAAAATCGTTCGAGTCATGAAAAAGGCCGATGCCGAAGCGCCGCAAGCGGTCCTGCTCGTGCTCGACGCTACCGTCGGCCAAAATGCGATATCGCAAGTCGACGCCTTCCGGAAAACCGCCGGAGTGACGGGCCTCGTCATGACCAAGCTCGATGGCACCGCGCGCGGCGGCATATTGGTGGCCATCGCGGAAAAATACGGATTGCCTATTCACTTTATCGGCGTCGGCGAGAGTTCGGAGGACCTCGAACCCTTTACCGCGCGCGATTTTGCGCGCGCCATTGCTGGCCTCGAGCCGGACAAGGACAACGAATGCGAGGCGGCTCAATGAGCGGAGGGCGAAGCGTCGACGAGAATGCAACAACGGCTCCCAAAAAAAAGAAGCGTCTCAGCCTCGGCCTGAAATTCACGCTGGAGCTCGGGCCGCTCATTCTTTTCTTTCTGGTCAATCATCAATTCGGCATCTATCCGGCAACCGGCGTTTTGATGGTCGGCGTCGTCGTTACGCTGGCCGTTTCATGGGTCATTACGCGCCATCTGCCGGCGATGCCCGTCGCCACTGCAATTCTCGTCTTGCTGTTCGGCTCTCTGACTTTTTTCCTTCAGGACGAAACCTTCATCAAGATGAAGGTCACGATTCTCTATGTTCTCTTCGGGGGCGGACTGATCGGCGCGCTATGGTTCGACAAGCTGCTGCTGCCGATCGTGTTCGACCTCGCGTTTCACATAGACGACGCCGGATGGCGCAAATTGACATTGCGCTGGGCGTTTTTCTTCTTCTTCCTTGCGGGCCTGAACGAGATCGTGCGTCGCGTCGCCTCTACCGACGCGTGGGTCAATTTCAAAGTTTTCGGCATATTGCCGCTGACATTCCTTTTCGCTCTAACTCAACTTCCGCTCATCACGCGCCATGAAATTCGGCCCGAGGACGAAGATCCCGAGACGCATTTCTAAACGCGCTCAATCGGTAAAAGAAGCAACGCCGCGCGCGTGGCTTGCTTTGTGGGACCTGCGTCGACGGGCCCAGCATCATCGCCCGATCGGATGAAGCGCCTCAGTTCCAATTATGGTTATGGCGAGGAAGGGTTCTTCATACGTCAACGGTCGATATAGCGGCCGCAAGGAATTGATAGTTTCGATAAGCCCCAGATCCAAAACATGAAAGTCCGGGATCCGTCAGCCTTTCCTCGGCGGCGGCGAGATCGGCGCTGCATTGCAGCCTCTAATTTGGCTTTGAGCATTCAATCGAAATTCCGAGGCAGAATGGACGATATAGAAAAACTGACGGAGCTGATCGGCGTCATATACGACGCCGCGCTCGATCCTAACGCATGGAACGCAGCGCTCGCCAGTTGCGCGCAATTCGTAGACGGTTCAGCGGCGACGCTGTTTTCCAAGGACGCAAATAGCAGAAACGGAGACGTCGCTTTCGACGTCGGAATCGATTCTCACTACAAGAAACTCTATTTCGAACGTTACATCCGACTCGATCCACTGACAACGGGTCAATTTTTCGCCGAGATCGACGTTCCGGTCTCGACGACGGATCTCGTCCCGTATGAGGAATTTATGGAGACCCGCTTCTATGGTGAATGGGTCAAACCTCAACGTCTCGTGGATTTCGTAACAACTCAGCTCGACAAATCGGAAACAAGCGCGGCTATGTTCGGAGTCTTCCGGCATGAGCGCAATACGCTCGCAGATGACGCAATGCGCGTGGCCGTTGTGGAAGTCGGCGGGGCGCCAGAGGTTGCAGCCTTTCGCAAGACAGAAGCCGACACCTTCGCGGATACTTTGGACGGCCTCAATACGGGAGTGTTTTTTGTCGCGTCGTGTGGACGCATAGCACACGCCAACAAGGCGGGCGCCGCAATGCTCTCTGCCGGCAAAGTCGTGTGCTCAAATCGCGACCGGCTCATGGCCTCGAACGCACAATGCAATAAGGCGTTGACGGAAGCCATCGCCGCCGCCGGAAAAAGTGATATTGCGCTCAGCCCGAAGGGCATATCAATGCCTCTGGTCGCTCGCGACGGGGAGAATCATGTCGCGCATGTCCTGCCCCTGACGTCGGGAGAGCGGCAGCGCGCCTCCGCTTCATTCGCAGCGACCGCGGCGGTTTTCGTTCATGCAGCGGCTTTCAAACCCACGGCGGCGCCGGAAGTGATCGCAAAAACGTTCAAGCTCACGCCGACCGAGCTGCGCACATTTCTCGCCGTCGTTGAAATCGGCGGAGTTCCGGAAGTGGCGGAGGAACTGGGCATATCCAGCAATACGGTGAAAACGCATTTGCAACGCATTTTTTCCAAGACCGGCGCAAACCGTCAGGCAGATCTGGTGAAGCTATTTGCGGGTTTCGTAAGTCCTTTCGCCGGCTGAGCCGCGGATCGCGCCTTGACGCCGGGGTCTGTCGGCTGGCGATGAAACGAGGCCGGTTCGATCTATGAGCCGCCGTTTTCGGCGCCTGCATTCCATCGTCAAGGCGGACAAAAACGCAGGGTAAAAATTTTCCTTTTTGGAAACCATAAAAACGGGTTCGAATTTACGGTAAAGTACTTCGGATTATTATCCTTACTGCTTGTGTTTGCGCCCCGACAAACATCGGCCTGGGCACAAAGGGCTGACGCCAACGATGTTCAACCACGTCAAAGTTTCCTCGATCGCCGCCTGTGCGATCCTGCTGCTGGCCTGCGGGCTCGTTCCAAATCTTGCGGTCGCCGGCCCCTATGTCGTCAGAGGCGCCGTACCGGAGGATCCCTCCGTGCAGCCCGGCCAAAACGTCACCCCGGTCGCCGCAACGACTTATGGCCAGTATGGCGGGGGCTTTATCGAAATGCTGGTGACGGTAGGCCAATCCGCGCCGAGCGCAAGCTACCAGCCGCAGCCGTCCGAGCGCCAGGTCGCGGCCTATAGTCCTCCCGCCCAAACGCTCGACGTTCGCCGTAAGATCGATCCGATCTACATGCGCACGGAGGTCGATTACTCCGGCAAGGAGCGCCCGGGTTCGATCATCGTCGACACGTCGAACAAGTTTCTTTATCTCGTGACGGGCGGCGGACGAGCGATCCGTTACGGAATCGGCGTAGGGCGCCCCGGCTTCGAGTGGTCGGGCGTGAAAACCGTGAACCGCAAAGCCGAATGGCCCGACTGGACGCCGCCCAAGGAAATGCTCGCGCGTCGTCCCGATCTGCCGAGGCGCATGGTGGGCGGGCCGGACAATCCGCTTGGCGCCCGCGCGCTCTATCTTGGGTCGTCGCTATACCGAATCCACGGCACGAACGAACCCTTTACGATAGGCCAGAACGTCTCTTCCGGCTGCATCCGCATGATGAACGACGATGTGGTCGATCTCTATAATCGCGTGAGCCTTGGCGCGCGCGTCGTGGTCCGGTAAAGTAAGCGGGCCTTTGGCCGTCCTTTGCCTTGGGGCCAGCCGGCTTTCGCATGGGCAGGACAGTTGCAATCACCGGCGCTTCGCGCCATAGCAGGCCAGTGTCCTGCACCGGGGCTGATTCGTGCCGAGCCTAATCAGATTTCTCATAATTATCGGGGCACTCGTCGCCATCGCTTATGGCGCGATGTACGCCCTCGTCACACTCGTTGAGCCCAAGCCGCGCGAGATGACCCAGACCCTTTCCCCGAATCGCCTCAATAAATGAGGCGGCGATGAGCGCCCATCCGCTCGCGCGCCGGCTGCTCTCCACTTTCCTCGACATGCTCGCCGCCGAACGCGGCGCAGCGCGCAATACGCAGGACGCTTACCGGCGCGACCTTACGGATTACCTGGACCATCTCGAGAACGCAGGCCGGGACCCGCTGATAGCAGGGATCGAAGACGTTCGGGCCTATCTCGCGGCGCTTGGTCAACGTGGCGTGGCGGATTCTACCGTAGCGCGGCGCGTTTCGGCCATACGCCAGTTTCACAAATTCCTCTATGTCGACCGGCATCGCGACGACGACCCGTCAGCTCCGCTGGAAGGGCCGCGGAGGCGGAAAAGCGCGCCGGGCGTGCTCTCGATCGGAGAGATAGACCGGCTGCTGACCACCGCGCGGGAGGGACTTTCCGACGACACGCGCCCCCTCGGGGAACGACTGCGCACGGCCCGTCTCTACGCACTGCTTGAAACGCTTTACGCCACCGGACTCCGCGTTTCCGAGCTTGTTTCGCTGCCAAAGACCGCTGCGCGCTCGCGCGATCCTTTCATCGCCGTCAGAGGCAAGGGAGGGCGGGAACGCCTCGTTCCGCTGACGACGCGCGCAAGGGACGCGCTCGTGGCCTATCGGGCGCTGCTGGAGGCCAAATCGCCTGCGCTCGCGGCGTCGTCCTTTCTCTTCCCAGCCGACAGCGACAGCGGTCATCTGACGCGTCAGGCCTTCGCGCGCGACTTGAAAAGCGCGGCGGCCGCGGCGCGGATCGCCGCCGGCGAGATCAGCCCGCACGCGCTTCGCCACGCCTTCGCAAGCCATCTCCTGCAGAATGGCGCGGATCTGCGCGTGGTGCAGGAGCTGCTTGGCCACGCCGACATCTCCACCACGCAAATCTATACGCATGTGCTCGATGAACGCATGCGCGCCATGGTGAGAGATTTGCACCCGTTATCGGATTGCGACAAGATTTAATCAGCGCCTATGAAGAGCGCATCACAAATTCCACAATCGTATCAATTGTTGGCCGATCGAGAAGCAGAGGCGCATGGCCCTGTCCTTCGATCGTAAGCGCACGAAAGTTCGGATGGCGCCGCGCCATTTCCCCAAAAATTTCAGGCGATAAAATATCGGAGTTTGCGCCGCGAATGGCCAACACCGGAACGCTCGCTAGAGCCTCGAATTCACGCCAGAAGTTGGGCGCTTCCATATTGGGTTCGACAGTGTCGAGCAGATGGGAAAGCTCGGGATCGTATCGCAGCACCACCTGCCCGTCCTTCTCGACGAAAGTCTGCCGCGCGTAGGTCTCCCATTCTTCAGTGCTGACGCTGGAAAAGAGCGCGCCCGCCGTGAGACGCATAAGCGCAACGGCCTGCGACATGTTCGAGAGCGGAGGAAGTTTTCCCACGTATCTTTTGATCCGCACGAGCCCCGTAACTTCGACAATCGGGCCGATATCGTTCAAGACCGCTGCGCGAAGCAAGCCGGGTTGTTTTTTTGCAAGACGCATCGCGTGAATTCCGCCTCGCGACGTGCCGATGAAGACGCCAGAGTCGACCCCCGCGTCGGCGAGCGTCGAGAAGATGTCTCGCTCTTCGACGTCGATGTCGTAATGGGTCCAGTCAGGGTCCCATTGCGACTCGCCGCGCCCGCGGTAATCGAGCGCGAGCACCCGGCGACCCTTGGCCGCGAGCGCCCGCGCGAGCGGATCGAAATCGGCGGCCGAGCGCGCAAGACCGGGAAGACAAATGACCGGCGCGCAACAGGAGGAGCCCGGGTAATCGCAATAATGCAGCCTCAAGCCGTCGGCCGCCGGAACATATCGGTCTTTGCGCTCCAGATCGGCCACAGCGATTGAAACCATTTTATTCATGCCTTGCATCAGCCTCATCTACAGCAGGGCCGCGGGGGTCGCGGCAATTATCTGTCAGAACGTGAAAATTCACCGCGCTGTCATTCGGGTTAAATAGGCTAAAAGCTGGGCAAACAACGCCTTCGTTTGGGTGACGCTTAAAGCGAAATCCATGGCCTCGAATTTGGCTCCCCCGGGAGTGTTCCGTCCTTGACTTCGCTTCCGCTTACAGCCAGTTTCCCGCGCACTTTCTTCACCTGAATGACGGGCGCCCCAAGGAACGCATAGCAAACATGCGAACTTATCTCGACTTCGAGAAGCCTGTCGCCGCATTGGAGACCAAGGTCGAGGAACTGCGCGCCGTCGCCGATAGGGACGCGGCCGTCTCCATTGGCGAGGAGTTGGCGAAACTCGAGGCGAAAGCCGCGAAGGCGCTCGCGGACCTCTATGCTTCGCTCACTCCGTGGCAGAAGATCCAGGTCGCCCGGCACCCGCAAAGGCCGCATTTTTCCGACTACATCCGGCGCCTCGTCACGGAGTTCACGCCGCTCGCCGGAGACCGCGCCTTTGGCGAGGACTCGGCCATCGTCGGCGGGTTTGGCCGCTTCCGCGGCGAGCCCATCTGCGTGATGGGGCAGGAGAAAGGCTCTGACACAACGAGCCGCCTGCACCATAATTTCGGCATGGCGCGGCCGGAGGGATACCGCAAGGCGGCCAGGCTCATGGAACTCGCAGACCGTTTCGGACTGCCGGTCGTCTCACTGGTCGACACCGCGGGCGCCTTTCCGGGCATCGACGCAGAGGAGCGAGGCCAGGCGGAGGCCATCGCCCGCTCGACCGAGGTCTCTCTCGGACTTGGCGTTCCCAACGTCGCGGTCATCGTCGGCGAAGGCGGCTCCGGCGGCGCTGTCGCTATCGCAAGCTGTAATAAGGTGCTGATGCTCGAGCACGCCGTTTACACGGTGGCGTCGCCCGAGGCCTCCGCCTCGATTCTATGGCGCGATTCGAGCAAGGCGCAGGACGCTGCGACGAGCATGAAGATCACGGCGCAGGATTTGCTCAAATTCGGCATCATCGACGTCATTGTGACCGAGCCGACGGGCGGTGCGCATCGCGACCCCGCGGCGGCCATCCAGTCGGTGGGGGATGCGATTTCCCATGCGCTGGTCGGGCTGGGCAATGTCTCCCGCGAGCAGATAATCGAGGCGCGCACGGAGAAGTTTCTGTCCATCGGCCGCAAGATTTCGGCTTGAAGCCGTTTTTCGACGGTCCCCATTACGACGATAATCGAATCATTTCGGGAATAAGGACACGATCTCGTCTAAATCATCCGGTTACCCTATCCTGGAAGCCCCATTGGGGACGGTAAGGAGTCTGTTACGCTCACGCGTGTAAATCTTGGCGTTACCCTAGATTGGGCGTCCAGTCCTCGATCCCGGCGCAGCGGAAATCGGAGAAGACATGCGTTTTCCTCCATATCTCGATTTCATCACGAAAACCGCCGTGCTCGCCGGTTCGGCAGCGCTTCTCGCGGCCTGCGAGGATACGTCATTCTCGCAGCGCTCCCTGGCGCCTATCCCGCGCGAAACCGTCACCTTGATGGAGCAGGTCGGCACGACGAAGGAAGCGCCGATCCTCATCCGCACCTACAAAAAGGAAGCGGAGCTTCAAGTCTGGAAAATGCGCTCCGACGGGCGCTATGTGCATCTGAAAACCTACCCGATGTGCCGCTGGTCCGGACAGCTCGGGCCAAAGACGCGCGAGGGCGATCGGCAAGCTCCGGAGGGCTTTTATTCAATCAGCCCCGGCCAGCTGAACCCAAACTCGAACTATTACCTCTCTTTCAACGTCGGCTACCCCAACGCCTATGACCGCGCCTGGGGACACAGCGGCGGCGCGATCATGGTGCATGGCGCGTGCTCCTCCGCCGGCTGCTTCTCGATGACCGACAAGCAGATCGCCGAGATCTACGCGATCGCCCGCTCCTCGCTCTATGGCGGCCAACAGCACGCCATTCAGATGCAGTCCTATCCGTTCAAGATGACGGCGGAGAATCTCGCAAAACACAGACTCGATCCGAACATCGCCTTTTGGAAACAGCTGAAGGAAGGCTCCGATCATTTCGAAGCGACCGGTCAAGAGCCTGTCGTCGCCGTCTGCGGCAAGCGTTACGTGTTCAATTCGGAATCGGCCAATGGCCAGCCGCTGGACCCGAACGCCGCCTGCCCGCCGCTGAAGCAGTACCCCGAGATTAGGGCGCTCGTCGCGGAAAAGGCCGCGAACGACGAAGCGAAGATCGCCGAACTTTCAGCGAAAATTCCGGCAGTTAAGGTCGTCTATCAAGACGGCGGCCAGCATCCGGATTTCTACGCCAAGGTTGCTGAAGTCAGCAGGCCCGAGGCGCTCGCGGCTCCCGTCGAAATCGCGCTCGAAGACAAAACGAACAAGACGAACGCCAAGGCGGCGAAAAACGCGGCGAAATCGCCGGTCGTAGCCGTCGCTGCGGCGAAAGCGGCGCCCACGGCGCGGGTCGAGGCTTCCGCGACGCCCGCAGACCAATCCGCGGAGCCGCCGCCAGAGCGATCAAAAATCAGCGCGCTCGCCGTACAATCACGGGACGCCATCAGCGGCTGGCTTGGAATGCACAAGGAGACTGCGGCTCCAACGCCGCCCGCCTCGATCGGGGAGTCTTCTTCCCCGCCGCCCGGCGCCTTGCCGGGCAAGAGCGAGAAAAACGGTAAGATCCAAAGCGCCACGGAACAGTCGTCGAAGGATAAACAAGAGAAGAGCGTGGCGCGTTAAGCCCCATCCGTCCTCGCCGGCCCCGAATCTCGTTAGGCGCGCCCCCCTTACGACCCTAAGAGGCCGCTTACTCACGGTCTCCGCAGCCCGGACCAGCAGCGACTTGGGTCTCAAGTTTATTGAGCTAAATCAAGAACATCGAGCTGGACCTTAACCCGTTAAGTTTTTTCTTGACTTTTGTGCGTCGCAGCAATACAAAAATGCAACGCAGCGAGAGCTGTCTCGCTTCGTAGCCCTCCTTGGGCGTTTCCTCCCTTGACTTGGGCCGCTGGCACTCCCGGCGGCCCTTTTTTCATGCAATGAGGTGGAAAAACGACCCAGAAACATGGCCGGATCGTAGGCCCGCCGGCCTCAGTTCGCCGGAATAGGCGTCGTTAACATACGCGAAGCATTCGCCCTTCTCGCGCACCACGGTCGCATAATGAAATTCATGCCCGAATAGGGCTGCGCCGGAGGGCCCTACACAGCTGTTTGCGCTCAGCGTCGCGCGGCGGTAACCGAGATGCAGTTTGCGCTGCGAAAAACTCGTTTCGAGATCGAGCAGGGAAGCCATAGCGTGAGCCGAGCCTTTGGCGTCCACAAGCGACCGACCCAGGACCATATAGCCGCCGCATTCTCCATGGACCGAACGGCTCGCCGCGAAACGCCGCAGCCCTTCCTGAAAATTCTCGGCGCCCGCAATCCGCCCCGCGTGCAGCTCCGGATAGCCGCCCGGAAGCCAGCAGACGTCGCAGTGGCTCGCCGGGGCTTCATCCGCGAGCGGCGAGAAGAAGGAAAGCTCGGCGCCCGCCTCGCGCCATGACTGCGCGAGATGCGGATAGAAGAAAGAAAAGGCCTCGTCCTGCGCAATCGCGATGCGCTGGCCTGGCGGCGTCACACCCAATGTTGCGGGCGTCGACGTCGCGTCGCGTCGCATGGGTCGCGCAACGGCGCGGATAGCGTCTATATCCGCATTTTCCTCGACATGATCCGCGAGCGCTTCGAGGATCGCGTCGAGGTTCCTCGTCTCGCCCGCCTGCACCAGCCCGAGATGGCGCTCCGGCAGCGTCACCGTATCCTTGCGCGGCAAGGCCCCGACGACCGGAACGCCGATCGCTTCAATCGCTTCCTGCGCCAATTTGCGATGACGCTCCGATGCGACACGATTGAGTACGACGCCGCCGATCGTCACGCGCGCATCATGCGCGGCGACGCCTCGCACAATCGCCGCCGCCGATTGCCCCTGCCCCGCTATGTCGAGAATAAGCAGCGCTGGCCAGCCTGTGATCGACGCAACGCCCGCGGAGGCGCCGCTCCGCGATATGTCTCCCGGCGCGCCGTCAAACAGCCCCATCGCTCCTTCTGCAACGACGATGTCTGCGTTATTGGCTGCGCGCGCAGCAAGCTGCGCGATGAGGTCTTCCTTCATCGCCCAGCAATCGAGATTGAGGCTGTCTCGCCCCGTCGCGGCGGCATGAAAGCCAGGATCGATATAATCGGGCCCGCATTTGACCGGGCCGACGCGCAAGCCTCTCCGCGCAAATGCGCGCATGAGGCCGAGCGACAGAGTCGTCTTTCCGGCGCCTGAACGCACTGCGCCGATGAGCAAGCCGGGCGCGCTCAATACACGCCCCCGCCCCGCGGACGGAAACGCCGGTCGTAACCCGCGTCGTAAAGCGCACTCTCTCGAAAGTCCTGCGCGGCCAACGCCGGTCCGACGAGGATAAGCGCGGTGCGCTCCATCGGCTTCTCGGCCGCTTGCGCTTCGATGCTGCGCAATGTGCCGACGACGATGCGCTCGTCTGGCCATGACGCTCGATAAACGAGCGCGACGGGACATTCCGCGCCGTAAAATGGCTCAAGTTCGCTCACGACGCGCGACAAGGCGTGAATCGAAAGATGAATCGCCATGGTCGTCTTAGCGCGCGCGAATATTTCCAGCGTCTCATGCGGCGGCATGGCGGAGGCGCGCCCGGACGTGCGCGTCAACACAAGCGATTGCGCGACTTCGGGCAAAGTCAACTCGCGCTTCAACGCGGCGCTCGCGGCAGCAAATGAGGGCACGCCTGGCGTCAGCGTGAAAGGAATTCCAAGAGCTTCGAGTCGCCGCGTCTGTTCTCCGACCGCGCTCCAGATGGAGAGATCTCCCGAATGCAGCCGCGCGACGTCATTGCCCGCGACATGCGCCTCTTGCATTTTTGCAACGATCTCGTCGAGCGAAAGAGGCGCCGTGTCTATGATGGTCGCGTCTTTCGGACAATGCGCGAGAACGCCCGCGGGAACGAGCGATCCCGCATAAAGGCAAACAGGACATTGCGCGATCAGATCGCGTCCGCGCAGAGTGAGGAGATCCGGCGCGCCGGGACCGGCGCCGATGAAATGCACGGTCATTGGGATGGACTTTCGGAGACGCCGCGCGCTATCGCGCAGGAGAGGCTTTGCGTTGTCGTGCGCGGAGCGACAAGCACGCTACCCCGCCCTGCGCCGGCGAGCGCCGCAGCCTCGGCGACGCTGCCGACGCCTGTCATGGCTTCGACGCGCGTCGATTTCGTGAGCACGTCGTCCTTGCGAGCGAGAAGAGCCGCGAGCGGCAGAAACTCGATCTTCATCTGCAACAACCGCGCCGCGTCGATGAGACCTTCATCCTCTCGCTTGCTTTCGAGGGTGAACATCTCGCAAGATTGCAACGCGACCCCCGCGCGGTCCGCAACCTGTGCAACGAGATGGGCGATCGATTGCGCATCGGCCCCGCGGCGCGCGCCAACGCCAATGGCGAAACGCGCGCTCATGGTTTGCGCGCCCGCCATTGCAAGACAGGCATCGCAGGGTCCAGCGCGTGAAACCGCCCAACCGGGCGCGCTCTCGAGATCTGTATATTCACGAGTTCGCCGCCCATCTCCGCAAATGCTTGCGCGAGCGCGGCCTGCGTTTCTATCGTGACGGCGTTGACGAGGATGCGGCCTCCTGGCGGCAGTGCGTCCCACGCAGCCGCAATGAGACTGGCGTCGGCGCCGCCGCCGACGAAGATCGCCTGGGGCGGCGCGAGTCCCGCCAGCGCCTGCGGCGCGCGGCCTGTAACAATTTCGAGCCCCGGAACGCCGAGCGAAGCTGCGTTGCGCGCGATGCGCGCCGCGCGTTCCGCGTCAGCCTCGATGGCGATCGCGCAGTTGGCGGGGTCGGCCAGCATCCACTCGATGGAGATCGAGCCGGAGCCGGCGCCAATATCCCAAAGCAGTTCGCCCTGCCTTGGAGCAAGCGCGGCCAGCGTCACGGCGCGGACATCTCGTTTGGTGATTTGCCCGTCATGCTCGAATGCGTCGTCCGGAAGGCCGGGCGTGAGCGGTATGACGCGAGCGTCCGGCCCCGCCTCGACTTCGATCCCAAGCGTATTGAGCGCAGCAACGTCGTCCATCGCAAACTCGCGCGCGATCGCGCTGCGAACGCGCTCTTTCGCGCCGCCGAGATGTTCCAGCACGTGAATGGGCGACGCGCCGAAGCCGCGCTCGGCGAGATACGCAGCGACGCGGGCGGGCGTCGTCTGATCCCAGGACAGCGCAAGAAGATGGCGGCCCGGCTGCAGATGCGGCGTGATCCGCTCGAAGGCGCGCCCATGCAGCGACAGAAGCGCGCAATCCTGCTGGCTCCAGCAGAGGCGCGAGGCCGCCAAGGAAAAAGCCGACGGACTCGGAATTGCGTAAATCTCCTCGAGGCCCACGTGACGCGCCAATAGATCGCCGACGCCGTAGAAGAACGGGTCCCCGCTCGCGAGCGCAACGACGGGCTCGCCGCGCCGCGAGAGTATTGCTTCCATTGCGTCGGTAAGCGGCGACGGCCATGCGAGCTGCTTGCCTCCCGTAGCGCCGACAAGCGCCAGATGCCGCGTTCCGCCGACGACCAGCGCAGCCTGCGCGATGAGCGTTCGCGCCTCTGGCGTCAGCTCTTCAATGCCGCCTTCGCCGACGCCGATGATGGAAAGCCAGCGCTTCGCCTGCGCGCTCTTCGTCGCGGCGACGCTCATGATGCCCCCCGCGAGGTATAGACCCAGGGCGGCGCGGCTCCGCGCGTCACGAGCCGCGTGCCGCTCGAGCCGACGATGACAAGGGTCGACATATCGACAATCGAAGGATCGGCGTCGCTCAATTGCGATATGACGATAGACTCGTCGCCTCGGCCGACGGCTCTTGCAAATATGACGGGCGTTCGCGGCGCCTGATGCGCGCGCAGGATTGAGAAGGCCTCGTGAATGCGCGAAGGCCGTGCGCGCGACGCGGGATTGTAGAGCGCTATGACAAAATCGCCGCGCGCGGCATATTCGAGGCGCTTCGCGATCAGCTCCCAAGGCTTGAGATTGTCAGACAATGAGATGGCGCAAAAATCATGGCCAAGCGGCGCGCCGATCCGCGCCGCCGCCGCCTGCATTGCAGAAATCCCCGGCGCCACCTCGACATCGAGATCGCGCCATTTCGGGTCGCCCGCCTCAATCGCCTCGAATACCGCCGCCGCCATTGCGAAAACGCCAGGATCGCCGCTGGATACAACGGCCACTTTTCGTCCCGACGCAGCGCGCTGCAACGCCTCGACCGCGCGATCCGCCTCGACGCGATTGTCGCTTGCAAGCCGCGTTTGGCCTTCGCGCTCTGGAACGCGCGCGACATAGGGCGCATAGCCGATAATGTCCTGCGCCTGCTCCAGCGCATTCTGCGCCTGCGTTGTCAGCCATTCGGGACCGCCGGGCCCGAGCCCGACAATCCAGAGCCGGCCCGATTCTCGAACCAAACTCACGGCCGTCGGCCCCTGCCGGGAACGAGCGCCATCGCAAAGTAAGGCGCGTCGTCGTCGGCCTTGTCGCTCAGCGGCATGATTTTCTCGCCGGCCATCGTCCCGTATTCGATATAGATCGCCCGTTCCAGCAACCCCGCTTGCGCCAAAGCGCGCCGCAATTTGGCGAAATTGCCACCGAGCTTCATCACCACCGCAGCGTCGCTCGCAGCGAGACGATCCGCGAGAACGTCTTCCTGCAGCGTCGCGGGAAGCACGGTCATCACGTCGTCGCCCCATGTCATGGGCTGACGCGCGGCGGCGAAGCAACCAGACATGCCGGAAACGCCTGTGCAGATTTCCACGCGGAAGCGTCCATCGAGCCGCGCGAACATATGCATGAAGGAGCCGTAAAACAGCGGATCGCCTTCGCAAAGGAGCGCGACGTCATGCCCCTGCGTCAAACGCTCCGCGAGGGAGCGCGCGCCCTCCTCGTAGAAAAACGCAAGCGCGCGAACATATTCGGGAGAGTCGAACGGCAGTTCCGTCGTCACCGGATAGGCGAGCAGAAGTTCCTCGCAATCCTTGGCGAAATAACGCGAAGCGATCTCGCGAGCATGACTCGTTCGCCCGCGCTTTCCGAAATAGGCGACAATCCTGGCTTCGCCGATGATGCGCGCCGCCTTCACTGTCACGAGTTCCGGATCGCCCGGCCCGAGCCCAACGCCGTGCAATACGCCCAGCGTGGCGGCGCCCTGTTTCGCGATTTCCGGATCAAACAGAGTCATTCCTGCTCGCTCGCAATGGCGTTGATGGCGGCCGCCGCCATGGCGCTGCCGCCCTTGCGGCCGCGCACGATGACGTAAGGCACGCGGCCATAGTCTTTGAGCGCTTGTTTCGACTCCGCCGCGCCCACGAAGCCGACCGGCATACCGATGACGGCTGCGGGCGGCGCGGCGCCCTCTTCAAGAATCTCGAGGAGGCGAAACAGCGCGGTCGGCGCATTGCCGATGGCGACGACAGCCCCCGCCAGCCGGTTGCGCCAGAGTTCGAGCGCGGCGGCGCTCCGAGTGCTGCCCAGCTCGGCGGCGATCGAAGCGACTCCGGGGTCCGTCAATGTGCAGACCACGGGATTATTGGCAGGCAATCGCGCGCGCGTCACGCCATGCGCGACCATATTGGAGTCGCAGAGAATGGGCGCGCCCGCTTGCAACGCCGCGCGCGCCGCTTCGACCATGCCCGGCGAGAACTCGATGTCGTTGGCGACCTCCACCATGCCGCAAGCATGGATGATGCGCACGGCTACGCTCTCCTCCGCGGGCGCAAAGCGCTCAAGGCGCGCTTCGCTGCGAATGATGGAGAAGGAGCGTTCATAGATAGCGCCGCCTTCGCGAATATAGCTCAACGAGCCGGACATGGCGCCTCCCTGCTCCGCGCTTCTGGATTGATGGACTTGCGCGTTGACGCGTTCAGTAGCGCTTCGATCTCCTGAAGAGTCGCATCGCGCTTCAGAGGCGGATCGTCGGCTCGTCCATCAAGGACGAGATCGAAGCCGTCGCCATTCGCGACGATAGTCGCGTGCGCGACGCGCGGCATGGCGCAACCCTTGGAACAGCCGGAAACATGCACGCCGGGACCTGCGCCGCTTTGAGCAAGTCCGCGCGCGATGAAAGCCAGGCGCTCCGCCGTCGCTCGCGTCGCGCCATGCGCCTGCGGACATTCCGGCGCGCCGGGGCACGCCGCAACGAAAAGACGTGGATCATCGCCGTCAACAATAAGGTCGCGTTCCGCGGCTCCGGCGATAATTGCTTTCGCCGCGGCCTGAGAGGGGGCTGGGATCAGAATGGCGCGCCATGGCGACAGCCGCAATTCGGCAGCCCCATCCGCAATCGCGCGTTCCGCCAGCCACGCGAGGTCCTGCGCGCGCCAGCGGCCGAAGGCCGCGCCGATCCCCACAAACCACTGCGCGCCGCGTGCGTGGACGCCAAAGACATCGCTCAGTGCGGCGTCCCGGCATTCGGAACTGTACGGCTCGAAAGCAAGTCCCGTCGTTTGGCGCAGCGCCTCGACTCCAAAGGCCTGCACGACCGCGTGCATCCGCCGCAGTTCGAACTCGCGCCCTCTACGCAATCTCGTGAAGGCGCGCGCCAGAGCCAGCGCAGTTTCGACCGCCTTTTGCATCGAAACCACGACCGCGCAGTCGCGCGCGCAGTCGACGACGATTGCGATGTGTTTCGAAACCGAGTTTCGTAAAGCCTCAAGCCTGATGTCGGCGTTCGAACCCGCAAGCCCCGGATCGGCGCCGTCGTCGATAAGAAAGCAGAACTTCCCCGGCAATTTGCGCAGCGAAGGATCGCGCGAAATGCGGGCGGAAAGCTGATCGACGAAATCCTGAGCGTCGAATGCAGGCGAGGCGTCGAGAACGGCGAGCGGCGGCGCGAGAATATTCAACACGCTCTCGATCTCTGCGTTCGGCAGCAAACCAGCGTCTTGCAGACCTCGCTGCGCCCTTTGGAGCGTCTCCTCCCTCACCCCGCGCAATTGCAGTTGTGCGCGCTGGGAAAGATCGAGAAGGCCGTTGCCGCAAGATAAGGAGATTTCTGCAATCGCGAGCGCCTGCTGCGCTGAAAGTCGCGGGCCAACTATTTTTGCGCGCAAAAGCAGGCCATCGCCGCTTGGCATAGGTCGCAGCGCGCCGGGGCACCAGCCCTTGATCTCAGGAGCAGAGTTCATCAACCTGCTCCTTTATCGCATTGATCGACGCCAGCACGCTGTTGCGGCGCGGACGCCACAATTCGCGACGGATCGCTTCCCCGAACATTTGCGCGATGGCGCCAGCCGCCCTGGGATTTACGCGCAACAGAAACTCGCGCACCGCCTTCGCTGCGAGAGTTGCGGAAAAAACGAGATCGAATTGCCCTTCCCGCACCAGACCAGTCGTCGCGGCAAAAGCAAACAGATTGTCGAGCGCTTCAGCGATCTCGGCGGCGCCGCGATGGCCATGACGCATCTGTCCTTCGATCCAGCGCGGATTGGCGGCGCGTCCGCGCACAATGCGGGCGATTTCCTGTTCGAGCGGACGAAGCGTGATACGGTCGGGTCGCGTTGCATCCACATGAGTCAAAGCGGCCGCCCCGCCGAGGGAACGATTGGCTGCGGCGAACCCGCCTTCGAAATCCACGAAGGCGGATCCGGAGAGAATATCCGCCTCCGCCATGTCCTGTACATGCACTAGCGCATCGGCGCCGCCGACGCGCTGCGCAAATAAATCACGCGCCGGAGCGCTTTCGCCATTTCGGTCAAACGAATGTCCCGCCGCATCGAGATAGGCGCCCGCCAGATCGTCGAGCGCGGTCCATTCCCCGCGCGAAATCGTTTCGGACAGGCCGAGACCATAGCTTCCCTGCGCCGCACCGAATATGCGCAAGAGGCTTACGCCGCGGCGCGCAGCGCACGCCAGCGGGTTGAATTCATCCTCTTCATCCAGCGTCGCGACTGCCTGCACCGCATCGTGAAACAAAGAAATGAGGCCGGGAAACATATCGCGGAACAGCCCCGAAATATGCAGAGTCACATCGACGCGCGGGAATTCGCGCCGAGCCATGGGTTCGATTTCGAATCCGCCGACGCGCGCGCTTGCGTGATCCCACACGGGCATGACGCCAATGAGCGCAAGCGCCTGCGCAAAATCTTCCCCTCCCGTGCGGATCGTCGCGCTGCCCCACAGATCGAGCATGATCGCGCGCGGCCATTCTCCACGTTCCTGCGCATGTCGCGTCATCACTTCCTTCGCGGCGCGCCGGCCGATGTCGAAAGCGGTGCGCGTCGGCACATGGCGCGGATCGATGCAAAAGAGATTGCGTCCGGTCGGAAGAACGTCCGAGCGCCCGCGCGACGGCGCGCCGGAGGGACCGGGCGGAATGAAGCGCCCATCCAACGCATGAAGCAGCGCCTTCATTTCCGCGTCTGCGCATTGCGCGCGCAGATCATCTCCGCCGCTTGCGCAGCCAAACACATGCAGACCGTCGCCGATGCGCATTTCCTTCACGTCGCACAGCCATGCGTCGAGGCGCGCCAGAGCCTGCGCGATGTCGCTGTCTCGCGAGACGCCGCATTCGCTGGCGAGGCCGCAGCGCTCGGCCTCGTCAATAATGGCGCCTGCGATGAGTTTGGCGCGACGCGGATCGAGCGCAGCCGCATTGGCGTATTCGTCGAGCAGACTTTCAACCTCGCTCGTGGCTTCATAGAGCCCGGCCTCCACGAGAGGCGGCGTCAGATGCCCGACGGTCACTGCGCTGATGCGCCGCTTCGCCTGCGCGGCCTCGCCAGGATCGTTGACGATGAAAGGATAGACGACAGGCGTCGGGCCGAGCACGGCCTCCGGCGCGCAATCCGCTGCGAGCATGACGGATTTTCCGGGCAGCCACTCGAGCGTGCCGTGCGTGCCGAGATGCACGAGCGCGTCGATGCGCCGGACATGCCGCAGCCAAAGATAGAACGCCACATAGGAATGGCGCGGCGCGAGGTCGACGTCGTGATAAGTCTCTCGCCGCTCCGCGCGCGTTCCGCGATCCGGCTGCAATGCAATCGCGATCTTGCCGAGTTCGATGCAGGAAAAGCGAAAAGCGCCTTCGCGACAGGACGGATCCTGAGACGGGTTTCCCCATGCGGCCGCGACGCGCGATCGAAAATCCTCCGGCAACGCGGCAAACCAGGCGAGATAGTCCTCCAGCAAGACGCTCGCCGTATGCGCGCCGTCTTCGAGCGCGCGCATCAACTCTTGCGGCGGAGCGGTTTCGCCCAGATCGTAACCCGCGTCTTTCAGCGCACCCACGATTGCAAATGCGCTCGCCTGCGCATCGAGCCCAATGGCGTAGCCTCCACGTCCGCGCCGTGCAGGATAGTCCGAGGGCACAAGCGCGAGGCTCTTATCCTTATTCTCCGTGCGGCGCAGGCGCGCCCAATTCGCAGCGAGATCGGCGACGAAATCGACGCGCGAGCGATCCGGCGCATGGCGCAGTTCGCTGAATTCGCTTGCGCGCCGCTGTGGAGCCTCAACCTTGAACGAAATGGCGCGCGTGAAGATGCGCCCATCGACCTCGGGCAGGACAATATTCATGGCGAGGTCGGCGCCATTTGCGCCGCGCAAAGACGACGCCCATGCCTCGCGCGACGCTGTGGCGAGAGCGACCTGCAATACGGGCGCATCCGCGCGATCCAGCACGCCCCCGCCCTGACCTCGCGCCGAAAATGACGTAGCGTTCACGATCACGTCCGGACAAAAATCTTCCAGCGTTCGCGCAATCGCCGTTTCGCTCGCCGGTTCCTTTAGGCTCGTGACAAACATCGCCTCGACCAAGAAGCCCCGCGCGCCGAGCGCATCGGCCAGCGCAACAATCGGCGCTATGTCGGCGGCGAGCCACGCCGAGCGATAGAAGACCACGAAGGCTCGAAGCGCTCCGGGCGGCGCCGCGAGACAAGCCTCATCACAACGTCCGGCGGTCGTGACTGGGAGACTCTCGCGCCAAGCGGTCGGCGTTCCGATGAGCGTCGCCGCGAAGCCGAGCAGCGAGCGGATATTGTCGGGTCCGCCGTCCTGAAAGAACGACCAGATGCGCCGCAGCTCGGTCTCTGGCAGAGTGGACGCACGATCCAGCCGCGGATCGCCATGTGCGTCGCCCGGAACGAGCGCTAACGCGAAGCCGTGGGCTCTCGCAGCGGATTCCAACTGTTCGACGCCATAGGCCCAATAATCTTTTCCGCCGAGCAGCCGCGCGACGACGAGACCAGCATGGCGCGCCACCTGCTCGATATAGAGATCGACCGAATAGGGATGTTTCAGTTGTGAGAGCGAAGCGCAGCGCATGGTGGGCGCGTCTGCGGCTGCCTGCTCATGCAGCAGCGAAACAAGTGAAAGGTCCGCGTCCGAGAAAGAGAGGAAGACGATATCGGCCGGCGTTTGCTGCAGGTCCACCGCTACGCCGGCGTCGTCGAGACCATGAAGATCGCGGGCGAGAAGATGCATCTGCGCGCCTACGGACTTTTCAGCATGGCGGTCACGCCGTCGCGGTCTAGCCCTTTTTCGCCGATGACGACGAGACGGCTGGCGCGCGCTTCGCCTGGCCTCCAGGGCCGATCATAGTGATGCTGAAAACGCGAGCCGACGCCCTGAATAAGCAATCGCATGGGCTTGTTCGCAATCTCCACGAAGCCCTTCATACGCAGAACGTCATGCGCATGCGCCGCACGCGCGAGCCGCTCCGCAAGTTCCGATGGATCGGACGCAGGCGCAAGCTCGACCACGAAACTCTCGAAATCGTCGTGATCGTGGTCTGCCTCAGAATCGTGATGCGAGGGACGATTGTGAAGATCCGCTTCGGCCGCGGCTCCGAGACCCAGAAGCACGCGCGCATCGACGCCGCCGTTTTTCGCGCGCACTATCTTCACGGCGCGCGGAGCAGTCGATCTGAGTTGTACGGCGACTTGCGTCTCCTCGTCTTCGTCGAGCAAATCCGTCTTGTTCAGTATGATGAGATCGGCGCAGGCGAGCTGGTCCTCGAAGACTTCCTCCAGAGGATTGTCGTGATCGATCGTCTGCGTCGCCTCCCGCTGCTGGGCGAGAGCTTCAAGGTCGTCGGCGAAACGGCCTTCCGAAACGGCCTTTCCGTCGACGACGGCGATGACGCCGTCGACTGTGAGATGCGAGCGGATCGCCGGCCAGTCGAACGCCTTCACCAGCGGCTTCGGAAGCGCGAGGCCGGAGGTCTCGATAATGATGTGTTCGGGCCGTTTCTCATGCGCGAGGAGCGCCTCGATCGCCGGCGCGAAATCTTCCGCAACCGTGCAGCACAGGCAGCCATTGGCGAGTTCGACGATATTTTCGTCCGGACAATTATCGATGCCGCAGGCGCGCAAAATCTCCCCGTCGACGCCGACGTCGCCGAACTCATTCACGATCAGCGCAAGGCGCCGGTCACGCACATTCTCCAATATGCCGCGAATGAGCGTTGTTTTCCCCGCGCCGAGAAAACCGGTCACGATGGTCGCAGGGATTTTTGTCATCGCGCTCATTCAGCTCACATTTTGTTGGGCGGCGCTCAGGTCCCGCTCGGCGAGGAAACGCCAGATGACGGCGACGAGCAGTGCGGTCAGAATCCAGGTCAACGCGTGCAGCGCCAGGGAGGCGGCGGCGAAACGTGCGGCGAATTCCGCCGGAACCGTGCTCTCCGGCGCGGCGGGCTGCGGCGCGCCGATGATATGCGGCGCGACGATCAACGCGACGCCAGCCAGTTTCGCAAAGATCGACTCGAGGCGCAGCACGACATAAAGCCCTGCGCCGGTCGAGGCGGCGGCGCCGATCCACCAGAGCTGTCGCGCGACGAGGTCCGTCTCCGCCGCGCCCGGCAATTGCGGGGCGAGGCCAAGACCCGTCGCGAGTCCGGTCGCGAGAAAGGCGCAGACGCCCCAGACCATCGCGCGTTTGGGCTTGATCGGCTCGTTCGCAACGAGCAGGAGCGCGATCAAGACGAGCGCGTAACCGACCGAAGTGACGACGGTGGCGACGCTCGTCGCGGCGGCCCGCTCGAAGCCCTCGGCAGGCTCCCAGCCCGCAGGCTCCGCGCTCGCCTCGTGCTTATGCTGTGCGGCTTCGTAGACTTCCGCCGCCTTGATGAGCGGAGTCGTCGTGACATGCTGCAGGGCCGCCACCGCAAGCCCCGCGACCAGGCCCGCCAGAAGGCCGACGATCAATACGCGCGAAATCACGCGCTGGGCCGCCGCGCGCTCAATGGCACGGAAAGGAAAGCGTGTGGCGCGTGTCATGCGCGGCGTTATGCGCCGCGTCGGAATAGGAGAAGCCCGCGCAATAGACGAGCATGACGCCCAGACCGAAAGCGACAAGCGCGGCCTTGAGCGCGTCGGCGCGGGACCGGGCGGCGATTTTCGGCTGAGCATTCGTAAAAAGGTATTGAGCGGTCATGATCGTCTCCCTGCCGCCCCACCGGCGGCGATGCATTCGAACCTTTCGCGATCCGAAATCGCGCTTGGACGGCAGGTCTCCTGGCTCCCGGCTCGAACGATCCCGCCGCCTTCCCAAGCCCACAGACCCAGTGGCGTTGGCGCGATCTTGCCGGTCACAGTTGCGGGGGCAGCCGCGGAATCGGACCCTGTCCTCGCCGCGTTCCCTCTTCGCCTTCTTGCGAAGGACCGTCGCTTGCAGTCATAAGCTCACCTCAGGGCTCCGTCAAACGAGCCCGCAAGGAGAAATCAGGCGCCCCATGACGACCGAGACATCCTCCACCAGCGACGACGACGCCCGACGCCATCGCGAAAAGATGGAAAAGCGCAAGGCGGTGCAGGACGCCGAAGTCGCCGGCAAGACCATCGAGCAAAAGGGACTGCTGATGGTTCACACCGGCCCCGGAAAGGGCAAGTCCACGGCTGCGTTCGGACTCGCTTTGCGGGCACTGGGCGCCGGGTGGAAGGTGGGCGTCGTGCAGTTCGGCAAGGGCGCCTGGGACACCGGCGAACGCCGCGTGCTTGAGAAGCTCGGCGCAGAAGGCGGCCGCATCTCCTGGCACACGCTCGGCGAAGGCTTCACCTGGGAGACGCAGGACCGCGCTCGCGACGAAGCCGCCGCGCGCCGCGCCTGGGACAAGACAGTCGAGCTAATGAGCGATCCGGACGTTCGCCTGCTCGTTCTCGACGAATTGAACATCGCAGTGCGCTACGATCATCTGCCGCTTGCGGAGGTCGTCGCGACGCTGAAATCGCGTCGGCCCGATCTTCACGTCGTCGTGACCGGCCGCAACGCGAAGCCGGAAATGATCGAAGCTGCGGATCTCGTCACCGAGATGACTCTGGTGAAGCATCACTTTGCGAATGGCGTGAAAGCGCAGGGAGGAATCGAGTTTTAGATCAGCCTGTCGCGGCGTCAATCAGCAGTTTCGTGTTCAAGACAATAATGACGACCGCGATCGCAGCAGCGATGATCGTGGTGCATCGCGGCGCGACCAGCGCGCCCATAAATTCTTTCGACGCCGTGAAAGCCACCAGCGGCACAATGGCGAAGGGCAGCGTAATGCTCAAGACGACCTGGCTCGCGACAAGTAACCGGCTTGTCGCTTCTTCGCCCGCATAAAGCGTCACGACCACCGCCGGAATGATGGCGATTGAGCGCGTCAGCAGCCTGCGCAGCGTCGGTCTCATCCGGATGTGTACGAATCCCTCCATCACGATCTGCCCCGCGAGCGTGGCGGTCACGGTGGAGCTCAATCCGCACGCGACCAGCGCGACGGCGAACAAGGTTGCCGCCATCGGCTGGCCAAGCAGCGGCGCAATCAGGCGATGCGCTTCGCCAAGCTTGGCGACTTCGGTATGGCCCGTGGCGTGGAACGCCGCAGCGGCGAGAACTAGGATCGCGCCATTGACGAATAATGCGAAAAACAGCGCAATCGTGCTGTCGATGATCGCAAATCTGATGGCCTCTTTGCGGGAAGCGAGCGATTTGTCTACTGCGCGCGTCTGCACGACATAGGAATGCAAAAACAGATTATGCGGCATCACTGTCGCGCCGAGGATTCCCAATCCCAGATAAAGCATCTGCGGATCGCTGAAAAATTGACTCGTGGGCATGAGGCCGCGCGCAACTTCGGCGAGATCTGGATGCGCCATCGCGAGCTGCGCGGCGAAGGAAAAGGCGATGACGCCCAGCAGCGCCACCACAAAAAGCTCTATCTTGCGAAAACCGGCGCGCTCGAAAGCAAGCACCAAAAACGTATCGAGCAGAGTTACGATGACGCCGATCGTCAGCGGCAGCTTAAACAGCAATTGTAGTCCGATCGCCGAGCCGATCACCTCGGCGAGATCGGTGGTGAAAATTCCGGCTTCCGCCAAGACCCACAGTCCGAAGACGACCGGTCGCGGGAAACATTCGCGGCAGGCGTGTGCGAGATCGAACCCCGAGCCGAGGCCGAGCCGCGCGGCAAGAGACTGCAGCACAATGGCCATGAGACTCGACAGCACCGCGACAAATAACAGCGCCGTGCCGAATTTGGAGCCGCCTGCAAGCGCCGTCGCCCAGTTTCCGGGGTCCATATAGCCCGTGGCGACAAGATAGCCAGGACCCAGGAAAATGAATAGCCGCGACCAGAACGCGCTGCCCTGCGGAACATGGATCGACGCGCGCAAGTCTCCGCTTGCGGGAACAAAAGGCTGAGAAGCGGAGGTCTGCAATGGCGGCTCCGATTGGAAAGCGCGAATCTATCAGCATTCCGGGCAAATGGCTCGCAATGTTTCAAGATAATGCCGAGATGTCGGAGCGCCAGAGCTGGCTCGAACTACGGTTTTAAGTCTCGCGACAGGATACGCCGCAGCAAGGGCGAAAGTCCTTCGGGAAAAATCAGCTCGTGCGACGCGGCGATGTCGCTTTCGCTCCACCACCTCCATTCGGATATGTCGCGTCGTTCGAGCGCATCGAGCCCATGCATCGATGGAGTGAAATCCGCGACCCGGATGAGATAATAACGCTCGACGGAATGAACCCAGGCGTCGCGCAATTGCATCGGATACTCGCGCGTGGCGACGACATCTCCGACATCGGCGTCGAGCCCGGTTTCTTCATAAAGTTCGCGCCGCGCCGCCTCTTCGAAGCTTTCGCCTGGCTCAAGAGCGCCGCCTGGAGTGGCCCAAAAATGGGAGTGACCCAGGGTTTCGAAATCCGGCGCGAGACGACTCGAATAGCGAAACAGAAGAACGTCCTCACGCTCGTTCAGGAGAAGGAGGCGCGCGGCTTCCCGGCGGGCCAGAGTCGCGCCTTCATAAGGCGTGGGCGCCTGGCGCGCGTTGCGCGCCCATCGCAGTAGACGCCAGACGCCGACCTCGTAAGCGATCCAGTTCGGCGCCCCGTTGATGATCGGCTCGTTCCGCGGCGCATCGAGCGCTATATGGGTCGCAAGACGATAAGCGATGTCGAGCACGCCCGCATGCGCCACGATCAGCAGCGTTTCGCCTTCGTGCGCCTGCGCGATCTGCGTCAATACCGACGTCACGCGCTCGGCGAATTGGGTTAGTCCCTCGCCTTGGGGAATGACGAAGTCGAGCTGCCGCGCGCGATATTGTCTATGTTCGCGCGGAAACGCCGCCTTGATCTCGGAGTGAGTATAGCCTTCCCAGGCGCCGTCGCGTTTTTCACGCAAAAGCGGATTTTGCTCGATTCGAAGTCCATGAGCTCTCGCGAAGGGAGTCGCCGTCTGAACCGCGCGTTTCAAGTCGCTGCAATAAATGTGATCGAACCGCTCGCCCGCCAGCTCCCGCGCTAGAGCCTCCGCTTGCGCGCGTCCTCGCGCATTGAGCGAGATGTCCAACTGGCCCTGAAAGCGCTGCTCGAGATTCCAGTTCGTTTCGCCGTGGCGAACGAGGCATATGCGGGTGGGCATCAAGTTCCGCGTCGAGTGATCGTAAGGCGGCGCCATGGGCCGCGGCCAATTTCGATATGGCCTGTTTATTTGTGCACTGCAAGAAAATTCGGCCCGGGAATTCCGCCGCGTCAGTGCTTGGCGCCGGAGGAAAATTCCCCAGCGCGCAGCCGCGCCGGGAGTTTTTCGGCGAAGGTCGCGACGCACTCCTCGCCATAGGTCGCGACAAGTTCGCGCAGCGCCGCAAACAGGGCGGCATGAGCGAAAGAGTCGCTCTCAATGCCCGCCAATATTGCTTCCGCAAATGCTTCGGTCACGAAAGCGAGAGCTGCCTGCTGCTCTTCGCCGCCGATGCGGTCTTCAATCATGAGCGGTGAGATGTGCGTCATGAGCGTCACCTTAGACAAGGCTGCAGCTTCGCGCGAGACGGCTCTTTCAGAAGGGTTAACGGCGATTGTCGATACTAAGGATTGCCATAGCGATACGTAATCTCGTGCGTAAGGCGTGATCCCTCGTCGAGATAGCGCGCAATCGCAAGGCGGGCGTTGGGCGTGCAATCGTGATAGGTGATTTCATAACCGCGAAAGCCGCGATTGAATGCGCCCGTGAGCTTCTGGCGCCGCGATCCCGCTTGCGCTTCGGCTTCGAGCAGCGCCGACATTTTCGCACGCCATTCGCCGCCGTCCTTCTCGCCGCACAAGTCGCGCAGGAAAGACAGAGCGCCGAGAATTTCCGCGAGGCGCGTCATTTGGGGCTCGTATGGGGGCGGCGGAGCTTCCGGCGCGTCACCCGCGCCCGTTGTTGTCTTCCCCTGCCCGGGCTGATTTTTCGCGGCGTCGCGCTTGCGCTTGGCGTCGTCGCGTTTGACGCGAGGCTTCGGCGGAACGCGCTCACGCATCACTGGCGGCGCCGCGCGGCGCGGCTCGCCCAGTCCGAAGAGATCGAAGGGAAACTGAGCGAAGGCGGGAGCGCTACTCGCGGCCGCAAGCGATGCTGTAGCCAGCGCAAGTACCGATCGTTTCGCCATACCGCGCATGTCAGATGTCATGGATAGAGCCGCTCCTTCATCCATTGATCTTGCACGCCGGCGCGGAAAAAGCGAAGCCGATCGTGCAGACGGAAGGGACGATCCGCCCAAAATTCGATTGCGACCGGCACGATGCGATAGCCGATCCAAAAAGGCGGCCTCGGAATCTCCCCGATCCCGAATTTCAGCGCATATTGAGCCACCGCCTTCTCGAGCGCGAAGCGGCTCTCGAGCGGCCGCGACTGCCGGCTGGCCCAGGCGCCTATTCGGCTGTCGCGCGCGCGGCTCGCAAAATAGGCGTCCGACGCCTCGTCGCCGACAAGTTCGACGGGGCCGCGCAACCGCACCTGCCGCCGAAGCGACTTCCAGTGAAACGCGGCGGCCGCCTTCATATTATGCGACAATTGACGCCCTTTCGCGCTTTCGCCATTGCTGTAGAAAACGAATCCCCTGTCGTCCCATTCCTTCAGCAACACCATGCGGACATCCGGCAGATCTTCCTCATCGACGGTCGCGACCGCCATCGCCTCGGGGTCGTTCAATTCCTTTGATTTCGCCTCCGCGAACCATTCGCGGAAAAGCGCAAAAGGCTCCAGGGCCTGGTCGAAGTCACGGGCTGTTAACGCATTCACGACACAATCCTTGGGGCCGCGTATAACGGCGTGGCATTTCGCATCAGAGCAGCGCCTTGCGTTTTTGGTTCGTCAGACATAACGCCGCCGAAACAAATCCTCAATTACCGCCGCTCGTCACGATCTCCCTGACGGCGGTCGTCGCGCTATGGCTTGACGGTTGCTCCATAGCGCTTCCTTCCGCAACGTCGCCGGAGTTATGGGGCGGCGGCAAGGACGACGTCACTAGCGCCATACCCGCATTCCGCGCTCCGCTCTCTCACGCGCTCGATCAGGAGGATTGGCGGCGCGCCTCCGCGGCGATGGGCACCGCCCTCGACCCTCAGGGCGACGGCTCCACGGTCAATTGGGACAATCCAAATACGAGCGCCAAAGGCTCGTTCACGCCTGTCGGCCAGCCTTATCCGCGGGACGGAAAAATCTGCCGCGCCTTCGTCGCCGAAATCGGCGCAAAGGACACCCACGAAAGTTTACAGGGGACGGCGTGCCGGGAAAAAGCCGCCGAATGGGCGCTTTCCGAGGTTAAACCTTGGAAAAAGGGCTGATTTTCTAGAATTTGTCTGGGGAGCTCGACGCAGACGCGTTTCGCTTGCGCTGGGCCGCCTCTTCTCCCAAATAAGACATCGGACGTGAGCGTTCGCGCCAATTCGGGCGAACGCCGTTAGGGCTTCAGCAGAACATGCGCGATCCATATGAGGTTTTGGGCGTCGCCAAAACGGCGTCGGCGGGAGAGATCAAGAAGGCGTTTCGCCATCTCGCGAAGAAACATCACCCGGACCACAATAAAAGCGACCCGAAAGCCAAGGAGAAATTCGCCGAGGCGAACTCCGCTTACGAGATCATCGGCGACGCGGAAAAAAAAGCGCAATACGACCGGGGCGAAATCGGCCCCGACGGCAAGCCGCGCTTTCAGGGCTTCGAAGGGTTCGGCGCCGGGCCCGGCGGCTTTACGCGCGCAGGCCGCGGCCCCGGCGGGGCGGAGCATTACGAATTTCATTTCGGCGGAGGCGGGCCCGGGCAGCAGGCCGGATTCGACCCCTCCGATATTTTCGCCGACCTCTTTTCCGGCGCGAGACGCGGCCGCGCGAACGCAACGCCCAAGCGCGGCGAGGATGTTACGGCGACGGCAAACGTGCCGCTCGAAACTATCGCGAGAGGCGGCCACGCCCGGGTCTTTTTGCCGACAGGGCGCGCGCTCGACGTGAACATTCCGGCCGGAATAGAGGAAGGCAAGCAGATCCGCTTGCGCGGACAGGGTCAATCCGGCCCGATCGGCGGCGAGCCGGGCGACGCCCTCATCACCATCAAAATCGCGCCGCATCCATTCTTCCAGCTCGCCGGACGCGATCTGAAGCTCGATCTTCCGGTCACGCTCTACGAGGCGACACTGGGAGCAAAAATTCCCGCGCCGACGCTGGAGGGCAAGGTTGAGCTTTCGATCCCGGCGGGGTCGAATTCCGGACGCGTGTTGCGCCTACGCGGCAAGGGGATGCCCGCCGCCGACGGCAAGTCCGCAGGCGACCTCTACGCCACCTTGAAGATCATGCTGCCCGAGGGCGCAGCCGACCCCGAATTCAAGGAGCTTATGCAGAAGTGGAGCGCGAACAGGCCGTACGACCCGCGCAAGGGGATGACGTAAAGTTTGGGGTTAGGGCCTTCCAGCTCCGTTCGCCACCGGACGCTGGGAAAGAATCTCGGCCGCCGCGCGCTCCGCCGCCGCCTGCATTTCCTCAGACGGCAGAGGTCCGATCAACACGAAATCGAGTCCGGCGGCGCGCCATTCGATCGCCGTCAAGCCTACGGTCGCGCGCGGGGGCGTAGAGGGGGATCCCGCCATGCCGATCGGCTCGAAGTAAAGTCCGACCCGCCCGCCCGACGTCGTCTCATAAAGAAGGAAGCCCGCAGCCGACGCCGCGCCCGGAGCAAGACGCCCCCCGATCAGGCGCAGGCCGCTCGGGGCGAGATCGGGAACGCGGGCGAGCCCCGTGCGCGCCCGAAGCCATTCCGCAAGTTCTCCAAGCCGATCGGAGGCGATCTCCACAGGCCGCGCGTCCCGCGCGAAGGTGAGATAGGTCAAATCCGCCCGCGTGACGAATCCTGCGGCTGGCACAATCATCTCGGGCCGCTGCGGCTGCGTCGCGGATCCTGCGAATACGACCAAAGCCGCGCCCGCAATGAAAACGCCGACCAGCCCCGTCATTATCCAGGAGAGGATATTGCGCTGCCGATTTCGACGGAGGCTGTCTACGCGGCGCATTGTGCGCGTCGCTCCGCTCGGCCTTCCCCAGTGGATGACGCCGGTCTCGATCAGCCCATGCCCTTGGGCCGCTGGACCCGAACGCCCGGCGGCCGAACCGCCGCCGAGACGCATCGTGGCCGGCAACGGCTCCTGAGCGACGTGCGTGAAAGCCGCGCGTAGCGCGGCGTTTTGCCGGCGCCAGCCTTCTACCAGAGACGCCTTGTCGGGGTGTTGAACGAGCCGGTCCTCGACCGCCCTGCGCCGCTCGGAATCAAGCTCCCCGTCGACAAAGGCGTGAAGCTCGAAATCCTCGCTCACATTCGCCATTGAAGCGGCCTCTTACTTCACAACGCGAAGGTGAAGCGCCCGCCTCGTCCCGTCCGACGGCGCCGAGGGCTGATTGTCGAAGGCCGACAAACGTGTCCGGGCCCGCACAAGGCGGCCTACGAGGATGTCGCGCTCCACCCCGAGAATTTCCGCGGCGTGATCGTAACTGAAGCCCTCAAGTACAACGAGAAGAAGGGCTTCGCGATCCTCGAACGCCAAATCCGCCAGTCCGTGAACGATCACGGGGTGCCTCAGCGACGGACCGGTCGAGGCCGACTCGCGCAATTTGCGCTCCGCCACTTGGGTAAAGGTCGCGTAAAGGCGAAGCCGCAGCTCGGATTCGCCGCCCGGAAAATCGTTTGACGCAACCTCGCGGAGAGGCTGCAGAGCCTCGAGCACGAGCTCGTCAGCAACGCTCGGCGGCTCCCCGGCGGAAAGCGCGCGCGCATACCGCCGGACCCCCGGCGCCAACGCCTCAAGCGCCCCACGAAAATCCTTACGCTGCGTCATCTTCGACCCGGTCAACCGCGATTGCTTTCGATCTCGACCGGCCCCTCCTCGCTTCCCGCACCCGATTGTAGGACAGTTGCGCGCAATTGACTATCTCCGCTCCCTGCGATTTATGTATTTTTCGTTGAACCAATGCGCGCCAAACCGAAATTCGCGTTCGGCTTTTTCGCCTTCGCTATTGCAACAATTTGCCTAGCCGCTTAAACGGCGCTCTTGCCGCAAGCGCCCGCAGCCGTGGGCTGCATTCCCGCCATGACATGGATCTCCGCTACATGACCGAACAAGGCTCGACTTCCGACCGCTCGCATCTCGCCAATGTCCTGAAGGGGAAGCGTGGTCTCATTCTGGGGGTTGCGAACAACAAGTCGATCGCCTGGGGGATCGCCAAGGCTTGCGCCGACGCCGGCGCCGAGCTCGCTCTCACCTATCAGGTCGAGGCGCTCGAAAAACGCGTGCGGCCCTTGGCGCAGGAATTAGGCGCTCAGGTCGTCGGCCGCTGCGACGTGACCAAGACGGAAACCGTCGACGCCGTCTTCGCCAAAGTGGAAAAGCTCTGGGGCAAAATCGATTTCGTAGTTCATTGTCTCGCTTTTTCCGATAAGGATCAGCTCACCGGGCGCTACGTCGACACCACCGCCGAGAACTTTCGGCAGTCGCTCGATATTTCCTGCTATTCCTTCACGGCGCTGGCCCAGCGCGCGGAAAAGCTCATGCCGGATGGCGGCTCGCTGCTGACGCTGACCTATTACGGCGCCGAAAAATGGATGCCGCATTACAATGTGATGGGCGTCGCCAAAGCGGCTCTCGAAGCCTCCGTGCGTTATCTCGCGGCGGACCTCGGCGTGAAAAACATTCGCGTCAACGCAATTTCGGCAGGGCCGATCAAGACGCTCGCGGCCTCCGGCATCGGAGACTTCCGCTATATTCTGCGCTGGAACGAATATAATTCGCCGCTGCGCCGCGTCGTGACGATCGAGGAAGTCGGAGAGACCGCCGTCTATCTATTGTCGCCCATGGCGCGGGGCGTTTCCGGCGAAATCGTGCATGTCGATGCGGGCTATCATGTCGTCGGCATGATGAACCCTTCCGCGGCGCCGAAAATGGCCGATCTTCTGGCGCTTCTTCCGCAAGAGAAATAGGCCGTGCGCCGGCGCGGATCGCCGCGAGCGATGGGAAGATGCTAAAAAGGATCCCGACTGGACCTTAGCGCCTGATCCGAAATTACGTTGAGTGGCGTCAGGTGGTTATTCCCATCACGCAGAAACCATTGCCGAACGGGTCGCTGCAAAATGCGATGGGCGGACGTGCGCCGCCTTAGAATTTCTGCTCACATTTCGCGCCAGCACTTACTGCCTTTGCCAGGAAAGCTTCAAAATCGTCGACGTGAAAGTCAATATGAACTGGCGTCCAGTGTCGCTCATATCGCCGAACTTCGTCAGTTCCTTTGGCCTGTTTGCTTCCAGCTGATTTCTCGATCAATCCGATTTCGGAGTTTCCACATTTGAGAATGACGTATGTCGCCACAGGTTGAGCGACCTCGGCAAGTCCCAAGGCGTCGCGATAAAATCTCAGGCCGTCGTCAAGCAGCGGAACGTCAATTGAAACCGAGTATTTCATGCTCATGCTCTGTTAGCGTTCGAGTCGAAATTAAGTTGAGGGGCATCAGCGGGTTAGCTTGACGGCTGCCCTGATCGCCAATGCTGCGGTCTTGCTACGAACAAAGCGATTTCAGCGATGTGGACCGATACCAGTCGCACGGGACGCATCGCAACGTTCTGCAATCAGTCGGAAAATTTCGAATCGGACACTTAGACGCCGACGGGCCGACCCGCCATCGCGACCAGCAATTCGCCTTCGCCGAGCAGCCTTTTCGCAACGCGCTTGGCGTCCGCCATGGTTACGGCTTC
>Ga0209048_10000550_pt1 | contig 39816 bp, 41 predicted proteins | sample FrelakmetCRP12CR_FD_187146 | JGI IMG/M metagenome (GOLD analysis project Ga0209048, IMG submission 187146) | Freshwater lake sediment microbial communities from the University of Notre Dame, USA, for methane emissions studies - CRP12 CR (SPAdes)... | ecosystem: Environmental > Aquatic >...
GTCGCCGTGAGCGGGCTTTCCGACGCGGAGGACGAGGAACTGGCCGCGATGGGCGTGGCGATCATCGCGGCCGCCAAACGCTCCACCTGAGCGAGTTGCCCGCGCCATACTGCGAAGTGAAGCGCTAGAGCGCAATTCCCATTCCTCCATCGACGACGAGCTGCTGCCCGGTGATGTACGAAGCGGCGGGCGATGCGAGGAAGACGGCCACACCCGCGAGATCGCGCGGCCTGCCCCAGCGCCGCAGCGGCACGCGGCTGTTGATGCGCTCGACCGTCGCGGGATCGCTGCGCATCTTCGCACTCAGGTCCGTTTCGAAGTAGCCGGGGGCGATCGCGTTGCACGTGATGCCGTGCTCGCCCAGTTCGGCGGCGAGCGAGCGCGTCAAGCCGGCAAGGCCGGCCTTGGACGCGCAGTACGCGTGGATCGTCGCCCGTCCCATCAGGCTCGTGAGCGACGAGGTGAAGATGATGCGCCCCTGGCGCCGCGGCAGCATCGCCATCGCGGCGTGCTGCGCCAGCAGGAAGCAGGCGTCGAGATTCGTGTTCATGACACGTCGCCACTCGTCCATCCGCCACTCGCCGAGGGGGCGCACGTGGTGGATGCCGGCGTTGGCGATCAGGATATCGAGCGCGCCGTGTTCGCGCACGACCCCGTCGATCGCCGCGCGGGCCGCGGTTTCGTCGGTCACGTCGAAGGGCGAGATCGCCGCCGACAGCCCGCGATCGCGCAACTCGCCGGCGCGAACGGCTAGTGTCCCCGGGTCACGGCCGTTGAGCACGACCGTCGCGCCGGCCTCCGCCAGCCCCTCGGCCATCGCCAACCCGAGTCCGCGCGAGGCGCCCGTCACCAGCGCGATGCGACCGGCAAGCGAAAAGAGAGGATTCGTCGTCATTCGTGGGGACCCGTCAGAAAGTCGCCTCGATCGCCTTCACGAGCTCCGGGGTGATCTCGGGCATGACGCCGAACCACGCGCTGAACGCCGGCCTCGCTTGGTTCAACAGGAGGCCCAGGCCGTTGACCGTCAGGTTGCCGCGCGCCCGCGCGGCGGCGAGCAACGGCGTTTCCCGCGGCGTGTAGACCAGATCGCCGACGATCGCCGAGGTCGGCAGCCTCGCGAGGTCGAGTTCGAGCGCAGGCTTGCCAGCCATTCCCCGGTCCGTTGCGTTGGCGAGCAGCGCGGCACCGGCGAGCGCCCGCTCGCGGTCTTCCCACCGGTAGGCGCTAACCGGTGGCCCGTACTCCTCGGTGAGAGCGCGGGCGCGCTCAAATGTCCGATTGACGAGCCGGATCTCGCGCGCGCCCTGGTCGGCGAGGCTCGCGACCACCGCCCGCGCCGCGCCGCCCGCGCCGACGACGACGATCGGCCCGGCATCGGGGCGCCAGCCGGGTCGGGCGTCGCGCAGGCTCTGCACGAAGCCGTTCCCGTCGTTGTTGAAGCCGGTGAGCGAGCCGTCCTTCCCGACGACGATCGTGTTGATCGCGCCGATCCGGCGTGCCAGCGGATCGACGTGCTCGATGAATGGCAACACCGCCTGCTTGTGCGGCGTGGTGACGTTGCAGCCACGCAGCGAAAGCGCCGACATGCCGTGCAGCGCGGCGCCGAGCTTCTCCGGCGGCACGGGAAACAGCACGTACCGTCCCGGGATTCCGTGCTGCTGCAGCCAGTAGTTGTGAATGATCGGCGAGCGGGAATGCGCGACCGGCCACCCGAGCAAACCGGCAATGCCGAACTCGTGCGGGGATGCCATGGCCGGTCGCGCCTTGGAGGTCGGCCTATTTCGCCGAATTCGGCGGCAACACCGCGAACACGACCTGCTTGCCGTTCTCGACCCTTGTCATGAAGCTCTCGCGGTCGAGGTCGCCGTTCTTGTCGAAGCTGACGTCCATCAGCACGCCGGGATTGTCCTTCGCCGAGATCTTCGCGCCATGCAGCGCGGCGGCGAACGCCTTGCGATCGAACTTGCCGACCTTCTCGGTGATCGCCTTGACGATGTAGACGGCGGTGTAGCCTTTCAGACCGTTGTGGTCGGACTTGTGCTTCCATTCCTTCTGGAACTTCTCGTCGAACGCCTTGACCGACGGCAGTGGCGCATCGGCCGACAGGCCCACGTGCGCGATCGCGCCGTTGGCGGCGTCGCCTGCGAGCTCGATCACCTTTTGCCCGGTGATCGTCGTTTCGCCGACAATCGGCTTGTCGTAGCCCTGTTTGCGCAGCTCGCGCAGCAAGCGCGCCGACTCGTCCTCGTTCAGATACGCGAAAAGCGCGTCGGCGTTCGCCTGCTTCGCCTTCAGGACCGGGCCCGAAAAGTCGACCTGGCCGGGGTCGGTCGAGATGTCGGCGGCGACCTTGATGCCCTGGGCCTCGAGCGCCTTCAGCATGACGTCGCGCCCGCCCTTGCCGAAGTCGTTGTTGATCCACATCACCGTCACAGTTTTCGCCTTGACCGTGTCCTTCAGGTAGCGCGCGACCTTGGGCATCGCGGCGGCCTGCGTGAACGATGTTCGGAAGATGTACGGATTGCCCTGCTCGGTGATGCTCGCCGCCTCGCCGCCCGTGAAATTCGGGATCTCGGCGCGGCGGGTCTCCGCCATGCTGACGAGAATCGAGCCCGAGAACACGGGCCCAAGCACCACGTAGACGTCCTGGTCAACGGCCTGCTGCGCAAGCGACTTGGCGATCTGCGGCTGCGACTGCGTGTCGCCGCTCGTGTACTCGATCTTGCGGCCGAGGATGCCGCCGGCCGCGTTGATTTCCTTTATCGCCAGCTTCGCGCCCTCGTCGAAGTTGGTGCCGGACGTTGCACCTCCGCCGGACAGCTCGACCAGGCCGGCGAACTTGACGGGCGGCTGTTGCGCCGCGGCAACAAGCGGCAGGCAGAGCGCCGCAACCGCAATCAGCAGACGACTGCAAAGATCTTTCATCGATTCCTCCATTTTTTTCGGACAACGAATGTTACTGCAAAGGACCGCCGATCGTCCCGGGAAACGGCCCGGCTACGACAGTGGCACCGCCATACTGTCGATGACTGCGCGCGTCGAAGGCCGCACGCCGCGCCACCATTCGAATCCCTCCGCCGCCTGCTCCACCAGCATTCCGATCCCGTCCGCGAGCCGGCGCGCGCCGGCGTCGCGCGCGAGCGCGAGAAAAGGCGTGAGCCCTTTGCCGTACACGAGGTCGTAGGCGACGCAGCCCGGAGCGAACGCCGCACGCGTGACCGGTGGCAACTCGCCGCGCATGCTCGCGGACGTTGCGTTGATGACGAGGTCGAACGCCTCGTCGCCGAGATCCGGGTACCCACCGGTGACGAGATTGCCGAAGGCCGCGAACGGGTTCTCCAGCGCCTTCGCCTTCGGCACCGTGCGGTTGGCGACGACGACCCGCGTCGGCCGCTGTTCGAGGATCGGCAGCAGCGCGCCGCGCGCGGCGCCGCCGGCGCCGAGGACCAGGACCCGGCGGTCCCGGATCGGCAGACCGATGTTGCGCTGGATGTCGCTGACGAGGCCCACGCCGTCGAAGTTGTCGGCGTAGATGCGGTTGCCCTCGAACTTGAGGGTGTTCACGGCGCCGACGATCCGGCCGCGCTCCGACAGATCCGTCGCGAGCGCGAAAGCCTCCAGCTTGAACGGCATCGTGACGTTGCCGCCCCGCCCGCCGCTCGCGCGGAACGTCGCGACGGCCGCGGCAAACCCGTCCAGCGGGGGCTCGATGATTTCGTAGGTCATGTCCTGTCCGGTCTCGCGCGCGTAGGCCGCGTGGACCTGCGGCGACTTGCTGTGCTTCGCGGGGTTGCCGAACAGCGCGTAACGGTCCGTCATCTGTGACTCCCTATCGTTGGGCCGCGGCGAGCGCGGCCACGGCTTCCTCGGCGTAGAGCACACCGTCGCGCACCATCGCATCGATTGCCGACGCCGGGTACCCTAGCTTCGCGGCGATCTCGCGGTTGTGCTGCCCCATCAGCGGCGCCACGCTCTTCGGTGAAGTATCGCACTCGGAAAACCGGAACGGCAGATTGGGCAGGCGGATCCGGCCGAGCACCGGATGGTTCTGCTCGACGATCATGCCGCGCGCCTGGATCTGCGGATCGGCGAGCACCTCGTCGATCCGCTGCACCTTGGCGCAGGGCACCTGGACGGCGTCGAGAGCGGCGATGCACGACTTGACCGAGGGCTGCGCCATTGCCCAGGCGCGGATCTTCGGCAGGATCTCCGCGCGGTGTTCGTTGCGTCCAGCCGGATGATGGAAGCGCGCGTCGGCGGCGAGCGCGTCACCGCCGATCAGCTTGGCCAGCCGCTTCCAGGCGTCGTCAACCTGCGCGGCGATCACGAAATAGCCGTCGCGGCCGGCGAACACGCCGTAGACCGTCGACTGGGGCAGGTCGTGGCCGGTCTGCACCGGAAGTTCCTTGCCGTCGGAAAGCGTGTAGCACTGGACCGCGTACTCGTGCATCGACACCATGGTGTCGTAGAGCGCCATGTCGATGTGCTGGCCGCGGCCCGAGTTGACGCGGCCGAGCAGCGCCGCGCACACGGCGGCCACGCCGTGGATGCCCGTGTACATGTCGGCCAGTGCGATCCGGAACAGCGGCGGCGGCTCGCCCGGCACGCCGATCATCGCCATCGCCCCGCTCTTGGCTTCGGCAATCAGTCCAAATCCGGGTTGCGCCGAGTCCGGTCCGCTGTGGCCGTACGCGGACACCGAACAGTAGACGAGCTTCGGGTTGCGCGCGGACAACTCCGCATACCCGAGGCCCAGCTTCTCGAGTGCGCCGGGCCGGTAGTTCTCGACGAATACATCGGCGGTGTCGGTCAGCTTGTGCATCATTTCGAGGCCGCGCGGATCCTTGAGGTTGATGCATAGCCCGCGCTTCCCCATGTTCTGCTGCAGGAAGTAACCGCTCTGTCCCTTGATGAAATAGGGGTGGGCGCGGCCGGCGTCCCCGGCCGTGGGGCGTTCGACCTTGATCACGTCCGCACCCATCGCGGCGAGACAGCGCGACAGGAACGGCCCCGCCAGGAAATGGCTGTAGTCGATGACGCGGATGCCCGTGAGCGGGAGGGGCTGGCTGGACATGCGGGATTCTCCGTTTGGGGTGGACCGTCGGCCGTGCGGCCGGCGGGTCGTGGCTCTCGCGTGTTGCTCAGCCCGCCGAGGCCTCGGGCCGTCGCGGGATCATCAGCCGGTGCTCGCCCTTCTGGACGACTTCGCCGCGCTGGTTGACGAGCTCCGAAGGCAGCACCACGATGCCCCAGCCCGGGCGCTTGGTCGGGCGCATGCTGCCCACCTTGAACTTGACGTGCAGCGTGTCGCCGATCTTGATGGGCAGCGCGAAATCCCATGTCCAGCCGAGCGACATCCCTGGCAGGAAGCGGTACTCCGCCTGTGTCTTGAGACCGTCGGCGAGCGAGAGGCCGAGCAGCCCGTGCGCGACGCGCGTGCCGAACGGCGTCGTCCGCGCGTACGCCTCGTCGACGTGGACGGGCGTGAAGTCGCCGGTCAGCCGCGCGTAGGTCATGATCATGTCCTCGGTGACCACGACCGACGGGCTCACCGCCTCGTCGCCGACCTTCGCGTCGTCCCAGTATCTTTCAACGGCCATCGATGTTCTCCTCGCGGCGCGCGCGCCGTCTCGCGGCGACGCCCGCTCGGTCCGGTTCCCGTTGTGTCACAGCGCGCCGACGGCGGCGCGCAGACCCAACAGGTACGTGTTGGCGCCGAAGCCGCAGATCTGGCCCTTGACGATCTCGGCAAAGCACGAGTGGTGGCGGAATTCCTCGCGCGCGTGAATGTTCGACATGTGGATCTCGACGATGGGCACGGTGAGGATCGCCAGCGCGTCGCGGATGCCGTAGCTGTAGTGCGTCCACGCGCCTGCATTGATCGTCACCGCGTCGACCTGGTCGAAGAACGCCTGGTGGATGCGGTCGCACATCGCGCCTTCGCTGTTGGTCTGGAAGGAGACGACCTCCACGCCCAATTCCTTGCCGAGCTTGCGCAGCGATTCGTCGATTTCGGCGAGGGTGATCGTCCCGTACTGGGCCGGGTCGCGCTTGCCGAACATGTTGTGGTTGATGCCATGCAGCATCAGGATCTTCTTCATGTCGCTCCTCGAGGAAAGTTGGGAGAGTGCTCCGCGCTCGGCGGTTCAGGCCCGCGGGTCGATCGCCAGTGCGGCGGCGACCGAGTCACCGGTCGCCTGGATCAGTTCGACGGCCAGGCCGTCGGGCAGGGCGAGCCAGTTGCGCCCTTGCGGCAATTCGGTGACGCCCCATTCGTGCGCGGCCCGGATCGCCGCTTCGATGTCCTCGGTCATGATGCCGAGATGCGCGAGTCGGCCCTCGGGACCTTCGAACGTCGGATCGGCCATCAGCTGGATCCCGCCGATCGTCCACACCTGCCTCGGCGCATCGGCCGGGCCGTCCACGTCGCGGATCGTCATGCCGAGCGCTTCGCGGAAGAAGCGGACGTGCCAGCCGATGTCCTTCACGCGGACTGCGACGTGTTCGACATACGACTTTTTCGGATAGGTCATCGGTGTGTTCCTGTGAAATCGGGCCGGGGCTGTCAGGTCTTCGCGTTGTAGTGCTGCATCCAGTGCTCGATGCCCTTGACACACGCGACGAGCGTCCGGTTCACCGGCGTCGGCACGCCGCATTTCTCGCCCCAGCGCACGACCGACCCGTTGATGAAGTCGATCTCCGTTCGCGAGCCCTTTTCGAGGCTCTGCAGAAGCGATGTCTTGAACTCGGGCGGCAAACCTTCCGATGCCTTGATCCACGGGCCTTCGGGATCGGCGTACGAGATCTTCACGCTGGCGGCCGCGGCCACGGCCATGCCCTCGGCGACGGCGGCCAGCGCGCAGGCCTTCACTTCGCCCACCGCGTAGAGCCCGCCGTACGGCAGACGCGTGATGCCGGCGAGCGCGCCGGTCGCGACGTTGATCAGCAGCTTGTCCCACATCGTGCCCATGATGTTGCCGCTCACTGTCACGGCGAGACCCGCACGGTTGAACGCGTCGGCGATTCGCGTCACGCGCTCCGTGATGCGGCCGTCGAGCTCGCCGATGATCGTTTCCTTGCCCTTGATCCCGGCGATGACGTGGCCGGCCGCAAGCTGCACCCCGCCCTTGTATGTCTTGCCCGCGAGCACGTGCTCGCGACCGACGACCTCGGCGATGATCTCCTCGTGTCCGAGGCCGTTCTGCAGCGACATGACCGCGGTGTCGGGGCCGATGATCGCGCGGGCGCGCTCGACCGCTTCGCGCGTATGGAAGGACTTGACGAGCACGATGACGAGGTCGACGGGACCGATCCCGTCGGCGGATGTCGCTGCCTTGACCTTGACCTTGCGGTCGATCCCGCCTTCGCGCAGCGTGAGTCCATCGCGGTTCATGGCGTCGACGTGCGCCTGCCATGGATCGATCAGCGTCACGTCGGCGCCGGCCTCCGAAAGCGCGCCGCCAATCGCGCTGCCGAGTGCGCCCGAACCCAGGAAACAGATCTTCATTTCGACTTCCTCGTCGCCGCCTGTCATGCGTACCGGCGCCGACGCTCAGTACGCGACCTTCGCCACCGCACGCAGTTCGTCCGGCGTGGTCGTGCCGAACCCGAAGAATTCCAGATACGCCGGGATCATCTCGAAGAGCATGTCGGTTCCGATCTGGAACCGGCACCCGCGCTCCCTTGCGGCCTGGAGCAGCGGCGTGATCTCGGTCTTCATCACGACCTCGCCCACGAAAGTCGACGACGCGAGGCGCGTGACGTCCACCGGTAGCGGGTCGCCCGACCTCATCCCGAGCGGCGTGCCGTTGACGACGAGGTCGTAACCCGCCGGATCGCTGGAGCGGATGTCGACGCCGAGGCGCGGATAGTGCTTCCGCAGGCGTGCAGCGAGGCCCTCGGCCGATACCGCATTGGTGTCGAACAGCGAGATCGACGCGACGCCATCCGCCGCGAGCGAGGCGGCGATCGCCGACCCGACTCCGCCGGTCCCGACCACGAGGCACCTGGCGCCCGCGAAGGTGAACCCCTTGCGTTTCAACCCGCGCGTGAAGCCCGTTCCGTCGAACATGTCGCCCTGCAGCGTCCCGTCCGGACGGTGGAGCACCGCGTTGCAGGATCCGGCGATCTTCACCGTCGTCGTGCATTCGTCGACCAGGTCGACCGTCGTGACCTTGTGCGGCATCGTGATCAGCGCGCCGCGTACGTTCGTGAGGCGAAAGAACGCCTTCATGAAAGCCGGGTAGTCGTCGGCCTTGCACCCCATCGGCATCACGACGGCGTCGATCCCGTTCTTTTCGAACCACGGGTTGTAGATCAGCGGCGCCTTGAACGACTCCGTTGGGTAGCCGATGTGGCCGATCAGGGTTGTCTTGCCGCTGATCATGCGAGCCTCGAATCAAAGGCGGCGTGGGGGGCGGCGGCGAGGACGGCGCGCGAGCGGTGGTGGCCGGGGAATGTGGGCACGGTCGGTCTTCCTCAGTTCGTATTCACGATCCGCCCGGTCCGGGCGGCCTCGGCGATTGCGTCGGTCACGCGCAGGTTCTGCAACCCGTCGCGCGCGGTGACCAGTGGCTCGGCCTCGCCGCGCACGACCGCGGCAAAGTGCTCGACCTGTTCGGCCAGCGGGTCCTTGCGCTCCAGCTCGACCACGGTGGTCTCGAACGGCTTCCACCACGACCGGTCCTCGTTCTTCGCGTAGTACTTGATCCGCATCGTCGGCACGGCAAGCGAGCCGTTCGTGCCGATGATGGTGTAGCAGTCCTCGTCCGGATACGTCGGGTAGCTCGTGTTCTCCCGCGACGTCTGCTCCCAGCTCTTCGCGCAAGCGGCCGTATCCGAGACCAGGAACGTTCCGAGCGCGCCGTTGGCGAAGCGCAGGTTGACCGCGACCGTATCCTCGACCGGAAAGCCTCGCGTCGCGTTCGACGCGAACGCCTGCACGGCGGTGATCTCGCCGACCATCCGGCGCAGGCTGCCGACTTCATGGATCATGTTGATGAGGATCGGGCCGCCTCCGGGCTGCCGGCGCCAGGGCGCCTCGTCGAAGTAGCCGTCCGGCTTGTAGAAGACGGCGCTGCCCATGACGCCGATGATCGGTCCGAGAATGCCGGAGCGGATCACTTCGCACGCCTTGTGCAGGATCGGGCTGTGGATGCGGTGGTGCCCGACAAGAACCTCGACGTTCGCCTTTTCCGCCGCCTCGCAGAGCCGGATCCCCTCGGCCAACGTGTGGGCGACGGGCTTTTCGACCAGCGTAGCGACACCGGCGCGAACACACTCGAGCCCCTGCTCGACGTGCATCTGATTGGGCGTGGCGATGATCACCCCGTCGGGCCGGTCCTTCGCGAACATCTCGGCGAGCGACGCGTATAGCGGCACGCCTGCCTTGCGCGCGGCTTCGGCCGCCTTCGGCGAGACGTCGACGATGGCCGACAGCACGCTCGAGCGGCTCCTGCCGATCTCCTCGATGTGGCGCAGGCCGATCAGGCCCGCGCCGGCGACGGCGATTCGCACCTTTTTCACGGGGGGCTACCGGATTCCGGGGAAAGCGGGGGCGTGCGCGCCACGGCGGACCGTGGCGCGGCGCTACTGGAGGATGGTCCGTTACTTGCCTGCGCGAACCTTGTCGACCTCGGTGTACACCTGCTTCGCGAATTCCGCTCCGACGTTCGTGCTGTACTTGTCGATGACGGGCTTCAGCTTCGCGCGGATCTTGACGACCTCCGCCGGCGGCAGTTCGGTGTATTCCATCGTCTTCTTCAGGTTGGCGAGGGCGACGTCCTGCGCGTCGCGCGAGACCTTGCGCTGGTACGCCTGCGCTTCCTTTGCCGCATCGAGCAGGATCGCCTGCTCATCCTTGTTCAGGCGGTCCCAGGTCTTCTTGCTGATCGCCATCGTCTGCGGGTTGTAGACATGCCGCGTTGCAGCCAGGAACTTCTGCACTTCCTGGAACTTGTTGGCTTCGATCACCGTGAACGGGTTCTCCTGGCCGTCGATCGTCTTCTGCTCCATCGCCGTGTAGACCTCTGTGATCGACATCGGGACAGCGTTCGCGCCGAGGGTGTTGAACGTGTCGATGTAGATCGGCGACTGGATCACGCGCATCTTGAGGCCCGCGATGTCGTCGGCCGTCTTGATCGACCGCTTGCTGTTGGTCATTTGGCGGAAGCCGAGGTCGAAATACGCCAGATGGACGAGGCCCTTCTCCGGCAGCTTGTCGGCCAGGCTCTTGCCGATCGGGCCATCCAGCACCGCGTCGGCTTCCTTCGCGTCGTTGAACAGGAACGGAAAGTCGACGATCGCGAATTCCTTCACCTGTCCTTGCAGGATCCCGGAGTTCATCGAGAACATGTCGATCGTGCCGCCTTGCACCGCGGAGAGCACCTGGACGTCGCCGCCCAGCACCGCGCCGGGGAACAGCTTGACCGTCATCTTGCCGCCGCTCTTCTGTGCAACGAGGTCGGCGAACTTGTGCCCACCCGTCACGATCGGATGCCCCTCCGGATTCGCCGTCGTCCAGCGGAACGTCTGCTCGCGGACCTGCGCCTGGGCGGCGCCGGCCGTTACCAGCGCGCCGCATGCGAGCGCCAGCATCCATTTCATCGATTGCTTCATTTCAGACTCCTCTCTCGTTGACACCAAAGTAAAACGCCGGCCGGCATCGCTGCACCGGACCGGGACTCCGGAAATCCCTGTCTCAACCGCTGAACCACTTCGCCGGTCCCGTCACCAGGATTGGGAAGAAGACCAGCAGCGCGAGCACGATCAGTTGCGCGATCATGAACGGCCACACCCCCTTGATGATGTCGTCCATCTTGATCTTGGCGACCCCGCATACAACGTTGAGCACGGTGCCCACCGGCGGCGTGATCAGCCCGATCGAGTTGTTGATGATGAATAGCACGCCAAAATAGATGGGGTCGATGCCGGCCTTGATGACAATCGGCATCAGCACCGGCGTCAGGATCAGGATCGTCGGCGTCATGTCCAGGGCCGTGCCAACGATCACCACCAGGATCTGCATTGCGATCTGCAATAGCAGCGGGCTGCCCATGAATGGCTCGAGCAACGCGACCACTTGCCCGGGCAGTTCCGCGACCGTGATGAGCCACGCGGACACCAGCGCCGCGGCCACCAGGAACATCACCACCGCGGTCGTCTCCGCCGCGGTGGCGAACACGTGGTAGAGGTCCTTCCACTTGAGTTCCTTGTAGATGAACATCGCGACGAACAGCGCGTACACGGCGCAGACGACGGCTGCCTCGGTCGGCGTGAAGATCCCGAATTTCAGGCCGAAGATGATGATGCCGGGCAACGCCAGCGCCCAGGCGCCATCTACCAACGCATGGATGACCTCGCGCATTGTCGCCTTGGGTGGCGGCACGGTCGTCTCCTTCCGGACCTCCCACCACCAAGCCACCGCCAGCCCCGCGCCGATCAGGATCCCCGGAACGATGCCAGCGAGGAACAGCTTCGAGATCGACAGCCCGGCGGCGACGCCGAAGATGATGAAGCCGATCGAGGGCGGGATGATCGGCCCGATGATCCCGCCGGCGGCGATCAGTCCGGCGGATTTCGCCGGATTGTGCCCGGCCTTGACCATCATAGGGAACAGCAGCGCGGACAACGCGGCGGCATCCGCCACCGCTGACCCGGACAGCGCGGCTAGGATGCAGGACGCGAGAACCACAACGTACCCGAGACCACCTTTCACGTGGCCGACCAGCGTCAGCGCGACGTTGACGATGCGCTTGGACAGGCCGCCGGTGTTCATGATCTCCCCGGCGAGCATGAAGAACGGCGCCGCCATCAGCGGGAAGCTGTCGGCGCCGTTGATCAGGTTCTGCGCGATGATCTGCGCATCCATCATGTTGAGGTGGTACATGAGCGCGGCGCCGCAGACGAGTAGGGCGAACGCGATCGGCATGCCGAGGGCCATGGCGCCCAGCAGCGAGAACAGGAAGACGGCGATGGTCATGGGTCGCTCTCGCTATGGCTTGGTGCCGTTGGGCGAGCGTGATTCGGCCGCGTCGCCGCTTTGTGCGTAGATCCTCTCGACCTCGGCATCGTCCTCGGACTCGCGCACCTGGACCAGGTCCTGCTCCGCCAGCTTTCCGGAGGCGGCCTGCCAGAGGTTGCGCAACAGGAGCCCTGCGGCCGAGATGCAGAAGAAGATGCCGACGCTGTAGTAGAACCAGCCCTGCGAGAGTCCGGTTGCGGGCGCCTGATTGTCGAGGTTGATGATCGTCTGGGCCCAGCTGCCGGCGAAGAACAGGTAGACGCAGTACAGCATCAGCACGTTGCTCACGATGAAGCAGGCCTTCTTCCCCCACGGCGGAAGGCGCGACACGATCGAGTCCATGCCGAGGTGCGCGTGGTCGCGCAGCGCGACGATCGCGCCGACGAACGTCAGCCAGACGAACAGCCAGCGCGAAAGCTCTTCCGAGACCGTGATCCCCGAATTGAACGCGTAGCGCAACACCACGTTGCCGAAGACGAGAACGACCATCAGGGCAAGGCAGCCCGCGATGAAAAACCGCAGCAGCCGGAAATAGGAATTCACAACATGCGTTATCAAGATCCCCTCCGTAGTGGTTGCATCCGGGTTCTCATCGTTCGCCGAGCGCCGGCCATCCGGCGGTCCGCCGCTTTCGTTCCATTGGCGGGTCAGAACATCTCGCCACCGCGGGCCCGCCGGATGATGTCGTACACCGTGACGAGGTCGCCGATCGGGATCTGCCCAGGTGCGGAGGCGGACGCGCCGACGGCAAAGCTCAACCACGAGCCGAACAGGCCGCCGACCATCCGAGTAACCGACCCCAGCGGGCCCATCGACATGCTGATCAGCGGAATGCGTGCCTTGTCGTCGGCCTGCGCAGTCGCGGCGAGCAGCGTCAGCACGTCCATGCGGTCGCGCGGCATCACGGCCACCTTGGCAACGTCGGCGCCGAGCCGTTCGGCCTCGAGGAACCGCCCGACGAGGAACTCGACACCCGGCGTGTAGCTGAAATTGTGGTACGACAGGATCAACCGGACGTGGTGGGCCTTCGTGCTCGCCCGGACCCGGCGCACGTGCTCGGGGTCGTTGCCCATCTCGAAATCGATGAAATCGACGAGCCGGCTCGCGCTGATCTCGGCGTACAGGTCGACGACCGCGTCGTCGCCGATCGCCATCGGCTCGCCGCCCTCTCTGGCGGAGCGGCGCGTGAACATGATCGGAAGCTTGCCCGCCAGGCCGCGCAATGCCTGCGCGGTTTCGATCACCGCCTTTGTGTCACCGATCGCCTCGAAGAAGTCGACGCGCCACTCTATGACGTCCGGCTTCTGCGCGATCACCGTGGCAGCCTCGGCGAGCACGCGCTCGCGGGTGCGGCCGACCAGCGGCGCGCACAACAGCGGGGTTTCGCCGCCAAGCTTCCTGCCGCGCGCGTCGACTGCCTTGATGTGCTTCTTCACGGTCTGTGCTCCGCTCATTGGGTCGCGACGGCGCGGCCGTTGCGGGCTGCCGCCCGTCGCGAGCGCGCCATGCCGCGCGCCTCGGATCCCAGGCCGTGCTCCGCAAGATACGCCTTCAGCGTCTCGAGACACCGCGTCGCGTGCTCGGCGTAGCCCAACTCCTCGTGCCGCTCCTTGTTCGGCAGCTCGATCGAGTATACGCAAGGCGGCATGTGCGCGAGGACGCCGGCAACGTCGATGCCGCCCTCGCCGACGTAAAGGCGTGCCTCCCGCAAGATGCGGATCATCTCGGCTCGGTCGGTGGGTATCTCGGGGGGGGCGTCGCACAGGTGCGCGAAGTGAAACCACTCTCGCGGCAACGCGTCGAGGTTCGCGGGGTTGTCGCGCGAGCGGTGGAAATGGTGCATGTCGATCATCAGGCCCGCATTGCTGCGCTCCGCCGTGCGCAGCACGTCGACCGCCTGCGCCAGATTGCTGACCGCCGCGATCGGAACGTACTCGAGGTCCACCGTCAGCCCGAACGGCTTGGCGAGATCGCAGATCTCGGCGAACTTCTCGATGTAGAACTCGCGCTCGCCGCCCCAGATGCTCGAGAGGACCGCCTTGGCGCCGAGCTCGGCCGCGACCTCCATCGCCGGCAGGTACTTGGTCGGATGCAGTCCTTCGTAGACGCGGGCCAGCTCGATGTCGTGAACGCGCACGCCCGTCGAAGCGAGCGCAGCCTTCGTCTGCCTCAGCATCTGCGGCTTGTCGGCGAGCGAGTAGTCGGGCTCGCCGGGCAGTCCCATGTAGATCGGGCGGATGCTGACGTAGTCGTAGCCGGCCCGCGCCGCGATGTAAGTCATCTCGGGCGGGGCGCAGCCCAGTACCGTCAGGTGGGCCAGAGAAAATTCCTGCTTCATTCGGTCAGACCTCCTCGCGTGCGGGCTTCTCGGCGCAATCCGGGCCTCCTTCGCTCGGCCGCATCAATCGCCCGTGCCGACGTGATGCACCTTCTTGCCGGGTGAGTAGATGTCCATGATGTTCCAGTGGCCCGCCGTAGGTACCGGCTCGTTCTTCATGTAGACGTCGAGGACGACGGGGCGCTTCGACTTGATCGCCTTCTCCAGCGCCGGCTTGAACTCGGCGGCCGAGGCCACCTTGACGCCGTCGATGCCGTAGGCCCGGGCGATCGCCGCGTAATCCGGCGACCACGACTTGCCGTCCTTCTCGAACACTGTCGCAAAGGTCGTCCCGTAGTGCGCGGCCTCGAGGCCGGCGATCGTGCCGAACGCGTGGTTGTTCATGATCACCCAGACGACGGCGATGTTCTCCTCGGACGCGGTTGCGAGCGCCGCGGGGTTCTGACCGAAGCCGCCGTCGCCGATCAGCGCCACGACGACTTTGTCCGGCAGGGCCACCTTCGCGCCCAGCGCGGCCGGCGAGCCGAAGCCCATCGTCGCAAATCCGCCCGGCGTGAAGACGCTGCCCGGGGTGTAGATGGGGTACTGCTGGGCCATGCCGTTCTTGTTCCAGCCCACGTCGGTGCAGAGGATTGCGTCACGCGGCATCACGGCACGCAGGTCGGCGAGGATGCGCTCCGGCCGCATCGGCCACGCGTTGCTCTCCATCGCCTTCCTGTTGCCGGCGACGAACTTCTTGCGGTTGGCGGCCATCTCGGCCACGAGGGCCGGGCGCTGCACACCCTTGGGCGCAACCTTGCGGGCGACGCGGTTCAGCACCTTCAGCGCTTTCTTGAGATCGGCCACGGCACCGATCGCCGCCGGATAGTTGCGGCCGATCTCCGCCGCGTCGATGTCGATGTGGATCAGCTTCGTTGGCGGCATGCGGAACGTGTATTTCTCCTCCCACGAGCTGCAGTCGGCCTCGGAGAACCGCGTGCCTAGGCCGAGGATCCAGTCGGCGCCCTTGCACTTGTCGTTGATGTACTTCGTGCCCCAGAACCCCGTCATGCCGAGGATCAGCGGATGGTCGTCGGGCAGCGCGCCCTTGCCCATCAGCGTGTGCGCGACCGGCAGCGACAGGTGTTCGGCGAGTTCGCGCATTTCCTCCGCGGCATCGGCGAGCAGGATGCCGCCGCCGACGTACATCAGTGGCGTCTTCGCGGCGAGCAGCGCGCGGACGATCTCCTCGGCGGCTTCGTCGTCGAGCGAGGGCCGGTGCAGCGCCTTGGCGTTGGCGAGCGCGCGCTTCCAAAGCGCGACGTCGATCTCCTTGGAGAAGATGTCCATCGGCACGTCGACCAGCACCGGACCCGGGCGGCCGCATTCGGCGAGCGTGAACGCCTTCTCGATTATCTCCGGGAAGAGGTGCGGCGAGTCGACGCGCCACGCGCGCTTGACGAACGGCCGGTAGATCTCGTACTGCGATGCGTCGGCGTGCAGGTTCACTTCCTGGTGCGGGTGCTTGCCGTAGTAGTGCGTCGGCACATCGCCGGCGATCACGACCATCGGAATCGAGTCGAGCGCGGCATTGGCCACGCCCGTCGCCGCGTTGGTGAGGCCGGGCGAGAGGTGCGAAAGCAGGACCGAGGCCTTCTTCGTCGCTCGCGCGTAGCCGTCGGCGGCGTGCGCGGCGACCTGCTCGTGCCGCGTGTTGACGAACTTGATCCTCTTGCTCTTCGACAGCGCGGCGAGCACAGCGATGTTGGTGTGCCCGCACAGGCCGAAGATGTGCTCGACGCCGCGCGCTTCCAGATATTTCACGAGCTGGTTCGAAATCAGGTCCTTCATTGCCTCGTCCTCCAATCCCGGGGTGCGCGAGGGCGCCGCCGCAGGTCGCTGTGGTTCAGTCGTCGCTGCCCGCACTTCCGGCGGGAAACGCGGAAGGCACGGCGCGGCGCGCCGGCCCGCTGTAGCGGTAGGGAATCTCCCGCGGCATGGGCCCCATGATGCGGCGGCCACGCTGCTTCTGCTCCCAGGCGTGCGCGAGAATCCCGACCGCACGCGACAGCGCGAACAGCCCGCGACCGAGCTCGGGCTCGAAGCCCAGCTCGCAGAAGATGACGGCGGTGATGCCGTCGATGTTCATCGGGATGTGGCGCTTCTTGATCGCCGAGATCGCGGCCTCCACCGCGTGGCCGATCGCGGCAAAGCGCCCGGACACGACGCCGGCCGCCTCGGCCTTCGCGACCAGCGCGAACAGCGGCGCCGTACGCGGGTCGATCGGATGGAAACGGTGGCCAAATCCGGGAACGATCTTCTCGCCGGCATCGCGGTGACGACCGATCACGGCGGTGGCGGCCGCGACGAGATCGCCATCCTTGCCGGCCTCGGCGTCGATTTCGCGATAGAGCTCCATGCACTGCTGGCCCGCGCCGCCGTGGATGTCGTCGAGCACGTTGATCGCGGACGCCATCGCGCCGTTGACCGGCAACCCGCACGTGACCGCCATGCGGGCAATCGCGATGGACGGTGCGTGCGGCCCGTGGTCGACACCGGGCACCATCGCCGCTTCGAGGAGGTCGGACTGCCCGCGCGACGGCAGATCGCCGCGCAGCATCAGCCAGATCATGTCGGGAAAGCGCACGCGGCCGATCAGTTCCTCGATCGGGTAGCCGCGGATCGCGATCTTGCCCGGATGGATGTCGATGATCGCCGTGTCCCACCAGGCGGACGCATCGGCGAGCAATTCTTCAGGCTTTTTCGTTGTCATGACGTTGTTTGTTGCCGTTCCGTTCCTCGGGGGATCCGGGCGTCGCCGGCGGGCGAACGGGCGTCCGCGCGTCGGCAGGTGACGCGGCTCAGGTCGTGATGGTCTCGACCTCGGCTTCGAGCGCCGGGTCGTAGAACGGGCCGAAGAGCTCTTCGTCCGACGGCTTGTCCTCCTTGATCGGAACCGAGACCCACGTCGTGTTCATGTAGTGCTTGAGATGCACGTTCTCGGAGACGATGTTGCCGCCCCAGGTGCCGCACCCCAGGCTCGACGTCATCGGCATCCCGTTGTTGAACGCACCGGCATTGGCCTTCGATTGCGGCTGCCGCACCATGATCCGGGAGACCGGCGCGGTAAGCGCGAGCCGGTGGATGTGGTCCTGGCTGAACGAATAGATGCCGCAGGAGTGGCCCTTGCCGCCGACCTCGTAGATGCCGCGCATCATGTCGAGCGCCTGGTCGAAACCCTGGTACTTGTAGACGGCGAGCAGCGTGGTCAGCTTTTCACCGGAGAACGCGTGTTCCTTGCCGATGCCGTCGCCGTGGACGATGATGAACTTGCGGTCGGCGGGAATCGTGAAGCCGGCCGCCCTGGCGAGTTGCTGCGGGGCGATCGCGACGGTGTCCGGCGTGCGGTGCGCCTCGTCGTCCCACATCACGCGCCGCAGCGCCGCCTTTTCGGTGTCGTTCGCGAGGTAGCCGCCCTCGGCCTGCAGTTGCTTCAGCAGCTTGTCGAAGATCGACGCCTCGATGATCAGGTTGCCGTCGGCGGAGCAGCCCGAGCCGAAGTCGGAGGTCTTCGACAGGCGCGTGTTGCGCGCGGCTTCCTCGATGTTGGCGGTCTCGTCGATGATCATCGTCGAATTGCCGGCGCCGACGCCGTAGGCCGGCGTTCCCGAGCTGTACGCCGCGCGGACCATAGGCTGGCCGCCGGTCGCGACGATCAGATCGGCACGCGCCATCAGCGCCTGCGACATCGGGATATTGACCTTGGTCAGGCACTGCAGGATGTCGGCGGGCGCGCCCTCGCGCTCCAGCGCCTCGCGCATCAGGCGGACGGTTTCGAACGAAGTCTTCTTCGAGCGCGGATGGGGCGAGAAGATGACGACGTCGCGCGCCTTGATGCCGTAGATCGCATTGCCCGCCGGGGTCAGGTCGGGATTGGTCGTGGGAACGATGCACGCGATTATCCCCGCGGGCTTCGCATACTTGACGATGCCCTTTTCAGGCAGCTCCTCGATGATGCCGACGCTCTTCTGGCGCAGCGCGTCGCGCAGGACGCCGCGGATCTTCATCCGTTTGCCCATGCGGCTCACCGCGTCGCCCAGGCCGCTCTCCTTGATACCCATGTCGACGAGGCGCGTGAACGTCTGCTTGTTGGCGACCGCCCACGCGACCGCCTGGCACAGCCGGTCGACCCGGGCCTGGTCGTAGGTTTCGATGATGGCCAGCGCCGTCCGGGCGCGCTCGAACACCGCATCGAGCTCCTGCTGCTGCTCTTCGGTGATCGGCTTTTTGGTTTCGGTGGCAACCATTTCTGGGGTTCTCCTCGGGGTGTGTCGGTCGGCACGGAGGCTGCAGCGTACCGGCCGGTGGATACGGAGGCGCGGACATGTATCTAGTGGAACGATAAGGCCGCCCCGGTTTCATCGTCAAGGGCGTATATCGATACAATGTGCGACATACGCCCACTTTGTATGCTTTTGGGGCAAACTGACAACTCTTATGGCTTTTTCCGGGCGAATTATGTACTATCCGGGCGATCTTCGCCCTGGATAATTGAAATTCGGACATCATCTCTGTCCGAATCCCGCCGCGCGAGCCAAGGACGACCATGCCAAACGAAGCCTCTGCCACCACGCCGGTCGCGCGAGCCACGGATCCGGGGTTCGCGCCAGCGTCCTCAGGCCCGCTCGACCCGGACAAGGCCATCGCCGACACGATCGCCCGCTTCCGCGAGGATCCGGACTTCGTCACCGCGCTCGCTCGGGGATTGGCGGTGATGCTGGCGCTGTCGGACAAGAAGCGGCGGATGTCGATCGCGCAGGTCAGCCACCGCACGGGAATTCCGCGCGCAGCAGCACGCCGCAGCCTGCACACGCTGTCGAAGCTCGGTTTCGTGGCGGCCGACGACGCGCGCCGCTTCTATCTCCGGCCCCGCGTACTTTCGTTCAGCCATGCGTATCTGTCCGCGACGCCTCTCGCCGTCCTCGCGCAACCGATCATCGATCGGCTGGGCGAATCGCTGCACGAAGCCTGCTCGCTCGGAATACTCGACGGCGACGAGATCGTGTACCTAGCGCGCTCGGCGTCATCGCGCATCATGTCGCCCGCACTGAACGTCGGCCGACGTCTGCCGGCCTATTGCACCTCCATCGGCCAGGTGATGCTCGCACATCTCCCGCCGCAGGAGCTCGACGATTACCTGAGCCGTACCCGGTTCCATCCGTACACCGAGCACACGCTGACATCCCCGGACAAACTGCGTTCGGTGCTGAAGGAAGTGCGCGAGGCCGGATTCGCCTTCGCGAGCCAGCAGATGGAGTTGCGGCTTTGCACGCTGGCCGTGCCGGTCAGGGACGCCGGTGGCAATTTCGTCGCGGGGATGAACATCATTCTCCAGGGCCGGCTGGTGAGCGCGAGCGAAATGGCGGCGCGCTTTGCGCGGCCCCTGCAGGATGCCGCGGCGGAGCTCGGTTCGATGCTCCTCCCCTGAGTGCCGGCGCAACGTCGAAAGTCGCGCCGAGGAGCGGGACAGCGAGCGTCCTCGCGAACGCGAGCGCAATCGCGCGGCCGCCGTCGCCGCTTACGCTAGAATGTCCTTCCCTCCGGGGATGACGCCATAGTGTCGTTTCCCCGCTCGCATCGGCTGACGCCGACACCTGCAGGAGCACAGCCATGAATGCCCCCGACGCCGTTCACGGTGCCTTGAAGCTGAAGGATCCGGGATTGTTCCGCCAGCAGTGCTACATCGACGGTCGCTGGTGCGGCGCCGACGACGCGAAGACCTTGTCGGTAAGCAATCCCGCGACAGGCCAGCCGCTGGGTACCGTGCCCAACATGGGAGTGGCGGAGACCCGTCGCGCCATCGAGGCGGCGAACGCGGCCTGGCCTGCGTGGCGCGCGAAGACGGCGAAGGAGCGCGCCGTCATTCTGCGCAAGTGGCACGAACTGATGATGGCCAACCAGGAGGATCTCGCCGTCCTCATGACTGCCGAGCAAGGCAAACCGCTGACCGAGTCGCGGGGAGAAATCGATTACGCGGCGTCCTTCATCGAGTGGTTCGCCGAGGAAGGCAGGCGGATCTACGGCGATACGATTCCCACGCATCAGTCCGACAAGCGCATCGTCGTGATCAAGGAGCCGATCGGTGTATGCGCCGCGATCACGCCGTGGAACTTCCCGGCCGCGATGATCACGCGCAAGGCGGGCGCAGCCCTGGCGGCGGGTTGCACGATGGTGGCCAAGCCGGCGAGCGCGACGCCGTTCTCGGCGCTCGCGCTGGCCGAACTTGCCGAGCGCGCCGGTATGCCGAAAGGCGTGTTCAGCGTGGTGACCGGCTCGGCGCGCGCCATCGGGGGCGAGATGACTGCCAATCCGGTGGTGCGCAAAGTCAGCTTCACCGGGTCCACGGAAATCGGCAAGGAGCTGCTCGGGCAATGCGCCGGTACCGTGAAGAAGACCTCAATGGAGCTGGGCGGCAATGCGCCCTTCATCGTCTTCGATGATGCCGACCTCGACGCGGCCGCGGATGGCGCGATGGCCTCCAAGTACCGCAACGCGGGCCAGACGTGCGTCTGCGCCAACCGGTTGCTGGTTCAGGATGCGGTCTACGACGCGTTCGCGGCGAAGCTGGTCGAGCGAGTGCAGAAACTCAAGGTGGGCAATGGCATGGAGCCGGGCACGACCATCGGGCCGCTGATCGACGGCAATGCCGTCGAAAAGGTCGAGGTGCATATCGCGGATGCCCTCGCAAAGGGCGCACGCATCGTGGTCGGGGGCAAACGCCACGCGTTGGGCGGGCTCTTCTTCGAGCCGACCGTTCTCGCCGACGTGAACGCCAGCATGCGCGTCGCCACCGAAGAGACGTTCGGACCGGTGGCGCCGCTGTTCCGCTTCAAGGACGAAGCGGAGGCGATCCGGATGGCGAACGACACCGAGTTCGGTCTCGCTTCCTATTTCTATGCGCGCGACCTCGGTCGCGTGTGGCGTGTTTCCGAGGGGCTCGAATACGGGATGGTCGGCATCAACACCGGAATGATCTCGACGGCCATTGCCCCGTTCGGCGGCGTGAAAGAGTCGGGACTGGGCCGCGAAGGTTCCAGGTACGGAATCGACGAGTATCTCGAAGTCAAGTATCTCTGCATGGGACTCTGACGCGCCCATGCACGTCTTTTTCGAGGACGACGGCCAGCTGAAGGCCGGCACCGTCCTCGCCGACAACGACTCGTCGCTGCAGGTCGAGGCGGCCTCCGGCAAGCGGCTGAAGGTCAAGGCGGCCGCGGTCCTGCTGCGCTACGCGGAACCTTCGCCGTCGGCGCTCCTCGCCGACGCCCAACGCCAGGCGCGCGAGCTCGATCCGAATTTCCTGTGGGAGGTTTCGGGTGACGAAGAGTTCGCCTTCGGCGATCTCGCCCGGGAGTATTTCGGCCATCCGCCCGTGCCGGGCGAGGCCGCGGCGGTCGCGCTGGCGCTGGCCGCTGCGCCGATGTACTTCTACAAGCGCGGCAAGGGCCGATACCGCAAGGCTCCGCCGGAAGCGCTGCACGCCGCGCTCGCCTCGGTCGAGCGCAAGAAGCGCGAGGCCGAACAGATGGCGGCATGGGGCGACGAGCTGCGCGCGCGCCGGCTGCCCGAGGCGTTTCGCGCCAGGTTGCCGATGCTTCTGTACAAGCCGGACAAGAATGCGCTCGAGTGGAAGGCGCTGGCCGCGGCGTGCGAGGCGTTGCAGGTGAATCCGGTGGCGCTGCTCGCGGAGTGCGGCGCTATCCCGTCGTCGCACGATTACCACTTCAACGCGTTTCTCGCGCAGGCCTTCCCGCAGGGAGCCGCATTTCCCGCGGTGGCCGCGCTGCCCCCTGTCCCCGATCTCCCCGCGGCCGAGGTCCGCGCGTTCTCGATCGACGATGCGACGACCACGGAGATCGACGACGCGTTCTCGGTCCGCGAGCTTCCCAATGGCCATTACGAGGTCGGCATCCACATCGCGGCACCCGCGCTGGGCATCGCGCGCGGGTCTCCGCTCGATGCAATCGCCCGTTCGCGCCTGTCCACCGTCTACATGCCCGGCCGCAAGATCACGATGCTGCCCGACGATGCCGTCGCCGCGTTCACGCTGGCGGAGGGACAATCGCCGCCGGCGTTGTCCCTGTATGTCGAGGTCACGCCGAAAGGCGCGCCCGTTCGGCAGGAGACGCGCGTCAACCGGGTGCCGGTCGCGGGGAATCTTCGGCTGGATGCCCTGGGCGAAGCGTTCGCCAATGAACTTCCGGGGCCGTCCGATCCGCCGTGGACGGCGGAATTGCGGGTGCTGTGGAAGCTTGCGCAGGCGCTTTCCGCCGAGCGCGGCAAGACGGACATCGCGCGCATCGATTACAGCTTCTACGTCGACTGGGACGCGCCACCCGAGGGTGGCGAGGCGGGGCACGTGCGCATCGTTCCGCGGCCGCGCGGAAGCCCGCTCGACAAGGTCGTCTCGGAGCTGATGATCTTCGTCAACAGCAGCTGGGGCAAGCTGCTCGCCGACGCGCGCGTCGCCGGACTCTACCGGACGCAGGCCAACGGCAAGGTGAAGATGAGCACGCGCCCCGGGGAACACCAGGGTCTCGGCCTCGCGCACTACCTGTGGTCGAGTTCGCCGCTGCGCCGGTACAGCGACCTCGTCAACCAGCGCCAGCTACTGGCGACGCTCGCGGGCGCGAAGCCTGTCTACGCGGAGAACGACGCCGAGCTCTATGCGGCGCTCACCGATTTCGAGGCGACGTATTCGAACTACGCGGAGTTCCAGGACCGGATGGAGCACTACTGGTGCCTGCGCTGGCTGCTGCAGGAGCGCGCGTCCGAGGCGAGCGCTGCGGTCATTCGCGAGAGCCTCGTCCGGTTCGATCGGCTGCCGCTCGTCGTGCGGCTCCCCGATCTGCCGGCGCTCGCGCCGGGGACCCCCGTGCGCGTCGCGATCGGCCGCATCGACCTGCTCGCCGCGACGCTCGAATGCCGGTACGCCGGCGAGTTGGGTTAGACTATTTCTTTCACGCGCCACGCACACTTGCTGCGCCGACCCTTCTCGCCCAGGACGCCTTTGTCTGCTCCGCCCGTCCCCGGGACGGCGGAATCGGCGGTACGCGCGCTCCGTCCTGCGCTGGCCAGGGTCCGAGCCCTCGTCGATTCCACGTTGGGGCGGGCACGCGCCCTCCTCGATTCGCCGGGGCTCGCGGGGGTCGTCGATACCGACCGGCTCGTCGTCTACACGCTCGGCGTGTCGATCGCGATTCACGGGATTCTGCTCGCGATCCATTTCCAGCCGATCGATCCGTCGAAGCGCCACGACCGCGGCCCGCCGCTCGAGGTCGCGCTGGTCAACGCGAAGTCGAAGTCCAAGCCCACCAAGGCCGACTTTCTGGCGCAGGCCAACCTCGACGGTGGCGGCAACACGGACGCCAACCGCCAGGCGAAGACGCCGTTGCCCCTTCTGCCCAAAGCCGGCGCCACCGGCGAGGTCGCCGTCGCCACCCAGAAGATCCAGGCGCTGGAGCAGGAAGCGAAGGAGCTGCTGACGCGGTTGCAGAGCGCTCCGACCGCGCCTGCGGTCCCGAAGCCGATCGACGCGCCCGATCCTGCAGTGCAGCCCTCGGCCAACGAGGTGATGCAGCGGACCCTCGAGGCGATGCGGATGGAGGCGCGAATCGCCAAGGACATGGAGGTCTATCAGCAGCGACCCAAACGCCGCTTCGTCGGTGCGCGCGCCGAGGAGTACCGATTCGCCCGCTATGTCGAGGACTGGCGTTCCAAGATCGAGCGCGTCGGCAACCTCAACTACCCCGAGGCGGCGCGCCAGCTCAAGCTCTATGGCAGCCTTCTGCTGACCGTCTCCATAAGGAGCGATGGCAGCGTCGAAAACGTCGAGATCAATCGCTCGTCCGGCGCCAAGGTGCTCGACGCCGCCGCCGTGAAGATCGTCGAGATGTCGGCTCCGTTCGCGCCGTTCCCGCCGGACATCAAGCGCGACACCGACGTCCTGCACATCACGCGGACGTGGATGTTCACGAAGGGCGACGAGCTGCGAAGCGAGTAGCGCCCGTTCCCGATGCCCGGTCATGCGGCCCGCACGGGCCCGATCGCACTGCTGCGTCGCGCGCTGTGGTTGGCGCTTGCGGCGCTCCTCGTGGCGGCGCTCGCCTGGTTCGCGTGGATCGCCGGCCACATCGGCTGGTACCGGTACCAGCCGCCGCGCGAGACTGCGTTCATGGCGCAGCGGATGGACGAAGCGCGCGTGAAGAACCCGGGGGCGCTGCTCCAGTACCGCTGGGTTCCGTACGCTCGGATCTCGGTCCAGCTCAAGCGCGCGATGATCGCCGCCGAGGATGCCAAATTCGTCGATCACGGCGGCTTCGACTGGGATGGCATCCAGCACGCGCTCGAGAAGAACCAGAAGAAGGGGCACATCGTCGGCGGCGGCTCCACGATCACGCAGCAGCTCGCGAAGAACCTGTTCCTGTCTCCCGCAAAGAGCTACTGGCGCAAGGCCCAGGAGGCGATGGTCACCGTCCTGCTCGAGGCGATGCTGCCGAAGCAGCGAATCCTCGAGCTCTACCTCAACGTGATCGAATGGGGAAACGGGGTGTTCGGAGCCGAAGCCGCCGCGCAGCGCTACTTCGGCGTGTCGGCGGCGCAGCTTTCCGCCGAACAGGCGGCAAGGCTCGCGGCGATGACGCCCAGCCCCCGCGTCTTCGAGCGCAGGCCGGACTCGAACTATCTCGACGGGCGCGTCGCGACGATCCTCGCGCGCATGCCCGGCGCAAGGATTCCCTGACGCCATCGACGCAGGGGTAGAATGCGGGCGGCCCGCAGGGCGCCCCGCGTATCGATCCGCCCGGGTTGCCCCGGAACGGCAGCGTGGTCCGGCACGGACGCCCGCCGCTCTCCGCAGACAATCCCTGACGATTCTCCCCATGCCCGAAACCGTCGCGAACGTTGACACCGTACGGCCCGAGGCGCGAGCGAGCGTGCAGGACGCGCTCGCCGAGGTCACGGCGCTGCTGCGCAAGCACCGGCTGGTGGAGGGCTTGGTTCGCGAACAGGTCGGGCACCCGCCGTCCGAGGCGCACGCCGAGCTCGCGGAGTCCGCGGTGTTCAAGGAAAGCAAGGCAGCCTTGCAGCGCGAGCTCGACCGACTGCACCCCGCGGACATCGCGTACATCCTCGAAGCGCTGCCGCTCGACGAGCGGCTGTACATCTGGGATCTGGTCCGCGCCTCGCGCGACGGCGACATCCTGCTCGAGGTCTCCGACGCCGTCCGGGAGTCGCTGATCTCCTCGATGGACACCGACGAACTCGTCGCCGCGACGGAAACGCTCGAAACCGACGAGATCGCGGACCTCGCGCCCGATCTTCCGCAGGAGGTGATGGACGATGTCTTCCAGAGCCTGCCGGTCGAGGAACGCGAGCAGCTCCGGGCCGCCATGTCCTTCGACGACGACATGGTCGGGGCGCTGATGGACTTCGAGGACATCGCCGTGCGTCCGGACGTCACGCTCGAGGTCGTGCTCCGGTACCTGCGCCGCTTCGACGAGCTACCGTCGCAGACCGACCAGGTGTTCGTCGTCGACCGCGAGGAAAGGCTTCTGGGGATGCTGCCGGTCAACGCGCTGATCGTCACCGATCCCGAGACGACCGTGGCGGCCATCATGAAGCCGCCCGTCGTGACGCTGCGGCAGCACGAGAAGGCCGACGTTGCCGCATCCGCGTTCGAGCGCTACGACCTCGTCTCGGCGCCCGTCGTCGACACCAACGACCGGCTGGTGGGCCGCGTGACCGTCGACGAGGTGCTCGACTTCGTCCGGCAGCGAGGCGAAGAAGACCTGCTGGCGCAGGCCGGCCTGCGCGAGGAGGAGGACGTCTTCGCGTCCGTCTGGGCATCCTTTCGCAATCGCTGGGCATGGCTCGCGATCAACCTGGTCACCGCCTTCATCGCGTCTCGCGTCATCGGCATTTTCGAGGGCTCGATCGAGCGGCTGGTCGCGCTCGCCGCGCTGATGCCGATCGTGGCGGGCATCGGCGGCAACTCGGGCAACCAGACGATCACGATGATCGTGCGCGCCGTCGCGCTGGGCCAGGTGACGATCGCCAACGCGCGGCAGCTCATCCGCAAGGAGATCACCGTGAGTCTCGTCAACGGCGTCATCTGGGGGGGCGTGATGGGAATCGTCGCCATGGTGCTCTACAAGGGGGTCGCGCTCGGCCTCGTGATGGTGCTGGCGATGACGCTCAATCTGATGCTGGCGGCGCTGATGGGCGTGCTGATCCCGATCACGATGCTGAAGCTGGGTCGGGACCCGGCGGTGGGCTCTTCCGTGCTGATCACCGCGGTGACCGACTCGGGTGGGTTCTTCATCTTCCTGGGACTCGCCACGGTGTTCCTCCTCTGACCTCCGCTGGCTGCACAGCGTTCGGTCGCCCGCGTTCGCCCCCACGCCATCGGCCGCCCGGCTGTCAACGGGGCCGCGTTGCCGTCCCGCGGAATAACCCGCCCGTGCGGGCTGTTGGCGCAGGTGTTTCCGACAACCACCGGGGGTTCCCATGATTCGCGCTCTTCGTTCGCCGCTTGCCACCCTTGCCGTCCTCGCCATCGCCTCCTACGCCACGACCGGCATCGCGCAGGCTCCGGCCAAGATGATGGACGGCGTCCTCACCAACGCCGCCGGAATGACGCTCTACACGTTCGACAAGGATGAAGGTGGCAAGAGCGCCTGCAACGGCCCCTGCGCGGCCAACTGGCCGCCCTTGATGGCGACCGGCGACGCGAAGGCGTCCGGCGATTGGACGATCGTGACGCGAGACGATGGCACCAAGCAGTGGGCGTACAAGGGCAAGCCCGTCTACCTCTGGGCGAAGGACCAGAAGCCGGGGGACAAGACCGGGGACGGCTTCAACAGCGTCTGGCACGTGGCCAAGTAGCTGGCGGCATGCAGGACGGCCCCCGCTTTTCCCAAGCGGGGGACGGCGATCCGCGAAATAGGTACAGAATCACCCTTTCCCGCGACCCGGCGGCATCGCCGCCTGCCCGGGGAAGGCGAATCGGACCTCGATTACTGCGCTCCAGCCTCGTGACGCCGCCAGCCGCAACCGATGCCCCGGGCCTTCCGCATCCGGACCTCGTCGCCGCGATTCCGCGCCTGCGGCGCTATGCGCGCGTACTGACGGGCGACGCATCCCGGGCGGACGACCTCGTCCAGGACACGCTGGCGCGGGCGTGGGAGAAGCGGCGGCTGTGGCGCACGGGCAGCGACCTACGCGCGTGGCTGTTCACGATCATGCACAACGTTCACGTGAACCAGCTCGCGCTCGCCCGACGCGATGCGGCCAACGTCTCCATCGACGCCGATCCGGGCAATGCGGCGTGGCAGCTTCCGGTGCGCGCGAACCAGCTCGATCGCGTCGAGCTGCTGGAGCTCGTCGAGCAGATCGGCCGGCTTTCCCCCGACCAGCGCGAGGTGCTGCTGCTCGCGGCCGTCGAGGAGCTTCGCTACGACGAAATCGCCAGTGTGCTGGCCGTGCCGATCGGAACCGTGATGTCGCGACTTTCCCGCGCGCGGGTCAAGCTTCAGCGGCTGATCGCCGAACCGGCGTCGGCGCTGCGCGTGGTCAAGTGAACGGACGAATCCTGTCGTGAAGCCTTCAGGCCCGATGCCGATCTCCGACGCCGACGTGCACGCCTATGTCGACGGTCAGCTCGCGCCGGAGCGCGCTGCGACGCTCGAGGCGGCGCAAGCATCCGACCCGGTGCTCGCGGCGCGCGTTGCCGAGTTGCGCGCGCTCAATACCGCTTTGCGCGATGCCCTCGACCCGGTGCTGGCCGAGCCGATCCCGGAGCAGCTGCTCGCGGCCGCCACGTTCGCGAATGCGCGTGCCCCGGGTTTCCGCCGGTGGCTCGGGCCCGCGTTCGCGGTCGCGGCCACGCTCGTCGTCGGCATCGGCATCGGATGGTTCGGCCGCGATGCGCTGATCGAGCGCGCAGGAACGCCGACGACGTTCGCGCGGCAGGCGGCGTTCGCGCACGCGCTCTATGCCGCCGACGCCAATCGTCCGGTCGAGGTCTGGGCGAACGAAGAGAAGCGCCTCGTCACCTGGCTTACCAAGCGGCTCGGATTCCAGGTGCACGCGCCGGACCTCAACGGCGTCGGATACGCGCTCGTCGGCGGCCGCCTCGTGGCCGGCAACGAGAACCCAACGGCGTTGTTCATGTACGAGAACGCCGACAAGCAACGACTGTCGCTGCAGGTGCGCAGGCAGGTGGCGGGCGGCGGCGAAACCGCGTTCCGCTACGCGATCGAGAATGGCGTGGGCGTGTTCTACTGGATCGACGACGCGTGTGGCTACGCCATCTCGGGCAGCGTCGACCGCGCGCAGCTGCTGAAGATCGCCCACGTCGTCTACGGCCAGCTCGCCGCCGCCGAGGCCGCCGCGCCGAATTAGTCGACGGCGGCGCCGACGGCCCTGCGGAGCTCATCGGCGTCGCTTGGATGTCGTGCCGCTCGCGGGGTACGATCCGCGTCATGCAGATCCTGCCGGCCCGCATTGGCGACTCCGTCGACGACATCGACACCCCGGCGCTGGTCGTGGACCTGGATGTTTTCGAGCGCAACCTCGACCTGATGGCGAATGCCGTGCGCGGCGCCGGCGTCGCGTTGCGCCCGCATGCGAAATCGCACAAGTGCCCTGACATCGCGCACGCGCAGATCGAACGTGGCGCGGCCGGCATCTGTTGCCAGAAGGTCGGCGAGGCCGAAGCATTCGTCGCCGCCGGCATTCGCGACGTACTCGTCACCAACGAGATCGTCGGTCCGGCGAAGCTTGCGCGCCTTGCCGAAATGGCGAAGAAGGCCAGGGTCGGTGTATTGGCGGACGATGCCGCCAACGTCCGCCACATCGGCGCCGCTGCCCGGGCTGCCGGCGTCTCGATCGATGTGCTGGTCGAGATCGATGTCGGTGCAAATCGCTGCGGTACCGCGCCGGGAGCGCCGGCAGCGGCAATCGCGCAGCTGATCGCGCGCACGCCGGGACTCGCCTTTCGCGGGATTCACGCCTACCAGGGCGCGGCGCAGCACCTGCGCACGCCGGAAGAGCGGCGCGCCGCGATCGCGCGCGCGGCCGTGCTCGCAGGCGAGACCAAGGCGGCGATCGAGGCGGCCGGAATTCCTTGTCCCACCGTCACCGGCGCGGGCACCGGAACCTGGCAGTACGAGCGCGACAGCGGCGTCTACACCGAGGTCCAGCCCGGCTCGTACATATTCATGGATGCCGACTACCAGAAGAATGCGCTCGCGCCGGACCAGCATCATTTCGAGCAGAGCCTGTTTGTTCTGGCAGCGGTGATGAGCGCGCCGGTGCGCGAGCGCGCCATCGTCGACGCCGGACTCAAGGCGTTCGCCTTCGACTCGGGTCCACCGCTCGTCTATGGCGCGCAAGGATTGACGTACGCGAAGGCGTCGGACGAACACGGTGTGCTTGCCGTCGCTTCGGTCGCCCGGCCGCCGGTCATCGGCGACCGGCTCTGGTTCGTTCCCGGCCACTGCGATCCGACCGTCAATCTCTACGACTGGCTCGTCGGTGTACGTGGCACCCGCGTCGAGTGCCTGTGGCCGGTCGCGGCGCGGGGTGCGCTCGGCTGAGATTCCGTGATGCTCCCCGCAGGCTTCTCCCGGAGGGGATGGGAGTCACGTCCGGCGCAGGCAGTTCCTGATTACGGCAGGTGCGCTCATAGCGGCGCCGTGCAGGGGGCTCGCCCGGGTCAGTCGACAGAGCGGGATCAAAGCGTGACGATGCCGCGCGGCGTCCTGAGCATCGCCGCGAAACGCGCCTCGCGGTCGTAGGTGACGGGCAGGACATCGCCGAGGTCCAGCGTTGCGAGCACGCTGCGGATTTCGGCAGGGTCCGGATGCGCGGCGGCAAGGCCGGCGATCGAAATGCCGGACGTGGGAAGCGCATCGGCGGGGTGGAGCGCGACGTCCCACTGGATCAACGACGGCAAGACCCCCTTGCCCGGGAGCTTGCCGTCGTCGGGAACCGTAATCCGCCAGCGGTATTCTCCCCGCGCCATCGGATGTGCGGCGCCGAGCGCGACCGGGCACCGCGCGACTGCGCGCCCGATATCCGGTGTGCGTGCAACCCAGTGGATGAGCCGAGGTCGCTCGACGAGCTCGGCCTGCACCGCGATATTGTCGAGATCGAACCAGCGCGGCCGCGCCGGTTTCGCCGCCGCCGGGTCGATCGCGATGATCTCGAGATAGACCTGCTCGCCCAGCCGCAAGAGAGCGTTGTGCGTTCCCATCGCAGCGTGCTTCCCGCCCGGTCGCGGCGCCACCCCCGTGATTTCGGCGATGTACTCGATGCCGTCGGCGAGCGTCACCGCAGCGACGATGAGGTGATCGAGCGTCGCGAGCGGCGGCATCGGGATCTGCGCCAAGGCTCAGGCCGACGGTCGATGGTTCCGGCGCCGAGCGCAGCAACCGGTCATCGCCGGAACTTCACCGTGGCGCGGTCTCATCGGCGGCGAAGTCGAGCTCCACTTTCGCGCCGTTGGGGTCGTGGAAGAACACCTGCCAGACCCCTGAGCCGGCCTGCTGGCGGCACGTGTACTGGAGGCCGTGGGCGTCGAGCGTCGCGATCGTCGTGGCAAGGCCGGAGGCAGTGAACGCCATGTGGTCGATGACCCCGGCCCGAAGCTCGCTTCGCGGCCGCCCGCCGATGACATGCAGCACTGCCTGCGGGCCGGCGTAGAGCCACGCGCCGGGGAAGTCGAACGCCGGTCGCGGCCCTTCGGTGAGTCCGAGCAGCTCGCGGTAGAAGCCGACCGTCGCGCCGACGTCGTCGGTCAGTACGGTGAAATGATTCATGCCGGCAATCGCCATGGCTGCTCCCGCGTTGGCGCCTCGTGCGTCGTGGCGCAGCCGGAATCTTACTGCATCGTGTCGCGGATGAACGTCGCCATCAGCCCGGTGGCGTCGGGCGCGTGCGGATCGTTGTACGGATACTTGTCGTCGCCGCCGCTCCACGCGTGGCCAAGCCTGTCCACCAGCACGTGCCGCGCAACGACACGATCGGCGACGCGCCACTCGCTCGTCGTCACGATCCTTCCGTCCGGCGTGGTCGCGGCCTCGGTGCGATCGGGTGGCGGGAGCTCTCCGGCCGAGCCGAGGTTCGCCGCCGGATGGCCGTTCAGCACCAGATATTGCCGGACGAGCTGCGCGGCGTTCACGGGCGCAACGACGCTGTCCTCGCCACCCTGGAGCGCGAGCAGCGGCACCGGCAGCGCGTCGGGATTTGCGCTGGCCCGGGCGCCCCCGGCGATTCGCGCAAGATCGGTGTCGGCGCCGTTCTTCAGGACGCCGAACGCGGCGAGGGCCGACGATGCCGCCCCGCACGCGACGCCCGAGTGCACGAACGCGCCGGCGACGAGTTCCGGTCTTCGCACGCCGATCGCCGCAACGAGCCCGCCGCCCGAGGACAGGCCTGCGAGAAACACGCGCTTGCCGTGAATCCAGTACTTGCGGCGGACGGCACGAATCTGCGCGGCGACGATCGCGGCCTCGCCCCAACCGTGAGCCGTCGCCGGATCGAACCAGTTCCAGCAGCCCCAGGCATTCGCATGCGGATTCTGCCGGGGCAACAGCACGAGGCAGCCAAGCTCGTCGGCGAGCGTCGTGATCCGGGTGGCCGCAGCGATCTCCTCCGGCGTCTGCCGGCAGCCGTGAATCAATACCAGCAGCGGCACCCGACGCCAGTTCGTGTGGCCACGCGGTACGTAAACGAGATACCTGCGTCGCGGCAGTATCCACGGCGCTCCGGCGAGCCACCCGCGCAACGAGGACTTCGCGCCCGCTTCGAATCGGCCCGGCTCGGGCGGCTTGCGCCGAAAGAGTCGGGAGAAGAATGCCTTGGCAACGTACCAGAGCTTGCCGAACATGGGCCAACACCTCGCTCGTTCGACCACCGGGAGCCCGCGAACGCTCCGGCCGCAGCCGGGTCGGCGCACCCTAGCTCAGTACCCGCCCGGCCGCCCGAAGGGCACTGTGCGCCCCCTCGGGGGGCAGCGAACGCAGTGAGCGTGGGGGCTCATCAAATGAGCACGATGTCGTACTGCTCCTGAGTGTAGATGGACTCGACCTGCAGCGAGATCGGCTTGCCGATGAAATCGCCGAGCTGGGCGAGTGACTGCGATTCCTCGTCGAGGAAGAGGTCGATGACCGGTTGCGCCGCGAGGATCCGGAACTCGCGCGCGTTGAACTGCTTCGCCTCGCGCAGGATTTCACGCAGTATCTCGTAGCAGATCGTCTGCGCGGTCTTGAGCTGGCCGCGGCCGTGACAGGTGGGGCAGCTTTCGCAGAGCACGTGCGCCAGCGACTCGCGCGTGCGCTTGCGGGTCATTTCGACCAGCCCCAGCTGCGTGAAGCCGTTGACGGTGAGGCGCGTCCGGTCGCGATCCAGCGCCCGGTTGAGCTCGGCGAGGACGGCGGCGCGGTGGTCGGCATTCTCCATGTCGATGAAGTCGATGATGATGATGCCGCCGAGGTTGCGCAGCCGCAGCTGCCGGGCGATGACCTGCGCCGCCTCGAGATTGGTCTTGAAGATCGTGTCGTCGAAGCTGCGCCCGCTGACGAAGCCGCCCGTGTTGACGTCGATTGTCGTCATCGCCTCGGTCTGGTCGACGATCAGGTATCCGCCCGACTTGAGGTTCACACGGCGCGCGAGCGCCTTTTCGATCTCGTCCTCGACGCTGTTCAGGTCGAACAGCGGACGCTCTCCGCCATGATGCGCGATGCGCTCGACCAGTGCCGGCGTGTACTCGCGCGCGAATTCCAGCATGCGCGTGAAGGTCTCGCGCGAGTCGACGACTACGCGGGACGTCTCCTCGGTAGCCATGTCGCGCAGCACCCGCTGCGCGAGGTTCAGGTCCTGATAGAGGAGCACCGGAGCGGGAACATCGCGCGCCCGCGCGTTGAGGTCGCTCCACAGTTTGGTCAGGTATTCGATGTCCGACTGCATCTCGCGGCCCGACGCCGTCTCGGCCATCGTGCGGATGATGAAGCCTCCGGTGTGTCCGTCCGGCAGCAGCAGCTGGAGTTTCTCGCGGAGGATTTCGCGCTCGGCTTCGTCGCCGATCCGCTGCGAGATGCCGATATGCGAGTCCTGGGGCAGGTAGACGAGAAGCCGTCCGGCCAGGCTCACCTGCGTGGAAAGGCGGGCGCCCTTGGTGCCGATGGGATCCTTGATCACCTGCACGAGCAGCGGCTGGCCCTCGTGCAGGATCTTCTCGATGGGGCGGGCGTCGCCGCCTCCGTGGCCGTTCTGCCGGTGTTCCCAGATGTCGGCGATGTGGAGGAACGCGGCGCGCTCGAGGCCGATCTCGACGAACGCGCTCTGCATCCCCGGGAGCACGCGCGCGACACGGCCAAGGTAGACGTTGCCGACGAGGCCCCGCGCGCTGGCGCGCTCGATATGCAGCTCCTGCACGACGCCCTGCTCGAGCATCGCGACGCGCGTTTCCTGAGGGGTTACGTTGATAAGGATTTCATGAGACATCGGCGGGGAACGGAGTTCAAGGTCAGAATCCTGATGCGGCCGGCAGGGCGCGCTGGCACCCGCGCAGCGGAACGGGGTTCAGCGCTTATAGCACGGGGAAGCCGATCCCGGCGAGGGCCGCGGCGGTCTCGTAAAGCGGCAGGCCCATGACCCCGGAATAGCTGCCTTCGATCCGGCTCACGAACGACGCGGCGCGGCCCTGGACTGCATAAGCCCCGGCCTTGTCGAACGGTTCGCCGGTCGCGATGTAACGGTCGATTTCGTCGCGCTTCAGTTCGCGGAACGTCACAATCGACGTCGAGATGTCGGCAACCATCTGCTGCTCCCAGCAGAACGCCACGGCGGTCAGCACTTGATGGCTCCGGTTGGAAAGCGCAGTCAGCATGCGGACGGCGTCGGCGGCATCCTTGGGCTTGCCGAATATGACGCCGTCCAGCACGACCTCGGTGTCCGCGCCGAGCACCGGGTGGGGCGGCAGCCCGCGCTGCAGCATCCGCTGCCAGCCCACGGTGGCCTTCGTGCGCGCGATGCGCTCGACATAGTGGAGCGCAGGCTCGGCATCGCGCGCTCCTTCCTCGACGTCGGGTTCGCGGCCGGGCGCCTCCCGCACGCGGAGCGTCGTGAATTCGATGCCGAGCTGGCGCAGCAATTCCTCGCGGCGCGGGCTTTTCGAGGCGAGGTAAACGACGGGCGAACTCATGTCGGGAGAGGTCCTATGCGTCCGGGGCCATCGGGCAGGGTGTCATTCGCGATGGTATGGGTGCTGCGAGAGGAGGCTGACGGCTCGATATAGCTGCTCGGCAATGATGACGCGGACGAGCCCGTGGGGCAATGTTAGCGCGGAAAGCGCAACGACGGCAGCGGCATCGCGCTTGACGGGTTCGGCAAGGCCATCAGCGCTGCCGATCACGAATGCCGCGTCGCGTGCGTCGTCACGCCAGCGCGACAGCGTTTCGGCGAGCAAACGCGTCGTCCAGGGCCGCCCGCGCTCGTCCATGGCCACGACCTGCGCGTCCTTGCACGCCGCCCTGATGCGAAGCGCCTCGGCGGCGAGCAGTTGCGGCACGGGCTTGCCGTGGTCGCGCGGCTCGGGTTTGAGTTCGACGAGTTCCAATGCAAACTCCCGGGGCATCCGGCGCGCGTAGTCGTTCCAGCCGGCGGTGATCCACGCCGGCATCCGGTGGCCGAGAGCGACGACACGGAGCTTCATCGCTTCGGAAAACGGGGTGCGGCACGGCGCGCGGGCACGCCTGCGCCGCTACGCCGCAGCGCGGTCGGCGACGCTGGCGCGCCTCTTCGCCGCAGGCGGCGCCCAGAGCTCCTCGAGGTTGTAGTAGGCGCGGACCGCCGGCTGCATGATGTGGACGACGATGTCGCCGGCGTCGACCAGCACCCACTCGCCGGTCTCCTCGCCCTCGACGCCGACGATCGTCGCTCCGCCTTCCTTGAGCTTGTCGCGGACATGGTTGGCGAGCGACTTCACCTGCCGGTTGGAATCGGCAGAGGCGATGATCATTGTGTCGTACAGGCTGGTGAGCTTCCGGACGTCGAGAACGGTGATGTCGCGCGCCTTGATGTCTTCGAGAGCGGTGACGGCGGTCTTCTGGGTCTTGTTAAGTCGCATCCGGGCGTGAGCGGTAGAGTTGGTTGCGGTCAATATAGGCCAAAACGGCGGCGGGAAGCAAACCGCGCACCGCGGCGATCCCCTCGGCACCGCGCGCGAGCTGTGCGCGTATCCCCGACGCCGAGATCGGATGTGCGGAGATCGGCTGCACGACGATCGCGCCAGCCGATTTGGCCGTGAGCGCGGCGGGGTCCTTGCGCAAGCGCCGCGTCCACTCGTCGGCGAGGATCGGTGCCATCGTCCCGTCGAACGCCACCCCCGGCCGGGCGACGACGACGACGTGCGCGAGATCGAAGAGCTCGCGCCAGCGATGCCACGTCGGCAGACCGAGAAACGCGTCGGCGCCCAGGATCAGCGCGAGCGACCGCGCGGGCGACTCGTCGCGCAGTTCCTCGAGCGTGGGCACCGTGTAGCTGCGGCCCGGACGGTCGATCTCGCGAGCGTCGACCTCGAGGCCCGGCACGTCGGCAACCGCGAGCTCGACCATCTCCAGCCGATGCGCGGCGGTCGCGACCGGAGCAGCCCGGTGCGGCGGATCGCCTGCCGGAATGAAACGAACCGCCAGCAGATCGAGCGCGGCGCGCACTTCGCGGGCGAGTTCGAGGTGACCGTTATGGATCGGATCGAACGTGCCGCCGAGGATGCCGAGAACGGGAATCATGGCCGCGTCAATTGTAGCGCCGGAAAAACCCGGAATGATCCTGGAAGCGCGACCCCGGTTCCGGGAGAAACGCGGCCTCGTCGGGGGTCGACGCGCGACCGAGGATGGCGTTGCTGTGGGTCTCGCGGGAAGAGTGCGCCATGGGCTTTGCTATAGTCGGGGATCGCGCGACGAGGGTCAGAGACGACTTCTGGCGTTCGCCCGCGCGGCTGCGCTCCGCGTGCCGGATGGTCGTTTCCGCCGCTTCCTGCGTACCTATTCGTCGATTCGGTCGGAGCGATGCGAACATCGTACCGCGATATCTTCCTGCTGGCGTGTTGCCAGGCGCTGCTGCTCACGAATGCCGCAGGCCTCATCACGATGAACGGCCTCGTCGGCTACGCGCTCGCCGACACGAAGGCGCTCGCGACGCTCGGTGTGACGTTCTACGTTCTCGGCTCGGCGGTCGCGACGATGCCGGCATCGCTGTGGATGGCGCGGGTCGGCCGGCGGATGGGCTTCATGGCAGGTGCGCTGATCAATGTCGCCGGTTGCGCGCTCGCCGTCCTCGCGATCAGTCTCGGCAGCTTCGCGCTCTACTGTGTCGCCACGGGCGTGATGGGCATCTACAACGCGATCGGATTGCAGTACCGGTTCGCTGCGGCCGAAGTGGCCGCGCCCGCGGACAGGGCGAAGGCGATCTCGCTGGTGCTCGCGGGTGGCATCGTCGGCGGCTTTCTCGGCCCCGAATCCTCGCGGCGGGCGATGGACCTGTTCGCGACGCCGTACCTGGGCGGGTTCGTCGTGCTTGCCGGGTATGCGCTTCTCGCCCTCGCCGTGCAGTCCCGCGTGCACGTGCCGCCTCCCACTTTGGCGGAGCGCTCCGGCGGCGGGCGGCCGCTGTCGGTCATCGTGCGCCAGCCCGTCTTCATCGTCGCGGCCCTTGCGGGAGCGGTCGGCTACGGCCTCATGAACCTCCTGATGACGGCGACGCCCATTGCGATGAGCTTCTGCAGCCACCCATTCGGCGCAGCGGCGCTGGTGATCCAGTGGCACGTCGTCGGAATGTACGCCCCCGGTTTTGTCACCGGCACGCTGATCCGGCGCCTTGGCGTGCTCAATGTGATCCTGGCGGGCATCGTCCTCGTCGCCGGGTGCGTGGCCGTTGCGCTGAACGGGATCACGGTCACCCATTTCCTGATCGCGTTGGCGTTGCTCGGCGTCGGCTGGAACTTCATGTACACCGGCGGCACGACGCTGCTGACCGAGTCCTATGCGCCGGCGGAAAAGGCGCGGACACAGGGCGCGAACGATTTCATCGTGTTCGCGACCATGGGCGTCTCGTCGCTTACCTCTGGCGCCATGGTGTCGACGGCGGGATGGGAAGCGATGAACCGCGCGATGCTGCCTTTCCTCGCGGCGATCGCCGCTGTCGTGCTCTGGTTCGCATGGCGGCGCCGCACCGCACGGCCCGCCCGGGCACACGGGTGAGCCGGGTCAGCTGCGGATCTGCCCCGAACCCAGCACGATCCATTTCCGGCTCGTGAGGCCTTCGAGCCCCACCGGCCCGCGCGCATGCAGCTTGTTGGTCGAGATGCCGATCTCGGCGCCCAGCCCGTACTCGAAGCCGTCGGCGAAGCGCGTCGAGGCGTTGACCAGCACCGAGCTCGAGTCGACCTCGCGCAGGAAGCGCATCGCGTTGGCATGGTCCCGCGTGACGATCGCGTCGGTGTGCTGCGAGCCGTACTTCGCGATGTGCGCGACCGCCTCGTCCAGCGAGTCGATGACCCGGATCGCGAGGATCGGTGCGAGGTACTCGGTGTACCAGTCGTCCTCGACCGCGGCCTTCATCGTCGGGATGATTGCGCGCGAACGCTCGCAGCCGCGCAGCTCGACCCCCTTGCCCGCGTAGACCTCGGCGAGTGGCGGCAGCACGCGCGCGGCGATGCCGGCGTGCACCAGCAGCGTCTCCATCGTGTTGCACGGCGAATAGCGCTGCGTCTTCGCGTTGTCCGCGATGCGGATCGCCATGTCGAGGTCGGCCGAGGCGTCGATGAATACGTGACAGACGCCGTCCAGGTGCTTGATCACCGGGACTTTCGCCTCGCGCGCGATCCGCTCGATCAGGCCCTTTCCGCCACGGGGGACGATGACGTCGACGTGCTTCTCGTCGCTGATCAGGCAGCCGACGGCGGCGCGGTCGGTGGTGGCGATCACCTGGACTGCCGTGTCGGGCAGTCCGGCCACGCGCAGGCCGGCGTGGACGCAAGCGGCGATCGCCTGGTTGCTGTGGAGCGCTTCCGAGCCTCCGCGCAGGATCGTCGCGTTGCCGGCCTTGAGGCAGAGCCCCGCGGCGTCGGCTGTCACGTTCGGCCGTGACTCGTAGACGATGCCGATGACCCCGAGCGGCACGCGCATCATGCCGACCTGGATTCCCGAGGGTCGATAACGGAGGTCGGTGATCTCGCCCACCGGGTCGGGAAGCGCGGCGATCTGGTCGAGGCCGTCGGCCATCGCTGCCACGGTCTTCGGCGTGAGGGTCAGACGGTCGACGAAGGCCGCATCCTGCCCCGCTGCCTTCGCGGCCGCGACGTCGATCGCGTTGGCCTCGAGCAATCGCGCCGCGTCGCCCCGGATCGCCGCCGCGGTCCCCGCCAACGCGCCGTTCTTCGCCTTGGTGTCGGCGCGGGCGAGCTCCCGCGCGGCGGTGCGCGCAACGGCGCCCACCCCCTGCATGTAGGCAGCGACATCGGCAAAGGTTCCCAGGCCCGGAACGGCGAGGTTGGTCATCGGGTGATTGTAGCCCGATCCCGGAAAGACCGACCCATGGAGCCGATCGGGTTGGCAGCGAGTCCGGCAGGCTCCCGACCCTGTTTTCGAATTCCCATCGAGGTTAAAATAGACGGTTTGTCGTTGCCGGCGCGATGCTCCGGACCCCCGCCATCGCACGGATCTGCCGTTCACCCTCGAACATTCCAAGGAGACATCGCAATGCGCAAGTCGATCGGAAACATCGGTTTCGTCCTTCTTCTCGCCGCGCTCGCCCTGCCGGCGACCGCCCAGACCGGCGCCGCAGTCGTTACCAAGGGTCCCGGCGTTGCCGGTGCCGCTCAGACGACCAAGCTCACCGCCACCATCACCGCGATCGACGCGGCCACGCGTGCAGTCACGCTAAAGGGCCCGCAGGGCAAGGAGGTCACGTTGACCGCGGGCGACGAGGTCAAGAATTTTGCGCAGATGAAGGTCGGCGATCAGGTCAATGTCGAATTCGTCGAGGCGGTGACGCTCGAGCTCAAGAAGGGCAGCACGGCGGCCGTAGCGCGCACCGACCAGGCCGCGGCGGCCGGCGCGAAGCCCGGCGAGCGTCCCGCCGGCATGGTCGGCCGCAAGGTCACGATTATCGCCGAGGTGGTGGACCTCGATCCGAAGACGCAGGTCGTGACGCTCCGCGGGCCGCAGCGCACCGTCGAGCTCAAGGTGGCCGATCCCGAGCAATTCAAGCGCGTCGCGAAGGGTGACCGCGTCGAGGCGACCTACACCGAGGCGGTTGCGATCGTCGTCGAGCCGGCGAAGAAGTAGCGCGGCGAGCGTTCCACTCGGCGCTCCAGGATGGCGAGCCGGCCGCGGCCGGCTCGCCATCCTGC
>Ga0209048_10000551_pt1 | contig 39803 bp, 27 predicted proteins | sample FrelakmetCRP12CR_FD_187146 | JGI IMG/M metagenome (GOLD analysis project Ga0209048, IMG submission 187146) | Freshwater lake sediment microbial communities from the University of Notre Dame, USA, for methane emissions studies - CRP12 CR (SPAdes)... | ecosystem: Environmental > Aquatic >...
GTATTGCGCCGCCGCCGTGACGTACAGCGCGTCGGCGCCCCGTAACCGGCATTGCGTGGCGATGGCCAGCGCGCGCCGCGCCATGCGTTCGTCCAGAGGTAGAAGACTCAGATACGGGAACGTCATCACGCTTTCGCCATAGGTGACCACCAGCGTCAAGCGGATCTTTCCAGCAGGATCGCTACCTGTCGCGGACGGTGAGCCGGAAGGTGGGGGAGCGATTTCGGGAGCGGCGCAATAGGTACATCAGATAAACCGGCAGCAGGCCGAACAGGGCCAGGAACAGAACATACGGTTCAGGAATCACCTGGCCGGACGCGGTGTAGGTAACGCTCAGGCCGCCCAATTGTGACCAGGTCGACGCTGAATTAACGCCGTTGGAGACACCATTCAAGTCCTGGTTCAGCGAGTTGGGCTGGGTGGCGGTGGCCATCACGTACTGGACAGCAGAGGTCTCGCAGAAACTGCTGTTGGTCACCATATAGGCAACGACATCGGCGAAGGGGATGCTAAAACTGAGAAAGTAATCCGTGTCGCCGCCACCATCCACATCGAATGAGGAGGCCAGCGGGTCAATTATCGCGTTGACCTGGGTCCACGAATAGTTGTTGGTAGTTTCGGCGTACGTCTTCAGCGCCGGATTATTGATGGACGTGGTGTTGGGAGAGGTGTTGGCGCCGCTGCCGGGGTTCCAGATGCCAAGCTGGTTATGGGAACCCTGGTTATCCACTCCCAAAAAAAGATCGAGTACGCCGTCCAGATTGGCGTCCAAACCGACAAACAGGCATTGGCTGTAGCCGGGCGGGTTTTTCTGTGCGGCAAGCCGGGCGCGGAAGAAAAGCGTACCATCGGTCAGCGACAACGTGCCGGCACCGTCAAAAGCCGTGTAGAACGACGGGTTGCGCTGGTTACCTACCAAATCCGATTCCTTGTCGCCGGTCTGCTGATCGCTAAAAAAGTCAGGATAGCTGCCGCTGTAACTGATCACCGTCCAGTTTGTGGTGGGGGCGGTGATCAATAAACCGTAGGCGGGCATAGAAACACAAATAACCACCGGCCACAGCAGGTAAAGAATTCTTTTCACAAAAATAGCCATTGGTCCAAGGCTCCGTAACCATCGCCCCCCCGCAGAGGGGCTTGTGGCACGTAAAAACTTGAACTTTTGAAAAACTTAATTGTTTATCGGCTGCTGTCAACGCCATTTTGCGGCAAAACAAAAACTTTTTTTGACCAATCTACACGCGATTCCCAACCGGTGGCAAGCTCGCTGCCTCAACTTGAATGGCGTTCAACACCGCGTTGGTCGCAGCGGGGCTGGCCTACCCGTAGACCTTGTTGTCCAGCCATTCAGCGAGCGCCCGGTCGGCATGGCCCCGGGTGTCCGGGGGCGCACGGCCAAAATAAGGCTGGTCAAAAGGGTAAATTTTGACAAACTGCCCGCCGTGTTGCCGCGCTGGGTGCGACGCACGCGGAGGAACCTATGAATGTTAAACAGACTGTGCTGGCGGGCATGCTGGCGGCGGGGCTTGGGCTGGCGGGGTGCGATGTAATTACTTCGAGCCAAAAGGGAGGCGCTGTGGAACGGTTATTCGGAACAACATCGGATGGGCAGGCCGTGAAGCTCTTCACGCTGAAGAACAAGAACGGCGCGGAGCTGCAGGTCATCAATTTTGGCGCGATTGTGCTGTCGCTGAAGGTGCCGGACCGCAACGGCCAACTGGCGGACGTAACGCTGGGCTGCGACCAGTTGTCGGATTACGAAAGCAAAACGCCGTACTTCGGCGCCGTGGTGGGGCGCTACGGCAACCGCATCGCCAAGGGCCAGTTCACGCTGGAGGGCCAGACCTATACGCTGGCCACCAACAACGGCCCCAATGCCCTGCATGGCGGTCTCAAGGGCTTCGACAAGGTGGTATGGCAGGCGCAGGCCGTCCAGGCCAGCGATGGGCCCGCGGTGGAATTCAGCTACCTGAGCAAGGACGGCGAAGAGGGCTATCCGGGCAGCCTGGCGGTCAAGATGGTGTACACGCTGACGGACAAGAACGAATTCAAGATCCAGTACACGGCGACCACGGACAAGCCCACCGTCGTCAATATCACGCATCATTCCTATTTCAACCTCGCCGGCGCCGGCGAAGGCGACATCCTGGGCCACGAAATAATGATCAACGCCGACCGGTTCACGCCGGTGGACGCCACGCTGATTCCAACCGGCGAGCTGAAACCGGTGCAGGGCACGCCCATGGATTTCACCAAGCCCATGGCGATTGGCGCGCGCGTCAACCAGGATGACGAGCAGTTGAAATTCGGCGGCGGCTACGACCACAACTGGGTGATCAACCAGAAGGAGGCGGGCGAACTCACGGCCGCCGTGCGCGTGGTGGAGCCGAAGAGCGGGCGCGTGCTCGAGGTGCTCACCACCGAACCCGGCGTCCAGTTCTACTGCGGCAATTTCCTGGACGGCACGCTGACCGGCAAGGGCGGCAAGGTGTACAAGCACCGCTACGGCTTCTGCCTGGAGCCGCAGCACTTCCCGGATACGCCGAACCACACGAACTTCCCGTCCTGCGTGCTGCAGCCGGGCCAGACCTACACGCAGACCACGATTTATCGCTTCTCGACGGTGAAGTGAACCCTATCGCGGTTGACAATCCGCCGGCGGGTTTTCGGGCTACCGGAAACCCGCTGGTTTCTTTATGCTGGAAAGTTGGAGCGAGCGAAGGGATTTGAACCCTCGACATCGACCTTGGCAAGGTCGCGCTCTACCACTGAGCTACGCTCGCTTGGAAGACGGGCAAAAATATGCCAAAAAAAATCCCGAAAGCAAGAGTTCTTTTTGGGCCGGCGGTTTTCTGGTAGAAGCAACGCGCATGATTGCTCCGCGACAGCCTGCGCCCGCGCCGGCCGGCAAACCCATCCAGGTGGCCGACGCCACCGACGTCTTCTTCCGGCCGGGCGGCCGCCTGGCGGCCGCCTGTGTCGGCGCGCCTTTCCCCTACGAGCATCGGCCGCAGCAGCGCGCCATGGCACAGGCTGTCGCCGCAGCCCTGGAGCACAGCCGGCATCTCGTGGTCGAAGCCGGCACGGGGGTGGGGAAGAGCTTCGCCTACCTGGTGCCGCTGGCCCTGGCGGCCCAGGCGCACAAGCTGCAGGTCGTCGTCTCCACCTATACCATCGCCCTGCAGGAACAACTGATGGAAAAGGACATCCCGTTCCTGCACCGGCACCTCGGCGTGGAGTTCAAGGCGGTGCTGGTCAAGGGACGGAGCAATTACCTCTGCCGGCGCCGGCTGGCACGGGCGTGCCAGATGCAACACGAACTCTTCAAGACGGAAACCGGCGTGGAATTGGAACGGTTGCGCGCCTGGTCCGGAAAGACCGCCGATGGCAGCCTGCAGGATCTGGAACGGCAGCCATCGGCCGAGGTCTGGGATCTGGTGTGCGCGGAGCATGGCAACTGCCTGGGCGCCAAATGCGCGTTCCACAAGACCTGTTTTCTCATGCGGGCGCGCAGCCTCATCCGCGAGGCCAACGTCCTGGTGGTCAACCACCACCTGTTCTTCGCGGAGCTGGCGCTGCGTACCCACGGCACGGCCTTTCTGCCCGCCTACCGGCTGGTGGTGTTCGACGAAGCCCACATGCTCGAAAGCGTCGCCTCCGAGCATCTCGGACTGCGGCTGTCGCACTATAGCTTCGAGCATTGGATGCACCGCCTGTACGTGCCGGAGACCAAGAAGGGCCTGCTGGCGGTGCTGAACCAGGGCGCGGCGGCGCATACGCTGCAGCAACTGGAAGAGGCCATCACCCGGTTGTACGCCGACATCCATCACTGGGCGCAATTCTCCCAGGAGACCAGCCAGCGGGTGGTCGCCGCGCCGCTGACCGTGGCGACGGAGGCGCTCGATATCCTGGCCCGCCTGGTCACCCAGTTGGACCATGTCGCCGCCGAATGCAAGAGCGACGATCTCCAGTCCGAGCTGCAGTCCCTGAGCCGCCGCGGCGCCGCGATGCGCGACGAGCTCGAAGCCTTCCTGCAACAGGCGCTTCCCGACCAGGTGTACTGGGTCGAGCGCGAGGGCCGCCGGCGGACGCAGACCGTGCTCTATTCCGCGCCGATCGAGGTCGCACCGACGCTGAAGGAGGCGCTGTTCGACGCCCTCGACACCGTGGTGCTGACCAGCGCCACGCTGGCGGTGGGGGACGACCTGGACTACTTCAAACGCCGCGTCGGCGCGGCCGACGCCGAAGGCCTGCACCTGGGCTCGCCGTTCGATTACGCCCGCCAGATGCGGGTGTACCTGCCCCGCAACCTGCCGGACCCCACCGATGCCGAGCAATTCGCGCCCGCCGCCGCGCGCGCCATCGAGTTCTTTGTCCGCAAAACCGCCGGCCGCGCGTTTGTGCTGTTCACCAGCGCGAGCCTGATGCGCCGGGTGGCGGAACTGGTCGGGCCGGATTTCGCGGCGCAGCGATACAGCTTCTTCCTGCAAGGCGCCGGCCTGCCGCGGCACGTCATGCTGGATCGTTTTCGCGCGGAACCCTCGGCGGTGCTGTTCGGGCTGGACAGTTTCTGGATGGGCGTGGACGTGCGCGGCGAGGCGCTGAGCAACGTCATCATCACCCGCCTGCCGTTTGCCGTGCCGGACCAGCCGCTGATCCGGGCGCGTATGGACCGGGTGCGTCAGCAGGGCGGCGATCCGTTTCGCGATTACTCGCTGCCCGAGGCCATCCTGAAATTCCGGCAGGGCGTCGGCCGGCTGATCCGCACCGCGACCGACACCGGCCTGGTGGTCGTGCTCGACACCCGCATTCTGACCAAGTGGTACGGCCGCAAGTTCCTCGCCGCCATCCCCGAATGCCCCGTCGAAGTCGTGGAACTGTAACCGTCCCAAGGCAACATCGGGACGGTTGCTTTTCGGAGGTGAGTGCAACACCGCCGTGCAGGCTGCGTGTAGACCGAAAGAATCCCCGCATTCAGCGTAAAGAATTTACGTTCAAGCCGTCCGTGAATTCAGGAAGCCTGCGGCGGTCATCAGCGCGGGACAGGGATGCCCCGCCCACAGGAGCCAAAGCCGTATGTGATTTCAGGCGGCTGGGCGCAAGCGTGCGCGCAGATAGAGGATGGCGGACGGCAGCACAGGGCAGGGCCTCGATCATCGCCGGATCTTTCCGAAGCGTGGTTCCATCCAACGTTCGACGCGCTCACGCGGACGTCACGGTTACGGTCACTTGGAAGGTTTGCGCCGCGTTCGCGCCATTGGTGCTCGACGCGTTATTGAGCTGGAGCGGCGTGGTGCCGGCCGCGGCGGCCCGGTAGGTGAAAACATAGGTGCCGCCCGCGCCGATCTCGGCGCTGTCCGGGTTGAATTCCACCTGCTGGTATTGCAGCACGGCGGGATTGATGGACACCGTCTGCCAGAAATAGCCGGTGGTCGGGTTGCCCTTGAGGATGACTTCCAGCAACCCATCCTTCGGCAAGGTGATGGTGCGGCCATTATCCTCCGCGGTCAGGATCACGGTCGAGGAATTGTCGTCACTCGACGAAAGGCAGCCGCTTAAAAAAGGCAGCGTCAATCCCATCAGCAGCACGGCCCACCAGGCGTTTTTCATGCGTCCCATTCCTTTTTCATCAGTATAGGTGCTGGCCCGTGGTAACACAATATGGAATATCACGGCTGACGCGAACCGGGATATCGGGCAAGGCAGACGCATCTAAACGAATGGATTCTGATCTTCTGATTTTTGGATGCGTCCGCCCGGGGATATCGGGCTTGACAGACCCTGCTCGCAGGTATAATCACAGCCCGCCGATGTTCGGCACCGATGCGGATGAAAGCGGCCGTGATTTACAAAGGGGGTCTTGTATGAGCAATCAGCCCGGCGCCACACCGTCGCCCCAGTTGTTCGGGCATCCTACGGGTCTGTTCACGCTGTTCTTCGCCGAGATGTGGGAACGCTTCTCGTTCTACGGGATGCGGGCGTTGCTGGTGCTCTACATGATCAAGGGCTTTCTCAGCAAGGATCCTTATTTCTTCGGCGACAACGAGGCCTACACCCTGTATGGCGCCTATACCTCCCTGGTTTACATGGCGCCGTTTTTCGGCGGCATGCTGGCCGACCGGTTGCTGGGCGCCCGGCGCGCGGTGATTCTGGGCGGCACGCTGATGGCGCTGGGGCAGACGCTGCTGATGCTGCCCTCCAGTTTTGCGTTCTTCACGGCCCTGGCCCTGCTGATCTGCGGGAACGGCTTTTTCAAACCCAACATTTCGACCATGGTCGGGTCCCTGTACAAGGGCATCACCAGCAAGCGCGACGGCGGGTTTACGATCTTCTACATGGGCGTCAACCTCGGGGCGGCCATGTCCCCGTTACTGTGCGGTTACATCGGCGAGACGTATGGCTGGCACTACGGGTTCGGCCTGGCCACCATCGGCATGCTGGTCGGCCTGGCGATCTTTGTGGCGCCCACCCGGGTCACGCAGGCGCTGATCATGGTGGGCGCACTGGCCGTCGCGGCGACACTGCTCTGGTGTCATCCGGATAATCCCTTTTCGATCGGCGTGAACGTGTTTGTGGCCGCGGCTATCCTGATCTCGGGCGCGCTCGCGTGGACGGCCTTGGGACGCGGCGGCTTGCCGGCCCACACCGGGGCGGCGCCCGACGAGGAGCGGCTGCGGCGGCGGATCGGCGGCGTGCTCCCGATGCACTGCGCCGTCTACTTCGGCGCGATACTCGCCATCCCGGTGTTTGCCTTGCTCGTGTCCGGCTTTGCCCCGCTCACGGCCAAGCACCAAGCGGTCGCCATCATTCCGGATGCCGTCATTCAGCATATGCAGGTAGGCGGCGGAGCCGTGATGGCCGTGCTCGCCGTGGCACTCAAGGAAGCCAGCCGGCCCGCCGGTCTGGTGCTGATGCTCTCCGGGCTGATCGCGCTGGTTTACCTGGGTATCGAGACCGTCCGCCTGGACCGGATCCCGCGGCAGCGCATGTACGTGGTCCTGATTCTCACCTTCTTCTCGATGCTGTTCTGGTCGTTCTTCGAGCAGGCGGGCAGTTCCCTGAACAACTTCACGGACCGCAACGTGGACCGGGTGTTCGAGGCGCGACACATCGCGGCCGGCGAGGTGGGCCAGACGATCCATCTGCAACCCACGCAGGAACAGGTCGGTTACCATAACGGCAGTCAGCTTTTCACGATCGACGTGCTGGACAAGCTGCGCGATCAGCACAAGCAACAGCCGGACTTCGAGATCGACTGGACGGTGGCGCAGGATAACGTGGGCATGGGTGTGGCCAAGCGCCTCCAGGAAATTCCAGCCAGCACGTTTCAGTCGGTCAACCCGATCTGCATCCTGGCCTTGGGTCTGGTGTTCACCGCGCTGTGGTCTTTCCTGGGCCAGCGCGGCTGGGAGCCGAGCACGACGGTCAAGTTCGCGATCGGGTTGCTGCAACTGGGGCTGGGCTTTGGCGTCTTCTGGTACGGGGCGCAGCACCACGACGCGCGCGGCATGGTCGGGCTGAGCTGGCTGTTCCTGGGCTATCTGCTGCATACCTGCGGTGAACTGTGCCTCTCGCCGGTGGGCCTCTCGATGGTCACCCGGCTGTCCCCGGCCCGTCTGGTCAGCACCGTCATGGGGGTGTGGTTCCTGGCCACGGCCTTCTCCCAGTATCTGGCGGGCATCATTGCCCTGTTCACGGGCGTCAGCCAGGGTGGGGAAGGGGGCGGAACCATTCCGCCGCCCATCCAGACGGTCAACGTGTATGGCGATGTCTTCGGCAAGATCGCCATTGCCGCGCTGGTCTCAGCCGTCCTCTGCTTCATCCTGGCGCCGCTGCTGAACAAGTGGATGCATCCCGAAACCGACGTCAAGTCGGGCGCGGGGTAACAATCCCCGGCTGGCCCGCCGCTCATCAAAAAATGGCATTTGACCCGGGCGCGACCGGCCCCGGCCCGTGGTTCCAGCGGGTGCGGCGCGAATCAAACACGGACTCCCGGACCGGCCCACGGCGCGGCAGCGGGCTGAAGTGCGGGACGAAATTCAATTTAACTTGCGTTTGAAGTTGACTTTGCGCCGCCGTCCGCATACTTACAAAGGCTTTGTCCGCGGACCCGTGCGCCGGTGAATTATCCGGGGCCGTTCCTCGCCGCGGATACGGCATCCGGACGCGCGAGCGTGGTGGAAAAGGATGGAGCCATGAGACGCAGCACGACGCAGGATCGTTCGCGCGCGGCGGCCCGCCGGACCGCATGCCGCCGGCTGGCCCGCCTGGCCGTGGCGCTGGCGGCGCTGGCGGGCGCCCCGGTGTACGGTGCGCCGGACAACGGCGAGCTGCCCCCGCCGGCCGCCCGCGTCACGCGCGATATGGAAGGTTGGACCGTGCTGGTGGATGAGCGCCTGCTGCAGCCGGCCAACGAGCAAGCATTCACACGCGCGCAGAAATTCCTCGAAGCCCGATTGTTCGACATCAAGATGGTCGTAGCGCCGGACATCCTGCCCAAGCTGCAGAAGGTCCGTATCGTGCTCGACCTGGCCCACGGGAAGCTGTGCTCGATGCAGTATCATCCGGACGCCGACTGGCTGGTGGAGCACGGCTACGCCAGCAACCTGGTCAAATGCGTGCACATTCCCCAGGTGGCGGACCTCGTCACCGTGCGCGACATCCGCGAACAGCCCTGGGTCATCCTGCACGAGCTGGCGCATGCCTATCACGACCAGGTGCTGGGCTTCGAGGAGCCGCGCATTCTCAAGGCCTACGAAACGTTCAAGAAAAGCGGCCACGGCAATGCGGCGCTGTTGTACGACGGCGCGCGCGTCCGGCACTACGGGCTGACGGACCACAAGGAATTTTTCGCGGAGATGACCGAGTCGTATTTCGGCATGAATGATTTCTTCCCCTTCAACCACGCGGAACTGATGACCGCCGAGCCGGAGATCTTTGAACTGCTGCAGGCGATCTGGGGTCCGATCGCGGGCCAGTCGGCGGTCGCCGCCCGGAACGCCGGCAAGGTGGAGCCCCCGCCCATCAACGGCGAGCAGGCGGCGACGGTCCTGTGGTACGCCCAACCGGCGGCCAAATGGGCCGAGGCGTTGCCGGTCGGCACCGGCCGCTTGGGCGCCATGGTGTTCGGGCACGTGCCCGCGGAGCGTATCCAGTTGAACGAGCAAACCATCTGGACCGGCGGGCCTTACGACCCGGCCAAGTCCGGCGGGCCGAAGGCCCTGCCGGAAATCCGCCGGCTGGTGCTGGCGGGCAAGGACTTCGAGGCGGAAGCCCTGTTCAACCGCAAAATGCTGGGCAACCCCGTCGAGCAGATGAAGTATCAGCCGCTGGGCAACCTGGTTCTCGATTTCCCCGGCCACACGAACGCGGTGGATTACCGCCGCCAGTTGGATCTCGACACCGCCATCGCTGCCGTCACCTACCAGGTGGACGGCGTGAACTTCAAACGCGAGGTCTTTGCCAGCGCCGAACACCAGGTCATCGTGGTGCGCCTTACGGCGGACAAGCCCGGCGCGCTCTCCTTCAGCGCCCAGCTCGACGGCGTCACCGCCACCAATGCGCCGAGTGATGCCAAGTTCGCGACCGCGGTGGAGCCGGATGGACAACTGGTGCTGCGCGGCCGGACCGCCACGTACCTGGGGATCAAGGGCCGCGTCCGCTACACGGCGCGGGTCAGCGTGGAACACGAGGGCGGCACGTTGGCCGTGGGCCGGGCGGGTGTCTCCGTCCAGGGCGCCAACGCGGCCACGCTGCGCATCGTCGCCGCCACCAATTTCAAGCGCTATGACGATCTCAGCGGCGATCCGGAGCAGCGGGCCCGGGGATACATGGAGGACGTCCAGAGCCGGACGCTGGACCGCCTGCTGACCGGACACCTGGAAGACCACCAGGCGCTGTTCCGCCGCGTCCAGCTGCAGTTGCCGGCCAGCGCGGCCTCGACCCAGCCCACCGACGTGCGGCTGCGAACGTACGATCCGCAAAAAGATCCGCAACTCATGGCGCTGATGTTCCAGTACGGGCGCTATCTGCTGCTGGGCAGCAGCCGCCCGGGCTGTCAACCCGCCAATCTGCAAGGCATTTGGAATGAAGACCTGAACCCGTCATGGGAAAGCAAGTTCACGTCCAACATCAACCTGGAGATGAACTACTGGCCCGCCGAAGTGAGCGGGCTGCCGGAGTGCGTGGAGCCGCTGGTGACGATGGTGAAGGAACTGGCCGAGACCGGCGGCAAAGTGGCGCGGGTTCACTATGGCGCGCGGGGTTGGGTGTTCCACCAGAATACCGACCAGTGGCGCGCCGCCGCGCCGATGGACGGGGCCACGTGGGGCACATTCGCCACCGCCGGCGCCTGGCTGTGCGGCAACCTGTGGGAGCACTACCTGTTCAATCCGGACGAAGCTTACCTCCGCGAAATTTATCCGCTGCTCAAGGGCTCGGCCCAGTTTTTCCTCGACACGTTGCAGGAATACCCGACGAACAAATGGCTGGTGACGAATCCCTCCACCTCGCCGGAAAACTTCCCGGCGCGGCCCGGCAATCACGCGTTCCACGACGATTACATTGACTGCAACCTACCCGGCACCACCATCACCGCCGGCTCGACCATCGACATGAATATTCTGCGGGACCTCTTTGAGGCGTGCGCCGCCGCCGGAACCATCCTCCACGTGGACGCGGATTTCGGCAAGCAGGTGGCCGCGGCCCGCGCCCGCCTCGCGCCGCTGCAGATCGGCCGGCAGGGCAACCTGCAGGAATGGATCGAGGACTGGGGCGACCTGGAGCAGCAGCACCGGCACATCTCCCATCTGACCGCGGTCTATCCCAGCGCGCAAATCAGTCCGGCCGCCACGCCGGCGCTGGCTGCGGCCGCCCAGGTGGCCCTCAACCAGCGCGGCGACAGCGGCACCGGCTTCGGCATGGCCTGGAAGGCCGCTTGCTGGGCGCGTCTGCTCGACGGCGACCACGCCGGCGTGTGCCTGGCCAACCTCGTAGCCCGGCAGACGTGCCCGAACCTGTTTTCCATCTGCTTTCGGTCACCGCAAGTGGACGGCGCGTTCGGCGCCACGGCGGCGATCGCCGAGATGCTGCTGCAGTCCCAGGCGGGCGCGATCCACCTGCTGCCGGCCATGCCCAAGGCGTGGTCGGACGGCGAGGTGTCCGGCCTGCGCGCCCGCGGCGGCTTCACGGTGGACGAGGTCTGGGCGGCGGGCCGGCTGGTGTCCGCGACCATCCGGTCCGCGCGCGATGGCCTGTGCGTGGTGCGTGCGCACGAGCGCCTGATGGTGCGGGAAGGCGGGCACGACCTCCCGGTGGAACGGCCGGGCGCAACGGTACTGCGTTTTCAGACCAAACCCAGCGGCGTGTATCTGCTGGTGCCGGAGCTGCCGGCGAAATGATGAAGGTATGACCATAACCAACAAGAAAGGAATGCCATGAATCTCACCCTGGAACCCCAAGGCATCAAGGAAGCCGTGGCCGGCTTGAAGTTCCGGACGCAGGCGTTCATTGACGGCCGGTTTGGCCCATCGTCCAGCGGCCAGACCTACGCCTCCATCAACCCCGCCAACGGGAAACCCATCGCCCAGATCGCGTCCTGCGACGTCGAGGACATCAACCGCGCCGTGGCCGCCGCCCGCCGCGCCTTCAACAGCGGCTGCTGGTCGAAGCTCAAGCCCGGCGACCGCAAAGCCATCATGCTGAAGTTCGTCGAGCGGCTGGAAGCCCACGCCATGGAGATCGCGCTGCTGGATTCCCTGGACGCCGGCAAACCGATCTATGACTGCGTCAATATTGACATCCCCGACGCCATCCACTGCATCCACTGGCACGCCGAGCTGATCGACAAGCTCTATGAGCGCGTGTCGCCCACCGGCCCCGAGAACGTGGCCATGATCGTGCGCGAGCCCATCGGCGTGGTCGGCATGATCGTGCCGTGGAACTTTCCCGCGCAGATGATGGCGTGGAAGATCGGCCCGGCCTTGGCGGCCGGCAACTGCCTCGTGGTCAAGCCGGCCAAGCAGACTTCGCTCAGCGCGCTGCGCATCGCCGAGCTGGCGGCGGAGGCGGGCATCCCCGCGGGCGTGCTCAACGTGGTGCCCGGCTCGGGGGCGGTCATCGGCGCCGCCCTCTGCCGGCACATGGACGTGGAGATGGTGGCCTTCACCGGCTCGACCGAGGTTGGGCGCTCTCTCTTGAAGTACTCCGCCGAATCCAACCTGAAGCGCGTCATCCTCGAACTCGGCGGCAAGAACCCGCAGGTGGTGCTGTCGGATCCGCCCGACCTCGACCTGGTCGCCGCCAACGCCCTCAACTCCGCCTTCTGGAACATGGGCGAGAACTGCAGCAGCGGGTCGCGCCTGATTGTCCACCGCCTGCACAAGGACGCGCTGCTGGCGAAGCTGATCGAACAGTGCCACACCTGGCCGGTGGGCGATCCGCTGAACCCCGCCAACCGCGTCGGGCCGCTGATCGAAAAGAGCCACATGGAGACCGTGCTGCGGTACATCGCCGCCGGTCATGCCGACGGCGCCAAGCTGGTGCTCGGCGGGCAGCGCACCCTCCTGGCGACGGGCGGCAACTTCGTCGAACTCACCATTTTCGACGAGGTCAACAACAACATGAAGATCGCCCGCGAGGAAATCTTCGGCCCGGTGCTCGGCGTCCTGCCGGTGGACAGCGACGACGAGGCGATCGCCGTCGCCAACGACACGAATTATGGCCTGGCCGCGTCGCTCTACACGCGGGACGTCAACAAGGCCCACCGCGTCGCCCGTGCCCTCCGCGCCGGCACGGTGTCGGTCAACTGCTTCTCGGAAGGCGATCTGGCCACGCCGTTCGGCGGGTTCAAGGAGTCGGGTTTCTTCGGCCGGGACAAGTCCATTTACGCCCAGGAACAATATGCCGAGCTCAAGACCATCTGGATGCAGATTGGCTGAGGCCGGCGGAGGATTCAGGGTTCAGGGGCAGGGTTCAGGAACAAAATTGGGAACGAGAGCAGGATAAGGGTTTAGGGTTCAGGAAAGCGCCATTATGAACAAGAAACTGCACGGCATTCTCGCGGCGCTGGTTACGCCCATGACCGCCGACGACCAGGTGGACCCCGGCGTGCTGGCGCGCAACGCGGATTGGCTGATCCGCGCCGGCGTCCATGGCTTGATCCCGCTGGGCAGCACGGGTGAATACTACGCGCTGACCGCCGCGGAACGCGGCATGGTGCTGGAGACGGCGCTGGCGTCCGCCGCCGGCCGGGTGCCGGTGCTGGCGGGGGCCAACGCCGGCTCGACGCACGAAGTGATCGCCTATGCCCGGCAGGCCGAACAGCTCGGTGCGGCGGGGGTGTTGCTGGCCCCGCCGTACTACTCGTTGCCGACGCTCGACGAGCTGTACGCGCATTTCCGCGCTGTCAATGACGCCCTAGGCATCCCGATCATGCTTTACAACTACCCGGCCCGGACAGGCGTGGACATGCCGCCGGACTTCATTGCGCGCCTGACGGAATTATCCAACGTGCGCTACGTCAAGGAAAGCACCGGTGAAATGGCCCGCATCACGACGCTGATCCGCACCTGCGGCGACCGGCTGGGCGTCTTCTGCGGCTGCGACACCCTTGCGCTGGAGAGTTTCATGGTTGGCGCTGCCGGCTGGGTGGGGGGCGTGGCCAATGTCCTGCCGCGGGAGCACGCCCAGCTTTATGCGCTGGCCGTGGAACGCCGGGATTACGCGGCCGCCCGCGCGCTGTTTTTCCGGATGCTGCCGGTGCTGGAACTGTTCGAGGGCGGGGGGAAGTACACCCAGTATGTCAAAGCGGCCTGCGGACTGGTCGGCCATCCGGTGGGTCCGCCCCGTCCGCCCCTGCGGCCGGCCACCCCGGCGGAGCGCGCGCGGTTGCGCGCCGCGCTGGGCCGGCTGGCCGCCAAGCCGGCGTCCGGCCGGCGCCGCCCGCCACGGAGGGCCACGTAATGCGGCTCGATGCCCACCAGCATTTCTGGCATTACCATCCGCAGCAGCACGTCTGGATGACGGATCAGATGGCGGTGCTGCGGCGCGACTACCTGCCGACCGAGCTTGCGCCGCTGCTGCAGAGCCTGCAGTTCGACGGCACCATTGCCGTGCAGGCGCGGCAGATGCTCGAAGAAACCGAATGGTTGCTCCAGTTGTCGGAGCAGCACGACTTCATCCAGGGCGTGGTGGGCTGGGTGGACCTGCGTGCTCCGCATGTCGGCGAACAGTTGGAACGCTACGCCCGGCACCCGCGCCTGGTCGGCGTGCGGCACGTGGTGCATGACGAACCGGATGACCAGTTCATGCTCCGCCCGGAGTTCCGCCGCGGCCTGGCGTTGCTGCGGGAGTTTGACCTGACCTACGACCTGCTGCTGTTTCCGCGGCACCTGCCGGTCGCCCTGGAACTGGTGCGCGAGTTTCCGCGGCAGCCTTTTGTGCTGGACCACATCGCCAAGCCGGCCATTCGCGACGGGCAACTGGCGCCGTGGGACCGGGACCTCCGGGAGCTGGCGCGTTGCGGCAACGTCTGCTGCAAACTCTCCGGGCTGGTGACGGAGGCCCGGTGGAAACAGTGGCAGCCGGAGGATTTTCACCGGTATCTCGACGTGGTCGTGGAGGCCTTCGGGACGGGCCGGATCATGATCGGGTCCGACTGGCCGGTGTGCACGCTGTCCGGCGACTACGCCGCGGTGCTGGGGATCGTCATGGACTATCTGCAGCAATTCCCCGCCCTGGTGCGCGACGAGGTCCTCGGCGGAAACTGCGCCCGCTTCTACGGTATCAACATTCAACCCATGCAACCAGGAAAGGAAAAACACCCATGATAACTAAACTCGGAATCTTGTTCGCCCTGACCGCCGGCCTGCTGGCGGCGGGCGGCTGCGCGTCCATGCCGGTCAAACGGGTCGGCATGGTCACCCAACTCAAGCCGGAAGCGCTGGAGGAATACCAGCGGCTGCACGCGGATTCGAATGCGGGCGTGCGCGATCTGCTCACCAAGTACCACATGCGGAATTTCTCGATCTTCCTTCAGCAGATTGACGGCAAATGGTATGAGTTCGGCTACTATGAATACGTCGGGCGGGATTTCGATGCTGACATGGCCCAGCTGGCCAAGGAGCCGCGCAACATCGAATGGCTCAAGGTTTGCGATCCCATGCAGCAACCGCTGCCCGGGGCCAAGGGCTGGACGGAAATGAAGCGCGCGTATTTCAATCCGTGAACCGGGGGTAAAGGGATCATCGTGAGCGACACCATGTTGGCCGCCGTCCTGCACGGCGCGAAGGATCTGCGGCTGGAAACGCGCCCGCTACCGGGGTTGCCGCCCGGCATGGTCCGGCTGCGCGTCCGCCGCGTCGGTATCTGCGGCTCGGATATGCACTACTTCGCGGACGGCTATATTGGCGTGTTCGTACCTTCGCAGCCGTTCGTTATGGGCCATGAGCTGACCGCCGACGTTGCGGCCGTGGCTGACGACGTAACGGCGCCGGCGGTCGGGGCGCGGGTGACCGTCAACCCGGCGCGGGCCTGCGGCTTTTGCGCGTACTGCAAGGGCGGGCGCGGCAATTTGTGCCGCCGGACCATCATGCTCGGCAGTGCCAGCACCAAGCCGCCGACGGACGGCGCCATGGCGCAGTATGTCACCGTGCGCGCGGACCAGTGCCATGCGCTGCCGGCGGCCATGGAGGACGGGGTGGGGGCCATGATGGAGCCGCTGGCGGTGGCGCTGCACGCCGTGCAGCGCGCCGGCGCGGTGTCCGGTAAGACGGTGCTGGTGACCGGCGGCGGGCAGATCGGCCTGCTGGCCCTGCTCGTCGCGCGGGCCTTCGGCGCGACCCCGGTGGCGCTTAGCGACGTCGTGGCCGCGCGGTGTCAGGCCGCGCGGGACCTGGGTGCCGACGCGGTGCTCGATCCCGCGGCGCCCAACCTGGCGGAGCAGATCCAGGCGCTGACCGGCGACGGCTTCGACGTGGTGATCGAAGCGTCTGGCGCGCCGCCGGCGCTGCGACAGGCGTTCGACCTCGTCCGGCCCGGCGGCACGCTTGTGCAGGTGGGCTCGCCCGGCAAGGCGGACGTGCCGCTGCCGGCCAACCTGCTGATGATCCGCGAAATCCAGTACCTCGGCTCCTTCCGTTACACCAACGTGTATGACGAAGCCATCCGGCTGGTAACGGCCGGGCGCGTGAAGGTGCAGCCGCTGATCAGCCGTGTATTCCTGCTGGCCGAAGTGGGCGCGGCCATGGCGCAGGCGTTCGACAAGGATCGTGTCATTAAAGTGCAGATCGCAATCAACCAGGAGAGCTCCGCATGACTATCTCGGGCATTGATGTTGCCGTCATCATTATCTACCTGCTGGGTATCACCGGCTATGGCATCTGGGTGGGCTTCCGGCGCCATGCCTCCACGGATCAGTATTTCCTGGCCAACAAGTCCCTGGGTTGGTTCACGGTGGGCGCCGCGGTGTTCACCTCGAACATATCCACACTGCACCTGGTGGGACTTGCCGCCGGGGGCGCCAAGGAAGGCATGGTGATCGGCAACTTCGAATGGATGGCCTGTTTCACCCTGATGCTGCTGGCGTTGGTGTTTGCGCCATTCTACATCACCTCGAAGGTATCCACGCTGCCGGAGTTCATGGAGCGGCGCTACTGCCCCTCGGCCCGCACGTTCCTGGCGATCATCGGACTGATCGGCGCGCTGCTGATCCACATCGGCATCAGCCTGTTCGCCGCCGCGAAGGTCTTTCAGAGCTTCCTGGGCGTGCCGATGTACACCACCATCATTGTGCTGTCCATCTTCACGGTGACCTACACGGCGCTGGGCGGACTCAAGGCGGTGGTGATGACCGAAAACATCCAGGTGTTCCTGCTGCTGGGCGGGGCGACCATGGTGACGGTGCTGGGCCTGATGGCGCTGCCGGCCGCCGGCGTGCATAACCTGGCCGACCTCAAGGCGGCGGTGCAGCCGGGGCAATTGAGCATGCTGCAGCCGATCATCAACACCAAGCAACATTTGAACGAGTTTTCCTGGCTCGCGGTCCTGCTGGGATACCCCATTCTGGGCATCTGGTATTGGTGCGCCGATCAAACGCACGTCCAGCGCGTGTTGGGCGCGAAGAATCTCAGGGCCGGGCAGAACGGCGCGCTGTTTGCCGGGTTCCTGAAGATCATTCCGGTGTTCCTCATGGTGTTCCCCGGCGTGATCGGCTACATCCTGTGGCAGAAGGGCGCCTTCCAACTGCTGAAAGTGCCGGGCACCGACAACTTCGACTACAACACCATGCTGCCGTCGCTGATCAACCATCTGGTCCCGATCGGACTCAAAGGGTTGCTGGCGGCCTGCATGGCGGCGGCGTTGATGAGCTGCATGGCGGCGGCGCTGAACAGTTGCGCCACGCTGATTTCGATGGACATCGTCAAGCGCCTCCGGCCCGCCACGCCCGACCAGCGGGTGGTGATCATTGGCCGCGTGACCACGGGTATCATCATGGTGCTGGCCATGCTGTGGTCCACCCAGGGCGATCAGTTCGGCACGATTTTCGAAGCCATCAACAAGATCCCCATGACCTTCGCCCCCGCCGTGACGACGGTGTTCATCCTGGGCGTCATGTGGAAACGCGGCACGAAGCAGGCGGCCATGGCCACCCTGTACATCGGCTCGATCATTGGCTGCACATATTTCCTGCTGGATCTGCCCGGTATTGGCAAGATGATCCTTAGCGGTCGCGCGGCGGTGGGCTTCAGCGGGCTGGTCACCGATCCGGTCCAGGGGCTGGGCATTCCGTTCATGCTGGTCGGCCCGATTCTGATGGCCGGTTGCGTGGTGATCTATATCATCACCAGCCTGCTCACGCCCGCCATGGATCCGCAGGCGATTTCCAAGTTGTGTTGGGATCACCCCCTGGCGTTCCTCAAAGGCCGGATCACCGGCGCCAGCGATCCGCGGATGGTGGCGTTGTACCTGTTGGTGGTGGTGAGCGTGCTGTATTATCTACTGGCGTGACGAACATGAAATACAATCTGCTGGGTAAAACGGGGTTGCGGGTGTCCGCGCTCAGCTTCGGCGCGTCGTCGCTGGGCGGCGTGTTCCGCACCGTGGATGAAGCGGAAGCCATTCAGGCCGTGCATACCGCGCTGGACGCCGGCATCAATTATTTCGACGTGGCGCCCGCCTATGGTGGCACGCGCTCCGAAACCGTGCTGGGCAAGGCGCTGAAGGGCATTCCGCGCGACCGCTATTTCCTATCCACCAAAATCGGCAAATACACGAATCCGGGGAAATATGGCGATGACACGCTGGACTACTCGCGCGCCCGGACGCGCGCCTCGCTGGATGAGAGCGCGCAGCGCCTGGGCACGGCTTACTTTGACATCATTCACATCCACGACATCGAGTACCAGGGGCGCAAGCATACCGAGTGGGCGCTGACGGAAGGGCTGGCCGCCGTGCAGGAGCTGAAACGCGAGGGCCGCATTGGCGCGGTCAGCTTCGGCATCTATCCCATGGACCTGTGGAAGCGCATCTTCGCCGACTACGACGTCGACGCCGGCTTGGTGCACAACCACTATTGCCTGAACGACACGCAGCTGCTCGACGTCCTGCCCCTCGTCCGGCAGAAGAACATCGGCGTCATCAACGGTTCGCCGTTTGCGAGCGGCTTGCTGACTGACCGCGGTCCGGCCGACTGGCATCCCGCGAGCCCGGCCGACCGGGCGCTGTTCCGGCAGGCGGCCGATTATTGCCGGCAGCAGGGCTCCTCCATCAGCAAGCTGGCGTTGCAGTTTTCGAGCCAGCATCCGGAGATTCCCACCACGCTCTTCAGTTCCGCCAGTCCCGAGTCCGTGCGGCGCAACGTGCTGTGGGCCGCGGAACCCTGCGACCCGGCCCTGCTGGCCGCGGTCCAGACGATCCTCCAGCCCGTGATGAACAAGGAATGGGCGTATTGAGGCTGTAGCCGCGGCGCTTTGCCGCCGCGTAGGATGAGCGTCCCGGCAAAGCGCTTCAAGGCATATTTACTGTTGCAGCAAGTTGCCGTCTATGGCAATTTAATGCCATGGAATTTGACCAAATGCTGCAATGGGTGGGTGGCGAGCCGGTGTTTTCCAGTGCGCTGCTGCTGGCCGGGCGGGCCTCGGCGGGCGATGTGCGCCGGCAACTCTCGCGCTGGGTTGCGTCGGGCCGCCTGCTGCAGGTGCGGCGGGGCTGGTATCTTTTGCCGCCGGCCTACCGGAAAATCGAGCCGCATCCGTTTTTCGTCGCCAACCGAATCAAGAAGGCGTCGTATGTAAGCCTGCAATCGGCGCTGGCGCATTATGGTCTGATCCCCGAATACGTACCCGTTATCACCAGCATCACCACAGGCCGGCCGGAAACGCTGCAAACACCATTGGGCGTATTCCAGTATCGGCACCTGGCGCCAGCATGGTTTGCCGATTATCGGCTGGTGGACCTCGGCGGCGGACAGTCGGCTTTTCTGGCCACGCCGGAGAAGGCGCTGTTAGATCTGCTCTACCTGACGCCAGGTTCCGAACAGGCCGCCTTTCTCGCCGAACTCCGCTTGCAGCACACCGACCGTATCCAGGCGAAAAAACTGCTCGGTTTGGCCCGCCAACTGGGCAGTCGGAAAGTCTGTCGCGCCGTCGGATGTTTGCTCCAGCCGGGGCCGCAGCGGACTACAGGTGCGCCGCAATGAAAGCCTATCTTCGGCAGTTGCTCACCGGCGAAAAGAATCCGCTCAAGGCGCGGTGCCTGCTGCGGGAATACCTGCAAGCCCGCCTGCTGGAGTCGTTCCAGGCGGCGGGCGTCTTCATCCCATGGGCTTTTCAAGGCGGCACGGCATTGCGTTTTCTATACTCCATCCCGCGCTTTTCGGAAGACCTCGATTTCGCCCTGGTGACGCTCGGTGTCGCCGATGGATTTCAGGATGCCGTTCGGCGCGCACAGCGCGATCTGGCGGCGGAAAATTATGCGGTACGCGTCAAGGTGCAGGCCGGCAAGATCGTGAAAGCCGCCTGGTTCAACTTTGACGGGCTGCTCCACGAGTTGGGACAAAGCCCGCTACGGAGCGAAGTCCTATCCATCAAGATCGAACTGGATACCAACCCGCCGGCCGGCGCGGGACTGGCGACCAGCATCGTACGGCGGCATATCATGTTGCGTGTGCAGCATCACGACCCGGCCTCGTTGCTGGCCGGCAAATTGCACGCCGTGCTGGAGCGGCCTTACACCAAAGGCCGCGATCTGTATGACCTGGCCTGGTATCTGGCCGATCGCTCCTGGCCGGCGCCGAATACGGTGCTGCTCAACAACGCGCTGGCCCAATCCGGATGGTCTGGTCCCAGGGTAACGGAACAAAACTGGAAAGCCCTGGCGCGCAAGCAACTGAGCCAGGTGAACTGGAAGCAAGCCGTCCTGGATATCCGGCCTTTCCTCGAGCGTGAAAAGGATGTTCAATGGATCACTCTTGAACATCTCACAACGCTGCTGGAAGAACGGCCCCCACCGGGCTAATATGAGCTGGCCTTGGAACGGTCCGGCAGACGATGGAGGAACGGGCATGAAGCACTGCGCCTGGGGGTTGCATCGGGTGATCGTCGTTGGTGTTCTGCTGGCCCTCACAGGTGGCACATTCGAACCGCTGGCGGCACAGGCCGCGGCCCGCAACGACACCGTGTCGGCCTCGGCCACGGACACAACCCTGGCCACCGCCGCGGTGGACCAGGCGCCGGCGGACCGCTCCCGCCTGACCTTGGATCGTATTTTCGGCAAGGAGCAGGAATTCAAGACGCAGGACTGGGGGCCGGCGCGCTGGCTGAAGGACGGCTCGGGCTATACCACCCTGGAGCCCGCGGAAAAGTTCAAGGACGCCAGCGATGTGGTGCGGTATGCGCCCGAATCCGGCCAGCGCGAAGTCCTCGTGTCCGCCGCCAGCCTGATCCCGCGCAGCGCCACCGCGCCGCTGAAAATCGAGGACTACGCCTGGTCGGACGACGCCAAAAAGCTGCTGCTGTTCACCAACACGAAGCGCGTCTGGCGCCAGGCGACGCGCGGCGACTACTGGGTGTTCGACCGGGAGCACCGGCAACTGCAGCAACTTGGCGGCCCGGCCAAGTCTGCGACGCTGATGTTCGCGACGTTTTCGCCGGACGGGCGCTCCATAGCCTATGTCTGCGGGAACAACCTCTACGTGCAGCGACTCGACAACCTGCGGATCACCCGGTTGACCGCGGATGGTTCCGACACCGTCATCAACGGCACGTCCGACTGGGTTTACGAGGAGGAATTCGATCTGCGCAACGGGTTCCGCTGGAGCCCGGACGGCAAGTACATCGCTTATTGGCAGTTCGACACGTCCGGCGTCGGCCGGTTTTCCCTGATCGACAATACCGGCACGCTGTATCCGGTGGTCACGTCCTATGCCTATCCGAAAGTGGGGAGCACCAACTCGGCCTGCCGCGTTGGCGTCGTCAAGGCCGCCGGCGGCCGCACCCGCTGGTTCCGCGCGAATGACGATCCGCGGAATCACTATATTCCGAAGATGGAATGGGCGCGAGATGCCCGGCATGTGATCTTCCAGCAACTCAACCGCCTGCAGAACACGAACCAGGTGATCCGCGGCGATGCCGGCAACGGCGCCACCGAGGTGCTCCTGACGGACCGCGATGACACCTGGGTCGAGGTGGTGGACGACTGGCCGTGGATCGAGGGCGGGCAGCGTTTCCTCTGGCTCAGCGAGCGCGACGGCTGGCAGCATCTCTATGCCGTATCCGGCACGGGCCAGCCGATGACGCTGCTGACGCCGGGTGCCTATGACGTGACCGCGATCGTGGGCGTCGATGAGAAACTGGGCTGCGCCTACGTCCTGGCCTCGCCGGACAACCCCACCCAGCGTTACCTCTATCGCGTGCCGCTCGATGGCAGTGGCGCAGTCGTGCGGGTGTCGCCGCCGGATCAGCCCGGCACCCATGCCTACGCGCTGTCACCAGACAGCCGCTGGGCCTTCCACACCTATTCGCGTTTTAGCCATCCGCCGGTCATCGCGCTGGTGCGGTTGCCCGAGCACCAACCCGTCCGGGTGCTGGCGGACAATGCCGTTCTGCGCGGCCGGCTGGCGGAGTTGAAGTGCGTCACCCCGGAGTTCTTTCGTGTGGACATCGGCGGCGGGGTGCAGTTGGATGCCTGGTGCATCAAACCGCCGGACTTCGATCCCAGCCGGCGTTATCCGCTCCTCTTTTATGTTTACGGCGAACCGGCCGACCAATCGGTCCGGGACAGTTGGGGCGGCGATGGCTATCTGTGGCATGTGATGTTGGCACAGCAAGGCTACCTGGTCATGGACGTCGATAACCGCGGCACGCCCGCGCCGCGCGGCCGGGCGTGGCGGCGGAGCATTTACCGGCAGATTGGCGTGCTCGCCTCGGCCGATCAGGCCGCGGCGACGCGACAGATTCTCAAGGATCGTCCTTATGTTGACCCTGCGCGGATCGGGATCTGGGGTGCGAGCGGCGGCGGCTCGATGAGCCTGAATGCCATCTTCAGGTACCCCGATCTCTACCGCACCGCGATGGCCCTGTCATTCGTCTGCGACCAGCGGCTGTACGACACGATCTACCAGGAGCGCTACATGGGTCTGCCTGCCGACAACGCCGACGGCTATGCGAACGGATCGCCAATCACGTTCGCGCACCAGTTGCAGGGCAACCTCCTGCTCGTGTACGGCACCGGCGACGACAACTGCCACTACCAGAACTGCGAACGGCTGATCAACGAACTCATCAAGCAGAACAAGCTCTTTTCCCTGATGTCCTATCCGAACCGCACGCACAGCCTCAAGGAAGGCGAGAACACCCGGCGGCACCTGTACGAAACGCTGACGCAGTATCTTTTGAAAAACCTGCCGCCCAACCCGGCGCCGTGAGGCGTCCAGGCGGGAGCGTGGAGGCCGGGGTGGCAACCCCGCCGGGAAATCCGAAACAATATCGAGAATTTAAACACAAATTTAAAACAAAGAGCTGCGAAACTACCTGGCCGCGCTGCCGTAGAAGCGACGTCTCGTCGCTTTTGCACGCGGCCGGAGGCCGCGTCTACGAGTTTGTTTATTTTACTTTGTTTTGGATTTCGATATTCGAATTTCGGATTTTCCTCTAACCCTCGCCCAGCTCCGGGAGGGGCGCCAGTGCGGCGGTACGGCGGACGATAAGGCCCTCCACGCTATAGACCGCCAGCGCCAGCCAGATCAGGCCAAAACCAAGGCCGCGGACCAGGGTGAAGGATTCATGGAACAGCAGCACGCCCAGCAGCAACTGCAGGGTGGGGGAGATGTATTGCAGCAGGCCCAGCAGTGACAGTGGAATGCGCCGGGCCGCCACGGTGAACAGCAGCAGGGGCACAGTGGTCACCACCCCGGCGCCGATCATCAGTCCATCCGCGATGGCGCCGGTATGCAGGAAGGCGCCCCGGCCGACCGCCTCGACCGCCAGCAGGTAGCCCGCCGCCGGCAGCAACAGGATGCCCGTCTCCAGCGTCAGCCCCGGGAGCGAGGGCAGCGGGGCCAGTTTCTTGACCAAGCCATACAGGGCAAACGAAACCGCCAGGGTCAGTGCGATCCAGGGCAGCCGGCCCGTGGCGATCGTCAGATAAAGCACGCTGCACGCCATGAGCCCGATCGCCACCCGCTGGACGAGCCGCAGCCGCTCGCGCAGGAAAACCACGCCCAGCAGCACGCTCAGCAGCGGATTGATGAAGTAGCCGAGGCTGGCTTCGACAATGAAGCCGGCGTTGACCGCCCAGATATAGGTCAGCCAGTTGGTGCTCAGCAGGAGGGCGGCCAGCGCATAGATCGCCAGGACGCGCGTTTGCCGCACGGCGGTGCGCAGGCTCGGCCCCTGGCCCATGAGCAGCATGACCGCCAGCAGCAGCAGAAACGACCAGCCAATGCGGTGCGCGATCAGTTCCGTGGCCGACACATGCCGCAGCCAGCGCCAGTAGATCGGGATCAACCCCCAGCAGGCATACGCGCCAATGGCATAGCTGATGTCACGACGGAACATAAAGAAAATCCGAAATACGAATATCGAAACCCGAAACAATATCGAATAACAAAATATAAAAACAAGAGCCGGGATGTCGCCTCGTTTCAACCTTTCTTCAGCTTTGAATTTTAAATTTATTTCGGATTTCGATATTCGGATTTTGGGCTTACGAGCTTTTCGAGTTAGCCCTTCCTAGATTCCGTCGAGTGAGGGATGGCGGCACAACGCGGGCTGGGTCGTGAAAAAAGCGTCGGCGCGTTCACGGGCGACAACCAGGTCGGGCGCCGCTTGTACTCTCTTGAAAAGAGTATGACCGAAGAGAAAGTTGCGGGCGAAGTAGGCGGTGAAGATTTTGATTCGTGCCAGCGCCTGGGGCGCCGCAAAATCCTCGACGATGTAATCGTACAGTCGGCGCCAGACCTCGGCCGGCTGCACAATCAGGTCGGGCTGATGCCACTGGGCGAAAGTCCAGGGTTGCGCGGCGGCCATGCGGCCGATCATCAGGCCGGCGGCGGCAGCAAAGGGCGCCGTACGGTCACGCACATAGGCCGGGTTTATGATGTCGCCGTTGGCGATGATCGGCAGGCGGGTTTCGGCGGCGAGTTCGGCGTAGAGATTGTGGCGGGCGGATCGCTTGAGTTTGTCCTCGGTAAAACGCGGATGGAGGGTCAGGGCGTCCACGCCTTCGTCCGCCAACAGGCGCAACCGTTCGCCAAGGCGCTCGCGCCAGCGCGGGCCCTGCCGGCCCAGCCTGATTTTGACCGTCAGCGGTCCGGCGAAGTGCCGGCGCAGCACGCGGACGATGTCCCGGAGGCGGTCGGAGTCTTCGAACAGGTGCGCGCCGCCACGTTGCTGTTGGACCGTGGGGGCCGGACAGGCGCCGTTGAGGTCCAGCCCGTCCGGCGCGAGCGCGGCCAGCCGCTCCAGGATCGCCGGCAGGCGGTCGGTATCCACGACGAGCAGTTGATAGATCACCTTGCCCTCCTGCGGGCGGCGCTTGAGCCACGGCGAGTTCAAGAGGTCCTCGTACAGGATCATCTTGGCGGACAGCATCTCCGTGAACAACGCGCCGTAGCCGCCGAAGTCGGCCAGCAGGCGGCGAAAGGCGCTGTGGGTGATCCCCGCCATTGGGGCGCAAAACAGCGGCGGATCGAATACCGCTCCGCGCAGCACCAGCGGCGGAAATGGAAAGGGCAGGGCCATGGCTCGCGGCCAATCTAGCTTCGCTGGCCCGCGAAGGCGAGATTTACCCGGCAATGCCGTTTCAATTTGACATGTGCAACCATGAAATCCATCCTGCCGTCAAGAGTGGAGGCATCCCTGATACGCTCAGCAAATCAGATGGAATGAGATGATTATGGTATATGGGCTGACAGGACCTGCAGGGATAGCGATTCTTTTGCTGCTCGGTTGGATCTTCGCGAGGAATCCGATATTGAAGATCACATGCGGAGTATTGCTACTTGCCTGGTTCATGTGGATACTTTGGATCACGATAGTTACGCGAGAGTGGATCATTCTTGTTCAGCCGGGTTGTGTGGTAATTGCCTGGGGACTGATTTCAGGGATCAAGAATACATTTGACCCTGACGACTGACGAAGAATGGAATTCCGAACAAGCCTGCAGCATACCTCAATGCACGGGTCTGATAGGGTTGACGGTCGCCGAGGTGAAAAACTATGAGACTGGCTGCAACTTATGTAATAACGGTGGCGCTGTCGGCCATGGTGGCCGGTGCGGCGGACGATGTGTCGCTGCCCGATCCCCTGAAAACACTGGCCGGCAAGACGGTCGCGTCGCCGGCGGATTGGCGGAATGGACGGCGGGCGGAAGTCTTGGAGCTTTTCCGGGCGAATGTCTATGGCCGTGCGCCGGTGGCCCGGCCGCGCGACTTGCGCTTTGAGACCATCGCGACGAACAAGTCGGCTTTGTCCGGCCGCGCAACCCGCAAAGAGGTGAAGATCCATTTCTCCGGCCCCGGCGGCGAAGGCGCGATCCGCCTGGTGGTGTTCATCCCGAACAATGCACCCAAGCCGGTGCCCGGGTTTCTGCTGATCAGCAACCGGGCGCTGAACCCTGAGGAGCTTGCCGGTACGAACCGGAGCACGTTCTGGCCCGTGGAGCGCATCGTTGCGCGCGGCTATGCCGCCGCGGTTTTCCATAACGCGGATCTCGATCCGGACAAGGATGACGGTTTCAAGGATGGTGTGCACGGGATTTTTGACCGCAAGGATGCGCCTCGTCCGCCCGACGCCTGGGGATCCATCGCGGCCTGGGCGTGGGGCGCCAGCCGGGTCATGGACTATTTCGAGACCGACGCCGATATCGACGCCCGGCGGATGGCCGTGGTCGGGCATTCCCGCGGCGGCAAGTGCGCGCTCTGGTGCGGCGCCGAGGACGAACGTTTCGCGCTGGTGATCAGTAATGAGTCCGGTTGCACGGGTGCGGCGTTGGCCAGGGGCAAGTGCGGCGAGACAATCCAAGCCATCAACCGCAACTTCCCCCACTGGTTTTGCGCCAACTACAAACGCTACAATGACAAAGAGAGCGAACTGCCCGTTGACCAGCACGAATTGGTCGCGCTCATGGCGCCCCGGTTGGTGTATGTGGCGAGCGCCACGAATGACAAATGGTCGGATCCCCCGGCGGAGTTCCGGTCGTGCCTTCACGCCGAACCGGTATACCGGCTCTTCGGGTTGCCAGGCATGGGCACCACGAATATGCCGAGTCCGGAACATCCGTTGCTTGACGGCCATATCGGATACCATTTGCGCACCGGACAGCATGACCTCACCGGGTACGACTGGACGTGCTTCATGGGTTTCGCCGACCGGCACTGGAAGAAGGGTGACTCCAGGCCTACGGTCGTGCGCGCTGATTCCACCAGCACCAACGTGGATACGAGCGCCGGCTGGCTCAAGTCCGGTTCCAATCCGATCATTCGCCCCGGTATCAACCAGTGGGATCACGACGCTTGCTACAAGCCTTTTGCCCTATTTGACGGGGCCAACTGGCTGCTTTGGTACAATGATCGGCACGGCGGCTTTGAGCAAATCGGCCTCGCCACGCATCCGGGTGCCGACCTCGGCTTCTAGCACCATATCACCATGTAACCACGGTCTGATTCATCGCCGGGGCGGTCATGGGCCAGACCAGGGGTTTTCCACCCGTGGTCACCGCTTCAAGCCGATACTCGAAGCTTCCGTCCGCCAGCGGCAAGGTGACGCGATAGACCGACCGGGCCACATGTTGGGCCGGCAGCTTGCCGAATTCTCCCTTGCCCAGCGGACGCCAGGCGAGCATCACCGACTTTGCCGGCTGATTGTCCAGCACGATGAAGGTGAGCACCAGCGTTTCACCCTTGCGCGCGGTGCTGCGGACCGTTGGGACGATAATCCGCGGCTCGCCCTGGAAGGCCTTCGGCGCCTTGAGATCCTCGGGCAGCGGGTGGCCCAGCGCTGCACTCAGCTTCCTGGCGGGCTCGTCCACGATCTTCGTCCAGAATCCGGGGTGGTTCTCCAAGTTCACGACCATGGCCAGGGCTCCGGGCGAATCCACCGTTGACAGCAGGCACCGGTAGGTTTCGCCGTACAGGGTGAGCAACTCCTTGTATTTGACCAGCGCGGCGTCGTTCCTCCGCCCTTTCAACAGTGCATCGAACTCGGCCAATACGCACCGCAATTGGTGTAGCGCGCGATGGTAGCGAAACATATTCAGCCAGTAATTAAACCGCGCCACATTGCCGGCACTCTGGATGCGCGCGCGCAGGTTCTCCAGTTCGGTCACGCAACCGTATGTGGCCGCAACGGTCGCCCACGGTGTCGAATCCGCCGCAAGGCTGCCCGACGGGCAATCGTTGTTCACGCTCGCCGGCAGGCGTCCATCCACGGACGCAAAGACACGGCCGATGTCGGCGCCGGCGGCGGACCCGAAGTTGGCGGTTGCCCAGTCACCGTAAAAATCGTCGCAGGGCAGAAAACGCGGCGGTATCGTCTTCGTCGCCTGGCTCGGTTCGGGTGGCGATTTGACCGGTGCGGCATTCCACCCCGACTGGTCCCACGCCGCCTGCGCCAGGGCCGAGACGTTGGGGGACAATATACTGGTCCGCCATTGCAAGCCCATGAGGCCGGTGCAGCCGTACCGCAGCGCATCCGCGGCATCCTTGCGCATCCGGCCCGCCCAAAGTTGAATGGCGGCCAGCCCGTTGTCGCCATCGCCTTCCAGCCACGAAATGGCCCACTTCTCCCGCCCGGCGACCTTGGCAAACGCCGGATCCACCGCGGTCTTTCCGATCTCGCGGCTGATGGCGCTCATCGGAATGTCCTTGGGCAGGTCGGCATCGAAGGCCGCCCGGTCATGCTGCGGACCGAGCACCCAGCCGCACGTGGCCAGCTTGAACGATGCCCCGGAGGCGCGCAGCGCTTCGTTGGCGATTTTTGCATCGCGGACCGTGTTGGTGTACTCGGCCGGCTTGTTGCCGCCCCACGTCCAGTCTTCGGGCGTCCAGAGCCAGAAGTAATCCAGCGGATGGGTGGCGGCGATCCGGCGGAACATCCCCTCGTAAACCTCGTGGACGGTCGCCGGGTCGTCAGGATTCTTGCCCTGCTGCTTCAGTCGTGCCCGCAGCGCCTGCGGCATGATCAGCGGCGTCTCGGTGCCGACCGCCGTCTTCACGCCCAACTCGCGCGCCCAGCCAAACGCGTCCCGGAACTGCGCGCCCAGGCGGTTGAAAACATCGTTGCAGGACTCCGGCGTCGCCGGCAGCGGACAATGCTCGCGCATCGCTTCGGGCGCCCACGCCTCATCGGCGAACATCTGCGCGCCGCCGAAACTGTAGTCGCCGGTCTTTTTCGGGAAATACCCGCCCCACACGCCTTTGCTCAGCGTGTTGAAATAGTGCGTGGGGTAACTGAACTGTACCCGGCCTTGCGGATCGAAATCCTCGCGCACCCCCAGCCAGACGGTCGGCTCGGCATAGGGATGGCCCTCTGGATAACAATGGATACCAAGAAAATTCATCCGCATTTTCGCGAGCTGGCCGATGATGGCCTTGTAGTCATCCGTGCCCCACGCATCGAAGCCAAAGGGATGCGAACCCCAAGGGTTAAGCCCGCGCAACGCGAAGAGCGGCTTGCCGATCTCGTTGACCAGGGGCAACGCCGGCAAACGCTCATCAGGCACCACGTCGCCATGCAGGTAAAAGCGCACCCCCAGTTTTTCGCAGTACCGGTACGCGCCATACAGCACGCCGATGTCGTCGCCGCCGGTGATCACGACCCGCTGGCCGGTGGTTTTGATTTCAAACTGCTGCGGACCCAGGCGGGCCGGGTCGCGCGTCAGGACGATGGTCGTGTCCATTTCGCCGGCCACCGCGCCGGCGGCCGGCAGGGCGCCGGTGCGCAGGTAGACGTAGCGGACGATTTCCGCGGCGGCAAGCCGCTCGCGCGGCGTGGCGTCCGTGGGACCGACCACGCCGACCCCGGCCATGGCGCTGATGGCCGCGCCCAGCCACAGGCCGATGATCAACCCTGTCTTGGATCGTTTATGCGTCATACCTGCGAGCCGGGCAGGGGACGCAGGATGAGGTTGGTGATGTTCGAGACGGTGTCCTTGTACTGCGGGTCGCTCTTGAGCTTGAGCCACTCGGGATCCTCGAGGAATTTCTTCCAGCCGGCTTCCATCGTGGCCGTGTTCGCGAAGCCGAGCATGTAGTGCAGGTTGGGCAGCCGGGTGCCGGCGAGGGAGGCGCCGAAAAACACCGGGTGCATACCGAGGCGGCGGAACAACGCGATCTCGCCGCCTTCGTTGAACATCTCGACCTTGCGCGCGGCGCGTTCGCAGTTGTGGCTCTCGTAGATGCGGAGCTGGAAGACGCGGTCGGCGGCCTGGGTTGGCGTCTCGACCTTGGGGCATTGGGCGAACGCGAGCAGGAGCTGCGTCTCGAAGCGCTGATAGACCGGGTCCTTCATCGGCGTGCCGAGCACCGCCTGCTGGGCCGCGGCGAAGGCTTCGTCGGCGGCGAGCCGGCGCGGCAACGCCAGCATGACCCCGGCCTCCGGGAAGGGTAGCAGGACGCGGATAACCAGTTCATCATTGGCGGCCTTCGGGTTGTCGGCCCTCAGCAGGCGGAACGCGCCGACCGGGGTGACGCCCGCGCGGTTGAGCGCCGGGATCAGGCTCCGGGCGAGGAAATCGGCAAAGAGCTTGAGCTTCTCCTCGTTCGCGAAGGAGAAGGTCCGCAGTTGCAGCAACTGCTGGGCTTCGCCCGCCTCGGCCGCCCGCGCGCCTTGCCCGGTCGCCCCCGCCAACGCCGCCAGCCCCGCCGTCGTGATGAATTCCCTGCGTTTCATGGCATCCTCCTTTTCGTTCGTTGACTGATCCTTGCGAAAATCCGCCTGCTGCTCATGGTTCTCTTCGCTTTGATCCGTCGGATCGGTCAGATCCGCCCGATCGATCAGAGGCCTCCAATGCCCGTGCGCCCTTGCACTCAGGGTAGGCAGAACAGCCCCAGAACTGTGTGCCGGCGTGCTTGCCTTGTTTGGCCGTGCGCAGGGCCATGGGCTTGCCGCACAGGGGACAATCCGGGAGAGGCGTGCCGGCGCCAGCGCCGCGGGTGCGTTCGCGCTCGGCGATGCGCGCCGCGGCCAGTTGCTCGCTATTGAGCAGACGCAATTCGGTTTGCGAGGAGGTGGCCGCGGCCCGGCTGCTTTCGGCGATGTTCTGGCGACCGGAACGGCCAGCCTGGATCATCTGGTCAACGGTGCGCGAGCGGGGGTCGAGAAACTTCTCGCAGAACCACCAGGTCGAGTCGTAGATCACTGTCGTGGTTTGGAAGCTGCAGGTGTCGCGATACCCGCCGCTGGGCCGCAGCCGTCGCGGCCGGTGCAGACGCGTGCGATCGGGCATCCCTGACGAATCCGACCGATCGTTGTGTGCGGTGCTCATACGAGTTGCGTCCTCCCGGCGAGCAATTCCTCCATCATGCCATGCTGCAGGGGCATTAAACGAATATTCCGGGCTGGATGCAACAAAAGCTCGCCGTGACCGGACCCAGCGGCTATGCTGGCCGGCAACAAGGACCTCCACCGGAAAGGACCAACATGAGCAAACGCGTCGCCCAATTGTACGCCGAGCGCCTGGAACGCTACACGACCGCGATGCGCGGCGGAATGCCGGACCGCGTGCCCATCCGCCCCTTCGTTGCCGAGTTCTGCGCGAAGTACGCCGGGTTCACCTGCCAGGACGTCGCGCACGATTATACGAAGGCGTACGAGGCCGTCATCCGCACCGGGAAGGACTTCGATTGGGACGCCATGGTCGTCAACATGGTCTGGGTCTGGACGGGCCTCGCGCAGGCCGCCGGGCTGAAGTACTACGCCATCCCCGGCATCCATATTCCGGCGGACACCGGCTTCCAATATCGCGAGCCGCCCGAGGACGGCGCCTACATGCGACCGAATGAATACGACGCGTTGATTGACGATCCGACCGCGTTCCTGCTTAACACCTGGATGCCCCGCGTCTCCGCGGGTACACCGCTTTCCCTGCTCAAGGGCGGCATGGCCATGATGCAGTACTTCGGCAGTATCGGCGGCCAGGTCCAACGCATGCAGACCGAGAACGGCACCGTGTCCGCCATCGCCGGCATCTTCAAGGCGCCCCTGGATATCCTGGCCGACAAGCTGCGCGGCTACCTCGGGCTGCTGTCCGATATCGAGACGCAGCCGGACAAAGTCAAGGCCGCCTGCGAGGCGCTGGCTCCGCACCTGTTCGCGGTCGCCCTGGGCAGTTCGGATCCGACCGGCACAGTGCCCATCGGGTTCTGGATGCACCGCAGTTGCGTGCCGCTGGTCGCGCCGAAGCATTTCTCCAACATCTTCTGGCCGACGCTCCGGCCCATCATCGAGGAACTGTGGCGGAACGGCCGGCAAACCCTGTTCTATGCCGAGGGCAACTGGGATTATCACCTGGACGACTTTGCCAAGCTGCCCACGCACAGCATGGTCTACCACATGGACCAGGCTGATCCCGCAAAAGTCTACGCCAAACTCGGCGGCAAATTCTGTCTGTCGGGCGGCATCCCGAACGCTCTGCTCGGGTTCGGCACGCCCGACCAGGTCCGCGCCAAGGTCAAGCAGGTGCTCGACACGTGCGCCAAGGACGGCGCGTATATCATGGACGCCAGCGCGATCGTCCAGAACGACGCCAAGGTCGAAAACATGCAGGCGATGACCGAGGCGACGCTCGAATACGGCGGTTACTCCCGCCGCCGCCCCGCGGCGCCGCCGCTGCCCAAGCCGGCGCCCCAAACCATCGGACGCCCGACGCGCACGGCGCCTGGCTCCGTCGAGCCCTGGGACCGCGTCAAGAATCAATGGCCGCCGGTCACCGGCGACGCAGAACTGGTGAAGAACATCTGGGCGCAGACCGACGGCCTCGCCTACATGTACGCCTGGCAGATCCTGGAATCGTTCTAAGCCAACGTGAAATCCAGATAGCGGCGCGGCATGTCCACGCGCGCCAGGCGCACCTGCACAATGGAACCCACGCTCCACGCCCGGCGGCGGCGGCTTCCCGTGGCCTTGGTGCGCTCGGCGTTGAGCTCGTACCGGTCGTCCGGCAGCGTGGCGAAGGGCACCAGGCCGCGCTGCAGGGAGTCGGTCAGTTCCACGATCAAGCCCTTGCCGGTCAGCGTCACCACGACGCCGCGGTAGGGGCCGACGTCGCCGCGCGCGATCTTCTCCTGGTAAAACGCGATCCGCTTGATCGCCACGCTTTCGTTCTCGGCCTCGTCCGCCTCGCGCTCGGTGGCGGAGCAATGGGCAGCGAGGTGCGCGAGGTCGGCGGCGGAGTAGGGGGCTGGCCGGCCGGTTTCCAGGGCGCTGAGCAGACGGTGGACCACCAGGTCGGCGTAGCGGCGGATGGGCGACGTGAAGTGCGTGTAGCGCAGGAACGCCAGGCCGAAGTGCGGGCGCAGCGCGGCGGAATACAGGGCGCGCTTGAGGTTACGCAGGATGGCGATGCTCACCGTGTTTTGCAGCGGCGTGCCGGCGGCGTGGTGAATGATCCGGTTCAAATCCTGCGGCCGGTCCGGCACGGCGGTCACGCCCAGCGACGTGAGCTCCTGGCGCATCAAGTCCCACTGTTCCGGCTCCGGCGCATCGTGGACCCGGTAAAGCGCCGGGACGTCGGCGCCGCTCAGCCGCTCGGCTACGGCGACGTTGGCCAGCAGCATGCATTCCTCGACCAGTTGGTAGGCGTCGTCGTCGCCCCGCTGGCGGATTTCGCTCACCCGGCCGCGCGCATCCAGCACGCATTTCACCTCCGGGGCGGCCAGGTCCAGCGCGCCGGCGGCCAACCGCTGCTTGCGCATGGCGCGGGCCAGCGGTTCGAGCTGCGTCAGCGCGGCGCGCACCGGGGCCGGAATCGGCCGGGCGGCGGCTTCCCGCTTTTCGAAGAACGCCTGGGCCTGCGTATAGGTCAACCGCGCGGCGGAGTGAATGATGGCGCGCATCGTCTCGGCGCGCAGCACCCGGAACCGGGCATCGAGCGTGAGCAGGACGCTGTGCGTCAGACGGTCCTGGTCCGGCAGCAGGCTGCAAACGTCGGCGGTCAGGTTGGGCGGCAGCATGGAAATGGCGCGGTCCACCAGGTAGACGCTATTGCCGCGGGCGCGGGCCTCGCGATCAATCGGCGAGTTCGGGGTGACATAGTAGGCCACGTCGGCGATGTGCACGCCCAGTTGCCACTGGCCGCCCGGCAGCGCCACCAGCGACAGGGCGTCGTCGTAATCCTTGGCGTCATCGGGATCCATCGTGAAGGTGACCAGGCGGCGCAAATCGCGCCGTTCCGGCTCGAGGCGGGCGGCCGGGGGAGGGGAGGTACGGCTGGCCTGACTGCGGGCGGCGAGGGTAAAGTCCGTCGCGAACTCGTGATCGCGGATGATGCCGACCACGTCCACGCCGGGGGCGTCGTAGCGGCCCAAATCCTCGATCACCTCGCCGGCCAGTTGCGCGGTGCCCGGCCGCGCCGGCGCTAGGCGCACGACCACCTTGTGATCCTCCAGCGGCTTGATGGCCGGCGCAAAGCCGCTAACCCGGACGTTGTGCTGCAGGCGGGGATTGTCGGGCATCAGGTACCAATAGAAAGGATTTTTCTTCAAGCGGCCGACCACGGCGGTGCGCTGCCGGCTGACCACCTCCACAATCCGTCCCACGACCCGTCCGGGGGCGCGCGGCGCGGGACGGACGGCGGGTCGTGGGCCGCGCGCACCGCGCTCCCGGTGCCGGTCCAGCTCCGGCGCCAGTTCGGCAATCACCCGGTCGCCGTCCATGGCGCCGGCCAGCGCCGGGGCCGGGATGAAGATCTCGCTCGGCGCCCCGGCCGGGTTTTCCGGGATGACGAAGCCGAAACCGTGCGGGTGGATGCGCAAAGGGCCGGTAAAACGGTCGGCGCGCGGCGCGGGCAGGGCCCAGCGATTCTTGCGCAGCACGACGGCGCGCCCGGCGTGTTCCAGGGCCCGGAGGGCGTGCCGGAACTCCGGGCGCTCACGGTCGCGGACGTGCAGCGCGTCCGCCAGTTCGTGCTGGGTCAGAGGACGGTAGGCCGGGGCGGCCATAAATTCCAGCAGCAGGCGTTCAAAAGATTTTGCGTTCATCTGCGCGAAGGATTATAAATAAAGCGAAGCGGGTAATAAACACAAATCCGGCAAGGTTCGAACGCGACCGATGAATGCGCGCAGCCGATGAAAATCGTTTACGCAGCCAGCGAAATCAATCCGTATGCCTCCACGGGCGGCCTGGCCGACGTGGCCGGGGCGCTGCCGCGCGCCCTGGCCCGGCTGCCGGGGGTCGAAGTGGTGCGCGTCATGCCTTTGTACCGGATGGTCGAAGCGCGCGGCTTTACGCTCCACGATACCGGTCTGCGGCTGGACATCCCCGTGGGCTTTCACACCCGGCCTGCCGAGATCTGGCGCAGTGACGAAGACGCGCCCCGGACGTATTTCGTGCGACGGGATGAATTCTTCGACCGGTCATATTTATACGGCTCGCCGGACAAGGATTACGACGACAACTTCGAGCGCTTTGTTTTTTATCAGAAGGCGGTGGTGGCCTTGATTGACGTCCTGGGGTTGCAGCCGGACGTGGTGCACGGCAACGATTGGCAAACCGGTCTGCTCCCGCTGTTCCTGCGCCACGGCATCCGCGGCATGGGCCGCGAGCAGCGGGAACACACGGTGTTCACCATTCACAACCTGGCGTTCCAGGGCATGTTCAACGGTGCGCTGTACAGCCTGACCAATCTGCCGTTTCTGCACTTCCACGTGGATGGCGTAGAGTACTACGGCAACATCAACAGCATGAAGGCGGGCATCACCTTTGCCGATTGCGTGACGACCGTGAGCCGCACGTACGCCCGTGAAATCCAGACCGAGGTTTTCGGCTGCGGCCTACAGGGGCTGCTGTCGCAGCTCGGTGAAAAACTGGTCGGCATCCAGAATGGCGTGGACTACGCCGACTGGGATCCTGCCAACGACCACCAGATTGCCGCGCCCTTCAATGCCGAGCGGCTGGAAGGCAAGCAGGCTTGCCGCCTGAACTTGGCACGGGGCCTGGGCCTGCCGTTAAAGCCGGGCCGGCCCTTGATCGGCATGGTCACCCGGCTGACGGATCAAAAAGGGCTGGACCTGCTGAGCGAGGCCATGCCGGAACTGATGCAGCGGGACGTGACCCTGGTGATCCTGGGGTTGGGTCAGGAGAAATACCACAACCTGTGCCGGCAGTGGGCGCAAACCTGGCCGGACCGGTTCGCGGCTAAATTGGATTTCGACTCACCGCTGGCCCGGCGCATCATTGCCGGGGCGGACCTCATCCTGATGCCGTCCCGGTTTGAGCCCTCCGGCCTCAATCATCTCTACGGCTTGCGCTATGGCACCATACCCATCGTGCATGCGGTCGGCGGGCTGGAGGATACGGTCGAACCCGCCGGGGATCAGGGCCGGTCTGGTTCCGGGTTCAAATTCAGGATTTATTCGACCGCGGCCCTGTTGAACTCGTTGGATGAAGCGCTGGCCCTGTATCGGGACGCCGAGGCCTGGCAGCGCTTGGTCACCCGCGGTATGGCGCTGGACTTCTCATGGTCCAAGCAGGCGCAGGCCTACCTGGAGCTGTACCGTCAATGTTGCGCCGCGCCCGGCAAGTCCAAGCAGCCAGCGTAGTTGCCCTTAGCCGTAAAAATCCGCAAACCCGCCAATCCATGGTATCCCGGCCTACCCGTTAGTTTACATAAGATATATTATGCGACGTTGCATGTATTCCTAGGGAAATGGCGAAATATCGGGAAAGACGGCGGATTACCGCGACCAGCCCCAGCGTGGCGAAAGCGGCCAGTAGATCATGAAGGCCGGACCCACCAGTTCCGTTAGGCGCAGCGGACCGAAGTACCGGCCGTCCAGGCTGGAAAAGGTGTTGTCGCCCATGGGCAGAAATTCGTCCGCCTGGAGCGTGCGGCCGGCGGGAGCATTGAACAGGAACGCGTCTGGGCGGTCGGGCAACCGGTAGCCGCAACCGATCTCTGGCGACCAGTCCGGCATTTGAACTTCCGGATGCGCCGCCTTGAATAGGCTCCACCGGGTCTTGAGGAAGTCCGCATCGTGTAGCAGCCGCCAGAAAGGATACGGTTGCTCGACCTTCTTTCCATCGGCGACGAGGTACGGCGGCTCCAGCGCGAGCGTCTCGCCCGGCAGACCCACCAGGCGCTTGATATAGAAGGAATCCGTCCGGACCCCGGGATATTTCAGTGTTTTGGTGTCGAATACGATGATGTTCCCGCGGCGCGGCGGGCAGAAATTGTACCGCACTTTGTCAACAAAAACATGATCGCCGAGTTTCAGCCGGCCGGAAGCCAGGCGCTGACCCTGTTCCACCAGGTCGCCGGGTTTGACGCTGAAATACTCCGGATTCGGATCCACGGCCGTCTGGGATAGTCGCCGGCAGAAATTGATCGGCACCGACACCGTGCGCCCGTTTACGGCGATCTCCGCTTCATCCTCGCTCCGGGCGGCCGGGTTGAGTTCGAAGACCCCCGTCGCCGGCGCGTGGATCTCCACGTAGCGCTCGCCCCAGAGCAGGAACGACACGATGTTCAACGGCAGGTAATCCATAGCCCCCCTGCCCGCCTGCGGTTGGACGGTGATGCCGAAGAGCGTCGGCTGCATGGAGCCGGTGGGAATTTTGAACGGCTGGACAAAGTAGGTGCGCACCCCCATGGCCACGGCGCCGGCGACGACGATGATTTCCAGGTTCTCGCGCAGCCAGGAGGCCGGGCGCGGCGGCATGACGCGGTTGACCGCTTCGTTCAACGCCTCGGACGCCGCGTCCACCGCCGCGGGGTCGCGCGTGGCCCAGGCCGCCGTCAGGCGTTCCTCCGCCGTTGCCAGGCGCACCAGGTCATCGGCCGCGGCCACGTCGCCGCGCATGTGCCGGACATGGCGCGCGGCATGCCGGAGGTGCTTGACCTGTTTGCGGTAACGGCGGTATTCGAAAAAATTCATGGTTCATCCTGGTCGGGCTTGTGGGTGGTCCGCGACGGCTAGCCGTCGGTCTTCAGCACGGCGATAAAGGCCTCCTGCGGCAGGCTGACGCTGCCGATCTGTTTCATCTTCTTCTTGCCTTCCTTTTGCTTCTCCAGCAGCTTGCGTTTGCGGGTGATGTCGCCGCCGTAGCACTTGGCGGTAACGTCCTTGCGCACGGGGCGGATGGTCTCGCGGGCGATGATCTTGCCGCCGATGGCCGCCTGGAGCGCCACGGCAAACATCTGGGGTGGCACAATCTCCTTGAGCTTGCCGCAAATCTGATGGCCGCGGAGCGAAGCCTTGTCGCGGTGGATGATGCAGGAAAAGGCCTCGACCATCTCGCCGTGGACCAGGATGTCCATGCGCACCAGGTCGGCGGGCCGATAGCCGGCCGGCTCGTAATCCATCGAAGCATAGCCGTGGCTGACGCTCTTGAGGCGGTCGTTGAAGTCCAGCAGGATCTCGTTGAGCGGCAACAGGCAGGTGAGCATGACGCGCTTGGTGTCCAGGCTCTCGGTCTTGGTGACCGCGCCGCGGCGGTCCATGACCAGGTGCAGCATGTCGCCGATGATCTCGTTCTGGCAGATGATGAAAGCGTTGATCAGCGGCTCCTCCAGGCGCTCGATCTGGCCCGGGTCGGGCAGTTTCATGGGATTGTCCACCTCGACCATCGTATCGTCGCGCAGGAAGATGCGGTAGATCACGCTGGGATAGGTGCTGATGATGTCCAGGTCGTACTCGCGCCGCAGCCGCTCCTGGATGATTTCCATGTGCAGCAGCCCGAGGAAACCGCAGCGGTAGCCAAAGCCCAGCGCCGCGGAACTCTCGGGCTGGTACACGAACGAACTGTCGTTGAGGCCGAGTTTCTCCAGGCTGGCTTTGAGGTGTTCGTAATCATTGCCGTCCACCGGATAAATCCCGGCGAAGACCATCGGCCGGAATTCCTTGAAGCCCGGCAGCGGCTGGGCGGCCGGACGGTCCGGCTGCGTGATGGTCTCGCCAATGCGGATATCGGAGGCATCCTTGATGTTGGCCAGCAGATAGCCGGTCTCGCCGGCGCCGAGCGCCGCGACCGGCATGGGCCGCGGCATGAAGCAGCCGACTTCCTTGACCTCATAGTCGCGGCCCGTGCCCATCAGGCGGATACGGTCGCGGGCCTTCAGGCCGCCGTCGAAAATGCGGATATACACCATGCCGCCGCGGAAGGTGTCATACTCGGAATCGAACACCAGCGCGCGGGTCGGCGCGGCCGGATCGGACCGCGGCGGCGGAATCAGCCGGACGATGGCCTCCAGCACGTCGGGCACCCCCTGCCCCGTCTTGGCGCTGACCTGGAGCGCGCCCCCCATCGGAATGGCCAGGATGTCCTCGATCTGCCGGGCGACCGTGACGACGTCGGCCGCCGGCATGTCGATTTTATTCAGCACCGGGATGATGTAGATGTCGTGCTCCGCGGCGAGAAAGGTGTGCGCCACGGTCTGCGCCTCGACGCCCTGCGTGGCATCCACCACCAGCAGCGCGCCTTCGCAGGCCGAGAGGCTGCGCGAAACCTCGTAGGAGAAGTCCACGTGGCCCGGCGTGTCAATCAGGTTGAACTGGTACACCTCGCCGTTCCGGGCGGTGTAGTGCATGGTCACCGGGTGGGCCTTGATGGTGATGCCGCGCTCGCGTTCGAGGTCCATGTCGTCCAGCACCTGGTCGCGCTGCTCGCGCTTCGTGATCGCGCCGGTCAATTCCAGGATGCGGTCCGCCAGGGTGGATTTGCCGTGGTCAATGTGCGCGATGATGCAAAAATTGCGGATGTGGGCCAGATCGGTCATGAGTGGACCTTTCGTCCAAAGGCGGCGTCCGCTTCCCGACGCAGGGCGGCGATTTCCGCCGCCAGGTCGGCCGCCTGGAACAGGTAGGTGCCGGTGATGAAGACGTTGCTGCCGTGTTCCGCGGCCGCCACGGCCGTCGCGCGGTTGAGGCCGCCGTCAATGGACAACGCCAGGTTGGGCGCGCGGCGGCGGATGTCCGCGATTTTCGGCAGCACCTGCGGAATGAACGCCTGCCCGCCGCGCCCGGGATGCACGGACATGAACAGGATTTCGTCGGCTTCGTCCAAAAAGGGCACGACGGCCTCCGCGGGCGTTTCCGGGTTCAACGTCAGCCCGGCCCGCACGCCCCGGGCGCGGATGGCGCGCAACACGGC
>Ga0209048_10000552_pt1 | contig 39770 bp, 35 predicted proteins | sample FrelakmetCRP12CR_FD_187146 | JGI IMG/M metagenome (GOLD analysis project Ga0209048, IMG submission 187146) | Freshwater lake sediment microbial communities from the University of Notre Dame, USA, for methane emissions studies - CRP12 CR (SPAdes)... | ecosystem: Environmental > Aquatic >...
GCCGTGCCCATCGTCGTCAACGGCGGGATGCCGGTCGAGGCCAGCGCGATCGTCCGGGCCGGCGTGGCGACCGCGACCGACGTGCCGTTCCTCGACATCGGGGGCAAGCGCCACCTCGCGGTCTCCGGAGACCACGTCCGGCCGCTCGACGACCGCATCCCCGACGCGCTCACCCACGAGGTGCTGTCGATCGGCGACCTGGTGATCGCCGTCGGGGTTGCGGCGGTCGTCGCCGGCCTCCTCCACGCCCGCCCCGGCCGGCGGCGCCGGATCCACCGTCGAGCAAGGAGGTTCGGGCGATCCCCGAAGGGACCCGTCGTGGCGCCGCCGAGCCCGCCGCCCGAGGTGCCGGTCAGCCCTGCCGGACGCGCACCGGCCGGCGTGAGGGGTCGTCGAGCCACCGGTTGAGGGCGTGGAGGGTGGCCTTGACAGCCGCCTCCTCGGCGGTCACCCCCTGGCTGACGCCGAGCCGGGGCCCCGCATCGCCCACCAGCTGGACCAGCACCGCGCCCTGGACGCCGACCGCGAGACGCACCGCGGCACCCACGTCGAAGGGCACCGACCACCCCAGGGCGTGCAGGACGTCGATGGCCGCCCGGGCGGCCGCTCCCGGTGACCCCGCCGGGCCCAGGCCGGTCAGGGCGACGTCGCCGTGGCTCAGGGTGATCGAGACCGACCGGCCCCCGTCGGCCAGCACGACCTCGACCAGCCGGACGCGCGTCCCGAGGGCCTCGCCGATCGACGGGGCGGCGACACTGACCCCGCCTGCGCCGGCGTCGCCTTCGGTGGCCACCACGACCCGCAGGGGACGGCGAAGGTGAAGGCGCCCGAGGTCGACGGCCTGCTGCTCGATGCCTGCCCGGATCTTGGGATCGGCGACCAGGATGTGGATGGTCAGGGGCGTGTCGGCCGCCTCGCCGATCGCCGGCGCGCCGTCCTCGACGCCGACAGCGAGGACGCCGGGCAGCGTGCGCAGCACGAGCTCGAGGTCGTTCAGCCGGTCGACGTCGCTGTTGGGTCCGGGACCCTCGTCGATGCGCATCATCGCTAGCGGCCCTTGGCCCGGAAGAGGCGGTCGTCGGCGAGCTTCAGGAGCCGCTCGGGATCGCTGGCCTCGTCGGGCGCCGTTGCGCTCCCGACCGTGAAGCCGATCTGGACCGTCCGCAGCATCCCGGCGGTCGCCGCGGTGAGGCGGGAAGCCAGGCTGCGGTCGACGTCGGGGTCGGTCCCGTCCAGGATCACGGCGAACTCGTCGCCGCCGAAGCGGGCCGCAACATCACCGGTGCGAAGGACCGAGCGCAGCCCGCGGCCCACGGCCCGCAGGACCTGGTCCCCCACGGGGTGGCCGAGGGTGTCGTTGATCTGCTTGAAGCGGTTGAGGTCGACCAGCACCAACGTGAAGGCCCAGCCGTAGCGCACGCTCCGCGAGACCGCCTGGCGGAGGAGCTCGTCGAAGGACCGTCGGTTGAACAGGCCGGTGAGCTCGTCGTACGTCGCGTCGTGGGCCAGCAGGTCGAGACGGAGGGCCACCTCGCACAGGTCCGTCAGGGGCTTGGCCGTCTCCGGCCCGAGGAGTGGAGGGTCCGTGTACAGCCCGGGCGGGGCGGACACGGCCTGGTCCGTCGCCCAGCCCCCCCGCAGGGCACGACGGCCGGCGCGGAACACCTGGCGGTGGCCCGTCAGCTGGCCTTCGAGCACGACGACGGCGTCGGCGAGCGCGTACTCCTCGACGAGCTGGTCGAGGGCGGCGTAGATGAAGGCGATGCCGGACTGGGACGAGGACAGCTCGGCGGCGAGCGCGACGACGAGCTCCTCCGGCGGCCGCTGCGTTGTCCCGCTGACCACGTTCCGGCGCCCCTCTCCGTCACCCCGATGCTGCCACGCCCGGGCGCCGAGGCTCCCGCACCCGACCACCCAGAAAGATGATCCGACCACACACGGTAGGACATCCGGCGCCCGGAGGGAAGACTCCGCCACCCATGCCCGTCCGGCCGCCCGACGGGACCGAGCGGTGCAGGTTCCCCTCGCGTTCAGCGTGTGCGGTCCGCTACTGTCAGTGACGGTGAGCCTCAACGCCCCCGACCCCGCGGTCCCCGCCGGCGAGTTCACCGGCGTGTGGCCCGCGCCGGGGAGCCCGTCCACCGCCACGGGCTCGCCCCAGCCCGTGGCGCCGGCCGCGCCCGTGCCCCCGGCCACGCCCGTGGCGCCGGCCGCGCCGCGCGATCCCGCCGCCCGGGAGCGTCGCACCGACCTCGCGGCCGCGCCAGAGGCCCGCACGACCTCCGGTGCCGACACCGCACCCCCCCCACCCGTCGGCACGGGCGTCCGGGTGACCGTGCACTCCGTCAGCGTGGTCGCGGCCGACGGCCGGTGCGGTGCCCAGGTCGAGCTCCGGCGGGGCGACGATCGGGCCGTCGGCATGGCGGAAGGGGTGATGGCGATCTCGGTCGTCCGACGCCTGGTGGCCGATGCGACCCTGCGGGCCCTGGCGGCCCTGGACGGCGACGTGGCCCGGGTGGCGGTCGACGCGATCGCCGTCGTGCCCGTCGGCGACCACCTGGTTGCGGTCGCCACCGTGGTGCTGGCCACGCCGCCGTTCGAGGAGGTCCTGGCCGGGTCGGCCGTCGTGCGGGGGGCCGGCGAGCACGACGCCGTTGCCCGGGCCGTCCTCGACGCGGGAAACCGGCGCCTCAGGCCCCGCGCCTGACCGCTGCCGGTCCGCCCGACGGCCCGCGTGAGGCCGGCCTGCGGTCGTCGGGTCGGCATCGACCGGCGGCACCCGACAGCCAGCCCTCGAACGCGGCGCCCGACGCGTCCGGCGAGTGGCGGCGGCGCACCTCGTGGCGTGGACCGCTCAGGGCTCGGCGCGCGGCGACCGCCGACCGCCGGAGGGCCGCGGCGAGCGCGCTCGCCAGGGCATCGGGGTCACCCGGCGGCACACAGGCGTTCGGCGCAAAGGTCGCCTCGCGCAACCCGCCGAGGTCGGTGGTCACCAGCGGCACGCCGCAGGCCTGGGCCTCGAGCGCGACCAGGCCGAGGCCCTCGGCCTCCCGCACCGGGCAGGCCACCACGGCGCTGCGGCAGTAACGCTCGGCCAGGTCGGCGGCGACCGTGGTGGGCGCGAAGAGCCCGGCGTTAGGAACCGCCCGGATGGCGGCCCGCAGGGACCGGTGCTCGGCGGTGGGCCGGGCCCACGGTGAGATCAGGTCGGCGAAGGCGAAGGTCACGTCGGCGAAGGGCCGGTGGCGCGCGACCGCGAGAAGGTCCAGCACGCCCTTCTTGCGCAGGAGGCGGTTCGGGAACAGCACGACCGGCTCCGGCCGCCATCGGCGGGGCTCGAGGTACGCGGGGTCGATCGACGGCGGGGTAAGCGCGATGGCGGACGGCTCGAGCCCGAGCCGTCCCGCCGCCGCGACAGCCAGGGCACCGCTGACGGCGGACACCGCAACCCCGGAGAGCGCCCGCCGGACGGCCGGCACCGACCGCTCCGGCACCTTCCAGGCCTGCGGGTAGTTGTGGAACGTGACCACCGCAGCGGCGCCCGCCGGACACCGGGCGACCCAGGAGGGCCGGTTGTGCAGGCTGACGACCTCGGGCCGGAGCCGCGCGAGCGCGCCGGCCAGGTCGGCGGTCCGGTCCACCTGGACGGTCTCGTACGGGTCGGCGCCGGAACCGGGGTCGAGGCGTGCACCCCCCGGGCGGTGCGACACGACCACCACCTCGTGACGGACGGCCAGCGATGACGCCCACCGCCGCAGCACCTGCTCCAAGCCGCCCCCACGGGCATCCACGGCGCACAGCTCGGTGCCTACGATGGCGACGCGCACCGGGCAAACCTATGCCGACCACCCCTCCCTCCGACCCGACGCTGGCCCGACGGGCCCGGATCGCCCGCCTCACGGGGCTCGGTCGGCGGGTCGGCTACCTCCTGTTCGGGCTCGCCATCGTGGCCTTCGTCGTCGGCGCCGTGCGGGGCTTCGACAGTCCCACGGTGACGATCGTGGTCGCCTGTCTCGCCGTCGGCTCGGCCGTGCTCGCACCGTCGATCGTGTTCGGGTACGGCGTGAAGGCGGCCGAGCGGGAGGACCGGGAGCGGGACGAGGCCCGGCGCCACCACCCCCGCGGCTGACGGAACGCGAGCGCGACCGTGCATGTGGGGCCCGGGGACCGGGCCCCACGCTCTGGTTACTGTGCACTAGCCCATGGCCGCCCGACTTCCCGCACCCCGCCGTCGCCGCCAGCTGCTCGACGTCGCCCTCCAGGTCTTCTCCGGGCTCGGGTACCACCAGGCCTCGATGGATGCCGTGGCCGAGGCGGCGGGTGTGACCAAGCCGGTGCTCTACCAGCACTTCGGGTCAAAGCGCGAGCTCTACCTCGAGGTGCTCCGCGACGTCGGCACCCAGCTCATGGAGGCCGTGGTCGAGGCGACCAAGGGGGTGGTCCACCCCCGGCAGCGTGTCGAGGCCGGCTTCGGGGCCTACTTCCGCTATGTGGGATCCCACACCGGCGCGTTCCGGCTGCTCTTCGGGGGCGGGCTCGAACCCGACCAGGAGTTCGCGTCGGTGGCCCGGCGCGTCGAGGAGGCCATGGCGGAGACGGTGGCCGAGCTGATCGAGGCCGACCTCGACGACGAGCATCGGCGGCTGCTGGCCCATGGCGTGGTCGGGCTCGCCGAGGGTACCGGTCGCCACTGGATCGAGCGCGGCCTGGACCTGGACCCCGACCGTCTCGCAGCCAGAGTGGCCGAGCTGGGGTGGGCCGGCCTGCGGGGCGTCCACCGGGACTGACCCGCCGCCTCCCCCGAGGACCCGGGCGGGGCCACCCGCCTGCCAGGTACCATGTTCCGCGAGGGCAGTGTCTCAGTGCGGTCGTGGTGCATCTCCCTCAGCTCCCGCGAGGAGCAAGGCCTTGGGTCCACGCAGGGTGCGGGGATCCGACTCGGGCCGAGGAAGGAGGGATTGCCCATGGCAACCGGGACAGTGAAGTGGTTCAACGGCGAGAAGGGCTTCGGCTTCATCAGCCAGGACGGCGGCGGCCCTGATGTGTTCGTGCACTTCAGCGCCATCAACGGGACCGGCTATCGGAACCTCGAGCAGGGCCAGAAGGTCGAGTTCGAGGTCACCGAGGGTCAGAAGGGCCTCCAGGCCACCAACGTCACCCCGCTTTGACGGGACGCGGCCGAGGGGCCGGAGCGCGACCGCCGCCCGGCCCCTCCCCGTGTCGCCAACCGCCCGTGGAGGTGCCGGCACGGCGAGGCCTCACCCGCTGGCGCCGTCGGGCCGGCGTCGCCGCAGGGTGCCACCCCGCTCCCGATCAGGCCCGGAGCGCGGCGGTTCGGTCGACCAGCCGGTACCCGACACCCGGCTCGGTCACCACTCGGGGATGGTCCGGGTCCTCTCCGAGCTTCCTGCGAATGGCCCGCGCGTAGACGCGGAGGTACTCGACGTGACCGCCACCGTCGGGTCCCCACACCTCGGCGAGGATCGCACGGTGGGTCAGCACCCTCCCGGGATGGCGGGCGAGCGCGGCGAGGAACCCGAACTCCTTGGGCGTGAAGTCGACCCGTCGTCCGCCGACGGTCGCCCAGTGGTGGGCGACGTCGACGACGACGTCGCCCACGGTCAGCACCGAGCCGTCGGCGGCACGGCGAGCGGCGGCGTGGCGCAGCGCCACCCGGACCCGGGCCTGCAGCTCGCGCATCGAGAACGGCTTCGTCACGTAGTCGTCGGCCCCGAGGTCCAGGGCCGCGACCTTGCGGTCCTCTGCGCCGTCGGCGGTGAGGACGATGATCGGCACCGCGGACCGCGATCGGATCTGGCGGCACACGTCGACCCCGTCGACGTCGGGCAGCCCGAGGTCGAGCACGACCACGGTCGGCGCTTCCTCGGCGACGAGCCGGACGGCGTCGCCGCCGGTTGCCGCCGCCCGGACGCGGTACCCCCGGGCTTCCAGACCGGCGACCAGCACGGTCGCCATCGCCTGGTCGTCTTCGACGACCAGCACCGACGTGCCGGCCTCAGGCGCGGTGGAGCGGGATGGTGAACCGGAAGACGGCACCGCCTCCGGGCTGGTCGCCGACGTCGATGGTCCCGCCGTGGGCGTCGACGATGGCCCGGCAGATGGCGAGGCCCACGCCGCTTGAGGCACTCCCCCGGCTCCGCCGGAATGGCTCGAAGATGCGGACGCGCTCACCGGTTGGGACACCCTCGCCCTCGTCGCTCACGGTGACCTCCATCATGCCCCCGACCGGCGTGGCACCGACGCGGACCGTGGACCCGGCCGGGGCGTGGCGGGCCGCGTTCTCGAGGAGGTTGCTCAGGACCTGGTCGAGCTGGACGTAGTCCGCGTCCACCAGTGGCAACCCGGGCGGCAGGTCGGTCTCGACCCTGACGGTCCGGAAGAGGCGGCCCAGCTGGCGAACGCGGTCGGCCACGAGCTCGTCGAGCGCCACCGCCTGGCGCTCGGGCTGGAGCGCGCCCGCCTCGATCCGGCTCAGGCTCAGCAGGTTCTCCACGATGCGGTTGAGACGCTCCGCCTCGTCACCGACGAGGTCGAGCAGGCGGTCCCGTGTCTCCGGTGGGTAGTCGGGGCCCTCCCGCAGGTCCGAGGCGACGGCCCGGATGGTGGCGAGCGGGGTCCGCAGGTCGTGGGACACCGAGCGCAGGAGCGCCGCCCGCTGCTCGTCGATGCGCTCCATCAGCGCGACGCGATCGGCCTCCTCCCGCAGGCGCTCGCGCTCGGCCACCAGCTCGGAGTTGCGCTCGTAGAGGCGGCGGACCTCCGCCGCCCGCTCCTCCGCCGCCTGGCGCCGGTCGCCCTCGATGGCGACGAGGGTTCCCACGACGAGGGCGACGAGCACGAAGACCCCGAGCGCGACGCCGTCCTCCGGCTGGGCGATCGACACCTGGTCGTAGGGGGGGACGAAGGCGTAGGAGAACACGAACGCGGCGACGAGGGCCGTGAGCACGGCGGCGACGCGCCGCCCCAGGATCGCCGCACCGACGACCGGGAGAACCAGGGCGAGTGCGGGGCTGGCCCGGCTGATGTCGCCACGAAAGGGCAGGAGAGCGGCGGTGACGCCGGCCACCAGTGCGAGCCCGGCGACGACCCCGATGAAGGGCCTGCGGAGCCCGGGCCAGATGCCGGAGCCCTGCCGGTGGTCGACCGTCACGCTCGTTCCTGCAGGTCGCCGGGACCGTGCGCCAGGCCGTGACGGCTGAAGGGTTCCTGACGCCGTTCCCGCAGCGTTTGCCTCCTGGGTCGCCCGCTGCTGTAAAGATGATCTTTATGCCATCGGAGACCGAGCTCGATGCCGCGCCCGCCGGGGCACCCCTCCCTCCCGCACCGGCGGGCGCGCCCCAGGTGCTGCCGACGAGCGTCGACGTCCCGGAGAGCCGGCGCTACCGCCTGAAGTCGCGGGTCCTCGGACCGCCTCTGCACACCGAGCAGCTCGCGCACGAGCGGCTCGGCATTCCCACGGCGGTGGCCGTGTTCTCCTCGGACTGCATCTCCTCGTCGGCCTACGCCACCGAGGAGATCCTCCGGGTGCTGATCCCCGCCGTGGGCTTCTTCGCCTTCAGCCTCGTGCTGCCCATCACCACGGCCATGATCATCGTGCTGTTCTTCCTGATCCTGTCGTACCGGGAGACGATCAAGGAGTACCCGACGGCCGGTGGCGCCTACATGGTCACCCGGGACAACTTCGGACTGCTGCCCGCCCAGGTGGCGGGCGTCTCGCTGCTCACCGACTACGTCCTCACCGTGGCCGTCTCGGTGGCGGCGGGCACCGACGCACTGACGTCGTTCTTCTCCGTCCTTGCGCCCTACCACGTCCTCATCGCCCTGAGCTTCATCGCGATCATCGCCGCCGGCAACCTCCGGGGGGTGAAGGAGTCGGGGCTGGCGTTCTCGATCCCGACCTACTTCTTCATCGTCATCATGAGCCTGATGCTGCTGTTCGGCGTCGCCCACGTCCTCGGCGTCGGCCACTTCCAGACCGTGCCGATCAAGCCGGGTGCCATTCCCGGATCCCTCGCCGTCAAGCAGGGCCGGGGAGTGCTGAGCGTGGCCGGCGCCGGGGTGTTCTACGGGGCAACCCTGTACATCGTGCTCCACGCGTTCGCATCCGGCGGTGCCGCGGTCACCGGCGTGGAGGCGATCTCGAACGGCGTGACCGCCTTCCGCAAGCCGGAGTGGAAGAACGCCCGAATCGCCCTCTTCATCATGGGCGGGACCCTCGCCGTCATGTTCTTCGGGCTCTCCGCCCTCTCCACCAAGGTCCACCCCGTCCCCTACGAGTCCGGCACCCCGACCGTCATCTCCCAGGTCGGGAAGGCGGTGTTCGGGAGCTCGGGCGTGGGGGGCTCCCTGTACTTCCTGCTCCAGGCCGGGACCATGCTCATCCTGGTCCTGGCCGCCAACACCAGCTTCGCCGACTTCCCCCGGCTGGCCAGCTTCCACGCCGGCGACAACTTCATGCCCAAGCAGCTCACCAAGCGGGGACACCGCCTGGTGTTCTCCAACGGCATCCTCAGCCTCGCCCTCGCCGCCGCCGTGCTGGTGGTGGTCACCGGCGCCAAGGTCTCCCGCCTGATCCCGCTGTACGCCATCGGCGTGTTCACCAGCTTCACGATGAGCCAGGCCGGCATGGCTCGCCACCACCTCCGCAAGAAGGAGCCGGGCTGGAGGAAGGGGCTCTTCGTCAACGCCTTCGGCGCCGTGCTGAGCCTCATCGTCGCCATCATCATCCTCATCACCAAGTTCAGCCATGGCGCATGGGTCATCTGCGTCCTCGTCCCCGTGATGGTGTACGGGCTCACCCGCCTCAACAAGCAGTACGAGGCCGAGGCCGAGGAGCTCGAGCACGACGCACCCCGGGCGGCGGAGGCGCCGATCCTGGCCCGCCACGTCGTACTCGTCCTGGTGGACCGCCTCGACCTCGCCTCGGCCCGGGCCATCCAGTACGCGCGGTCGCTGACGCCGGACGAGTTGCGGGCCGTGCACTTCGTCATCGACCCGCAACGGGCGGCGGTGCTGTCGGGCGAGTGGCAGCGCCTCGGCCTGTCCCGGCTCACCCTCGAGCTGGTCGACTGCCCTGACCGCCGCCTGAGCCGGGCGGCCGTCGAGCTCGTTGCCGAGACGCTCTCCGACGGCCAGACCGAGGTCAGCGTGCTGCTCCCCCACATCGTCCACAACCGGGCCTGGCACCGGCTGCTGCACGACCGCACCGCCGACTCGATCGCGGCAGCGGTCGGCGCCCTCCCCCACGCCAACGTGACCATGGTGCCCTACCACCTCGGCAGCCAGCGCCGGCGCGACCAGGTCCTCGGGGCGGTCGCCGACGCCGCGCCTCACCGGACGCATCGCACGACCAGCCAGATCGCCAGCCACGGTGTCGAGGAGGCGATCGCCCCCGAGCAGGTCCCCGAAGGGGCGAGGGCGATCGCCGACGTGGCGTACCGGCAGCGGGCGTGCGTCGCGGGCAGGATCCGCTCGATGCGCGTCCAGCCCTGGTCGGGGATCGCAACCCTGGAATGCACCCTCGTCGACCAGACCGGCGGCCTCCTCGTCGTCTTCCTCGGCCGCAAGCAGGTGGCGGGGATCGCGCCCGGCGCCAGGATCGTCGTCGAGGGGATGGTCGGCGAGCACAACGGCCGGATGGCGATCCTCAACCCGGACTACCGGATCCTCGCCGGGGCGCAGGACGACCTCCAGCCCCATGCCGACCCGCACGGCCAACCGGCCCACCACTGAGCGACGCACGATGGCGACCACGGTCCCGGTGTCCCCCGCCCTCGACGAAGAGGTCGTGCCGTGCAGGTGATCATCGTCGGATGTGGCCGGGTCGGATCGGAGCTGGCCGTCAACCTCGAGCACGCCGGCCACGACGTGACGATCATCGACAAGAACAGGCGGGCCTTCCGCCGCCTTCCCCAGGAGTGGGCAGGCCGGCAGGTCGTGGGGTTCGGCTTCGATCGCGACCACCTGGAGGAGGCGGGAGCCACGCAGGCGGGGGCGCTCGCTGCCGTCACGAGCGGCGACAACTCCAATGTGCTCACGGCGCGGATCGCCCGGGAGAACTACCAGATCCCCAACGTGGTGGCCCGGATCTACGATCCCCGCCGGGCCGTGATCTACCAGCGGCTCGGGATCCCGACCGTCGCCACCGTGACCTGGACCACCGACCAGGTGCTCCGCCGGCTCATCCCCGGCACGACATCGGTCGAGTGGAGCGACCCGACCGGCAGCATCAGCCTCGTCGAGCGCGACCTCCCGGGGAGGTGGGCGGGCCGAGGCCTGGCCTCGCTGATGAGCGGCGATCAGGTCCGGCTGGTGCTCGTCACGCGGGCCGGGGCCGCCCACATGGCCACGCCCGACCTCGTGGGCCAGGAGGGCGACGTGCTGCTCCTCGCCGTCCGCAGGGACGCCATCGGCACGCTCGACGAGCGGTTTGGCGAGACCGCCGCCCCGGGAGCGCCCGGATGAAGGTCGTGATCGCGGGAGCGGGCAACGTCGGCACCTCCATCGCCAGGGATCTGCTGGACGCCGGGCACGAGGTCCTGGTCATCGAGCAGGACACCGACCTCGTGGCCAAGTTGCGCCCCACGCTCGGGGTCCGGTGGGTGGAAGGCGACGCCTGCGAGGTCACCCTCCTCCGGTCGGCCGAGCTCGACAACGCCGACGTGATGGTGGCCGCGACCGGCGACGACGAGGACAACCTGGTCGTCTCGCTCCTCGCCAAGATGGAGTTCGCCATCCCGCGCGTGGTGGCGCGGGTCAACCACCCCAAGAACCAGTGGCTGTTCAACGAGACCTGGGGTGTGGACGTCTCCGTGTCCACACCGCACCTGCTCACCGCCCTCGTCGAGGAGGCGGTCTCGGTCGGCTCGCTGGTCCGCCTTCTGCAGTTCGAGGGTGGCGGCGCCCACCTCGTCGAGGTGACGCTGGCGGACGACTCTCCCGCCAAGGGCCACCCGCTGGCCGATCTCGCCGTCCCCCGCGACGCCAGCGTGGTCGCCGTCGTCCGCGGGGGCCGGGTCGTGATCCCGCGCGGTGACACGGTCATGCAGGTCGGCGACGAGGTCGTGGTGCTCGTGACCGGTGACTCGGAGGACGCCGTCAAGCGGCTCCTCGTGGGCACCTGATCCGACGATCGGCAGCCAGCCGGTCTCCGGTGGCGGGGATCAGCCGGTGCGGAAGAACAGCGGGGCGTTGAAGGTGTCGCCGGGTTGGTCGGCACACCCCTCGAGCACCGCGGGCCAGTCATCCCGGCGGCGCTGATCCCCGGGCAGGTCCGCGTGGAGCAGCTCGACCATGGCTCCCGACACGTCCCGGGGGCTGGGGACGAAGTAGCCGACGTCGTCCGGGAGCTCGGCGGCCCGGGCGCCGCCCGGCAGACCGATGGTCACCCCCCTGCGAAGGAGCCGCCTGCCGAGCCCGACGAGGTCGTCGACCTGGAAGGCGACGGCGTAGAGGTGGGGGCCGAAGCGGGTGAGGAACCGCCCCACCGGCGTGCTCGGGTCGGCTGGTGCCTCGGGCGCCATCGGCTCGATGCACAGGTCGGCGACCATGAGCAGCGACGCGTGGCGACGCTCCGACGCCAGGTAGTGCGGCTCGGGCGTGCCCATGAACCCGACAGCCCCGAGGACGTCCTCGTACCACCGGCTCATGACAGCCGCGTCGGCACCCACGTGGATCACGTGGGACAGCAGCCCGATCCCGTGATCCCCCGACCTGGTCGTAGGCAACCGAACGTCGGCGATCCGCTGGGCGGCCGGGCTAGGAGTTGCCCACGACCTGCTCGACCCAGTCGGCGAGCTTGGCCCGGGCCTCCTCCCGCTTGGCCGGGAGGTGCCACGTCGGCCACAGGCCGGGGGCGGGCTGGTAGCCCTTGAGGACCTCGCGGGCGAGCGTGACCTTGTGCACCTCGGTCGGGCCGTCTGCGGTGGCCATCACCGGGGCCATCATCCACATGCCGCCGAACGGCATCTCGTTGGACACGCCGAGCGCACCATGGGCGTGCATCGACCGCCAGACCGCGTCGTGGATCACCTTGGGCGTGAGAACCTTGATCGCCGCGATGTTCTTGCGGGTCCGCTTGTAGTCCTGGTACTGGTCGATCTCCCACGCGGTGTAGAGGACGAACAGGCGGAACTGGTGGAGCTCGACGTAGGAGTCGGCGATGTCACCCTGCATGAACTGCTTCTGGGCCAGCAGGCTGCCCTGGGTCTCCCGGCTGAGCACCCGCTCGCACATGAGGTCCAGCGCCCGCTGGCAGGTCGCGACCGCCCGCATGGCGTGGTGGACCCGACCCCCGCCGAGGCGGGTCTGGGCGATCACGAACGCCTGGCCCTCCCCGCCGAGGAGACCGTCCGAGGGCACCCTCACGTTGTCGTAGTGGATCAGGGCGTGCATGCCCTCCTCGCCCGGGCCCTCTCCCATCAGCCCGATGTTGCGCACGATGTCCACGCCGGGCGTGTCGGTCGGGACCAGGAACATCGACATCCCCTTGTACGGGCTGACGTCGGGGTTGGTCACCGCCATCACGATGAGGAACGCCGAGGTCCGGGCGTTCGACGAGTAGTACTTCCAGCCGTTGATGACCCATTCGTCACCGTCCTTCTCGGCCCGGGTCGTGAACATCGTCGGGTCGGCTCCGGCGTGGGGCTCCGTCATCGAGTAGCAGGAGAAGACCTCGCCGTCGAGCAGCGGTCGGAGATACGTCGTCTTCTGCTCGTCGGTGCCGTAGTGGGCGATGATCTCCGCGTTACCCGTGTCGGGCGCCTGGCACCCGAACACGATCGGAGCCCACTGCGAGGATCCGAGGATCTCGTTCATCAAGGCGAGCTTGACCTGGCCGTGGCCCCTGCCCCCGAGCTCGGGACCGAGGTGGCACGCCCACAGGCCGCGGTCCCGGACCTCCTGCTTCATCGGGTCGACGAGCGGGCGCAGCTCCTCGTCGAGTGGGTGGAAGGCCAGTCCCGGGTACAGCAGGTCCAGCGGCTCGACGCGTTCGCGGACGAAGTCACGCATCCAGTCGAGCTGCTCCTGGAACTCCGGCTCCGTGGAGAAGTCCCACGCCATCCTCAGTCCTCCGTCTGCACCCGGGTCGCCCGCCGGTTGCACGTCCCCCTGCAACCCGGACCCGGCCTGAGCGGTGCACCGGCCGCCCGCGGGGTCCGGGCGCACGGTAGTGACGCAGCGCTGCCCGGTCAACGTGAACGCACCGGACACCAGGTCGGGCGGCCCCGGCCGCCGTGCCTACACTCCGGCCCTGAGAGCTCAGGTTCACACCGGGGGGAATCGAGATGACCGACGCGCCCGTCCCGTTCGGACGACGCATCCGCGACCTGGCGGAGGAGCAGCCCGACCGCGTCGCGCTCCGCTTCGTCCCGGCGGAGGGCGCCGAGGAGCCCCTGACCTCGGCCGAGCTCGACCGGCGTTCCACCCAGATCGGGCGCGTGCTCGCCGCCCGTGGCCTCGGCGTCGGCGACCGGGTCGGGATCGAGCTGCGCAACTCGCCCGAGCTCGTCGAGGTCTGCCTCGCCGCCTGGAAGGTGGGGGCCGCGCCGATTCCCATGCGGTGGGACCTCCCGGCGTGGGAGCGTTTGCGGCTGCTGGACGTGGTCGACGGACGCCTCGTTGTCGGCGCCGACAGCCTCGGGCTGCTCGATGCCAGCCGCTCGGAGCCCACCGAGCCCCTCCCCGACGTGACCCCGCCGATGGTGAGCGGGATCTGCAGCAGCGGCTCGACCGGGTCGCCCAAGGTCATCATGAACGCGCGCCCCGCGGTCTGGGACCCGGCGACGACCGACCCGCTGCCCGCTGCCTGGGGTCCCGTCGCGGGCCCCCAGATCGTCCTGGTGCCGGCGCCGCTCTACCACACCAACGGGTTCGCCACCCTCAACAGCCTCCTCAACGGTGACAGCCTGATCCTGCTCGAGAAGTTCGACGCCGCCCGGATCGTCGACCTGGTCGAGCAGCACCGGGTGACGACGTTCACGGCGACGCCGACCATGCTGGCGCGCATCGCCCGGCTCCCTGACATCGCCGGGCGTGACTTCTCCAGCATCCGGTGGGTGCTCCAGGGAGCGGCCGTGATGCCACCCAGCCTGGTGCGGACCTGGCTGGGCCTTCTCGGGCCCCTGCGGTTCTTCATGGCGTACGGGATGACCGAGGGGCTGGGCCTCGCGGTGATCCGGGGGGACGAGTGGCTCGACCACCCGGGGAGCGTGGGTCGCGGCATCCGGGAGACCGAGATCCGCATCCTCGGGCCGGACGGCACCGACGTCCCCACCGGCGAGGTCGGGGAGATCTACCTGCGCTCGCCGTCCGGCGGCTTCTACACCTACCTGGGCCGGGCCCCGGACCTGCCCACGACCGAGGACGGGTTCAGCACCGCGGGCGACCTGGGCCGGCTCGACGAGGACGGCTACCTCTACATCGTCGACCGCCGCGTGGACATGATCATCACCGGCGGCGCCAACGTGTACCCCGCCGAGGTCGAGAACGCCCTGAGCGAGCACGCGGGGATCGCCGACGTGGTGGTCGTGGGTCTGTCCGACGACGAGTGGGGCCGGCGGGTCCACGCGATCATCGAGCCGACCGACCACGCGTCGCCGCCCTCGGCCGCGGAGATCATCGCCTACGCCAAGGAGCGGCTCGCGCCGTACAAGGTCCCGAAGACGGTGGAGTTCGTCGATGCCATCCCCCGCACGGCGGCGACCAAGGTGAGCCGGTCGGCGCTGGTGGCCGATCGGGGCGGGTGAGCAGCCGGGCCGCCCACCTTGGCCGTCCGTCCGTCCGGGCCGTCCCCTCGGCCGTCCCGGGCGCCGCGTCAGCTTGCCGGGGCGCGGCGTTCGCGGAAGTGGGGCATGACCTCCTCGGCGAACAGCCGCAGGCCGGCCTCGTCCCCCCGGTCCGACGGGAAGAACACGAAGAGGCTCACACCCCGCTCGACCTGCTCGCCGATCCGGTCGACGACCGCGGCTGGCGTCCCGATGAAGCCGCCCTCCTGCAGGCCCCATCCCGGCCCCGCGTAGCGACGTTCGGCTCGCGCCCGGGCCTCGGCGAGGGCCCGACCGTCGGGGGCGAGCACCAGCACCGCCTCCAGCGAGCGGCGGATCGCGGCCGGGTCCCGTCCGACGCGCTCGCACGCCGACTCGAGCACGCCGAGCTTCTGCTCCCAGTCGCCGAGACCGTAGGTGGGGACGTTCCACACGTCGGCGAAGCGGGCGACCAGCGGCAGGGTGTAGCGCTCCCCAACGCCGCCGATGTGGATCGGCGGCCGAGGCTGCTGGACCGGGCGGGGGAGGTTGGCGAGATCGCGGACGCGGTAGTGCTCGCCCTCGAAGGTGGTGCGCTCGCCGGCGAACATGCGGGTGATGATCTCGAGAGCCTCCCCGAGACGGGCCGATCGCTCCGACGCCGGGCCCCACGGGAAGCCCCCCTCGTGGTGCTCGGCCTCGTAGGAGCCGCTGCCGATGCCGAACTCGAGGCGCCCTCCCGAGATCACGTCGAGCGTGGTGGCCATCCGAGCCAGGAGGGCGGGGTGACGGAGGTTGTTGTCGAGGACGAGATGACCGACCCGCAGGCGGGTGGTCCGCGCCAGGAGGGCGGTGGCCAGCGTCCAGCCCTCGAAGGCGGGCTGGTCGGGCAGCCCCGGCGTGTAGAGGTGGTCGTAGACCCAGAACGACGAGAAGCCCAGCTCCTCGCACCAGAGGGCCCGCTGGAGCAGGTCCTCGAACCCGAGCGCCACCTGGGGGACGTAGATCCCGAACTCGACGGCCTGACCCACGGGCGAGAACACCCCCCTCGTGACGGAGCAGGGCGACGCTAGTCGCCGTCCGGCCGGACGGCGCAGCCCGCGGAGGTCGCCGCGAACGAGAACGGGCTTCTCGTCGCCAGCGACCGCCGCACTAGGGTCTCGTGCCATGACACAGGTCGCTGACGCCGTCACGGCAGCGACGGGCGGCTCGGGCAGCCGGAGCGGCGACGAGCTTCGGGCGGAGCTGCGGGAGTGGCTCGCCGTCAACCTGACCGCCGACGTGGTGTCCGCGGGCCTGCGGGGCGTCGTGCCCGAGACCCTGGACGTCCTCCGGGCCTGGAACGGGATCCTCGCCGACGCCGGCTGGGCCGCACCGACGTGGCCGGTCCGGCACGGGGGACGGGACGCCGGCATCGACGAGCAGCTGGCCTACTTCGAGGAGATGAGCGCTTCGGGGGCGCCGGGACCGGTCAACGTCATCGGCGTGTCCAACATCGCCCCGGCGATCATGGCCTACGGGACCGACGAGCAGCAGTCCCGCTTCCTGCGCCCGATGCTGCGGGGCGACGTGATCTGGTCCCAGGGCATGTCCGAGCCCGACGCCGGCTCGGACCTCGCCTCGTTGCGGACGGCGGCCGTCCTCGACGGGGACTCGTTCGTGGTCAATGGCCAGAAGACGTGGAACAGCCTGGGCCATGTCGCCGACTTCTGCCAGCTGTACGTGCGGACCGACCCCACCGTCCCCAAGCACAAGGGCATCAGCTGTCTGCTCGTGGACCTGGCTACGCCGGGCATCGAGGTGCGGCCGGTCCGCACCATGGCCGGTGAGGTCTCGTTCGCCGAGCTGTTCTTCACCGACGTGCGGGTGCCGGGCTCGGCGCTGCTGGGGCCCCTCGACCAGGGTTGGCGGGTGGCGATGACCACCCTCAGCCACGAGCGCGCGGGTGTGGCCCGCCTGCACCTCGGGCTGTCACGCAAGCTCGAGGAGCTCGTGCGTGAGCCGGGGGCGGCCGCAGCCCTCGCCGACCCGGTCATCCGGGACCGGGTGGTGCGGATCTTCAGCCAGATCGCGTGCATGCGGTGGATGACGGAACGTTCGCTCGTCCAGCTGCGCCGGAGCGAGCCCACCAACGCGTTCGGCAGCCTGGCCAAGCTGGCGTGGGCCACGGCCGACCAGGGGCTCGCCGATCTGGCCCTCTCGGTCCTCGGGCCGGCGGGCACACTCGGCCCGTGGGCCACGAACCTGGCCTCGTCCCGCCAGACCTCGATCGCCGGAGGGACCAGCGAGATCAACCGCAACATCCTCGCGGAGCAGGGCCTCGGGCTCCCCCGCGACGCCACCTAGCGGTTCCGATCCCCCTGGGCGTTCCGGCCGATGCGGACCGGGCAGGGCCGTCCGCTCCGGGCCGTTCCGGATCGTTCCGGGCCGTTCCGGGCCGGACGGTCGGGGCCCCCTCGCTGGGCGTGGGCGGCGGGCGGGCGGTGGCGGGCCGCCATCCGCCGTCACGAAGTCACTGGGCCCGGGGGAGCCCCAGGTGGCGCTGGGCGACGATGGTGCGCTGGATCTCGCTGGTCCCTCCGTAGATCGTCGTCCCCAGGGAGAAACGCAGGGCGTGCTCAATGGCTCCGCCCTCGACCGCGGTCGGGTCCCCGTAGCTGCGGAGGGCGTCCGGCCCCACGAGCTCGGCGAAGTCCTGGGCCTGGCGCTCGAGGGCCTCGGAGCTGAACAGCTTGGCCATTGGCCCCTCGCCCTCGGGCGTGACGCCCTCGTGGGCCATCCAGGCGGCCCGCCGCTGGAGGAGCCGGGCGACCTCGGTCTCCGTGGCCGCCCGGGCCAGCCGGCCCCGAACGTCGGGATCATCGATTCGGGCTCGTCCCCACTCGTCGGTGGTCCGCCTGGCCCAGGCCTCGAGATGGTCGAGCAGGGCTTCGGACTGGGAGGCGAACCCGCCCTGGTGCTCGAGCTGGAGCGAGACGGTCATGGCCGACCAGCCGCCGTCGACGTCGCCGATTCGCCAGTCGTCGGAGACGCGGGCATCCGTGTAGTAGGTGATGTTGGTCCGCTCCCCCGAGAGCGTGAACACGGCCTGGGCCTCGATCCCGGGCTGGTCCATGGGCACCAGGAACATGGTCAGGCCCTTGTGCTTGGGTGCGTCCGGATTGGTCCGGGTGAGCAGGAAGACGTAGTCCGCGACGTGGCCGTTGGTCGTGAACATCTTCTGCCCGTTGATCACCCACTCGTCCCCGTCCCGCACGGCACGGGTCTGGGCGGCGGCCACGTCCGACCCCGCCTCGGGCTCGCTGAAGCCGAGTACGATCACGATCTCGCCGCCCAGCGCCCGGGGGATGATCGCCCGCTTCTGCTGCGCCGTGCCGATCAGCTGGATGATGCCGGCGACCATCATGGTGGTCCCGATGCCGTACATCGGGGCGTGCACCTTCCCGAACTCCTCCGAGAAGGCCATCACCTCGAGTGGGTCGCGCCCCTGGCCGCCCCACTCCACCGGCCACCCCGGCGCCAGCCATCCTCGTTCGTGGAGCTTGCGGGTGAAGGCCGCATCGTGGGCGACGCCGGAGCGGTACACGCGTTCCACCAGCTCCGGGGTGAGCTCCCGGTCCAGGAACGCCCGGGCCTCGGCCCGGAACGCGTCGCTCTTCTCGCCGAGCCGGAAGTCCATGGCGTCAGCCCCCCGCCGCGCCGTAACGCCGGTCGGCCACGCGACGGTAGACGGCGCCCGGCTCAGCGAAGAGGTTCGCCCAGGCCCGGGCGCGGCGGTAGTAGAGCTGGATGTCGTACTCCAGCATGAACCCGTACCCGCCGTGGAAGTGGAGGCTCCGGTACGTCGAGTCCCGGGCCGCCTCGTACGCGAAGGCGAACGCCATCGCCGCCAGCTCGGGCGCCCGGTCCGGATCCGCGTCCGCCGCCCACGCCGCCTCCCAGGCCAGAAGGCGGGCACCGTCGATCGCGGTGGCGGAGTCGGCGAGGCGGTGGGAGATGGCCTGGAAGCTGCCGATCGGCACACCGAACGCCTTGCGCTCCTTCACGTAGTCGATGCCGATCTCCAGCGCCCGGGCGCCGACACCGACGAGGGCGCCGGCGGTGAGGAGCATCCACTCGTCCACCGCCGCGCTATGGGCGGCAAGGGCCGACGGACCCGATGCCAGGACAGTCGCTCCCGACCCCACGGTGACGTCGGCCACCGGCAGGGCCCCGAGGTTCTGCACCGCCGTCCGGTTGCCCTCGAGTGGGACGAGGACCACACGGTCGCCGGCCACCACGACGGCGTCGTCGGCGACGGCGGCCGCAGGCACGAGGCCGGCCACGCGCTCGCGGACCGGACGCACGGCGAGGGTCACCATGCGTTCACCGGCCAGGGCGGGCCCGATCGCGGTGAGCGCCTCGGGTGTGCCGAGGGCGGCAAGCAGCCGGGCCGCGACCTGCGTCTCGACGATCGGGGCGGGCGCCAGGCACCGGCCCTGCTGCTCAGCGACCAGGGCGAGATCGAGGAGCGACGCCCCCCAGCCTCCGGCAGGCTCGTCGACGGCCATGGCCACGACGCCGAGCTCGAGCAGGTGGGCCCACAGGGCCCGGTCGAAGCCGTCGGGCTCAGCCGCACGAACCCGCTCCGCCGATGACTCCTTCGCGAAGAGCGACGCGAACGCGTCGACCAGCTGCTCCTGCTCCGCACTGAGCCGAAGGTCCATGGTGAATCGCGGCGCGGAGCCGTCGGTGCCGGCGCCCGGGTTCCCGTCAGCCCTTCGGGGCGACGGCGCCGAGATCGACGGCGCGCTTGGCGTGGCGACCGACGTGGGCGCTGTTCGTCGAGCGGATGCTCACGTCGTGACCCGCCGCCCTCCCCCGCAGGGCCCCCACCGTGCACTCCTCACGGGGGATGACGCTGAAGGGGTCGTAGCTGAAGGCCTTCATGGCGTTGACGTGGGTGATCCGGGCGATGTCGTGGTCCGACACGCCGTCGAGCTGCTTCATGAGCGCTTCCGGGGCCGTCGGCCACGTGGAGTCCGAATGCGGGTAGTCGCACTCCCAGCACACGGCGTCCATGTTCAGGAACTCGCGGCTCGCCACCCCGAAGTGGTCGTCGATGAAACAGGTGATCACGTGCTCGTTGAACACCTCGCTCGGCAGCTTGTCGCCGAAGTCCTGGTGCGTCCACGCGTGGTGCTTCTGGTAGTTGTAGTCGACCCGCTCCAGGAAGTACGGGATCCAGCCGATGCCGCCCTCCGACAGGGCGATCCGGAGGTCGGGGTACTTGCGCAGGACCGGGGACCAGACGAGGTCGGCCGCCGCCTGCACGATGTTGATCGGGGTGAGCGTGATGAGCACGTCGATCGGCGCGTCGTTGGAGGTGATGACGAGCTGGGAGGACGACCCGATGTGCATGCAGACGACGACGTCCTCGTCGCAGCACGCCGTCCAGAACGGGTCCCAGTGGTCGGAGTGGATGCTCGGCCATCCGAGCTTGGAGGGGTTCTCCGAGAACGTGACCGCGTGCGCCCCCTTCGCTGCGCAGCGCCGGACCTCGGCGGCCAGCACCTCGGGGTCCCAGATGGCCGGGATCGGACACGGGATGAACCGACCGGGGTAGCTCCCGCACCATTCGTCGATGTGCCAGTCGTTGTAGGCACGGACCATCGCGAGGGCGACGTCCTTGTCCTCGGTCCGGGCGAAGAGCTGCCCGCAGAACTGCGGGAAGGACGGGAAGCACAACGACCCGAGCATCCCGTTGGCGTCCATGTCCTTGATGCGCTCGTGGATGTCGTAGGTGCCACGCCGGATCTCGCCGAAGCCGGTGGGCTCCATCCCGTACTCCTCCGGGGGACGTCCCGCCACCGCGTTGAGGGCGACGTTGCCGACCTCGACGCCCTCGTAGCGCCACGCGTTGGTCCCGTCGTCGTGGGTGACGAACTGCGGCGCCAGGTCCCGGTACTTGGCGGGGAGCCGGCCCTCGAAGACGTTGGGCGGCTCGACCACGTGGTCGTCCACGCTGACGAGGATCATGTCGTCGATGTTCATCGCAACCCCCTCGGCCCCACGGCCCGATCCGGGGCCTCACACTAGCTTCTCGTGAGAGCAACCCACTGCGGTTCGGGAGAACCGGCTTTCCGCAGCGTCGCCGCCCGACCGCTTTGTTACACTCCGCCGAGCCCGAGCCGGACGGCTGGTTCCAGGGGGTGGACAAGGGGAGCGCGGTTGGTCCTCGTTCGGCGACAGCACCGGGCCAGAGCGACTCGCAGCCACCCTGCGCTCTCCTGGGCCGGGTTCTCGCACCCTCGGGCGCTCCGGTGACGGCGCGGGCGGGGACCGGGAGCGCCCCATGACGAAGTTCCTCACCCTGTTCATCTCGGGTGCGGCCTCGGGGGCGATCTACGCCATCATGGCGTCGGGGATGGTCCTGACCTACGAGACGTCGGGGATCTTCAACTTCGCGCACGGCGCGGTCGCTTTCACTGCCGGCTTCCTCTTCTACCAGCTGAACACCGGCCAGCACTGGCCGATCGTGCCCTCGGCCATCGTGTCGATCCTGGTCTTCGCCCCGCTGCTCGGGCTCCTGCTCGACCGTGTGATGCTCCGGCGCCTGTCGGGCGCACCGGTGTACGCACGCATCGTCGGCACCATCGGGCTGCTCGTGGCCCTGCCGAGTCTGGCGCTGTGGATCGTCGAGCTGCTCAACGCCCGGGGGGCCGGTCTGCCGACGCCGACGAACGTGGTCTCGGCGCCGGGGCTCGGACCCACTCCCCCGGACCTCTGGACGCTCATGAAGGGGCTGGTGCTGGACTCGGACCAGCTGGCCATCTTCGCCGCCGCCCTGTTCACGGCGATCGGGCTCTGGTTCCTGCTGCGCAGGACGCGGCTCGGTCTGCTCATGCGGGCGGACGTCGACCGCCGGGAGCTGGCCGTGCTGCGCGGGGTCAACACCGGGCGGGTGTCGGCCATCACATGGTGCCTGACGATGATGCTGGCTGCGCTGGGCGGCTGCCTGCTCGCCCCCCTGTTCGGCATGAGCGACCTGACCTACACCCTCGTGGTGCTCGGCTCGATCGCGGCCATCGTGTTCGCCGGCCTCCGGTCGCTGCCCCTGGCCTTCGTCGGCGGCCTGCTGCTCGGCGTCGTCCAGAACATGATCGCCGGCTACGGCGACAAGATCCTGCCCCACGTCATCATCAGCCTCTCCGGCTTCCGCACCTCGGTGCCCTTCATCCTCACCTTCGTGGGGCTGGTCGTCCTCGCCCAGCGCAAGAGCCGCGCCGCCGGGTCGGTGGCCCCCGAGGCCCCGTCACCCGACTACCGCCGCGGGCTCCCCTTGTGGCGCCGCTGGCTCCCATGGGCACTGGCGGTCGCGGCGCTGTTGCTCTACACCCTGCTCATCGCCGACTCGTTCTGGTCGGGCCTCATCGCCCAGGGCATGGTCTTCGCCATCATCTTCCTCTCGTTCGTGGTCGTCACGGGCATCGGGGGCATGGTGAGCCTGGCCCAGGCGAGCTTCGTGACGGCGGGCGCGTTCGCGACCGGATGGCTGCTCAAGCACGAGTTCAGCCAGAACACGGCGCTGCTCATGGCCCACGGCCACCTCAACTTCCTCATCGCCGTCCTCGTCGCCGCCGGCGTCGTGATGGCCGGTGGTGCGCTCGTCGCCATCCCGATCCGGCGCCTGGGGGCCCTCGAGCTCGCCCTCGGGACGCTGTCGCTGGCCCTCACCACCGACCTGATCCTGTTCCAGGTGGACTCCGTCCGCAACGGGTCCGACGGCTACACCGTCAACGCGCCATCCGTCGGCGCCGTCCACTTCACCGACTCCCGCTCCCTCGTCGTGCTGCTGCTGATCGTGTTCGGGGTCCTCACCGTGGTCGTGGTCAACCTCCAGCGCTCGGCATCTGGGCGCGCCATGTTCGCCGCCCGAAGCTCGGACGTCGCGGCTCGGACTTCGGGGCTGTCGCCCGACCGGGCGAAGATCGCGGTGTTCGCGGTCTCGGCGGCGATCGCGGCGGTCGGTGGTGCGCTGTACACGTTGACCTCCAGCCCGTTCACCAACACCACGACACCGGCCTTCAGCGGCCTGATCTGGCTGGCCGTCGTCGTGACCTTCGGCATCCGCCGCCCGGCCGGTGCCTTCGTCGCCGGCCTCGTCTACGGCGTCGGCAACGCCGTGCTCAGCAAGATCTCGGGCCACCACGGCTTCCTCCACGACGCGGTGTCGTCCTCGTACTTCCTGCCGATCCTGTTCGGGCTCGGCGCCATCAACCTGGCCAAGAACCCCGACGGCACCCTCGCGCTCACCGCGCAGCAGCGCCTCGAGCGCAAGCGGCGGCGCGAGCGAAAGGCGGCGATCGCGGCAGCGGCGGCGGCGGACGTTCCGCCGACCACGATCGGTGCAGAGCAGCTCGCCGGTGCGGAGCAGCTCGCCGGTGCGGAGCAGCTCGCCGGTGCGGAGCAGCTCGCCGGTGCGGAGCAGCTCGCAGGTGCGCGACCCTCGGCTGGCGCGCGACCCTCGGCTGGCGCCCCCGAACCGCTCGCCGCCGGCCCTGGCCCCGCCCCGACCCCGGCGTTGCGGCTCGACGGCATCCGGGCCGGCTACGGGGAGGTCGAGGTGCTCCACGGCGTTGATCTGACCATCGAGCAGGGGAGCATCCTGGCCCTGCTGGGCACCAACGGCGCCGGGAAGTCGACGCTGTGCGGCGTCGCCGCGGGCCTCATCGCCCCCAGCCGGGGACGGATCATCCTCGGCGGCGAGGACGTCACCGGCTGGGCTGCCCACCGCCGCGCGGCGTCGGGCCTGCTGCTCGCCCCCGAGGCGCGCGGCGTGTTCCCGGGCCTGTCCGTCGAGGAGAACCTGGCGGTGTGGCTGCAGTCGTCGGCGGACCGTGACGCGGCCTACGGCCACTTCTCGATCCTCGGCAGCCGCCGCAGCCAACGGGCCGGCCTGCTGTCAGGAGGGGAGCAGCAGATCCTGGCCCTCGCCGGCGCGCTGGTCCGGTCCCCGAAGGTCTTCATCGCCGACGAGCCCACCCTCGGCCTGGCACCGCTCGCCGCCGCCCGGATCTGCGAGATCCTCGGGGAGCTCCGGGACAAGGGCGCGTCCATCCTCCTCGTTGAGGAGAAGACCGCCGAGGTGCTCGACCTGGCCGACACCGTCGCCATCATGCAGCTGGGCCGCATCGTCTGGGTCGGACCCCGGGACCAGCTCGACGCCGAGAGCCTCACGGCGGCCTACCTCGGCGGGATGCAGGTGTTGACGAGTTGACGACCGGGCCTTGACAGCGGCGGACCCGACCGGCGAAGCGCCGCGGCCGGGCACATGGAGGAGCGACAGGATGGCCTCGAAGCGATGAAGCTGCACTACGACGACGAGACGGAGGCGTTCCGGGCCGAGTTCATCACCTGGGTCGCCGACAACCTGCCCCCGCCCGGGGAGCGCTCCGAGCCGGTCCTCTCGAGCGCGCACATGCCGCCGTGGGCGCGGATCTGGCAGCGCCGCCTCTACGACGCCGGCTGGCTGGTGCCCGGCTGGCCCCCGGAGTACGGGGGCCGGAACGCCGCGCCGGTCCAGCAACTCGTGTACTTCGAGGAGATCGCCCGCCGCGAGATCCCTCGGGGATTCAACCCCCAGGGCCTGTCGATCATCGTCCCGTCGATCCTGGACTTCGGCACCGAGGCACAGAAGCAGCGCTACGCGCTCCCCACGCTCAAGGGCGACGTCACCTTCTGCCTCGGTATGAGCGAGCCCGGCGCCGGCAGCGACCTCGCCGGCCTGCGCACACGCGCCGAGCTCGACGGTGGGGACTTCGTGGTCAACGGTCAGAAGGTGTGGACATCGGGCGCGCACCACGCGGACCACTGCTTCTGCTTCGTGCGCACGGACCCCGCTGCTGCGAAGCACCAGGGCATCAGCGTCCTCATCATCGACATGGCGACACCCGGCATCTCGGTCCGCCCCATCGCGGAGCTGACCGACCGGCATCACACGGACTTCAACGAGGTCTTCTTCACCGACGTCCGCGTCCCCCGTGAGAACCTCGTCGGTGAGCTCAACCGGGGGTGGAGCATTGCCGGAGGGTCGCTCGCCCACGAGCGCGGGATGCTCTGGATCGGTCAGGCGACCGGCCTGGAACGCGATGTCGACGAGCTGTGCCGCATCGCCACCGAGCCGCTGGCCGACGGTCGTCGTCTGGCCGACGACCCGACGGTGCGGTCCAACCTCGCGCAGGCGTACCTGGAGGCCCAGGCCATGAAGCTCATGGGCTACCGGGGATTCGCCAAGTTCGCCAAGGGCGTGGATTCGCCCGAGCACTCCATCCTCAAGCTCTACGGCAGCGAGCTCGCCCGCCGCCTCGCCCTCGAGGTGACCGAGGCCCTCGGGTCGCTGGCCCTCGACCTGGACGCCTGCCCGGAGGTCTCCCAGGGCGGGAGCTCCGATCCCATACCGTGGCCGGTCCGCTACCTGCGCAGCTTCGCGGGCACGATCGCCGGCGGCACCTCCGAGATCCAGCACAACATCATCGCCGAGCGGGTGCTCGGGCTTCCCCGGCGCTGACCAGACGCCACCGGCCAACCGCCAGACCCCACCGGCGAAACAGCACCGCCGCACCAAAGGAGGACCCTCCCCCATGACGGACCTGACCGGTCAGCGCATCCTCATCGTCGGGGCCTCCTCCGGCATCGGTCGGGCGCTCGGCATCGCCGCGTCGGCCGCCGGCGCCAGGGTGGCCTTGGCCGCGCGCCGGGCCGAGCGGCTGCGCTCCGTCGTGGAGGAGACCGGGGGGCGGGGGGTCGCCTTCCCGTGCGATGTCCGCAGGCCGGAGGACTGCCGGCGGGTGGTGGAGGAGGCCGTGGCCGCCCTGGGCGGGCTCGACGCGGTCGTCTACGGGGCCGGGGTCTCCCCGCTGTCCCACGTCCACGACGCCGGCGCGGAGCTCTGGCACACGGTGGTGGAGACCAACCTCATCGGCGCCGCCCTCGTGACGCAGGCCGCGCTGCCGCATCTCTTCACCAGCCGCGGCCGGCTCGTCCTGCTCGGATCGTCCTCCGTGGGTCGGCCGTTCCCGGGCCTGGTGGCCTACGCGTCGACGAAAGCCGCGGTGCACGAGTTCGCCCGTGGGCTGCGCAACGAGTACCCGTTCCTGCGGGTCAGCACGGTTGTGGTGGGTCCCACGGTGACGGAGTTCGCCGACGAGTGGGACCCTCAGCTGGCCGTGAAGGTGCACAACCGCTGGGTCACGGAGGGATATCTCCTCAGCGGTGCCATGGCGCCCGAGGTGATGGCCGACCAGATCGTGACCGTGCTGGCCTCCCCGGCGCGGATCGACGAGATGCACGTGATGCCCGATGTCGAGCCACCGACCGACCTGACGGCCCCCGACGGCACCCGTGACCAGACATCGGGAGGGTGACGGCAGGGCGTCGGCGGTCGATCCGCGAGGTCGGCGTCCCCACCCGACGGTGTCGCCGACGGAGCACGGGACGGGGCATCCGCCGGTGGCCGACCCCTATACTGCGGTCCCTGTGAGCCCACCGGCCCCCACGTCCCGCCGATCCGAGGCGAAGCGACCGGCGGCAGGGGGCGACGGGACCGAAGTGGACGCCAGGTGGCGTGAGCGTGCGGTCGAGCGCTCACTCCGGTCGGCCCGGGCTCGCGCCGTCTCGCGCAGCGACCGGTTCATCGTCGCGGCGACCGAGCTCCTCTGGGAGACGGGCCGGCCCGACTTCACGGTGCAGGAGATCGTCGAGCGCTCGAAGATGTCCCTTCGGTCGTTCTACCAGCACTTCGCCAGCAAGGACGAGCTCCTACTCGCCCTGTTCGAGGAGGCGATCCGCACCTACATCTCCCGCCTGCGCGTGCTCGTGGAGGAGCACGACGATCCCGTCGAGCGGATGCGGGCGTTCGTCGTCGGCATGTACGGGGCGGTGGAAGGCTCCGCCGACCCCGGGTCCCGGGCGCTGACCGTCTACCACCTGCAGCTGGCCGAGACCCACCCGGCGGAGTTCGCGCAGGCCATCGGGCCCCAGATCGACCTGCTCATGGAGATCGTGGACGCCGGCGTGGCCACCGGCCAGTTCCGGGGGGACATCGAGCCGCGCCAGCTCACCATGATCCTCATGCAGACCCTGGTCACGGCCGTGCACATGAACGTGCTCGGCATCCACATGACCGGCGTCCGGGTCGGTTCCAGGGAGCTGTGGGCGTTCTGCCTGGGCGCGGTGAGCCCCCCCGCCGCCCATGCGGCGGCCGCCCCGCCCAAGACCGGACGCCGCGCCGTCCGGGCCGGCTCCGGGCGGTAGCCCCGCCGCTCAGCGCGGCGGCCTCGCCGGACCCAGCCCCGCGCGAGACGGCGGGCGATCTCGACGAGACCCGTCCCCGTGGGACACCTCGCCCGACGGCACCGACCGTTGGCGCGTCCTTGACCACCCCGGACACCGTGTTAGCGTGCCTGCCGCCTTGGGCCATCAACGCTTCGGGGGTGAGTTCGGGCTCATGGCGACGACACCTGAACGCTCGACCCGGGGCGCCTCCAAGCATCACGCGTCGTGCCGGCCCGCCGTCCGGCGCACGGACAGCTCCCCGACCTCCCGCAGCCCTCGCAAAGGAGCCCCTGTGTCCTCGATGAAGAAGATGCTCGGCGTCGCGGCCGCGGCAGTGGTGGCCCTCGGCGCCTGCAGCAGCACGAAGAGCAGCACGTCGGGGACGGGCTCGTCGGGGACGGGCTCGTCGGCGTCGTCGTCGTCGTCGGGCGGCACCCAGGCGCCGGGAGGGACCACGACGGGCATCACGCCGACCGAGATCCACGTCGGCTCGATCAACTACAAGTCCTTCTTCGGCGACGCCACCGTCGGCGCCCAGGCCCGGATCAAGCGCGAGAACGACGCCGGCGGGGTCAACGGCCGCAAGATCGTCCTCGACCAGGTGATCGACGACGGCCAGGACTCCACCCAGGACCTCAACGCCGCGAAGACGCTCGTGGAGCAGGCCAAGGTGTTCGCCCTCGTCCCGGTCATGACCGCCAACCTCTCGTCGGCCGACTACCTCGAGCAGCACAAGGTGCCGTTCTTCGGCTGGTCGATCGAGCCGCGCTGGTGCAACAAGCAGTACGCCTTCGGGATGAACGGCAACGACTGTGACCCGAGCACGACCCCGGAGACCTCCGACTTCGCGGCGACCGAGAAGGCGCTGTTCCCGGACGGCCAGGCCCAGGGCAAGACCATCGGCCAGATCGCCGAGGACAACAACTCGGCGCGTGTGGCGCTGGAGAGCTTCGTCGCCTCCTGGGAGCACAACGGGGCCAAGGTGGTCATCCAGGACACCAGCATGCCCACCCCCCCTGCGGTCGTCGGCGACTACACGCCGTTCGCGGAGAAGCTCCTCACCAGCAACGGTGGGAAGCCGCCGGACCTCATCCAGATGGTCATGTCAGTGTCCGACACCCTCGGCCTGTACAAGAAGCTCGTGTCGCTCGGCTACAAGGGCGTGGTCCAGGACTTCACCCTGTACGACCCGCGGCTCGCGGCGTCCACGAAGGGACTGGCGACCAACATCCAGTTCGCGCCCTACGAGTCGGCGTCGTCAGTGCCGGCGGTGCAGCGGATGGTCACGGACCTGAAGGCCGCGGACCCCAACGTGATCCTGAGCCAGCCGGCGGCAGCCGGCTACTGGAGCATGGACCTGTTCATCGCCATGCTGAAGAAGACCGGCCCGAACCTGACCCGGGAGTCGTTCATGCAGACGGCCAACGGGAACTTCACCTGGAACTACGGGGCCGTGGGCGGCGCCCTGGGCGGCGTCGGGCAGGTGGAGTTCCCCAAGAACCACAGCGGTGGCGCGCTCCCCTGTCAGTCCTTCGTGACGAGCACGGGTTCCGCCTTCGCCGTGACGATCCCGCTCACCTGCAACGGGCTCATCCCGAACCCGCTCTACAAGAAGTAGCGCACCGGCGCGCCGGCCTGTCGCCGGCTCCGCCGTGCTCCCGCGGTGATAACGTGCTTCTCGGGTGCTGCGCACCGCGCTTGGGCACAAGGCTCGAGTCACCGGACTCACGTCATCAGGGGGATCCCGTGCCGTCTCGCTCGCTCGACTTCCCGGTCTTCGACGCTGACAACCACCTGTACGAGACGAGGGAGGCGCTCACCAAGCACCTCCCTGACCGGTACAAGGGCGCCATCGACTACGTCGACGTGCACGGCCGCACCAAGATCGTGGTGCGGGGCATGATCTCCGACTACATCCCCAACCCGACCTTCGACGTGGTCGCCCGCCCAGGCGCCCAGGAGGAGTACTTCCGCACCGGCAATCCGGAGGGCAAGAGCTACCGCCAGATCATGGGCGAGCCGATGCGGTGCATCCCGGCCTTCCGGGAGCCGGCGCCGCGCCTCGAGCTGATGGACGAGCTCGGCATCGACCGGGCGCTGATGTTCCCGACCCTGGCCAGCCTGGTCGAGGAGCGGATGCGGGACGACCCCGAGCTCATCCACGCCGCCATCCACGCCCTCAACGAGTGGATGCTCGAGACGTGGACCTTCAACTACGAGGACCGGATCTTCCCGACCCCCATCATCACGCTGCCCATCGTCGACAAGGCGATCGAGGAGTTCCACTGGCTGCTGGACAACGGTGCCAAGGTCGTCCTGATCCGGCCCGCCCCGGTCCCGGGCCCGCGGGGCTCGCGGTCGCCGGGACTCCCGGAGTTCGACCCGTTCTGGCGGGAGGTCGTCGAGGCCGGGACGCTCGTGACCATGCACGCCTCGGACAGCGGCTACGCCCGGTACCTCAACGACTGGGAGGGCGCGTCGGAGTTCCTGCCCTTCCGGCCCAACGCCTTCCGGATGGTCGCCGGCGGCCACCGCCCGATCGAGGACACCATGGCGGCGCTCATCTGCCACGGCGCGCTCTCGCGCTTCCCGGAGCTGCGCATCGCGGTCATCGAGAACGGCAGCGGGTTCGTCCGACCCCTCCTCCACCAGCTCGAGGAGGTCCACGAGAAGATGCCCCAGGAGTTCGCCGAGGACCCGGTCGCGGTGTTCAAGCGCAACATCTACGTGCACCCCTTCCACGAGGAGGACACGCTCGGGCTCGTCGAGCTCCTCGGCGCCGACCACATCCTGTTCGGATCCGACTACCCGCACCCCGAGGGTCTCGCCGACCCCATCTCCTACGTCGACGAGCTCCAGGGCCTCCCCGAGGAGGACGTCCGCAAGATCATGGGCGCCAACCTGTCCAACCTCGTCGGCGTGGGCGCGACCGTCTGACCGACCCGTACCCCGGCGGCCCTCCTCCCCTCGACCGTTTCGCCGACGGACGCGGGGAGGCGTGGACCCCGGCGGGCACCGCCAGCCGAACCGGGCCCCGCGTGGGTCCGTGATCCTTCACCGACCGGGACGCGAAGGGGGATGACACCGATGTCCGTCGACGAGCCGGCGAGCGGCGCTGCCGTCGAGTTCGATCCGTTCTCCACGGTCTTCTTCGACGACCCCTACGACATGTACCGCCGCCTCCGCGACGAGGCCCCCGTGTACCACAGCGAGGCCTACGGGTTCTGGGCCCTCTCCCGCTACGACGACGTCGTCGCCGCGCACAAGGACTGGCAGACGTTCTCCAGCGCCTACGGCGTGGACCTGTCGACCCTCTCGAAGGGGCAGCCCCTCCCGTTCGACAGCATCATCATGATGGATCCTCCAACGCATGACCGGCTGCGGGCCCTCGTCAGCCGGGTCTTCACCCCTCGAGCCGTCGGCGCGCTGGAGCCCATGATCCGGGAGGTGATCGGCGGGTTCCTCGACCAGCTCGAGGGGCGGGCGGAGTTCGACGCCGTCGCCGACTTCTCCGCGCCGTTCCCGGTCGAGATCATCTCCCGCATGCTCGGCGTGCCGGAGGCCGACCGCCAGGAGGTCCGGCACCGTCTCGACGTCGGACTCCACCGCGAAGCCGGCCGGATGGATCCCACCCCCGAGGGGGTCCAGGCCATGCTCGAGGGTGGCGCCTACTTCCACGAGCTGGTCCAGGAGAAGCGGCGCCACCCGACGGACGACATGCTCAGCCGCCTCACCGAGGTCGAGGTCGACCGGGGCGACGGTCACCTGACCCGGCTCGACGACGTCGAGATCGCCGGGTTCGCCACGCTCCTGGGCGGCGCCGGTGCCGAGACCGTCACCAAGCTGGTGGGCAACGCCGTGGTCCTCTTCGCCCGCCACCCCGACCAGTGGCGCATGGTGCTCGACGACAGGGCCCGGATCCCGGCCGCCGTCGAGGAGATCCTCCGCTACTGGCCCCCGTCGCAGTACCAGGGCCGGTATTCGGTCAGGCCGAGCGAGCGCCACGGCGTGACGATCCCCCCGGGCCACCCCGTGCTGCTGGTGACCGGCGCGGCGACCAGGGACGAGCGCTTCTACGAGGACCCCGACGCCTTCGAGATCGACCGTCCGCCGACCCTCGCCATCGGGTTCGGCTACGGGATCCACAGCTGCCTGGGGGCCGCGTTGGCCCGCATCGAGAGCCGCATCGCGATCGCCGAGCTGGCACGACGCTGGCCGGCCTACCAGATCGAGGAGTCCGGTCTGCGCCGGGTCCACATGTCCAACGTCGCCGGCTTCTCGAACGTGCCCGTCCGCGTGGGCTGACCGAGGCACCGGCGAACCACCCGTCCCACCCACCACAGGAGCGACGACCCATGACCACGACTGCCAGCGAGCCGCCCGCCACCGTCCAGGGCGAGGTCCGGATGCTCATCGACGGTGTGCTGACCGAGGCCCGCTCGGGCAGACGGTTCGACAACGTCAACCCGGCGACCGAGGAGGTGCTCGGCGACGTCGCCGACGCGTCGGCGGAGGACATGGGCCTGGCCATCGCCGCCGCCCGGCGTGCGTTCGACGAGACGGGCTGGGCCACGGACAAGGCGCTCCGCAAGCGCTGCCTCCTGCAGCTCCAGGCCGCGCTGGAGGACGAGCGGGAGGCGCTGCGGGCCGAGCTCGTGGCCGAGGTCGGCTGCCCGGTCATCGTGACCTACGGACCCCAGCTCGATGCGCCGCTCGAGGACGGGCTCGTGTGGCCGGCGGAGATGATCGACCGGTTCGGCTGGGAGCGGGACCTGCCCACCGGGACCGCGTTCGGCATGCGCAGCTGGCGCCGGGTGGTCAAGGAGCCGGCCGGTGTGGTCGGCGCCATCGTCCCCTGGAACTACCCGTTCGAGGTGACCCTCCAGAAGGTCGGGCAGGCGCTCGCCACGGGCAACACCCTGATCCTCAAGCCGGCGCCCGACACGCCGTGGAACGCCACCCGGCTCGGCCGGCTGGTCGCCGAGCGGACGGACATCCCCCCGGGCGTCGTCAACGTCGTCACCTCGTCGGACCATCTCGTGGGCGAGGAGCTCGTGCTCGACCCCGGGGTCGACCTCATCTCGTTCACCGGATCGACGGCAACCGGACGCCGCATCATGGAGAAGGGCGCGGCCACCATGAAGCGACTGTTCCTCGAGCTGGGTGGCAAGTCGGCCCACATCGTCCTCGACGACGCCGACCTGGCATCGACCCTGCCCTTCGCCTCGATGGTGTGCATGCACGCCGGCCAGGGCTGCGCGATGCTGACCAGGCTCCTGCTCCCCCGCTCCCGCTACGAGGAGGGCGTGGAGCTCGTCACCGCCGGGTTCGCGGGCATCAAGTACGGCGATCCGACCAACCCCGAGACCATCCAGGGCCCGCAGATCTCGGCCCGCCAGCGCGACCGGGTCCTGGGCTACATCCAGAAGGGCGTCGAGGAGGGCGCCCGCCTGGTCCTCGGCGGCGGCCGTCCGGCGGACCTCCCGAAGGGCTACTTCGTGGAGCCGACCCTCTTCGCCGACGTGGACAACTCGATGACCATCGCCCGCGAGGAGATCTTCGGCCCGGTCCTCGTCGTGATCCCGTACGAGGACGACGACGACGCGGTGCGCATCGCCAACGACAACCAGTACGGCCTCTCGGGCAGCGTGAGCTCGGCCTCCGAGGAACGGGCGCTGGCGGTGGCCCGGCGCATCCGCTCGGGGACGGTCGGGGTCAACGGGGGGATCTTCTACGGCGCCGACGCGCCGTTCGGCGGCTACAAGGCCAGCGGCATCGGCCGCCAGAACGGCATCGAGGGCTTCGAGCAGTACCTCGAGACCAAGACGCTGAGCGGCCCCGCCCCGCAGTAGCACGAGGCCGGCCGCCCACCCTCCTGCCCGCCGGGGACCCGGGCCCGGACCCGGGTCCGGGCCCGGGTCCGGTGAGGGTCCTTGACCCCCGGCCCGGACCCGACCAGGCTGACCCCGTGGCCCATCGCCAGCGCTTCCGGTTCCGCCCGCTGACGGGCGTGCTCATCGTCGTCGGCGTGGTCCTCGTCGTCATCGCCATCGTGTACTTCACCACGACGGCGACCGACCTGCCCGGGTTCTTCCCCGGCCACCAGGCCGGGTCCACCCGGCATCACACCAAGCACGGCATCGCCGTGCTCGGCCTCGCCGCCCTGTGCTTCGTGGGTGCCTGGTTCACGACCGCCCCCGCGAAGTCCTAGGCCCCAGCCCGCGCACACCGGCGCCGGCCGCCGACCCGCGTTCCGATAGCGGGCCGGCTCCTGGCACAGTCGTGGGTGTGCCCACCGCCCTCCCTGCGCGCTGCGAGGTGCTCGTCGTCGGCGCCGGCCCCGCCGGTTCCGCCGCGGCCGCCTGGGCCGCGGGCGCGGGACTCGACGTCGTGCTCGCCGATGCCGCCGCCTTCCCCCGGGACAAGACGTGCGGCGACGGGCTCACCCCGCGGGCGGTGTCCGAGCTCGACGCGTTGGGCCTGCGTCCCTGGCTGGAGACCCGCCATCTCGTGCGGGGCCTGCGGGCCCGGGGCTTCGGCCGGACGCTCGACCTCCCATGGCCCGACGGTCCCTTCCCGCCGATCGGCGCCGCGGTGGACCGGCGGACCCTCGACCACCGCCTCGTGGAGGTGGCCGTCGGTCGCGGCGCCCGTCTCGGCGAGGGCGCCCGCGCCACGGCCGTCGGCGTCGAGGGGGGCCGGGTGGACTCGGTCACGTTCGAGACGGCCGGAGGCCCGGTCATCGTCCGGCCCGAGGCGGTGGTCGTCGCCGACGGGGTGCGCTCCCCGACCGGGCGGCTCCTCGGCCGGCGCTGGAGCCGGCGTCTCCCCTATGGGGTGGCGGGGCGGGGCTACGTGCGCTCTGCCCGGTCGACCGAGCCCTGGATCGCCTCCGATCTCCAGCTCGTCGGCCCGGACCGACGGACGCTGCCGGGCTACGGCTGGGTGTTCCCGCTCGGCGACGGCCGGGTGAACCTCGGCGTCGGCACGCTGGCCACCGCTCGCCGACCCGCCCATGTGAACCTGCGCGACGTGCTCAGGGCCTACACCGAGCAGCGCCGAGGGGACTGGGAGCTCGACGGCGAAGCCGAGGACGTCTCGAGCGCGCTGCTCCCGATGGGGGGGACGGTCAGCGGCCTCTCGGGCCCCAACTGGGTGCTGGTCGGCGACGCGGCCGGCTGCGTCAACCCGCTCAACGGCGAGGGGATCGACTACGGCCTCGAAACCGGGCGCCTGGCCATCGAGGTGCTGGCCGGCACGGCGCTCGGCGGGGGCAGCGCGACCGCCGCCTGGCCGGAGACGCTGCGGGCCACCTATGGCGCGAGCTTCGGCATCGCCCGACGGCTCGCGCTCCTCCTCACCCTGCCTGGCACGCTCAAGGTGCTCGGGCCCGTCGGCATGCGGTCCGAGCACCTGATGCAGATCGCGCTGCGGGTCATGGCCAATCTCGTCACCGACGACGAGACCGACGTCGTGGCCCGGCTGTGGCGGACGGCGGGCCGATGCGTCACCAGGTGGGAGCGGACCCCCGCCTTCGCCTGACGTGGCCAGGTCGGTCCGGCCCGGCCGGCCACCCACGGGCCCGCCGGCCCACGCCGTTCAGGACCCCGACGGCATCAGCCGGGAGAAGTCCACCTGGCCGGTCTGCAGGGCGCCGAAGAAGCCCCCGTCCGTGTAGAGCGCCTCGCCGGTCACGTAGCTCAGGCGGGGGCTGTTGAGCACGACCAGGGGCCAGGCCTGCTCCTCGGCCGTCGAGTAGCGGCCGACGGGGCCGAGGGCCGCGTCGACCAGGTCCTTCCCGGCGCTCTCGTGGAACGCGGGCATCATGGGCGTCTGGGTCGGCCCGGGATTGGTGCAGTTCAGACGGATCCCGTGCTCTTTGTAGAGGCCCACGGCCCGCCAGGCGGTCCAGGCGTTGATGACCTGCTTGGAGAAGGCGTACGAGCTGGTGGTGATGTGCTCGGGATGCGCCTCCAGCCACGCCTTCCCGGCCTCGAAGCCGTCGGCCGTGATCAGCTCCATCAGGGTCGGGATGTTCCCCTGCCACCCGATGCCGGCCGCCGAGGCGACGTAGGCGATGGCCGCGCCCTCGGGCATCTTCGGCACGAGGAGCTCGAGCAGGTGCCGAGCCCCCACGAAGTTCACCACCATGACGTCGACGTCCGAGAACGGCGGCCCGGGAAGCCCTGCGCAGTTGAACACCGCGTGCACGGGTCCCGGGATCGACGCGGCGGCCGCCTCGATGGCCCGGGGGTCGCGGAGGTCGACCTGCAGCCCGGTCTCGACGCTCACCGGTGTGGCCTTGATGTCGATCGCTGTCACCCGGGCACCGAGCTCGACGAGCACCCGGGCCGTGGCTTCGCCCATCCCCGAGGCCGCTCCGGTGACCGCGACGCTCCGTCCGGCATAGCCCAGCACGTCATCCATCGCCGCATCCCCTCCATCGTCGCTGGAGCCGCCCGGTGCGACGCCCACCCGGGCAGGCACACTACCGCCCGCTGGAGGCGTGCGGCCCGCCGGCGGAGAGGACCGCCTGCGGCTCCCCGGACGGTCGCGCCGGGGACTCGCCGGCGGCGGTGAGACCGAGAAGCGCGGCCACCCGGTTGCGGTGGTAGCCGGTCGTTCCCAGCAACGTCGCGGACGACATCGCCCGCTTCACGTAGAGGTGGATGTCGTGCTCCCAGGTGTAGCCGATGCCCCCGAGCGTCTGGATGCCCTCCTGGCACACCCGGCGCTCGCACTCGCCGGCCATGGCCTTGGCCATCGATGCGGCGAGCGACCGGCGGGGGTCGTCCTCGGCGATGGCGGCGCTGGCGAAGTAGACCGTGGCCCGCGCCGCCTCGAGTGCCACGAACATGTCGGCGAGCTTGTGCTTCATGGCCTGGAACGACCCGATCTTCACGCCGAACTGCTCGCGGACCTTGGCGTACGCCAGGGCGATCTCGAACACCGACGAGCATGTGCCCACGATCTCGGCGCTCAGCGCGACCGTCGACTCGTCCAGCGCCCGGCGGAGCGCGGGCCCCGACGAACCGGGCTCGCCGAGCGCGCGGTCGGCGCCGACCCGCACACCGTCGAGCACGACCGACCCGAGCCGCCTCGATCGGTCGAGGGTGGAGAGGGGCTGGGCCACGACCGCCGACGCGGGCACCACGAACAGGCCGGTGCCGTCGCCGGCCCCTCCCGTGCGGGCGACGACCACGATCTCGTCGGCCCGGTCGGCGTCGACGACGTAGCGCTTGACCCCCGAGAGGACCCAACCGGCGCCGTCCCGGCTGGCCGTGACCGACACGTCGGCAGGGTCCCAGCTGCCGCCCGGCTCGGCCAGCGCCAACGTGCCGGTCGCCGATCCGGCGGCCACGGGGCCGAGGAAGCGCTCGCGCTGCTCGACCGACCCCGCCTCGCGGAGCGCCGGGACGAAGAGGGCGGCGGTCGCGAACAGGGGGCCGGGGGCGACGACCCGCCCGAGCTCCTCGGCGAGGACCGTGAGCTCGACGCCGCCGAGGCCCATGCCGCCGTCGGCCTCCGGCACCGTCAGCGCCGGCCAGTAGAGGGCGGCCATCTGCTGCCACAGCCCGTCGGGCTCGACACCGTTCTCCACCACCTCGCGGACCAGCCCGATGGGGCACTCGCGCGCCAGCACGGCCCCCACCGACGCCCGCAGGTCCTCCTGTTCGGTGGTGAACTCGAGCTCCACGACCCCCCCGCGGCCCACCTCCCTGTGCACGCCGGAGGGCCGCCACAACCCTAGTCAGACCCCGTCCGGGCCCACCACCAGGGTGCCGCACGGCGCGCCGCCGGCCCGGATCAGGCAACCGGTCACGGGGTGAGGTCCTCGAGGACCCTCCGGCGCAGGAGCTTGCCCGTGTCGGTCCTCGGGAGCTCCGAGCGGAACCGGATCTCCTCGGGGGTCTTCGACGACCGGAGCCGTTCCCTGATCCAGCGTGTCAGCTCCTCGGCGTCGACGGCGCCGTCCGGGGCGCGGACGACGACGGCGACGAGTCGCTGGCCCCATTCCTCGTCCGGCAATCCGACCACCACGGCGTCGGACACCTCGGGATGGCTGAGCAGGACGTCCTCGATCTCGGCCGGGGCGATGTTCTCCCCGCCGCGGATGATGGTGTCGTCGGCCCGACCCTCGATGAACAGGTACCCGTCGGCGTCGAGCCAGCCGCGGTCGCGGGTCGGGAACCACCCCTCGGGGTCGAGGAGGCTGGCGCCTTCGTACTCACCCGAGACCTGCTCGCCCCTGAGGAACACCAGACCGGGCGAGCCGGGCGGCAGGACGGTGCCGTCCTCCTCCCGGATCTCGATCTCGACCCCCGGGAGCGGCCGACCGGCCGAGCTCAGCCGGGCCCGCACCGCCGGGTCGTCGGAAGCGAAGGCCGACCGGTGGTCGTCGGGTCCGAGGAGGGCGATGGTCGAGCTGGTCTCCGTGAGCCCGTACGCGTTGACGAACCCGGCCTCCGGGAACAGCTCGAGCGCCCGCTCGAGGACCGGGAGCGGCATCCGGGAGCCCCCGTAGGAGAGCGAGCGCAGCGTCGGAGTCCCGGCATCGGTCGCGTCGCCGAGGTGCTCCACGATCCGGGCCAGCATGGTCGGGACCACCATGGCCTGGGTGGCCCGCTCCCGCCGCACGGCATCCAGCCACGCCTCGGGCGTGAAGGCGTCGAGGTAGACGATCCGTCGGCCGGCATAGATGTTGGAGAGCAGGTTCGCGAGCCCGGCGACGTGGTAGGGCGGCACCGTGACGAGGGCGGCCTCGTCCTCCCCGGCCCCGCCGAACTCGACCGTGCCGAAGAGGTAGGCGAGCAGGTGGCGGTGACGGAGGATGGCGGCCTTGGGGGCGGCGCTCGTCCCGCTCGTGTAGAGCAGGACGGCGATGCCGTCCGCGTCCTCCGGCGCGTCGAACCCGCCGAAGGCGGGGTCGCCGAGGCCGTCGATGAACGCCGAGCGCTCGACGTAGCCGGCATCCCCCTCGGGCACGTCGAGCTCCGCCTCGTGGACGACGAACGCCCCCGGATGGGCCGACACGAGCGGCGAGAGCTGCTGGGCGCCCAGGCGGTAGTTGAGGGGGACGAGCGGGATCCCCGCGGCGGCCGCACCGAACAGGCAGACCGGGTAGGCCAGATGATTGGTCCCCACGTACACGGCCGCGGTCGCCTTGGCCTCACGGAACCGCACGGCGGCCTCCGCTGCCAGCGCGGCGAGGCGGGGGTAGTCCACCTCGTGCGTGGGCGTCGTCAGGGCGACGCGGTCCTCGAAGCCCGACACCGCCATGTCGAGCACCATGCTGAGGTTCACGACGGGCGGGCCCCTAGTCGGACGCCGGCAGCGGCTTCGCGCCCTTGATCTCCAGGGGCCGGTCGTCGCACTCGAGCGAGCCGGGACCCGCCTTGCTGCACAGGACCTCGAGACCGGTCTGCTCATCGGTGTAGCGCTTCCCGAGGAGGGTGCCACCGTCCTTGCCGGGTGCGGGCGCGCCCCCGGGTCCCCCGTCGCCGGCTGCCAGCATCGGCGCTCCGCCGCACGACAGCTGCACGGACGCGTTCGGCGGGCGGACAACGACGATCTCGGTCGAGCAGACGGCGCTTCGAAGTTTGGCGCCTGCACGGATCTCCATCAGCGATTCTCCTTGCGGTCGGGCGTCACGGTACACCCGGGCGTCCCGTCGGTTCCCGGCCACGTGCATCCGGTGGGCGCCGGCGGCCGCCGCCCGGAGGGGTCATGCACCGCCCAGGTACGCGGCGCGGACGAGCTCGTTGGCGCGGATCTCGTCCGGGGTGCCGGTAGCGATCACCTGGCCCAGATGCAGCACGACGAGCCGGTCGCACTGGGCCATCATGAAGTCCACGTCGTGCTCGACCAGGAGCACCGCGCACTGGGCGGCCTCCACGATCGACTTCATGCGCTCGGCGAGGCGGTGCGCCTCCCCGGCGTCGAGACCCGAGGTTGGCTCGTCGAGCAGGAGCAGCTTGGGGGGATCGACGGTCGCCCGGGCCAGCTCGACCATCCGGGCCAGGCCGATGGGAAGCGATGCGGCGGGCTCGTCGGCGATCGCGTCGAGTCCGCAGTCGCGGAGGGTGGCCAGGGCACGTTCCCGGCGCCCGCGCTCCCGCCGGCGCCGGGTCGGGGACGCCACGAGGTCGGCGAACAGCCCGCCGCCGCCACCCTCCCAGTCGAGGGCGGCGACCACGTTGTCCACGACCGAGAGCCAGCCGAAGACCTGGACCTGCTGGAAGGTCCGGCGCAAGCCGGCGCGGGCCCGCAGCATGGCGGGGCTGGTGGTCACGTCGGCCCCACCGAGATGCACGGTCCCCGCCTGCGGGAACCGGACCCCCGAGATCACGTCGAACAGCGTCGTCTTGCCGGCCCCGTTCGGCCCGATGAGCCCGCAGATCTCACCGGGCGCCACCACCAGGCTGACGTCGCTGAGGGCCTTGACGCCGCCGAAGCTCACGTGCACGTCCGAGACCGCGAGCATCGACCGATCGACGGCGACCGGCGCTCCCACCACCTCCGTGCTGCTCACCTGAACCCCCCGGGGAGGCGTCGCACGACAACGCTAGCGGCTGGCCCGCCGGGCTTCCCGCCGACCGCCTGCGATGTGGGCGCCGACCGGCTGGCGGCCGTCGGCACCGCGGCCTTCACCGTCCTCGGCGCCCGGGAGCGGGCCCGCACCGACGGCTG
>Ga0209048_10000553_pt1 | contig 39705 bp, 36 predicted proteins | sample FrelakmetCRP12CR_FD_187146 | JGI IMG/M metagenome (GOLD analysis project Ga0209048, IMG submission 187146) | Freshwater lake sediment microbial communities from the University of Notre Dame, USA, for methane emissions studies - CRP12 CR (SPAdes)... | ecosystem: Environmental > Aquatic >...
CCACGCCGACGCCGACGCCGACAGCGACACCGACGAGCGCGCCGACGGCATCGTTCACCGTGTCACCCACGCGGACGCTAACCCCGACGCCGACCCCGAGCCCTACCCCGAAGCCAACGACCAACGATGCTGGCCCGGTCGTGACGTTCTTCGGCGCCGCCACCACGAAGGGATGCTTACCGTCGACGTGTCCGGACCATGAGGACTGCATATGCCCGGGACCGGCCGCTACCCCGTTCGCTGATTCTTTCGGGCGCCGAATCTTCGTGGAGAACAGCAGCCGCTTCCTAATCGTCGTCGAGGGTGCCATCGGAGCCAGCGGTCAGCCGCTGGGAACTCAGCTCAGAACGCCACCGGCATTTCCCGGCGGCAGGCCCGACGTGCAGATCGAAGCCTCGAACCCTCTCGGTAACGGTGACTCGACGACGATAGACTGCACCCAAGGCAACAACGACGGCATTGCGGCCGTCGAGCCACCGAACTTCGGGCCCAGTGACAGCGTGACAAGCGCGCTGATTGACTTTTCTTGCCGGTTCCAGCAAGCGAGCGTTTCCCTTCCGTGCCTGAACGGAACTGACAACAACCCTACACTTGGAAATCCTGGCGCTAACCCCGTGGCGGAGTTCTGCGACGCTGGGGCTGCTGGACAGGCGTTCCCCGTCGGCGTCGATACCGTTCTGACCGTCCGGCTACGCGACAAGGCGTTGAACCTCGGACCACCTGAGCAGATTGTCGTGCGGGTCTTATCCCCCTGAGTGCAGCATTATTTTGTTTTTCCGCTTGACTAGTTTTCCGGAATCGGGCATAGAAGTGACGCAATTTCACCGGGATCGATGGGGGTCCCGACTGATGGGTCTGTGGGAGTTGTCGAAAGGAGGCGTGTAATGGGAGTGCCAAAGCGGAATCCATGGCTGTCTAGCCTTGGGGTGTTGTTCGCCGTCCTGGCTGTCTACATCGGGCAGGCACGTGCGGACGTTACCTCGGACACACCGGGTTCGATCGTCATTTACCCCAAGGTGATCGCAGACGGGACACGCGATACCTTGATTCAGCTCACCAACACGTCGAACGTGGGTACGTCGGTGCACTGCTTTTACTTCGACGGTACATCGACTCCGCCCTGTCAACACGACGATTTCTTCCTCGATCTGACCCCACAGCAGCCTATCTTCTGGCGTGCGTCCACCGGCCGGCGCCCGGATGAGCAACGGTGCGTTGGGGGAACGAATAACAATAAGACCTGCAGCGCTAACTCGGATTGTCCGCCTACTGGTGTTGGCGTGTGCGCAACAACGCCGGGGTTGTTCCTCGGGCTGGTCCCGCCGCGCATTAAGTTCCAAGGAGAGCTCAAGTGCGTGCAAGTCGATGCGTCGGGTGTGCCGATAGGCGGCAACTCGTTCAAGGGCGAGGCCCTACTTGAGACGTTGGGGAACGGACAGATCAGCGAGTACAATGCTATCGCCATTCAGAACATAACCAACCCGGCACCCACTCTCACGTGCTCGAACATTCCGGGCAAGGTATGCACCAGCGCTCAGGACTGCCAGGACCCGAATAACCCGGCAATCGTCGGCAATTGCGCCATCGTGCTGAAACTCGACAACACCATGTACAACGCCTGTCCCAGTGAGTTGCTGGCCACGCACTACGCGCAGGGAGCGACCGATCTGTTTACCGGGGCGACCGTGAACTCGGAGATCACCTTGGTGCCGTGTACTGAGGATATCGAGAACAACTCCCCCACCGCTCCTCTGAGCCCGCCGGTGATCGCGAACGTCACGCCCTTCAGTGAGCTGGAACTCCTGACCGGCAGCCGCCAGGTTGCCGTCAGCTGCTGGGCAAACCTTTCGCTTGGGGACATCGCTTTTGGCGGTGACGGCCAATTGGGCCCCGGCCACGGCGGTGTCTACGATTCAAGCGTTGACGGTACATTCGTCATGACGCGTATCCGTACGAGCGCGGCCCCGAACTCCGGTTTGCTCGGAGTGTTGGAGGAATTTCATTGCCTTAATAACACGCAGTGTGGTCCGATAAACGGTGGAAGCGCCGCAGTCAATCTTCACGGACAGGGCTCTCGTTCGGCATCCGGGGACGTGATTACTATCCCGGAGAACTAAGCGCGGGGGTGGAGAACAGCGATGGAGCCGAATCTCTTTCGCGGGGCCTTCTGGTCAGCGGACGAGTGGACTGAAAGGAGATGCGCAATGGTGAACGCACGACGGATTGTCTCGGTGGCAAAGGCTGGGCTCACGCTTGGGGTGTGCCTTCTCGGCCTCGCCTCCTCGACGCGTGCATTAAGTACCTCGGATAAGCCCGCGGCTATTCTGGTCTGGCCGAAAATCGTGGTCGACACGAATGCGCTCATAGAACCGCGCACCACGGACACCATCATCCAGCTGGGGAACGCCTTGCACAATGCCGGGCTGAAGCAGGCGCACTGCTTCTACGTGAATGCAAATTCACACTGCAGTGAGACGGCTGCCGAACCCGGCAAGGTCTGCCGCGACGCTAGTCAGTGCCCGCTCCCTGGTACCGTGTGTGTTGGCGGAAGTAATGCAGGACAACCTTGTGATCCGACCAACATCGATGCTTGCCCTAACGGGGCGTGCGTTTCCCCGGGCAACGCAAATTGCGTAGCTGGCTGGTCGGAAGTGGACTTCGAGGTGCTCGTTACGCATGACCAACCGCTAGCGTGGAAAGCCAGCGCGGGCCTGAAAAGGGGCGAGTTCCCAATCAACGCTTCGGGTGTGTGCGTAGGCGGCAGCGCCCCAGGTGGGGCCTGCGACCCCAGAAGCTCGATTAACACTTGCGGCACGGGAGCCTGTCAGGCTAGCGACTCGAATGCGGGAAGTGGTATCCCACCAGTTGCTGAGGACCCCTTCGTCGGGACCCTGAAGTGTATCCAATACGATCCCAAATCGAATCCACCCGCGCCGGATCAGGGTTCGACAGCCAATGAACTGATCGGATCGGCGTCCATAGAGGCATGCTCGGATACCATCTGCGACGGTGGTACCGTGGATGTTGAGCGCTACAACGCCAGCGGCGTCCAGTTCAACGTGGCCGACAACTCGCATCCTGGTGAGGTCCATCTCGATGGTAGTCAATATCAGGCTTGTCCATCAACCCTAATCCTCGACAACATATTCGACAATGCACCGGATCCTCTGTCAGCAGCGACTGATACGGTGCCGACGGTTATAACGGATCTGACGCTGGTCCCTTGCGGAGATGACTTCTTGAGGCAGGATCCCGGTAACGCGACAGCCCAGTTTCTCGTCTTCAACGAATTTGAACAGCGGCTGTCAACCAGCCGGAAGGTCGACTGCTTCTTTGAGCGTCAGTTGTCACTCATCGACACCAGCAACTCGCTCCGTTCGATCTTTAGCTTCAGTGTCCAAGGCACACTGGTCGGGCAGACGCGAATTCGCGGCGTCGGAACTGCCGCTACTGGTCACGGCCTGCTTGGTGTCGCTCGCGCCTCCATCGGGGGCGTCGCTGGAGTAGCCTACAACCTGCAGCAGGGTACAGGAAAATCCGGCATCGACATCATCACCATTCCTTGAGCGATTGCGGAATTCGTGGACCGGGGGAGCACGTGGTAGCACCGAATAGGAGGCGAAAATCATGAGGACGACGCTTCGCATGCACGCTGGCTGGCTTGGGCTCGCGCTTTCAGCGTGTACGCTCATAGGGGGTGCTGCGCTGGCGGCGACGACCACGGACCGCCCAGGGTCCATTCTTATCTTCCCCAAGGTCGTCACTACCGGCACGCGCGACACCGTTATTCAAGTCACGAACACCGGGAACATGCCGGGTGATGTCCGCTGCTTTTACCTGGATGGGCAGACCTGCCTAGAGACCGATTTCGATCTGAGTCTCACCCGGCAGCAACCAACCGTCTGGGATGCACAGCAGGGGCGCCGGGTCAATCCGACGGACCCGCAAGCCGGTCTCGATCCCGGGCTAGTCCCACCCCTCCCGGCGAACTACGCGGGGGCGCTCGTCTGCGTGGAGGTCGACACCTCGGACAAGCCGTCTGTCCGAAACCAACTCAAGGGTGAGGCGACCATCGTCGACAAGTCACAAGGTTTTTCCTCGAACTCCGTGGGCAAGTACAATGCCGTTGCGGTTCAAGGGATATCCTCCAACGGTGACGATACGCTTAAGCTAGACGGGACGGAGTACAGTGCGTGCCCGGCTTCGCTTGTGGTCGACTTCAACGGACGCGGGCAAGACAGGGTCATCCAAGGCATCGGGAACGGTGGACGCTGCGTAGGCGGAACGAATGCCGGAGGTGGGTGCAACAGTAGCGCGCAGTGCCCGCCGGCCGGGACGTGTTCACCGGCGAGCGGCACCTCAAGCGTGTTCACGAGAGTCACTGTTGTGCCCTGTAACCTTGACTTCTCGAACGTAACCAAGGCCAACGTCACTCTGAACCTGTTGCGATCCGACGAGACGGAAGTGACCCTCAGCGGCGCGGTGCCGCAGTTTGGCTGCTGGGCAAGCTTTGTGGTTGAGGATGCCTTTGGTGGTACGCAGCTCGCAACTGCCTACGGGTCCGCAGGCCTACGCTCTGTTACCGGTGGGCCCGTGGTCGGCGTGGCGGAGAGTTTTGTCGCCGACAGCTTAGCCAACACCGCCTCCGCCGCCGTGGACTTACACACGCGCGGGGTCTGTAGCTTGAATGCAGGAAACGCGTACTGCAATCGGGATCAGGACTGTCCGGCAGGCTCCGGGACCTGTGTGTTTACTCAGGCCGCGGTAATCCAATTGCCGGCTCACTAAGAGTGCGGGTGCTATGCACTATCCCAGTGGCAGAGCGTTAGGTTCAGTCAGAGAAAGGAGATGGCATATGGTAGTGCGAGCGGTCTTCAGAGGTTTGGTCGCTAGTTGCGCTACAGCTGCCTGCCTCGTCGCGCTAGAAGCCGGCATATCTTCGGCGCAGCAGTTTTTCCCGACGACGGACGCGCCGGCAGGGTACTTGGTGTTCCCGAAGGTGGTCGCGGCGACGAAGCAAACGTGCGTCGGGGGAACGACTCCTGGGGCGGGCTGCGTGGATAATACCAAATGTCCCGGTGGTGGCGTCTGTTCGCCGGCACAGGACACCGTTATTCAAATCACAAACACGAATCCGGCTTTCGGGAGGACGCTGCACTGCTTCTATGTGGATCCGTCAGCAGACTGTCGCGGCGACAATTTCGACATACCACTGACGAAGGGGCAGCCCTTCGCTTGGCGGGTAAGCGAGGGGAGTTCCACGCCACTCATCGCCGGGCGCGACCCGTTTACGGGTGAGATCAAGTGTATCGAGTCCAACGGCGACCTATTGAACCCTGTGCCCGTGAACGCAAACGATATCGTGGGGGAGGCGACGATCTACACGGTGTCGAGTGGTGCGCCGGGTTCAGTCGATGTGCGCTCCTACAACGGCGTGGGCTTTCAAACCCAGGTGGTGTCAGGGGCCGAGCCCCCAGCTGCGCAACCGCGCCGCTGCACTTCTGGAACCAATGCTGGCGGCACTTGCACCGATGACTCTCAATGTCCCCTGAGTCAGTGCGGTGTGTTGATGTGCTTGGGTTCTAACCCTGCGTCCGGTGCCCAGTGTACAACGGCCAACTATCCGGGTTGCCCAAGTACTCTGATACTCAACAACTTTTTCGATGATGCGAAAAACCAAATATCGACGCGTTTGACTCTGGTTCCCTGCACGGAGGACTTGTCGATTACTGAAACCGGCGGGTTAGACGAACCCTTGACCTCCGTTCAGTTCCTGCTGTTCAATGAGTTCGAGCAGCGCTTGTCGACGAGTACGCGATTTCGCTGCTTTAGGGACTCGCAACTCTCGAACATCGATGCGAAGGCCGGTGCTGAGGAAGCGTCGGTCTTCAATATTGGGACGCAGGGCACCTTGGTTGGGCAGACGCGGATCCGCGGGGTGACGACCGGGGAGACGAACGTCGGCCATGGCATTATCGGCATCGCGGAGGAGTTCCACGGGACCGCATCGGTAGCCATAAATTTGAACCAGTCTGCCGTGAGCGCAGGTCAGGCAGACTTCGTGCGCACCCCGTAAACCCGCTTCTGTGTAGCGTAGGTATTCGCAAGAGGGTAGGGGCAGTGTCGATGTGGGGCCGGTCGTCTTTGAGGGATGACCGGCCCCTTGTTATTTTGGCGCTAGGTGAAGCGGAGTGTGCGCCGGCGTGCACCTCGAGCCTTCCCGAGTTCGCGCTTGCCAGGGTTGCAGTGCTGGTCTAATGGAGCGGAAGACAATCTTGGTCGTTGAGGATAATCTGGATAACCGGCGTATCCTTGTGTATCGCTTGAAGCGCATCGGTGACTTCGAGATCGTCGAGGCGAGCAATGGGCAAGAGGCGCTCGGTATGATCGGGGCGCACATGGTGGACTTGATCTTCATGGACCTCAAGATGCCCGTGATGGACGGCTGGGAGGCAACCAAGCGCATTCGGAGCATGGGTGGCCGGCACATTCCTATTATTGCGCTGACCGCGCAGGCAATGGCAGGGGACGAGCAAAAGGCGTTAGCAGCCGGGTGCGATGACTACGTCGCCAAGCCGATCGTAGATCCTGGTATTGTGCGGGAAAAGCTGGAACGGCTGCTTAGCGAGTTTGGCGGAGAGTAACTCCTAGCCTGAGCGTCGTTCGTGGTCTGGGTTGTATGGATCACGAGACGGGGCATTTGCCCATGAGATCGAGCCGGAGGGAACCCTTGACGAAGGCCCTGCGGCGACTGGCCTATGAGAGTGCCCGCGTGGGCAGTGGTTGCTGTTCGGCTGGGGAGGAGCCGTTGCCGCTGGCGTCTTGCGCTATCGTTTCGAGTGAGAGGCCGTGCTTGCTTGCAAAGTCGACGAGAGTGGCGCGGGCCAATTTGCTTGGACGAAAACGCCCGTTCTCCCAACGGTTCACGGTCCCGACGGTAATGCCGAGCTCGTGAGCGAACTCTTCTTGTGTCATTTTGAGCTCCCGACGTACCACCCGAACAAACTCGCTCATCCGCTCGACCATCTGATGGCTCCTCCGGTCCTTTCCTGCAGCTTCACGCCGCAGGTAGTTCATACACCGATAGAGCAAGTCAGGTGCCATCGCGCCGCTGCAGGTGGACGGCAAGCTGCCGATGAGACCGGGCCGTCACCCCCATGACGACCCGCGGGAAAGGGTACTTTTGGTGACGACTATTGGTTGAAGACGAAGCCTCAGGAGGGCGCACCCGGCTCGCCGGCCAGGCGCTGCGGCAGGCCGCTCGCCTCATTGCCTTGCGGACGAATGTCCTTGGTCTTGAGATTCACACGCCACACGGCGACCTTGCGCTCAGAGGCCTCCGTCCAAAGCAGGGTCACCTGGTACTCCGGCCCATCCTGCTGAATCGCGTCCCAGCTGAACTCGCCGATGAAGAGGTCCTTCGCTTTGGCCTTCAGGGAGAAGGCACGAATCATATCGTAGAGCGTCTCCGTTCCTTGGGGCTTGGAGTCCCTCACGAGTTGAATCGCATCGCTTTTCTTATCCGCCCAACGCTCACCGATAATCAGCGGCGCTCCGACGTACCACGCAAAGCCGATTGCGAAGATCGCCAGGCTACCCCACCCGAGGATCGTTCCGACAGAACTTTCAGGCTTCTCGCTGGTGCTGCCCATTTCTCACCCCTCCTGCGCTCTGAGCGCGTGATTCTGCCTCTGAGCGGCTACTGAGATCGGTGCTCCGGCCCGAATTACCCGAGCGGCTGTACGAACGCAAGCGTGGTCACTGGCGAAGCTGGCGAAGGCTGGCGAACGCTGCCGTGCGCTGACCCGCATGCCCGTCCAAAAAAGCACTATCTTTGAATCACAGTGGCGACCTAGGTTCCGTGGAAAGGCCTGACCGTCAGGGCTCCGGCGCGATGTCTTGTGGCATAGAGTTTGCCCTGCTCCATGCGGCTGACGTGCAACGTTGCAAAGCGCTTTGTCGGCGCTGCAGAACGGAGGTGGGTAATGAATGCGGGACGCAAGCAAGTGACCATTCTCTTGGTTGAGGACGACGACGGCCACGCCCGGCTCCTTGAGAAGAACCTTCGACGCGGCGGGATGATCAACCGCCTTGTCCGCGTAGGCGACGGCCAAGCGGCCGTCGACTACGTTTCGCGCACCGGTGCGTACCAGGACACCAGCGCTTACCCGGACCCGAGCGTCGTCTTGCTGGACGTACGCATGCCGCGGCTCGACGGCTTTGAGGTTCTTGCGCACATGAAGACCGACCCAGCCCTGATGAAGATTCCGGTGATCATGCTCACGTCGACGGACAATCAAAACGAGATCAACCGGGCCTACGAGCTGGGAGCCAATGGCTACGTGGTCAAACCCGTTGGTATCGAGTCGTTCATCGATCGGGTGGTGAAGCTGGGAATGTTCATCGAAGTCATTGAACTGCCGGAACAGTGCGGGCAGACGGGCAATGGAACAGCAAGCGCAAGACATCCTGCTTGTTGAGGACGACCCCGGCCAGGCCCGTCTGGCGCAACGCGCGCTCGAGCGCGCCGGGTTTCGCATTCGTCACGTTGCCGATGCCGCCAGCTGCATGGGTGACATCCGACGGGCATTGCCAACGTTCGTGCTGCTTGACCGCGGCTTGCCGGACGGAGATGGACTCGATGTGCTGCGCCAGTTGCGCGCCGAATACCCGTCCATCTGTGTGATCATGCTCACTGGTGCGGACGACACCAGCCTCGCCGTCGACGCGATGCGATTGGGAGCTGGGGACTACATCGTCAAAAGACCGGATCTGTCCCATCTCACCGACTTGCCCTTGGTGTTGGAGCGCAATCGCGAGCGGCTCCGCCTGCTGCGCGAGCACGAGGCTCTGAATGAAGAGGTGCGGGTTTCCGCCGAGCGTTTCCGTGAACTGTTCGAGAACGCGTCCGACGCAATTTTCGTCTGCGACCGTGACGGTGTTCTCCAGCAAGTCAATGAGGCCTTCCTCAAGCTGGTGCGCCGGTCGCGTTCCGAAACCGTCGGTCAGCCGCTCGGTGTGTTCCTGGATGCCGCCAGTCCCACACCGCCGCATGAGCTGCGGCGGCGGGGTCTACGGTTCGATCAGCCGTCGAGCGAGGTCCATCTGGCCTGCAGCAACCGGACGTTGTTCTTGGAAGTCAAGACCCGCCCGATCGTCCTGAACGGCGAGGTATGCGGTTTCCAAGGCATCGGGCGCGACGTCACCGAGCAGCGCCATATCGAGGTGATGAAGGCCGACTTCCTCGCGATGATCTCGCACGACATGAAGAACCCGATCAGCATCATCGTTGGGTACACCGAGATTCTGCTCAACGACTACATCGTCGACTCGGCTTCGCGCGAGATGCTTGTGGGTGTCGATTCGAGCGCTCGCGGGTTGCTGCATCTGATCATGAACTTCCTTGATCTCTCGAAAATTGAAGCGGGTGCGCTGCGACTGCTGCGGGTCGAGACGAACATCAACGACGTGCTGCACCAAGTCGTGCGCTACCAAAACCCGTTGGCACGTGTGAAACGCATCGAGCTGATCGAGGATCTGCAGCCGGTCCCAGCGTTGCACGTCGATCGGGTCCAGATGGACCGCGTGTTCGTTAACTTGGTCGGCAATGCCATAAAGTACACGCCCCCCACCGGCCGCGTCAGCGTCCAAACAAGCAGTTACAATGGGACGGTCGAGGTGCGCATCAAGGATACTGGGCCCGGCATTCCAACTGAACAGCAGCACCAATTGTTCGGCAAGTACCAGCGTCTCGCGCCGACTGCGCAGACAGAAGGAACCGGTCTCGGGCTGTTCATCGCCAAGTCGATGATCGACGCGCATGGGGGCACCGTGCGCGTCGAGAGTGCAGCCAATCAGGGGGCGACCTTCATCGTCTCGCTCCCTGTCGCACAGTTCCCGAGCAGCCTGTCGGACTTGGCAGCCCGGAGTGACCCAGCGGGGAGCGGGCCATAGAAATGCCGCTGGCCGCAGGCCCTACTCGCGCAGCAAACCATAGAGCACGTACTCAACCGGCGCGGTGAGAACATCGTTGATCGCTGCCGCGACCTTGGGGTCGATCTGAGCGAGCGCCTTCTGAAAAACGTCGACATCTGCCCAGTGCGAAAGAGAGCCCACCACCAACCGGTCATCGATCCCGCGCAACAATAGGTGCGTGACGTGCCCTGGTTGGTTCGCCAGTGTCTTCCAGAGACTTTGCTCCTGCTGACGCCAACTGTCCGTGAAGGTCTTCAGCCGCGCAACCGTACTGGCGGCAACGGCGTTGTCGGGCAGGTCGAGCCCCTTGGTTGAGGTGATTGGACCGGCAATTTCGAGCAGCGATCGCTGCGGTGCTGCTGTGAGTGTGGTGCGTGCGCGGCGCATCAGTGGTGTACCCTGCAGATATTGCCGCGCACCATCGACCGCCTTGGCACTCTCCCATTCCGAGTAGACGAGCCGCTGCAGCGGATCGGTGAGATGCCGATAGATTCGATGAGTCACATATCCCTGCTTACGCCGGAGGATTTGCCACGCTTCACGCTCCACATGGGCGCGCTCTGCCTCGGCGCCAGGGTTCAGCGTAATGACCAACAGTTCCGCGATCGGGCGCTTCATGTCCCTACGCTTGCCCGTTTTACGCCGACAGGGCAAGTGCGGGGCTTGCGCCGTATGCAACGCTTACGCACGATGGCGTTGCAAGCACGGAGCGAGAAGCCATGGTGGAGCGACGAAAGCATATCGCGGTGAGTGGTGCAGGCACATGCAGTGAGCCGGTGTGGCAGCTGGCCGAGGAAGTCGGCAGGGAGATCGCACGGCACGATGCGGTGCTGATCTGCGGCGGCTTGGGCGGGGTGATGGAGGCGGCGGCCCGCGGCGCGCGCGCTGCCGGCGGGCTGACGGTCGGAATTCTTCCCAGCTACGATTCCCGCTCGGCCAACCGGTGGTTAGACGTCGTCATTCCGAGCGGTCTGGGCCACGCGCGCAACGTTCTCGTAGTAGCCAGCGGCGATGCGGTCATCGCGCTTCCGGGAGAACAGGGGACCGCATCGGAGATTGCGCTGGCGCTCAAGCTGCAGCGGTGCGTCGTCGCACTCGCAGCGTGGCAGGATCACGTCGGGGTGTTGCATGCCACATCGCCCGCAGAGGCGGTGACGATGGCCATCACCGCGGTCGGTGGCGTGGCATAGACTCAGAGGCGGCGTGGTGTGGGTGTGCCGCGCACGTCCCGGCGCCCCCTGCGGAGGACTGGGATCGACAGGATCTTGCTCTCCTGCAAAATCTCCCAGATCACCCCGCGGGGACGGGGATGCAGGCTGGGTGCTGCAATCACCTGATCGGGCGTGATCACGAAATCGACCGGGATATCGTGCCCGCGCATCGGCAGTCGTTCCTCGATGATCTGCAGGGGATGAACCGTCGTCAGGATCGGCGTGTACTCGCGCACCTTTCCCTCGGTGCGCAGCAAGGCGTACTCGAGGTCTGAGTAGCCACCGCCGCGGCCGACGCGCGCTCCCTGCCTGGTGACCGCCACTGAGCCGCAGACAATCAGATCAACGGGCCGCATCTCATGAGGCGGCACGAGCCGCCCGAAGCGCATGGCGCCCTTGATGCTCGCCACGCGGAGAATCTTGCTGCCGAGCTTCGCCGGATCCAGCTCGACGAAGCAGCGCTCGCTGCGCAGCCGCGGGATCGCCATATAGACGACCTTGTTCTCACGAAACGCGGCGCGCCGAATCGCCAACTGCGGTGGATCACAGTTGACGCTAATCACCTTGGCGCGCTTCCACATCGGCAGCTCACACAGCAGCTGCGCCGCATGCTCCGCACCGGCGAAGTTCGGAATACGCCCCTCGATGCCAGGGAATCGCGCGACGCCCGCTAGCTGGAGTCGTGTGCGCACCTTCTGGCGAATCTCGTCCTTCGTCATGTGAAGATGAATTCGAGACAAGGGAAATCGCTACTACATGCGTGTGCGGGAGTCAACGCATTTCCGCCTCGACGACGCGGCGCGCGACGATGACGAACCCTGTATGCGCTACCATGCGGTGCTCCGGCCGGATGCTGAGGTTCTTGACGTGCCAGAAGCGCAGCAACGCCTCGAAGGATTGCACAGCCGCAAACCCACCGTGGGCGCGCAAGTGATCGACGAATTGCTTCACTTGCAATACGGTGGGGACGTAGCCGAGGATCAATCCGCCCGGTCGCAGCGCGGCGGCGGCGTTGGGCAACAGATGCCACGGTTCTGCGATGTCAACTGTCATGCGATCGACGTCGCGCTCCTCGATACCGTCCATCACATCGGCGACTTTCACTGACCAGTTCGGTGCCTCGCCGTAGTACTGCCGCACGTTCGCTTGCGCCATCTCGGCGAAGTCGGCGCGCACCTCGTAGGAGATCAGCCGACCCTGCGGACCAATGGCACGCAGTAACGCCATGCTGAGTGCGCCTGGCCCGGTACCGACCTCGATGACTGTGGCGCCGGGATAAATGTCCCCCCACATCAGGATCGGGCCAATGTCCTTGGGATAGATGACTTGCGCCTTGCGGGGCAGGTTGGGGATGAGCTGCGCGAAACTCGGCCGCAACATCAGGAATGGTTCCTGCGCCGTGTTGTACACCACGCGGCCCTCGTCGCAGCCGATCAACTGGTCGGCTTGGATCGTCCCGCCGCGAACGTGTACGCGCGTCCCCGCTCGCAGTACACGTAGGTACTCGCGCTCCTTGCGGTCGATGAACAGCACAGACTCGCCCGGCCGCAATTGCGCGCCTCCACCTCTCTCCATGGACAACGATCCTTCTGTGATGGTTGGATTCGGCTCAGCGGCCGTCGCTCGCGGCGCGAGGCGGCTGCCACATCAGCTGTTTGGTCTCAACCTCGCGCCGCAGCCGGCAGTAGGAACACAACGTCCCAAAGGACGGCATCCCACAGGCGTCACACGACTGCGGCGCACCATCCGCTGCCGCTGAGAACGCCGGCTGGCCAGACGTCAGGAAGTCCCGGACGAATGTGAGCTTCGTGCCGGGCATCACTGCTTCCAGCCGGTTGAGCGTGTCCTTGTACATCAGCTGGGTGGCGCCGACACTATTGGGGCACTCGTCGACGACGTAGTCGATGCCCCGGAAGAAGGCGTAGACCGCCGTCTCGTATTCCGTCACCCTGTACAGCGGCTTCACTTTGCGCGCCAGGCGCTCGTGGGTCGATTCCAGCACCGGCGATTGCTTTGCCAGATAGTGCACCTGCCAGTGCAGCACATTGCCGAGGAGTCGCGCGGCTTCGTCATCAAGATTGTGGCCGGTAGCCAGAACTTTGAAGCCGTTCTCGAACGCCATGCGGTCGAACTCGTGGCGCTTGGTGGTGCCGCACGTGGCGCAGGCCGGCCGTTTGGTAAAGCGCGCCAGGGTCGGAACCGCGAGTCCCTGCGCTTCCAGATCGACGGTGATCAAGCGCAAGTGGCGGCGGTGCGCGAAATCAACGGTCTTGGTGGTCGAGACGTGTGAATATTCGCCAATACCGAGCGCCAGGTGCAACCCCGTGGTGCGGTAGCCGAGCTCGATCAACGCGTCCCACAACGCTAAACTGTCCTTGCCGCCGGAAACCGCGACCAAGATTTCCTCTTGCGCTGTGAACATGCGGTGCTTCTCGATGCTGCGCTGCACCTGTCGCTGGAAGACCAAGATGAAACACGGGCGGCAGAAAGCGGCGTTGTGGTGCCGGACCTGCACCTCCGCTTTGGCACGGCAGCGTTTGCACTTCATGATCCACCGGAAATCACGTTGCGAATTTCGATCGTGTCGTCGTTCTCAATGACTTCGTCATCGGTGACCAACGCGTCGCCGCGGATCACCATCACCGTGCCGGGCAACAACCCCAGGTGGCGCAGGAGATCCGCTACGCGCCGGCGACCACCAATCTCGATCTGCTTCCGTTGCGGTAAGAGCGTGATGAGCATGCGAGTGCCTGGACAATAAGGAAACGCATTTGACGAGTCAACGCGACATCCACGCCAGCGGTGTCAGTCCAACACGTCGAGAAATCCCGTCAGAATGCGGTGTGTCAGCCCCCAGATGGTGTGACCGGCGTAGACGAACGCTGGATGCTCGAGTTCCTGTCCGTTGATGGTGTGACGGTAGGTGCCGCGCGCTTCGTGGCGTCGCAACGACACCAACGGTACCCAGAATGCGCTCTGCACTTCCCGGTCGTTCGGCGTGAGGGCCACGGGCACATGCACCGCACACACGAAGGGCCTGATGATCAAATCGAGCGGCCGGCCGCGACCGACCGCGCGTAAGTCGTCGAGGTGGCCGAGCAGTTCGCCGGATTGCTGCAGATCGACGCCGACCTCCTCGCGCGTTTCGCGCACTGCGGTCGCAAAGAGGTCGCGATCACTCGCTTGCTCGCGGCCGCCGGGCAATGCCATGTGACCCGACCAGGGATCACCGCGCCGATGCGCTCGATGGATGACGATGAACTCCGGCCCGCTGCTGCCGGCGCGCACGACGATGGCCACGGCGGCACGCGCGTAGCCCGCCGCATCAGCGACGACAGGTCGATGGTGCGACAAGCGCTCCTGAATGGTCGCGATGGTCATCAGCTGCGAGCGTTGGATCGGCCTCACGATGCCGCGCCGAGTGCGTGCACGATGTCCTGGCTCGTCGAGATCGTTCCCAGCAACGAGAGGATGCGGTCGATTGAGAAACGGTGCATGTCGTCTGGTACGCTGGCGCAGCAATCTTCGGGTACGACGACCTCGAAGAGCCGGTTGACCGCACCGCGTACCGTGCCCTCGACCGCAAAATTCGTTGAGACACCCATGGCAACGATGACCGTCCGTCCGAGCGCCCGCAAGGTGCCAAACAAACTTGATCCGTATGACGCATCGACGCTGAGGAATCGACGAATGACGTAGTCCCCAGCCGCCGGCGCGATGGCAGGGTGCACCTCCGCGCCCCACGTCCCTTCGAGCAGGATCGGAAGGCGCCGGCCGATGCGGAAGATCGGTGCATTGGTCGTTGGCACGCCGGGTTTGCTCTCCTTGTTGGCGTAGAGCACCGGCACGTGAACGGCACGTGCTGCGCCCACCACATTGGCGATTTGCTCAAGGACGTTACGGTCACGGACGGCTGCAGCCAAGGCACCGCCAATACCCTGCGTGCCGATCTTCGACTCGTGAATGAGATCGTTCTGGCATTCGATCACGACCACAGCGGTGCGATCGTGGGGAAGAGTCAGTGCCATAGAACCTCACAGGCTATGCGGCGCGCAACACGTCGCGCGAGGTCGTTGCTACGCGGTGCGCCGCTGAGTGGCGATCAGTCGAGTGCCTGGGGATCGGCGCGGGCGATCAGGCCACGCAACCGTTCGCAGTGCACGTGCTCCTCACGGCACAGCTCGTCGAACAGCGCGGCCGTATCCGGCAGCGTCTCGGCGAAATGAACCGCCAGCTCCCGCAGCCCTTGCGTCGACAGCCGATGCGCCTCCAGATCTTGGACGAGCCGCGCCCAGTGATTCAGCGCCCCCGGCGGGAGTGACGCGGCCGGTGCCGTAGACACTGGCTGCCCGGCGGCGCGCAACGCATCGCGCAGCCGTTCGGCCTGCTTCCCTTCGGCCGCTGCCAACTCTGCCAGACCCTCGGCGGCTTGCGCTTGCGGCGCCATCTCCGCGTGCCGGCTGAGCTGATCGGCGCGCGCGACGCAGTCGACGTAACACTGGCGCAGCGCGTCGGTCGCATCGTGCGCCGTCGCCGCACTGCTTCCCACCACCAAGCGCGAGATCCTCTCCAGCATGCTCATGGGCAGCGACACCGTAGTGATCGGCGTGCAGGCTGTCAAGAATTCTCGGGCGTGCTGCCGACATTAGGATGCGGCTGGTGGCCTGCACCCATTCAGCGCGTTGTTCACCGCGGCAATGATCTCGTTGACCGTGATCTCGCCGTTGCCGTTCGCGTCGCCCGCCACGCAGGCCGAGACCGGCGAGCTGCCGAGGGCAATGTTCACCAGCGTGATGACCTCTTCGATTGTGACCCCGGCGCTATGATTGCAGTCGCCGACACACGCGATTGGTGTCACGGTTGGCGTCGCCGTCGCGCTGGGAGTGGCGGACGCCGTCGGCGTCTCAGTCGGCCGTGCGACCACGACGACCTTGCCGTCGCCACCGACGGCTCCGGCAACCGGAGTGCCGAGCGGGTTCGACAAGCTCACACGGCTTACGGCCAAGGGGTACTCTCCGGGTGCTGCCTCCGAAGAGATATTCACGTTACAGGTGTACAAGGTCGAGCCATCGTCTATCTGACTGGTGGGCGAAGAGGTCGGAAGGATGAAGGCACGTACCATCGTACAGATCGCGCCCGTGCACCCGTTTGGGCGGAAATTAAAGCCTGCGTTTTTGTCGGCGAGATCCGGATTTTTCACACAGTCGGGTGTGCCATTTTGCAATGCCGCAATCAGTACGTTGGAACTGTCGAAAGTAATGTCATTCTGAGCGCTGCCAACGATTGCACCTCCGGTGTCTAGCACGGCACTGAACGTTACCTGATCGCCCGGGCTGCCCGTCGCTGTGCTCAAGAGGATTGCTGCGCCGCCGGGGGTGACGGTTGGTGCGACGAGCGTCGGTGTGGGTGTGGGTAGCTCAGGTGTACCGGTCGGCGTTTCGGTTGGTGGCAGGGGCGTTGGCGAAACGGTGGGTGATGGCGTCGGCGTGAATTGCAGTGGCCCAGGCGCTTCGTACGCACCAATGTCGCAGCCGAAGATTCCGTCACCATTGCCGTCGGTGGGCCGGGGCGCGCCGCGCTGATCAGTGGCGGGGCAATGCGCGTTGTTGCCCGCGTCGATTGCGGGACTCCCGGCCACGAGGGGATAGACGAAAGTCCCGCCGGTGGGAGTGCCTAGCCCAGGGTCCGTATCCGATCGATCACCCGGCGCGATGAGGCCGCAGCTCTCGCCGTCGTCGATGTTGTACCCGAGCGTCAGGATCGCGAGTCCCGTGCAGTTGAGACCCTGACGGCTATTCGTCACGATGGTGTTCACCAACTCCGCGTCGCCCAGATTGTCGATGTCGCCACCTTGGAATGCGCCGTTGTCGGTGAGCGTGACGTTGACCAGTTGCATGCTCCCGCCAACGTCGTTCGCGAGACCGCCGCCGCGCGCTGCCGCAACGTTGCCGCTGAGCGTGACGTTGGTGAGTTGCATCCTGCCACTGCCAAGATTGGCAATACCGCCGCCATCGCCGTTCTGCACGGTGTTGTTTCTGACGGCAAGATTCAGCAACGTCAGGTTCCCTGCGTTTCGGATTCCACCTCCGGTAGCATTTGCGCCGCCTGGGTTGCCGTTCTGGATGGTGAGTCGCGACAACGTCACGGTGGCGGTGCCCAGCACGTCGAAAACCCGGTCGATTCCGCCGCCACCGATGACCGGCGGGTTCGTGCCGGTACCGTTGATCGTCAGTTCGCCGGTGACATCGAGATCACCGGTGGCTGCCGCATCCTCGTTCGCTCCCTGAATAGTGAGGAAGTACGTGCCCGAGGGCACGTTGATCGTGTCGGCACCGGCAAGCGCATTGGCTTCCTGAATCGCCGCACGCAACGTGCAGGCCGGGGTTGCAGCAGCTGTGGCACAGACGCCGTCTCCGGGCTTGGCGTCCACCGCGTCGGCATTGCTGGTCACGACAAACGTTACTGCGTGTGCCGGCGCTGCGCGCCACATGGCCAGCAGTACCGCCCCAATGAGGAGCGGGAGTCGCGATAGTCTGCAGATGATCGTCACTGAACGTATGGTCATGACTTCAGGATTGCCTTTCTGATCGCATGCTACTAGCTCATTTGCAGCCCTTTGCGCCAGAATGAAAAGCGCGAAGAGCCGAACATATGCCTGCCCCGGTTGTACCGCCACGGCTCATTATCGATGCCGCCCGCGCGTTCAATGCCGGCCACTACTTCGAAGCGCACGAGATTCTGGAAGAAGCGCTGGACGATGTTGCGGAAGAATTGTGGGACCTGATTGTCGGCTTGATTCAGATTGCCGTTGGATACCACAAGGTAACGCAGGAGCTCTGGAGTGGCGCCGCGCACATGCTGCAGATCGGCCTGGAGAAGGTCACGCGGTACTCTGCGACCGCGGGCGGGGTGAACCTCGAGCCACTGCGGGAGAGAGTGCGGGCTGATGTCGCCAACCTCAACGCCGGCAGCTTCGACCGTGTGGCGTTTGTGCGGCAACCGCCGCGCCTGCAACCCCTGCACGCGGATGCGTCCGCAGACTGAACGAGATCAGCCGACGCGGTGCGACGGGTGGGATGCTCCTCTCGGACGGGCAGTAGACGCCGGCCCGTTTTAGCGGCGCGTCTTCCTCGCCGCCGCGGTTTTGCGGTCCGCTGTCGCACCGGCGAGCACATTCCCAGCTGCTTGGGTCCAACGAATCAACGTGTCGCTCAGCGCCGGCACCAACGCGCCGAGTACCTCCAAGGTTGCTGCACCCGGCGGGACGGAGATCTCGCGCAAGCGAAAGCGCGTCGCCAGAAGAATTGCGGCGACAACCCAGTCCGGCGGCATGTTCAGCACCGAGGGCCACGACGCCAGCAGAGCATCCTGGTTCGTGCTCTGCACCATGGGGGTGTCGATGACGCCCGGCATGACCAGGCCGACGTGGATCTTGGAGGTCGCGAGCTCCATGCGCAGCGCTTCAGTGATCGCTACCAGAGCGAACTTGGTTGCGCAGTAGCCGCCGATCGGCGTGACGCCGCGGCGCCCGGCGAGCGATGCGACGTTGATGATCGTGCCGCGCTTCTGCTCGCGCATCGCCGGCAACGCCGCCTGCATCATGAAGAGCGCACCGAACACGTTCACCCGGAGCATCGCTTCGAAGTCCGCCGCCGAAAGCTGCTCGACCCGCGCCGGCATCATGATGCCGGCGTTGTTTACGAGGATGTCGAGGCGTCCCCATTTGCGCCGGACTTTGGCGACGGCGGCGCGCGCTGCCTTGAGGTCCGTCACGTCGGTCGGCACGACCAGGGCGCGTCCACCTGCGGCGGTGACCGCGGCGGCAACCTCTTCCAGCTGCGCGCGCCGCCGCGCCGCCAGCGCCACTGCGGCGCCTTGGCGCGCGAAGGTCAGCGCCGTCTCGCGGCCGATGCCACTCGACGCCCCGGTGATCAACACCACCTGATTGCGAAACGATCCAACCAAAGGCAAGGTTCCCTCGAGGACCATGGCCACCTCTCTTCTTGCCTCGCTACGCTAGCACAGTTGCGGTGCGCCACGCAGACGGTGCCGGTTGGCGTGGCACCGAGAATCACGTAGCGTCGACGCGTGCAACTTGTCTTTGAGCACGTCGTCTTCGATCTCGACGGGACCTTGGTCGACTCGCGGGTCGACCTGAGTGCCGCTGTCAACCATGTCCTCGGGACTCTCCGCCTGCCCGAGTTGCCGCTGGAGACTGTCTGCCAGTACATCGGTGAGGGAGCGCGAGTGCTGGTGCAGCGCGCCTTGGGTCCGGCTCATGAGGGACGCCTCAACGAAGCGTTAGACGTGTTCCTGACGTACTACGGCGCGCACCTGCTTGATCACACCGTCGCGTACGACGGTATCCCGGAGACTCTAGTGGCGCTAGCTGATGCTGGCGTCGTGCTCTCCGTTCTGACCAACAAGCCTGCGGCAATGAGTCGCGCGATTCTCGATGGCTTGGGCCTCCTCTCACACTTTGCGGCGGTAGTTGGCGGCGATTCGCTCCCGCTGCGCAAGCCAGATCCGGCGGGCATTGATCATCTGCTTGCAACCACGCGTGCATCGCGCGCGCGAACAATGCTCGTTGGTGACTCGCTCATCGACCTGCGCACAGCGAGTGCGGCGCAGATCGCCTTCTGCGGCGTCGCCTGGGGGTTGCGTCGTGCCGACCTCGTTGCTGCGCGAGTGGAGCGAATGATCGACCATCCGAGTCAGTTGGTGCACATCGTCGAGTTCGGATGACGGTGGGGTGCGCTACTCGAGCAGTAGGTGCGTCAGCGCCAGCAACACACCGATCAGCCCGCCGACGAGTGCACCGTTGAGTCGAATGAACTGCAGGTCCGCACCGACCCGATCTTCAATGCGCGCCACCAGGGTGTCGGTGTCCAGCGCCTCGAGGTTCTCCCGCACGGTGAGACCGATCTGGTGATGATGCCGCCGCAACAAGTCGTCGGCGGTCGTGCGCACCCACTGATCGAAGGCGGCGCGGCGCTCCGGCTCATCGAGCAGATCGAGCACCGCATCGCGGAGCTTGCGGTCGATCAGCTCCGACAAGCCGCTGCCGGACGCCTCGAGGTCGTGCTCGATCTGTTGCCGCAGTTGCACGAGCAGGTCGCGCACCAGCGGACCCGCCTCGAGGCTCTCGACGAACGCCGTGCGCACCTGCTCCACTTGCCCGAGGGCATCCGCATCGCCCGCCGCCAGGCGTTCGGCGAAGCGGCGGACTGCGCCGAAGACGTATTTCCGCAGGGGGTGCTCCGGTTCGGCGGCCGCGTTCAACAGTTCAGTCGATGCGTAATCGCAGGTTGCTTCCACCACTTTGCGTTGCACGATCTTGCGCCGCAGCAGCAATGGCACGAGGCGCTTGCCGTCTTTGTAGAGCTGGCTGGCGGTACGATCGAGCCACGCTTGCAGCGTGTCAGCCGTGCCAGGCTTTCGTGCCAGGTTGCCGAGCGACAAGGCCGCGCTTTGGAACGCCGCCGCGGCGCTCGGGCTCGACTCCAGTCGCGATAGCCACTGTCCAGCCGATGCATCGATCGGCAGTGCGCGCAGCTGGCTCCGAATCGTCCGGTCGGCGAACTCCACAACCTCCTTCTCCGACAGCATGCGGGCCAACCCACCCAAGAGATCGCGCACCGGGCCGCCCAGCCGCTCGACGTGCACCGGGTCACGCAGCCAGTCGACGATGAGTGCGCTCGGCGCGAAACGCGCCAAACGCGTACCGATCACTTCCGGCGACAGCCACTCGTCCTCGACCATGGAGACGATGCTCTCGATGATCTTGGCCCGTCGCGTCGGAATGATCGCCGTGTGTGGAATAGGCAGTCCGAGTGGGTGACGAAAGAGCGCCGTGACAGCGAACCAGTCGGCGAGACCTCCGACCACACCCGCTTCAAACCCGGCGGCTACGACACGCAGCCACGGAGCACCGGCAAACGGACCCGCCAGCAGCGCGATGCGGCTCACCACTGCGCCGATGACGGCAACCAGCAGTGAACCCGCGCCGACATAGTTCCGGCGCGGCGGCGACGACGATGGATGGTCGCCGCGTGCAACGCCGATCAACGCCGATTGATGATCTGCGTCCATCGGCGTCTATCGCCGCTTGCCTCAGCGGTACTTCGCCCGCGCTTGCGACAGGACGACGTTGCCCTTCTGCGTCTCCGCCTGCACAATCGCTTCACCGTCGCCAGTCTTCCACATCTTGGTGATGATCGTGTCCCCGAAGTATACCTGATCGGCGAAGCGCGCCTCGAAGTGCAGGAAGCGTGTCGGGTCGCCACCACACAACGCCTTGAGGATGGCGCGGCCGACGAAGCCATAGGTACACAAGCCGTGCACGAACGGCTTTTCGAAGCCGGCCATCTTGGCGAAGTCGGGATCGATGTGGATGGGGTTGCGATCACCGGAGAGGCGATAGATCGCGCCCTGCTCCGGGCGCGTGACGTCCTCGACCACATGGTCGGGTTTCCGATCCGGTGGTGCGTTGACGGTCTGCGTGGACGGACCACGCTCGCCCCCGAACCCGCCGGCGCCGCGGATGAATAGCGTCGCCTTGGTGGTGAGCAGCAAGCCCTTCTCGTCCTCGACGATGCCTTCAGAACCGATCACCGCCGCCTTGCCTTTATCCCACACCTCGGCCACTCGGCCGGTGATCTTCACTTTCGCCTCAGGCGGAATCTCGCGGTGCAGCGTAATCGACTGCTCACCATGCAGCAGCATGGCCAGGTTGATCTCGACGTTCGACACCAGGCCGCCCATCGAGAACATGCCGGGGATGACCGCGTAGGTCGGCAAGACCCGCGGACCTTTGCCCTCGTACACGAACTCCAGTTCGCCCTCCGGCTTGGCACCGACGCCAACGGCGTACAACATCACGTCCTTCGCGTCCCATGAGAACTCGACGGGCTCGAAGGTCATTCCGACTAGCTTGCTCGAAATCGCTGTGCTCATAGCCGACCCTTTTCGGAGAAGTGCGCGCCAGAGTCAAGCGCTCGCACTACCGGTCACCGATGACGACATCAGCTCCGGGGTCTTCCTGAACGTGGACGGCGGATTCTTGTCGATGTGGCGGCCGCAGGGCGTCAGCGGAGCAGGTCCGGTTGCTTGAACGCCGTCCAGCCACGGTCGCAGTTGAGCACCGCACCGGTGAGACTGCGCGACTCATCGGAGGCGAGAAACACCACCAAGTCGGCGATCTCTTCGGGCGTCTGCAAACCGGTGGCGTGGCCCTTGGCAAACCCCGCTTTCATCTCATCGCTTTGCCAGATGAGGGCATTCATCGGCGTATCGACGTAGCCCGGGCTGATGGCATTGACGCGGATGTTGAGCAGGCCGCAGCCAACCGCCATCGATTTGGTCAGCAGCGCCACACCGCCCTTCGACGCGGCGTAGCCGTCGAGCCCGCCGAGCGGCAGGTGCGCCATCGACGATGCGGTGTTGATGATCGAACCGCCGCCGGCATTGACCATTTCGGGAATGGCGTAGTGTGCACAGTAGAAGACGCTCGACAGGTTCGTGCGGATGACGCGGTCCCACACCTCCGGCTCGATGCGCGGCGTGAAGCCGTCATCGAACGGTAGTGCGATACCGGCGTTGTTGTAAAGGATGTGCAGTGCACCGAAAGCGGCCACGCTTTCGTGCACCAGACGCTCGCACTCCGCCGCGACGCTGACATCCGCCGTCAGCGCACGCGCTTCGCCTCCGGCTGCATGAATCGCATCAGCCGTCGCTGCGGCGCTGTCGGCTCGCAGATCCGACGCGACGATTCTCGCCCCGGCACGCGCCAACGCCAGCGCACCGGCGCGTCCGAGCCCAGAGCCAGCACCCGTTACGAGTGCCACCTTTTCCGCGAGACGCATTTGCTCCTCCTTCGTCGTGCTTGCCAGTCACCACTACCAACGCAATTCTGCAAGAAAGGACGACACCAGTCATTCATGCATCTTGTCGCGACGGGTTTCAAACTCGCCTTGCAGCGCGCAACGCCCACCTTGCCGGATTTCCGCGCCTGTGTTCTGATTCGCGGCTTGGAGGCAGCCGCATGCCGCACACGCGCGTTGGCGATATTGATTTGTACTACGAGCTTGTGGACTTCACCGAGCCGTGGAAGGCCGGCCCGGCGCCGCTGCTGTTCATCCATGGTCTCGGCGGTGACCACACCATGTGGCAGTACCAGGTGCCGGCGTTTTGCGCGCGCTTCCCGACCATCACCATCGACCTGCGCGGACACGGCGAGTCGACGCGGCCGGATCGCGACTTCGGCATCGCCGACATGGCCTTGGACGTGGTGCGGTTGCTGCGCGCCCTCGGCGTGGAGCGCGCGCATCTCGTCGGGTTGTCGTTGGGCGGCATGGTCGTGCAGCAGTTTGCGCTCGACTACCCGCTCGCTACGGCGTCGCTGGTTCTGGCGGACACGTTGTGTGGCACGCCCAGCGGTTTCGACAGTGTCATGCGCGACGCCTTCCGTTTCATCGAGGAGAACACCATGGCCACGGTCGCGCAAGCGCGCATAACCAACGCGTTCTCCGCCAGCGTCGATCCGGTGATGCGGGACTACATGATCGATCGCGTCGCACGCAACGACAAGGCCGCGTACGAACGCGCGGCGCGCGCCGCCTTCGGCTTCTCCATCTGCGACCGTCTGGCAGAGATCGCCGCACCGACGCTGGTGCTCGTCGGCGACGAGGATCGCGTTACCCCACCGCTGCTCGCGGAAGACATCGCCGCGCGTATCCCGGTCGCGCGCCTGGCGCGCATCGCCGGCGCCGGGCACATCAGCAACATTGAGCGGCCGCGGGAGTTCAATCGCGTCGTCCTGGAGTTTCTCACCGGACTCGCCGGCTAGGTCCGGCGTCCCTCAGAACTCAGCGCGCAGGACTCAGGACTTCTCGGGCAAGGGCTTGGAGGCAGCCTCTCGGACTTGGAAGTCTGCAGCGACCCAACGGGGAGCGGGCCATAGAAATGACGCTGGCCGCAGGCCCTAGCTGAGGACTATCGTGTAGGAGGCTTCGTCTGACGGGTCGTCGATCTGACTGACCACGGCACCGTTCTTATCGTGGACGAACATTTTTCCTCCGGAGGAAGTGAACAGAATCCGCCGGCTCCCGTTGGCGCTTGCGCCGGGTGTCAAGAACTTGATTCGGTAGGTCTTCTCACTGACGGACTCCAGCGAATAGAAGCGCGTGTTCCGCGCAACATCCGCGAGCTGGCCTGAGCCCGTCATTTTGAACTGGTAGGGCCGTTTCTTCGAGATCCAGGAGCGCTCCACCTTCCAGTGGGCTGCTCGGAGTTCCTCTTCCACATCCGATGTGAGCTTGTCGAGATTGGAGAACTCTATCCTCTGCTCCTGATCCGCCACCGTGACGAGAGATTCGAAGTTGGCGCGCCCATCGCCCGCAATGGTGATGGAATCCTCCTGTAGGAAGCACCCGCTCAGGAGGCACACCGCAGCAAGCAGCAGCGGCCTCATTCTCGCCGACGTAACTACCGCCATGGTTCTCCTCTCATCTCATGCATGCAGGATCGCTGGGCACGGATAGAAGCACGATGAAACGGTTCTCGCAATCCGACTCCAGTACCCCAAGCGCACGGCGCCACGCGCTTCACGGGCACCCCGTATTTCCGCTATAGGTATCCGTTTCGGAGTCGATACGAATGCAGGATTCCTGGATCTCGGTCACCGGGGCGCGGCAGAACAACCTCAAGAATATCGACGTTCGCATTCCGCTGAACGCGCTCACGGTGATCACCGGGCCATCGGGGTCCGGGAAGTCTAGTCTCGCGTTCGACGTTCTCTACGCCGAGGGGCAGCGGCGTTACGTGGAGAGCTTCTCGGCGTATACGCGGCAATTTCTCGACCGCATGGACAAGCCGCAGGTCGAGCGCATCGACGGCATCCTGCCGGCCATCGCCATCAGCCAAGGCAACACCGTCAAGACCTCGCGCTCGACAGTGGCGACGATGACCGAGTTGCACGATCATCTCAAACTGCTGTTCGCCAAGATCGGCGTGTTGCACTGCCGCAACTGTGGCCAGCCAGTTCTTCCAGACTCAGCCGAGTCCGTGTGCGCGCAACTCTTGCAGCAGCCCGACGGCACGCGCGTGCTGGTGACCTTCGAGCTGCTGCTCCCCCCCAACCTGCCGTGGGAGGAGGTGCGGAGCGGGATTCAGCGTTCCGGTTTCCGGCGCGTTCTGCTCGACGGGCAGACACGTGCCATCGAGGAGCTCACCGTGGCGCCGCCATCGTCAATGGTCGTCGTCGTCGATCGGCTGGTAGTCCGTACCGATGCGAAGTCGCGCATCGTCGATTCGCTGGAGCAGGCGTTTCGCTTCGGCAAAGGGCGTTTGACTCTGGTGTTTCCAGATCAGGACAACCGCGCCGAGCCGCACGCCGCACGGTTGGAATGCCCGCGTTGCAACCTGGTGTACCGCGAGCCGACGTCGAACCTGTTCTCGTTCAACAGCCCGCTCGGCGCCTGCGAGGGTTGCCGCGGTTTCGGGCGCACGATCGATCTCGATCTCGATCTCGTCATCCCCGATGCCCGCAAGACCATCGCCGACGGTGCCATCAAGCCGTGGAGTACGAAGGCGACTGAGTGGGAACGCGGTGAGCTGCTCACCTTCTGCCGCAAGAAGAAGATCTGCACGGACGTGCCGTTCGAGGAGTTACCTGAACAGCAGCGCCGGCTGATCATCGATGGTGAGGGTAAGTTCCACGGCATCCGCGGCTGGTTCCGCTGGCTCGAAGGCCGCACCTACCGGATGCACGTGCGCGTCTTCCTGTCGCGCTACCGCAGCTACCGCCTCTGTCCGGCATGCAACGGCGGCCGCTTGAAGCCGGACGCTCTGCTCTACACGATCAACGGCCGCAGCGTCGCGGACGTGCAACGCATGAGTGTCAGCGAGGCTGCATCGTTCTTCGCTGAGCTGCAGCTCAGTGCCACTGAGGAAGAGATCGCGCAGCTCATTTTGAGCGAGGTGCGCAACCGGCTGCGCTACCTGCTCGAAGTCGGACTCGATTACCTGACACTCGATCGGCAGTCGCGCACACTCTCCGGCGGCGAACTGGCGCGTGTGGACTTGACCACCGCGGTAGGGTCGTCGCTGGTGAACACACTCTACATTCTCGACGAGCCGTCGATCGGCCTACACCCGCGCGACAGCCAGCGTCTGGTACGCATCCTCAAGGAGCTGCGCGCCAAGGAGAACACGGTCGTCGTCGTGGAGCACGACGCGGAGATCATTCGCGAAGCCGACCACGTCATCGACCTCGGTCCGGAGGCCGGCGAACGCGGCGGGCAAGTCATCTTCGCCGGCAGCTACAGCGATCTCCTGCGCCACTCCAAGTCGGCAACCGGGCAGTATCTGGCGGGGCAGCGGAGCATCCCCGTGCCGCGCAAACGCCGGCGCATCATTCCCAACGTCGCGCTGGTGGTGCACGGCGCCAGCGAGAACAACCTCAACCACGTCACTGTGCGCGTGCCGCTGTCGCGCTTCGTGTGCATCACCGGCGTATCCGGCTCCGGGAAGTCGACGCTGATCGAGGACGTGTTGTACCGCGGCCTGAAGAAACATCTCGGGCAGTTTGTCGGCGTGCCGGGAACGTGCGAGCGCATCGAGGGGGTCGAGCGCGTATCTGAGGTTGTCCTCGTGGATCAGTCGCCGCTGGGCACGACGCCACGCGCCAACCCGGTGTCGTATGTCAAGGCGTTCGACGGTATCCGCGGGTTGTTCGCGCAAACGCCGGTGTCACGTTTGCGCGGCTACACCGGTGCGACGTTCTCATTCAACGTCACCGGCGGTCGCTGCGAAGCCTGCAAGGGCGACGGCTGCGAAAAGGTCGAGATGCAGTTCCTCTCCGACGTGTACGTTACCTGCGCCGAGTGCAGCGGCACGCGCTTCCGTCCTGAGATCCTTGAAGTGACGTACAAACAGAAGAGCATCCATGACGTCCTCGGGCTCACGGTGCGCGAGGCACTGGCGTTCTTCGGCGATCAAGAGGACATCTACCGCCGACTGCAGCCGCTGGCGGAGGTCGGCCTCGACTACCTGCACCTCGGCCAACCGCTCAACACGCTCTCCGGCGGCGAGTCGCAGCGGCTGAAGCTCGCCGCCGCGATGGCGCACGAGGGCAAGTCGCATACGCTCTTCCTGTTCGACGAGCCGACGATCGGCCTGCACTTCGGCGACGTCGAGACGCTGCTGGGGGCGCTGCAGCGGCTGGTCGATCGTGGCCACTCGCTCATCGTCATCGAGCACAACATGGAAATCGTCAAGGCCGCCGACTACGTCATCGACCTCGGGCCCGAGGGCGGCAGCGGTGGCGGCCACGTCGTCGCCGCGGGAACGCCGGAGGAAGTCGCGGCGGCGGAAGGTTCGCACACGGCGCGCTATCTGCGCGCGGCGTTCGGTGGTTCCGACGCGGTGCATGACAGCGAGGCAGCGTATGGTTCCAAGGTGAAGCTGGCACCATCGGCGAACGGCCGCGGCGTCATGCGCATCGTCGGTGCGAAGGAGCACAACCTGCGGGACCTCACGCTGGACATTCCACGCGACCGGTTCATCGTCGTCACTGGATTGAGCGGCTCCGGGAAGTCGACGCTCGCCTTCGACATCCTGTTCAGCGAAGGGCAGCGCCGCTACCTCGACAGCCTGTCGACCTACGCCCGCCAGTTCGTCAAGATACTGGCGCGGCCGAACGTCGATCTGGTTGCCGGCTTGCCGCCGACCGTCGCCATCGAGCAACGAATGAGCCGGGGCAGCAAGAAGTCCACCGTCGCCACGATCACCGAGATCTACCACTACCTGCGGCTGCTGTACGCGAAGATTGGCGTGCAGCACTGCACCGGCTGCAGCCGCCCGCTCAGCTCGCAGACGCGGCAGCAGATCGTCGACCGCATCCGGCGCGAATTTCGTGGCGCAAGCGTGACGCTGCTCGCACCTGCGGTGCGCGGGCGCAAGGGGATCTATACTGAGCTGTTCCGCGCTGCCCGCAAGCTGGGCTTCTCACGAGCACGCATCGACGGCGCAATCCGCCCGCTGCATCCACCGCCGGCGTTGGCCCGTTACCGCGAACACGACATCGACATCGTCATCGCGTCGCTCGACATCACGCGCACTGAAACCGCCAAGCTACCGGAGTTGGTGGCAACCGCACTGCGCTTCGGCGGCGGCGCGCTGATTGTCAGCGCCGACACCACCGAGCGCATCTTCAGCGAACGGCTGTACTGTGCCCACTGCGGCATCAGCTACGAAGCGCTCGACCCGCGCCTGTTCTCGTTCAACAGCCGGCAGGGCGCCTGCACTGAATGCGACGGCATCGGCAGTTTACCAAGCTTCGAACCGGATCTCTTGGTCGGTGACCCAACACAACCCGTCGGTGAGGCGCTCGCCACGGCGCTCAAACCGTTGGGCGGCCCGGTGTGGCGCGCCGTCAAGCAACTGGGCGACCACCACCGTGCCGCGTGGGCTCGACCGCTGGTGAAGCTAACCGCGCGGCAACGGGACGGTCTGTTTCACGGCAACGGCGATGGCGGACTCATCGGGATCCTCCGGCAGCAACTGGAAGACGACGCGGTCGACAGCACGCTACTCGCGCCGTTCATGAATGAGCGGCCCTGTCCCATGTGTCACGGACGCCGCCTCAACGCCCGCGCGCAAGCCGTCAAGGTGGACGGCACGGCGATCTGGGAGCTGACGCAACAGTCGGTGGCCGCGGGCTTCGCCGACCTCTCTCAGCGTCGCTTCAGCGGCCGCGCGGCGCTGGTCGCCGCCAACATCATGAAGGAAATCATCCCACGCTTGCAGTTCCTGCAGGCAGTCGGACTCGCCTACCTTACCCTCGATCGGCGCGCCGATACGCTCTCGGGTGGGGAGGCGCAGCGTATTCGCTTGGCGGCACAGCTCGGCTCGAACCTGCGCGGCGTCTGCTACATCCTCGATGAACCGACGATCGGCCTGCACCCGCGTGACAACAGCATGCTCCTGGGGACCCTGACGCAGCTCAAGCAGCACGGTAACAGCGTCGTTGTGGTCGAGCATGACGAAGCAACGATCGAAGCAGCGGACCTGGTCGTCGACCTCGGTCCGGGCGGCGGCGTGCACGGTGGCGAGTTGGTAGCGATGGGGCCACCGCGCAGCTTGCGCAACCACCCGGCGTCAGTGACCGGACGCTTCCTCGGTCAGCCACGCCAGCGTCTCGGGCCGGTGCGCGACGTCCGTGACCGCCCGCGCCTCAAAGTGCGTGGCGCGGCGGAGCACAACTTGAAGCACATCGACGTCGAGATCCCCGTGGGGGCCTGGACGTGCGTCACCGGCGTCTCGGGATCCGGCAAGTCGACACTCGTGCGCGATGTGCTGTACACCGGCATGCGACGGCGGCTGGGCTTACCGAGCGGACGCGTCGGGACACACAAGGCAATCACCGGCGGGAGTGAGATCGAACGCGTCGTCGAAGTCGACCAGACGCCAATCGGCCGTACGCCGCGCTCGATCCCAGCCTCGTACGTCGGGTTCTTCGACGAGATCCGCAAGCTCTACGCGCTGACTCCCGAAGCTCGCCAGCGCGGCTACACCGCCGGGCGCTTTTCGTTCAACGTCAAAGGGGGACGGTGCGAAACCTGCGCCGGCCAGGGCAAGATCAAAATGGAAATGAGCTTCCTGCCCGACGTCTATGTCACCTGCGAGAGCTGCAACGGGCAGCGCTACAGCGATGAGACGCTGGCGGTGCGCTACGGCGGCAAGAATATGGCCGAGGTCCTGAACATGACCGTCGAGGAAGCCGCCGAGTTGTTCGCCCCGGTCCCGGTCATCGCCGAACCGCTGCGCTTGCTGCACGCCATCGGCCTCGACTATCTGACCGTCGGCCAGGGCAGCAACACGCTCTCCGGTGGCGAGGCACAGCGTATCAAGCTGGCCTACGAGCTCGGCAAGCAATCGCGCGGCCGCACGCTCTACATTCTCGACGAACCGACGACCGGCCTGCACTTCGCGGACATCGAGAAGCTGATCGACGTGCTGCACCGCCTCGTCGACCTCGGCAACACCATCGTCACCATCGAGCACAACCTCGACATCGTCAAGGAAGCCGACTGGATGATCGACCTCGGTCCAGAAGGTGGCGACGGCGGTGGTGAAGTCGTCGCCATGGGGCTGCCGACGGAGATTGCCGCCAATGGCAAGCGGTCGTACACGGCTCGTTACCTGCGCGCGTTTCTGAACGGTGGCCGGCAGAGTCACGCGTTGGCGTGATTCGGGGCCGTCGCTGCGCCTCAGCGGTTGCGGGGAGGATCGTACTTCGCGGCGAAACCAGCCACCGAAAATCCGAACCGCGACCATTAGGATGCGGCGAAGCGATTTGACTTGGCGCGACGTCCCCCCTAAGGTAAGCGATACCCCGAGCGCACGTCTCTCGCCCGCGTCATTCCCTTTGGGCGCAGCCTTCCTGACGAAATTACGCGCTCGCGGGCAGGAGGACGACAATGACCATGACCGAAATTCAGAATCTACTTACCGGCCTCATGCGCGGCATCGACAAAAAGACCACGTTGACCATCGAGCAGCGACCGAACCAGGCCAATCCAGGCGTCACCGTCCATCTCTCTCGTGACAAGCGCACCGGGACGTTGGAGGTCTCGGAAACCGATCTGCTCGGCAGCCAGGCGGACCTCATGCAGCGCAACCGCATCCGTACGGCGCTGAAGCGCGCCCGCGACCGTATGTGGGAAGAGACCAGCTACATCTTCAGCACCAAGACCGAAAACCAGAAGCCCGAAGGCAACCAGTGGTTCCGCCAATCGGGAGGCGGCTTCCGCGGCCGGCGCTAAGGCCTGCGGCCAAAGCCGGCTCTCGCTGCATCCTCAACCAACGATCACAGCAGCGGCAAAGGGTCCCAGGTGGAAGTTATGTTGACCCACCTGGGACCCTCTACTATTCTGCCCACGCGGCTCGCGCCGCAAGCACGATATGCCCTCGATTACACTGGGCCTTGCCGAGGTTGAAGAGCGATTACGCGTGCTGCGCCGGCGTCTGAACGCGATCACCGCTCAAGACAGTGTATACCTCAGCCTGAGCGCAGTCGCCGTCGCGCTGAGCGGGCTCATCATCGTGGGGTTACGGGGCTCGACATCTGCGTTCCGCGCGTCGATGTGGGGCGGCGTCGTGTTGTGCCTTGCCGCCATCGCCTCGGGTGCCTTCGCGGCGCGGCGGCGTTGGCTGGATGTTGCCGCCACGGCACGCCTGGCCGACCGGCGCGCAGCGCTCACAGACCGGTTGGTCACACTCGTCGATCTTCGCACCCGACCGCGACCGTCGCGTCTGGCACCGGTGCTCGTCGCCCAACTGCTCGCGCTGAGTAAGGAGTGGCAGCCGCAGCAGATCGCGCCGCGGCGCGTGCCGCGGTCGGTGTACGCGCTCCTTGCATCGCTCCTCGCCCTCGGCTCGACCGCATTCATCGAGCGACGTCCACCGGCGCCTCCGCCGGCGGCTCAATCCGGTGCTGGCATGACGGGTGCGATGACAACGACAGCATCTGCCAACGCACCATTCGTTAGGGCCAGTGGCGCTGGCACGCAGGGCGCCGATGGCGCCTCAGCGGGGATGCCTCAAACCGGAGATCTGTCTCACGGCTCAACTGGTGATGGCCGTGAGGCGAATGGCGTTGCTGGGCCTGCTGCAGCTCAGCAAGGCGCACCGGCCAACAGTGCCGGGCAGGGAGGTGATCGTGCACGAGATCCGGCGTCTGGCTTCGGTGGAGATCAAGGCAGCAAAGAGGGCAAGGAGAAAACGGGAAGCGTCCTGACAGCCTTGCCGGACCGCCTGCAGGAGGCAATCCGACGTGCCTTCCATGCCGAGGCAATGGATCGGCCGCAAGAACTCGCAGCACGCTCCGACCCCAGCAACCGTGACCCTGGAGCAAAGGGTGATAGCCAACAACGCAATCAGGACCGCCAACGCTCCGATGCGTCTGATGCCGGTAAGATCGACCCGAAAGCACAGTCACCGAAGAACGGCGCGGGATCCGGAACACAGAAGGGTCCCGGCCAGCCCAAAACCGGTGATCAGGCTGCGCAACGCGAGGACGGCAATGCCGCGAACCGGAACTTCGACGGTAACTCGCCGGCAGCTGGCGAAGGGTCGAGTCCCGGTGGACTGATGGACGGCAAGGGTCACAGTGCCGGGGCTAGCGACGGCTCGGCGAAGACCTTCAAGATAACGATCACCTCCTTCCTTCACGCCATGGAACAAAAGGGCAATCAACCGCAGCAGTCGAACAAGAAGACAAGCGCCAGCGGCTCGGCAGGCGGTGGCACCACAGCGCGGGCGGCGTTGAACGAGCGCCAGTTGAACGATGACGCCTTGCGCAAGGCTGAGATCCCGCCCGAATATGAGGACATCGTGCGCCGGGTGTATTCGTTGCGAGCCGACCAATGATTACTGACAGTCCGCAGCAGGCTGTCATCGAGTTCCACGACACCTTCGAGCGTCTGCGGAACCAACTGTACCGCGTCATCGTCGGCCATCGCGAGATGCTCGACCAGATCCTCGTGGCCTTCTTCGCCGGCGGCCACGTGCTCATCGAGGGTGTGCCGGGAACCGGCAAGACGCTGATGGTGCGCTCGCTCGGCGAGGCGCTCAACCTGTCGTTCAATCGCGTGCAGTTTACCGTCGACTTGATGCCTGCCGACATCACCGGGACACGCATGGTCGTGGACGGCAACGGCCGCCGCGAGTTCACCTTCGTTCCCGGCCCGCTGTTCTCGCACGTCCTGCTCGCCGACGAGATCAACCGCGCCACGCCGAAGACGCAATCGGCGCTGCTCGAAGCCATGGCGGAGTTGCAGGTGACCGTCGCCGGCACGACATACAAGCTGGAGCCGCCGTTCTTTGTTCTGGCAACGCTCAACCCGATCGAGATGGAGGGGACGTACCCCTTACCCGAGGCGCAGATCGACCGCTTTTTCTTCAAAGTTGTGCTCACCTACCCCGATCACAGCGAGATGCAGCGCATCATCGGCGGCACGACCGGCGTGGGTCTGCCGACGGTCGAGCCGGTGTTCGGCCGCGAGGAAGCCGCAGCGCGCGTCGAAGGATTGCGTGCACTGGTGCGCGAGGTGCTCGTCGCACCGCACCTCGAGGAGTATGCGGCGGCGGTGGTACGGGCAACGCTGCCGGCGGGTTCGAAGTTTGCGCCGCAAGGGGCGGCGCCGTTACCCCTCGACGAGCACATCGCCCGCTACGTCAGCTTCGGATCGAGTCCGCGCGGCGGGCAGGCGCTGTTGCTGGGCGCAAAGGTGCAGGCGTTGCTGGATGGGCGGGTGAACGTGACGTACGACGATATCGACCGAGTGGCGATCCCGGCGCTCAACCACCGCTTGGTGCTCAACTTCGCCGCGGTCGCGGACGGCATCGAACCGCGCACCTTGATCGAGCGCATCCTGCATGCAGCCCGGGCACTCCGGCACTGACGCCGCCGCAGCGCTGGCCACGGTGCTGGCGCCAGGCTTCCTGCGCAAGTTGGATCGGCTGCACCTCAGCGTGCGGCGTTCGTTGAGCACGCGCCCCGGCAACACGCCCATGCCGCGCGGTTCGCAGGGCTCCGGCATCGAGATCGAACGTCACAAGGCGTACGGCGCCGGCGACGACCTGCGCCACCTCGACTGGAACGCCTACGGCCGCCTCGACGAGCTGCTCATCAAGACGTTTCGTGCCGAACGCGAAGCACCCCTGCACCTCTTCATCGACGCGTCCGCATCGATGGCCAATCCGGCTGCTGATGGGAAATTCGCCTTCGCGCTCAGCCTGGCAGCGAGCCTGGCATACGTCAGCGTGCGCAATCACGACCCGGTGCGCGCCGTCGCGATCAACGCCGCACTCCCTCGCGCCTATGTTGCGGCGCCGTTTCTTCGCCATCGGAGCGCGCTGCACTCGCTGCGCGACTTCCTCCTGCAGCTCCAGCCGCGCGGCGAGACGGCGCTACAGCCCGGCATTGGCGGCGCGCTGATCGAGCAGCGGGCGCCGGGTGTTGCCGTCGTCCTCTCCGACTTCCTTGTGCGCCCGGACGTGTACGAGGCAGCTTTCGCTGACTTGCTGGCGCGGCGCTTCACTGTCGCCGCCGTGCGTATCCTCGGTCCCGCCGAGCGCGACCCGACGCGGCTGTTCCGGCGCGGGCAGTTGATCGATGCCGAGACCGGGCGGCAGCGCTTCGTGACGCTCACACCAGACAACCTGGCGCGCTACGAACGCGCCCTGAGCGAGCATCTCAGCCATCTGCGAGCGTTCTGCAACCGCTGCGGCATTGCCTTCTGCGTCGCCGACACCGCCAGCGGCCTCGATCACTGCATGTTCCACGATCTGCCGGCAGCGGGATTGATCCATTGATTCGAAATCCAATGGATCAATGAACCGATGATTCAATTCTTCGAGCCTCTCGCGCTGGTGTTTTCCGGCCTCTACGGCGTGCTGGTGCTCTTCTACCTGTGGGAGCGCTGGCGACGCCGCATTCCTGTGCCGTCGCTGCTGCTGTGGGAAGCGGTCCGTGAGGACAACCTCCGGGCGCGGCGGTTCCGACCCGATCTGCTCTTTCTGCTCCAGTTGCTGCTGCTGACCAGTCTGATCGTCGGACTGGCACGACCGTATTGGCAGGAACACGATGGCGGGCAGGTGGGCGGGCGGCGCATCTTCATCCTCGACACATCGGCGAGCATGCAGGCACGCGAACACAACACGTCGCGGTTCGACGACGCGCGCAACGCGGCGCTGAAGCAACTGCGGGGTTTGGGTGCAGAAGACGAGGTGATGCTCGTCACCGCGGCGCGCACTCCCGAAGTCGTGGTTGGCTTCACCCGCGATCACGCTGCCGTCGAGACGGCATTGCTGCAGAGCGTAGCAACGGACACCAGCGGTGATCTTGCGGTGGCGCTGGCATTCACGGAGAGCGCCCGCCAGCGCAGTGACGTCCCAACCGCCGTGGATGTCTTCACCGATATCCCGCGCAGCCAGCTGCCGGCGCCGTTCCGCGAATCCGTCAGAGTGTTTCAGGTCGGCGAGAGCGACGACAACCTGGCTATCGAGGGATTGCAGATCTACCAGGGCCGCTTCCAGGACTATCGCGGCGCGCGCGCCTACGTGCGCGTCGAGAACTTCGCGCATCGCGAGGGACACGGCTTTCTCACCGTGCGTCTCGAAGACCAGGTTGTGAACCGCAGTGGCTTCACCATCCCACCACGAGAATCACGCGGGTTCCTGGTCCACAACTTTCCCGGCCCCGGGCGCGTGATCGCGCAGCTCGAAGTCGCGGACGCCCTCGCGGCGGACAACATCGCGTACGGCTGGATCCGCCCGGTGAGCCGCGCGCGACTCCTCCTGGTCTCGGCGCCCTCGCCGCTGGTCGACGATCTGCGCGCGCTGGCAGCCGCGACGCCCGCCCTCGAGCTACAGGTCGTGCAACCCGACGACTACCGTCCGGAGCAGGCACTGCATGCCACCGTCACCATCTTCCATCGCGTCGTTCCGGCAGTGCCGCCACCGACCAATGCACTCTACATCTATCCCCCAGGTGGCAATCCGCTCTTCCAAGTGTCTGGCGATGCCAGCAACGTCGAGGTCTTGGACTGGGATGAGCATCATGTGGCGCTGCAGTCGCTGCGGCCACTGGCATCGCTGCCGTTGCAGCGCGCGCGCATCATTGCGCCACCGGCGTGGAGCGAGACGCTGCTCTGGTCGCGGACGATCGAGCGTGAATTTCCGCTGGCCTTCGCCGGCGAGCATGACGGCCGGCGGCTGGCGTGCATCACGTTTGATCTGGAAGCCGAACGGCTGCTGAGCACCGACAACGTCAACTTCTTCCTCTTTTTCATGAATCTCCTGGGCTGGCTGACACCTGAGCAGGCGGACGCGGCCGTGGTGCGCACCGGCGACGTGTACGCGTTCGGGTCGCTGCCGGCCCAGCCGGTGCACGTGCGCGATCCGCACGGTGCGTTGCAGACGCTGCCGGCGAGTCAGACCACCATCCAGCCACTGTTCGCCGGCGAGTACCGGATCAGCTCGGATGGCACCGGCCGCACGGTATTGGCCAACTTCGTCGACCCGCTCGAATCGGACATTGGCCGTGCGAGCAGGGAGCCGCCCGTCGCGCCGAACGCGGTCCAGCGCACAGCGACCGAGCGCGCTGACGCGGCGCGGCGGGTGCCGCAGAATGACTACAACGGCTGGCTCTACGCCGCCGCGCTGGTCCTCTTCATCGTCGAATGGGCGGTGGCGCGTTGGATTGGCGCTGGGAGGTTCGCGTCGTGACCGCGCCGATCAGCCTCTCGTATCTGTTTGCTCACCCTGAAACCGCGAGCGTGTCGGTAGGGCACCCTGTGCTGCTTCTGCTCCTGCTGGCGATTCCCACGTTTCTGCTGCTCGCGAGGAGCGGGATCGGGCGACACCGGACGGCGCTGCTCTGCCGCGTCAGCGCCTACACTCTCGTCGTCCTAGCGCTGGCAGGTGTCGCGCTGAGCGCGCGCTTGCCGACCGATCGGTTGTCGGTGGTCGCCGCTGTTGATCGCTCCGAGAGCATCGATGCCGAGGGACGACAATGGCAGCAGCGCTATATCGACCAGGTAGCAGCGGCACTCGCACCGGACGACGAACTGGGTGTCGTGGTATTCGGAAAGGACGCGCGCGTCACGCGTCCGCCCGGCCGCCCCGACACGGCCGATCTTGAAGCGGCACCTGTGTCGGCCTCGGCGACGGATATCGGGAGCGGGCTGCGGACGGCGATGGCGCTCTTTCCACCCGACAGCGAGCGGCGTTTGCTCCTGCTGAGCGACGGCAACGAGACCCGCGGCAGCGCTGCGGCACAGATGGCACGTGCCGCGCGTGCGAACGTCACCATTTACCCGGCCGTGCCGCCACACAATCGGATGGCGGACGTGTCGGTGGAAAAGCTCGCGGTGGCGCCGCTGATCGCGGAGGGCAGCGTCTTTCCGATACGGGTCATCCTGCGCAACCAGGGCAAGGCGCGACCGGTCGAGCTCAGCCTGCTCATCGATGGCGAGCCGGTCGGTCGCGAGTCGATCACCCTGCAGCCAGGGCTGAACGCGGTCGAGATTCCGTACCGCATGCGTGGCCCAGGCAGCCATCGGCTGCGCGCGCAGATACTGGCGGTGGGCGATGTCATCCCCGGAAACAACTACCGCGACACCACGCTGATGATCGGCGGGAAGTCGCGCGTCCTGCTGGTCACAACCCAGCCGCGCTCGCCGCTCGCCAACATCTTGCAACGCAAGGACTTCAGCGTGACGACCGCGAGCCCGACCGACCTTCCCACTCAGGTTGACGGCCTCCTCGGATATCACTGCGTCATCTTCGAAGATGTGACCGCCGCCAGCGTGAACGCGCGGCGGCTGGAGGCCTTGGAGCGTTACGTCAAAGACTTTGGTGGCGGCTTCATCGTCGCCGCCGGCGAGCGCACCTACGGAGACAGCGGATTCAAGAAGACAGCTTTTGAACGCATGATGCCTATCACGCTCGAGCCGCGCCGTCCGCCGCGGGCAGAACGTGAGCCGCTAGCCCTGTTCATCATCATCGATCGCTCCAACAGCATGGGGTACCACATCACCAAGCGCACCATGCGAAGCGAGGACGAGTCGAAGCTGGCCTACGCCAAACGCGCCGCACTCGCGGTGGTGCGGCAGCTCAAGGACACCGACATGGTGGGTCTCATCGTTTTCGATTCTCAGCCCTTCGAAGTGTCAGCGTTGCGTCCCTTGAAGGAGAATCGCGCCACGCTCTTGGAAGACATCCCGCGTCTGCAACCAGGCGGCGGCACGGACTTCTACGATGCACTGGAGTCGGCACGCGCGCAGTTGGTCGGCTCGCGCGTTGGCACCAAGCATGCCATCTTGTTGACCGACGGCGACACCAACCGTGGTGCTGCCGATCACTATCCGCTGATCGCCGCCCTGGCGAAGGGCGACATCAGCGTCACGACGATCCGCATCGGCGACGACGCCGTAAACTTGAGCCTGCTCACTGATATCTCGTCACGCACGGGTGGGCAGTTCTACCACGTCGAGAACGTCGAGACGCTGCCGGAGCTGCTGCTCAAGGACACCACGCAGGCGTTGGCACAAGCACCGCGCCGCGATGAAACGTACGCGCCGCGCGTCGGCGGTGTCAGTCAGGCGCTGCGCGGCATCAAGCCGAACGAGTTCCCCGACCTGAACGGCTACGCCTACGCACGCATCAAGCCTGGCGCGGACATGATGTTGTACGTGCTGGCGCGCGACAAGAAGGATCCGCTGCTCGCCGCATGGCAGTACGGTCTCGGTCGCGTCGTCACCTTCACCGCCAGTCTCGATGACGACGCCGAGACGTGGGTGGGCTGGGAGGGGTTCGGCAAGCTGTGGTCGCAGGTGGTGCACTGGGCGGTACGCGAGCAGACGGCGTGGGACTATGCGCTGGCGGCGCGGCGCGCCGACGGCCAAGCAACTTTGACGCTCCACTCTTTCGAGGACGGCGATGATGACGTCCTGATGGCGCGCGTGTTCCCAGGTTTCGACCAGCCCTTCGACGTCCCCTTTGTGCCGCAGGCGCCACGCGAGTTCGTTGCGCGCCTACCGATGCTACCGGGTGGCCGGTATCCCCTGACGATCACCAAGCGCAGCGGCAACCGTGAAGCCGGCCAGCGCACCGATCTCTTCACGATGCCGGATGAGGACGAGGAGCCGCAAGAGGAGTATGAGGCCGACCAGCCGAATCTGCCGCTGCTCAACCAGCTTGCGGTGGGAACGGGTGGCGCCGTCGACGCCCCCATCCGAACGATCGTCGCTCGCAAGCCCGGCACGCGGCGTTCAGAGCATCCCCTCGATTGGTTGTTCATCCCTGCCGCGATGGGGCTCTTCCTAGCAGACGTGGGCCTGCGGCGGTTGAGCCCGGCACCGCAAGCTGCGTGAACCGACCGCGCGCGTCACAGTGAATGATGTAGGCGTACACGACGTCTCCGGTATCGTCGCGATCGTAGACGGGCACGGGTTAGCGGACCAACTCGGGAGAAGGGAATTTGTAAACTATGGGTTCCTTGTCCACCTTTCCGATGTAGAAGGGAACGTCGCCGAGTTTCTCGAACATCCGTCGCGCCAAGTGCTCATCATCGCTGTCGTGTCCAACGACACGGCGGTGATACAGCGCCACGAACTCTCCCGCGTAGCGGCGCATGAGCTGCGGGAGCTTCTGGCGAAACGCATGCTCTTCCGCGGCCAGCGCTTCCTCCGCGAGGTCCAACGATCTCCGCGCCCTTGATGTGGCCATCTCTTCACCTCGTTTGGGTGAGTCTACGGCGTGTCCGAGGTCGTGGTCAAACCGCGAATCAGCTCCTGGCGCGACCATCCTCAATTGGGGCGGGTAGGGACGTTGGTTGCGGTAGTTGCGGATGCATCCCGCTTTTTGGACCGAACAGTAGCAGCGCTCGAGACTGCAGGTCCCGAAGCTGCAGCGGACCGATGTACGCATCGCGCTCCTCGACATGGGTCGC
>Ga0209048_10000554_pt1 | contig 39693 bp, 28 predicted proteins | sample FrelakmetCRP12CR_FD_187146 | JGI IMG/M metagenome (GOLD analysis project Ga0209048, IMG submission 187146) | Freshwater lake sediment microbial communities from the University of Notre Dame, USA, for methane emissions studies - CRP12 CR (SPAdes)... | ecosystem: Environmental > Aquatic >...
TGCTGAACCTGTTCTACCGCCGGGTGCTGAACCTGTTCTACCGCCGGGTGCTGAACCTGTTCTACCGCCGGGTGCTGAACCTGTTCTACCGCCGGGTGCTGAATCTGCTCCACCGCCGGTTGCTGAACCTGTTCCACCGCCGGCTGCTGAACCTGCTGTACCGGTTCTGGAGCGTCGAGCGCGTGAGGTGGAGCCTCAGATGTCAATGGATGGGGCTCCTCCTGCTTCGCCACGGGTGGCTTCGGGACTGGCGGCTGGATAGGTGGGACGTTCGCCGGCGGTCGCACCCGCTCCTGTTCGTTGTCGCGCTCCGGCTGGCGAACCAGCACCGGGCCGACCTTCTTTTCCGAAGGCGGAGGAAGCTCATCAATTGGGGCAGCAACCTCCGCAGCCGCAGCGTAGTAATCGGCGACCTCGCCGAGGAGGGCGGGAAGCCCGGTGGGTGCGAAGGCGTAGCGATGATCGCTCCCCACGAGACGGGTCAACTCGCGCTGGGCCTCGGCAACGGACCACGGCGTCAGGTCCTCGGTGAGCGACAGGACGCGGACGAGCCAGCCTCGAAGCGCCGATCCGAGCGGCTCGACGCTTCGAACAGGAGCCGTCGCTGAAGGCTCCTGCACCAGGCTGGCCAGCCGCCCGGGATACTCGTCGCGGCGGAGCTGGCGGCCGAGCGTGAGCGAGAGAGCGACGATCCCGATCTGGCGAAGATCGGTGAGGCGGCCGAACGGTTGTGCCTCGCCTTCGGCTACGGCCAGCCGGAGGTCGCGCCACAGCCGGTCCGAAGACATCGGCGGCAGGTGCCGGAGAGCGCCGCCGAGCACCGACTCGGTGACCGCCAGGCGACCCGAAGCGGAGATGATCAGCCGCTCGGTGCCGAGCGCGCCGTGCGAAACGCCGGGCGCCACTTCATGGAGAGACGCCACGGCACTGAGCAACTGGCGCAGCAGGAACAGCACCGCGTCGGTGTGAAACGCGATGCCGACCCGATCGACGGCCTCCAGGACTTCGGACAGTCGCCAGCCTTCGATCGCGTCCGACACGAGCACCAGCCGGCCGTCCGGCGGGGCGAGGCGGCCCACCTGGCGGACTCGTGCACAGTTCGGATGCAGGAATCCGGCAAGCTGGTCGGCCCGCCTTCTCACCGCCGGTTCGAACACGGGACTGGCCGTCAGCTCCGTCCGGAGACGCAGGACTTCAACGTGTGCCCCTTCGCGATCGGTCAGGCGGACGCGATCGCCCAGGCGGTCGAGAAAACCCGCGACGAGGGGTGCAGTATCAGACACGGCCGCATGCTCCATCGTTCCTTGGACTTCTCCAAGATCTGCGCTGTAAATCCCCATTCCTGGGCGTTTGGCCTCCTGGCAGGGATTGTGGAGCATAATCGGCACCACTCCCGCCAGTGACCGCTATGTGTTTTCTCGGCCACTTTGGACGAGGAGTGTAGGTCCGCCAGGCAGGGAGGCCTACGGCAGAGCGCCTGGCCTTACAGAATGGCAACCGTGGTTTCAATGCTGGCGTCCCGGCCGGGCACGGGCTCCCGCACCTGTCGTGACGTAGAATGGCCTCGATTGGAGGGGTGCACGGATGAGACCGAGATTCGCACTGTTTGCAGCCGGTGTCGCGCTACTGGGGAGCCTCGCGCTCCACGCGCAGCCGCAGAAGGCGGCCGTGCCGGCGACCACCGCCGGCGATCCTTACGCATGGCTGGAGGACGTCACCGGTGAGAAGGCGATGGCGTGGGTTCGCGCCCGGAACGCGGAGTCCGCCAAGGAACTGGAGAGCGGCGACACGTTCAAGACCCTCGAGGCCGATATCCTCAAGATCCTCGACTCCGATGCCCGCATCCCCTACGTGTCGAAGGCCGGCGCGTTCTACTACAACTTCTGGCGAGACGCGAAGAACCCGCGTGGGGTCTGGCGGAGAACCACGTTGGAGGAATACCGGAAGCCGGCCCCCAGGTGGGAAACGGTGCTGGACGTGGATGCGCTCGGTGCGGCCGAAAAACAGAGCTGGGTCTTTCACGGCGCCAACTTCCTTCGACCCGACTACCGCCGGTGCCTGATCTCGCTGTCCCGCGGCGGCGCGGACGCCAGCGTGACACGGGAGTTCGATGTCGAGACGAAATCGTTCGTCAAGGACGGATTTGAACTCCCCGAGGCCAAGAGCCAGCTGAGCTGGATCGACATCGACACCGTGTTCGTCGGCACGGATTTCGGGGCGGGCTCGATGACCACCTCGGGCTATCCTCGCATCGCGAAGTCCTGGAAGCGCGGCACGCCGCTGTCGTCGGCGAAACTGGTCTACGAGGGCAAGCCGACCGACATGTCCGCCAGTGCGTTCCACGACTCCACCAAGGGTTTCGAGCGCGACTTCGTCGTCCGGACGCCTTCGTTCTTCACGAGCGAGACCTTCGTGCTCGACAAGAACGGCGCGACGCGGAAGATCGACGTCCCCGACGACGCCGATTCGAGCGTTGACCGCGAGTGGCTGACGATCCGTCCGAGAACGTCGTGGACGGTGGGCGGCAGGACGTACGCGGGCGGCTCGCTGCTGGCGGCGCGGTTCGACGACTTCATGGCCGGCAAACGCGACATCACCGTCCTGTTCGAGCCGACCGCGACGACCTCGCTCGACGGCTACAACTGGACGCGCCACTACCTGGTCCTCAACGTGCTCGACGACGTGAAGAACCGGCTGTACGTGCTGACGCCGGGGCCCGGCCCGTGGAAGCGCGAGGCCTTCATGGGCGCGCCCGCGTTCGGCACCGTGTCGGCCGGGGCCATCGACCCGGACGAGTCGGACGCATACTTCATGACGGTGACCGATTTCCTCACCCCCACGACCCTTTCCATGGGCGAGATCGGCAAGGCGCCCGAGAAGCTCAAGGCGGCCCCCGCGTTCTTCGACGCGTCGAACATGGAGATCACCCAGCACTTCACGACGTCGAAGGACGGCACGCGCGTGCCGTACTTCCAGGTGTCGCAGAAGGGCCTGAAGCTGGATGGAACCCACCCGACGCTGCTGACCGGCTACGGCGGGTTCGAGGTGTCGCTGCTTCCCCAGTACGACGGCGTGGAGGGAATGGCCTGGCTGAGCAGGGGCGGCGTGCTCGTGGTGGCCAACATCCGGGGCGGCGGCGAGTACGGGCCCGGGTGGCACCGGGCCGCGCTGAAGAAGAACCGGCCGCGGGCCTACGAGGACTTCGCGGCGGTCGCAGGGGACCTGGTGGCCCGGAAGGTGACCTCGGTCAAACACCTCGGCATCGAGGGCGGCAGCAACGGCGGCCTGCTGGTCGGCAACATGCTGACGCTCTACCCGAACCTGATGGGCGCGGTCGTCTGCGAAGTGCCGCTGCTCGACATGCAGCGCTACACGCACTTGTCGGCCGGCGCGTCCTGGATCGAGGAGTACGGCGATCCCGACAAGCCGGAGGAGTGGGCGTTCCTCAAGACGTTTTCGCCGTATCAGAACGTGAAGGCGAACGCGCAGTACCCGCCGGTCCTGTTCATGACGACGAGCAGGGACGACCGGGTGCACCCGGGGCACGCGCGCAAGATGATGGCGAAAATGAAGGATATGGGCTACGACGTGCGTTTCTTCGAGAACACCGAGGGCGGCCACGGGTCGGGTGCCGACAACCGGCAGTCGGCGCACTTCAGGGCGCTGGGCTACAGCTTCCTCTGGCAGAAACTATAGCGGGCAGCGGGCAGGGGTCGGAGCGGTTTTCAGGCGGCACCGCGGGTGGATTACGAATCTGAACGCCGGTCGGCCCCCTCCTCGCCGACCGATTTCAATTCTGGTATTCCAGAGTCGCACGCCTGGAGAACCGCTCCGACCCCGTCTTGGCCTTGGCCGCTGACGGTGACGGGACGCTTGGGGCGCTCGTCCACGTGGAGTCGGAAGATATCCGGCCGCGCGTAGTGCCCGACGACGTCGAGGTCGTACTTGCCGCGGATGATCTGCGCGCGGTCGACCTCCGCAAGGAGGATCGCCTCCCCTTCCGTCTCCGGACCCGCCAGGAGGTCGCCGAACGGATCGACGATGCAGCTGCCGCCGCGTGAGACGATCGTGTCCGGATCGTCGCCGAACGTGGTGTGGTAGTCGGGTGGAAAGTCGCGGCGGCGGGCGAACTGATTGCAGGAAAGAACGAAGCACCGCCCCTCGACGGCGATGTGGCGCACCGTGGCGAGCCACGAGTCGCGCGCGTCGGCGGTGGGCGCGCAGTAGATCTCGATGCCCTTGGCGTACATCGCCGATCTGAGCAGCGGCAGATAGTTCTCCCAGCAGATGACCGCGCCGATCCTGCCAATCTCGGTGTCGAAGACGGGAAGCGTGGAGCCGTCGCCGAACCCCCAGACGAGGCGCTCCGACGCGGTGGGCATGACCTTGCGGTGCTTGCCGACGTATGAGCCGTCCGGCGCGAAGAAGAGAACGGTGCAATACAGCGTGCCGCCCTCGCGCTCAACGACGCCGACGACAAGGAAGATCCGATTGTCGCGCGCGGTGCGGGAGAGATGGTCCACGGCAGGGCCGGGCACATCCACGCTGCTCTCCCAGTAGCGCCGAAACGCCTCGCGCCCGGCGTCCGTGCGCGATCCGACGACGGCGCCGAAATCCAATCCGCGCGGATAGGCGGAGACGAAGGCCTCCGGAAAGAGCACCAGGCGCGCGCCCTGTCGCGCGGCGTCGCCGGCGAGAGCAGAGAGCTTGTCGAGCGTACGATCGCGGTCGAACGCCACGGGCGCGGCTTGCACGACGGCGACCTTGAAAGTCATGGGGCCTTGGCCTCCTGAACTCTTCTCTGTACGTCCGAGTACCAGTTTACGACGACGTCGAGATGAAGCGAAGCGCCGACGTCGGGGTTCTCCGCAACGAGGAACCTCTTGCCGTCGCGGGTGACGTCGAAGAAGAAGGCCTCGTGGTTCTCGAACAGCACCTTCGGCGCACCCACGTGCAACTCGTCTCCCCTGGCCTCGCGTGGCGGGAGGGCGCCGAGTGGCGAGAGGATCTCGTATGGGCCGACGACGGTCCGTGCTGCAAGCATTACCTGGCTTCTGGGGTGTGATCGATCGTACTTGAAGTAGGATGAGCCATGCGAACGCCCATCCTCGTTGTTCTCGCCACCTTCGCACTGTCCGGCGTCCTGCAGGCGCAGAAGCCGCGTGAGCGCGATCTCAAGCTGCCGATCGGCGGCACGCCCGGACCCCTCGACGCGATCACGGACGTGGCCGGCGTCGAAGTGGGGCACACCACACTCATCTCGGGGAGCGGCAAGCTGGTGGTGGGCAAGGGCCCCGTGCGCACCGGCGTCACGGTCGTTCACCCGCGCGGCAAGGCCAACGCCGACCCCGTCTTCGCCGCGTGGTTCACGCTGAACGGCAACGGCGAGATGACCGGCACGACGTGGGTGCAGGAGAGCGGCCTGCTCGAAGGGCCGGTCGCCATCACCAACACCCACAGCGTCGGCGTGGTCCGCGACGCGATCATCCAGTGGGAGGTCTCGCAGAAGAACGCGCTTCAGCCGTGGTGGCTGCCCGTGGTGGCCGAGACGTATGACGGGGGCTTGAACGACATCAACGGCTTCCACGTGAAGCCGGAACACGTGCTGGCCGCGCTCGATGGCGCGACGGGCGGGCTCCCGAAGGAGGGTGCGGTCGGTGGCGGCACCGGCATGGTCTGCCACGGCTTCAAGGGCGGCATCGGCACCGCATCGCGGAAGCTCCCCGCGGCGCAGGGTGGATACACCGTGGGCGTCCTGGTGCAGTGCAACTACGGTGCGCGCCGCGAGCTGCGCATCGCGGGCGTGCCGGTCGGCGAGGAGATCCAGGATCTGACGGGCTGCATCGCGAACAACGATCCGCTGCCGCCCGGCTCGCCGCGCCGGCGGTGCGACACGCCCGGCGGCGGCGCGATCGACGACGCGCCGGACCAGGGGTCGATCATCGTTGTCGTCGCCACCGACGCGCCGCTGCTGCCGCACCAGCTGAAGCGGGTCGCCACGCGCGCTTCGCTCGGGATTGGCCGGCAGGGCGGGTTCGGCGGCAACAGCTCGGGCGACATCTTCATGGCGTTTTCGACGGCCAATGCCCGCGCCTGGTTCGGCGACCAGCCGGTGAAAGACGTGAAGATGCTGCCCAACGACCTCATCACGCCGCTCTTCCAGGCGACCGCGCAGGCGACCGAGGCCGCGATCACCAACGCGCTTCTCGCGGCGGAGACGATGACCGGCGCGGACGACCTGCGGATCTACGCGCTGCCCGTAGACCGGATGCTGGCGGCGATGAAGAAGTACGGCCGGCTGCCGTGATGGGGTCGGGACGAATTACCCGCAAGGTAGAGAGTCGTTCACGACGGGCGCGCCGCGAGATAGTTGCGGGTGATCTGGTCGACGGAGGTGGTTCCAGCCTGGCGCATGATGGTCCGCAGTTCACGGCGCAGGATCTCGAGAACAGCCTCCACTCCCGCCTGGCCGAACGCCGCGAGCCCCCACGAATGCGGTCGTCCTATCCCCACCGCGGTCGCACCGAGCGCGAGGGCTTTGAAGATGTCCGTGCCCCGCCGGACGCCGCCGTCCACGATGACCGGGACCTTGCCCGCGACGCCTTCGAGCACTTCCGGCAGGCTTTCGATCGTGGGCCGCAAGGTCTCTTCCGCGCGCCCGCCGTGATTCGACACCACCAGGCCGTCCACGCCGTGCTCGACCGCCAACTGCGCGTCTTCGCGGGTGACGATGCCTTTGATGAGCAGCTTGACCGTCACGACATCTCGCAGCCGTTTCACGAAATCCCAATTCATGTTCACGGGGTGCAGCGCGGTGACCTTCGACACGTCGAGCCCGTCGAACATCGGTTTCCGCGCCACGTAATCCGCGAAGCCCCGCGAGGCCTGGCCCGACGCCGATTTCCCGCGAGCGAAGGGAGAATACCCGCTCGGGTGGCACCCGGCGCATTCCCGCTTGTCCACCCGCTGAGCCCGGAAGAGCGTCTCGCGGTTGCTGCCGTCCTGGATATCGACGGTGAGAACGATCGCCGGTGAGCCGGCCGATTCGGCGCGCTTGACGATGGACCTGCCGACCTCCCAGACGTCCGTCGCATAGAGCTGCTGCCATACGCGGCCGCCGCTGGCGGCAATCGCGCCTTCAATGGAAGCGGTCGCGACGGTGGACAACATCATCAAGTGTCCCTTGGCCCGCGCGGCCTTGGCGACGCCAAGTTCGCCCTCCGGATGGAACGCCTTCTGCGCGCTCACCGGCGAGAGCACGATGGGCGTGCTCCACATGGTGCCGAAGATCGTCCTCGACATGTCGACGCTGGTCACGTCCACCAGCCGGCGGGCGCGAATCTCGATGCGTGAATACCCTTCCCGATTTGCCTGCACAGTTGCATCGTCGTCCACTCCCGTCGCGAGATAACCGAAATGCGCAGGGGGGACAGCTTTCCGAGCGGCAGGCTCGAAATCCATGACGTTGAGCGCCTGGTCCGGAGAAGCGATCACGTCGCTGCCTTGCTGGAACTCCTCCAGCCCGCCCGCGAACATCTTCTCTGACACGTCGCCGGTGCCGAGGAGGTCCGCGAGCGGCTTGGGCAGCAGACGCGGACTGGCCAGAAGCGGACTCGCTGCCAGCATGAGCAGAAATCTCCGTCGCCTTCTACCGCGGTCGGAGTCATGTTCCACGGTTTCCCTCCTTGCCTCACTCAGGGACAGGATGGCCGCCCGGCCTACTTCGCCTGCAGCCGGCTGGCGACCCGTTCGTTGGCCTCCATGACCCGCAGCACGTTCTCGCCGAGGATATTCCGGACGTCTCTCTCGCTGTAGCCCCTCGCCAGGAGCGCGGCCGTGATCTTCGGCAGCATCGTGCAATCCTCCATGCCGGCCGGCATGAAGGCACCGTCGAAGTCCGAGCCGAGCCCCACGTGCTCAGACCCCACCAGTTTCACCGCGTGGTCGATATGGTCGACGATCTTCTCCCAGGAGGCCGTCCCGACCGACCGCTCCTTCATCTCGATGGCCCGATCCGCGTCGGCACGCTTCCGTTCGTCCGCCGGCCCGGGGAACTTCTCCCGTGCCTCGCGCTGCATCTTCTGAATCTCCGGTTCGAGCGCCTTCTCCTTCAGGTACAGGTCCTGGTCGAGAAACACGCTGTGGAAGTTGATCTGGATCGTGCCGCCCTTGGCGGCCAGGGCCTTGATCATCTCGTCGGTCATGTTCCGCGGGTGGCCGCACAGCGATCGGCACGACGAGTGCGAGGCGATGACCGGCGACTCGCTGACGGCCAGCACGTCCCAGAACGTCTTGTCCGACACGTGCGAAATGTCCACCATGACGCCCAGGCGGTTCAGTTCGCGGACGACCTGCCTGCCGAACTCGGTGAGACCGTCGTGAGCGGGCGCATCGCCGGACGAGTCCGCCCAGTCCGTGTTGACCATGTGAGTGAGCGTCAGGTAACGGGCGCCCCGGCGGGCGAAGTCGTCGAGCACCGCCAAGTCGTCGTTGATCATGTGTCCGCCCTCGACCCCGATCAGCACCACGATCTTCTTCGCCTTGGCGGCGGCCCGCACCTCGGCGGCCGTCCTGCAGAGGGCGAGGTCGGCCGGGTGGGTCGCCACCAGCGTCTGGAGTGCGTCGAACTGCTTCCGCGCCGCGTCGACCGCCGGCTGGCCAGTGACCGTCCCCGCCACGTAGACCGAGAAGAACGCGCCGTCGAGGCCGCCTTCGCGCATGCGCGGCAGGTCCACCGACGTTCCGTCGGGATGGTCCGGCGAAAACGGAACACCGCGCGCGTCGAACCTCCAACCGGGCGGGTGACGCTCGCTCATCGTGTCGATGTGCGTGTCCAGCACGATGGCGTCGCGGTGGAGGCCGAGCGCCCTGGCATCCGGCGCCTGCCGGGCCGCAGGAGCGACGGCGAAGACGAGGCCGGAGAACGCGAGGAACGCCAGGTACGAGACGAACACACGCTGCATGTGGAACTCCAGTTGGTACGGGACACCGGTCCTCGTGCGACCGTCACCTGCCGGTGCGGCCGCCGACGGGAGTGTGAGAGCGAAGCCCGGAGTGTTTGTAACACGAGAGCGGCGGCTACGCGAGACGAATCGGTCAATCGACGTCGGAAAGGTGCCCACGTGCCGGGCGCTGTCTGGCGACGAACTTGCCGTGTGGCGGGGCCATGCGTACTATGATCCGCGCGTCCCATGAACAACTTCGCGTCCGCCCCAAGCGGCGGGATCCCTGCCGCGCCGGCAGCGAGCGACAGGAGATTCCGCCGGGAAGAACAAGCGGTGGAAGGACGCGTGGACGAAGATGTACAAGGACGCGAACCGCGGCGACGACTATCTCCTGATTCGGTTCACGCCAACGCGGCTGGAGATCTCGAGCCCCGGAGAGGGCATGCAGAACGACCCGACGACGTGGCGTCCCGTGATACTCGACCTTCGCTGACACGACGCCAGGCGGGCGCCGGCGTGTCGTTCGCGAACCACGTCGTCGGGCGTTTCGGCCGAGTCACTTTACATTGCCGCACGAAGCCGAGACCCACTCCGACGTCATCGTCCCGGAGCCAGTCATTTTGTGCCCAGCGTTCTCGATGACGAACTGGCCGCTGCCTTTCACGTGCTCTGGCGTCAACGCCTCGAAGCGCCATTCGCCGTTCGACGTGCCGCCTCCGGACATGTCGCACGACATCTTGACCGCCATCGCGGTCGTCGAACTCGAGATGACCGTCTCCTTGCAGGAGCGGTCGCTCTGGTCGTGAAACAGCCCCTTTCCGAGCTTTTCCTTCGTGAGGCACGACTGGAACGTGTGCGGTGTCCCCGCAGATTTCTGTGAGGCTTTCATCGCGGCCTCCATCCGGGCACGCTGCTCCGGCGTCAAGCTGCTCGTGTCGATCGGGGGGGCACCCGAAGTCTGGACGACGGTCGTCGTCTTCCAGAGACCGAGCTTGACGTCGAGGGTCTGCGCCGAGCCCGGTCGCGGAATCGCAACCAGGATGAACGCTGCGGCCACCAACGCCGGTCCGAGGACCGACCGATGCCTGGTCATGTTGCTCTCCTTGAAACAACCGTTTCGTTGTCCGATGCTGCCGCGGCGGCGGGGTCCGTCCCCCCCGTCGATCGCGAGTCGCGAGCAAGCCGGCTGCGCGCCGCCGGATGCACGCCGCGCCTCAACTGTCCCTATATGAACGATTCTAAAGGAGCCGATCCCCCAATGCAACGCCGCGCGTGCCCAGAGTTCTCAGGGCCGCGATCAGTATCGGAACCACTCCCAGCGCCAGGAAGACCGAGTCGGCGAAGATCCGTACCCACTCCAGAACGTGAAAGATGCCGCTCGTCAGGTTCGTGAGCCGTCGCGCGTGCCAATACCCATGATTCAGAGAGTCCCACAGCTGAAGGACGCCACCTGGAAACAAATCGGTCACCACCATGAGCGCCAGCCCGGCGTTCAGTCCCCAGAACCCCACCCGGACGAACCTGACGGTGTCCTCCCACGCTCGGTCCGTCTGCATGGCGCGCAGGCAGAACACCAGGACCGCGAGGGCAAGCACGCCGAAAACCCCGAACATCGCGGCGTGGCCGTGATTGGCCGTGAGCAGCGTGCCGACTTCGAAGTATGAGACGATCGGGAGGTTGATCAGGAAGCCGAAGATGCCCGCCCCGACGAAATTCCAGAAGCCCACCGCCATCAGGAAGTAGATGGCCCAGGTCTGGCCGCCCGCGAGGCGCTTGCCGCAGTCGGCACAGGATCGGTCCTTGATCCGCACGAAATCCCACGCGTCGAGCGTGAGGAGCGTCAATGGCACGACCTCCATGGCGGAGAATGCCGACGCGAGCCCGATGTTCAGCGTGCCTTGCCCGGTGAAGTACCAGTGATGGCCGGTGCCGATGATGCCCGCGCCCAGGTAGAGGATCGCGTCGACGTAGACGACGCGCGTCGCCGTCGTCACGCTCACGAGTCCCATCTGGTGGAACATGGTCGCGACAAGGACCGTGGCGAACAGCTCAAAAAAGCCTTCTACCCAGAGGTGGATGATCCAGAAGCGCCAGTTGTCGATGACGGCGAAGTTGGTGTCGGGCCCGTAGAACAGGGCGGGCAGGTAGAAGATCGGAATGGCCGCCGCCGAATACAGGAAAAGCGCCGCCAGTTCCGACCGCCCCGCCCCCCTCATCGCAGGCCTGAGGGCACGGAACATCAGGAACAGCCAGAGGACGAGGCCCGCCGCCAGCAGCACCTGCCACAGCCGCCCCAGATCGAGGTACTCGGAACCCTGGTGGCCAAGCCAGAACCAGAGATTGCCCAGCCGGTTGTTGATCCCCAGCTATTCCCCGAGAAGGCTCCCGAGCACGACGACGACGAGCGCGCCGAACAACACGTTCGCGCCGAGCCGCTGTCCCTTCGGCTCCTCTCGGCCCACGAGCGGGGCATCGTTGCGTGCCGCCACCACGGTGAGAGTCTGATCCCTGGCTCTCTCTGTTGTGTCTTCACACGTCCCTCCAGAGAATGGTCACGATGGTCAACAGATTAACGCAGGTCCGCTCTGGCGGCTGTCTTTCGTAAGGTCACCTCGGATCGGCCCGGCCTGTCGTCCGGTGTTCGGGAGCCTCGCGTCTGCCGGCACTCCGTCCGGCTCCAGCAGAAAAACGAGACGCGGTTGACGGGCCGGGGATTGGCTGCTACTAGTGGAAACAGAAGATGGCCATTCGACAACGTGCGCTCGCCGTGCTGCCCCGCGACGCCCGGCTGCTGTTCGCCGCGCGCTTCCTGCGCCTGTTCGGCTACGGCCTGGTGTCGATCATCCTCGTCCTCTACCTGGCCGAACTGGGTTTCACGGCGTCGAGGATCGGGCTTCTCCTGACGCTGACACTCGCCGGCGACACCGCCGTGTCGCTGTGGATCACGACCGCGGCGGACCGGGTCGGCCGCAGGCGCATGCTGATCGCCGGTGCGCTCCTGCTCCTGGCCGCGGGGGCGGTGTTCGGAGTGGCGAGGCAGTATTGGCTGCTGCTTCTGGCAGCGACCGTCGGCGTTATCAGCCCCAGCGGAAACGAGGTCGGCCCCTTCCTCTCCATCGAGCAGGCCGCCCTCTCTGAAATCGTGCCGGCCGAAGACCGCACATCGGTCTTTGCGTGGTATCACCTTCTCGGCACCATCGCGTCCGCCCTGGGATCGCTGTTCTGCGGCGTCGCCGTCGAGGCGCTTCAACAGCGCGGCTGGGACCCCCTCGACAGCCACAAGGCAATCATCGGCGGCTACGCGTGCATCGGCCTGGCACTCGCGGGTCTGTTCCTGCTGCTGTCGCCATCCGTGGAACCGCCTCCTGCGCGAGGATCGCACGCCGGCCCTGTCCTGCTCGGATTGCACAGGTCCCGTCGTATCGTATTCAGACTCTCGTCGCTCTTCGCCCTCGACGCGTTCGGCGGCGGGTTCGTCGTCCAGAGCATCGCGGCCTACTGGTTCCACCTGCGTTTCGGCGCATCGGCGGCCACCCTCGGCGCCATCTTCTTCGGGGCCAACCTGCTGGCCGCGCTCTCGTCGCTGGCAGCCGTTCCGCTGGCGCGCCGGATCGGCCTCATCGAAACCATGGTGTTCACGCACATCCCGTCGAACGTCCTGCTCGCACTGGTGCCGCTGATGCCCAGCCTGCCGCTGGCCGTCACCGTGCTCCTGCTGAGATTCTCGATTTCGCAGATGGACGTTCCGACGCGCCAGTCCTACACGATGGCCGTCGTGGAGCCGGATGAGCGGTCGGCGGCGGCGGGGGTGACCGGCGTGGCCCGAACGGCCGGTGCCGCGCTCTCGCCTCTGCTGTCAGGGATGCTCCTGGCCGTCCCGGCTCTCACGAGTGTGCCGTTCTTCGTGTCGGGCGGATTGAAGGCGACCTACGACGTGCTGCTGTGGCGGAGTTTTCGCGCCGTTCGTCCGCCGGGTCCCAACCCACCAGGTCAGTAACCGGAGAATTCCTCGGTGCGGACGTTGTACGGATCGGCGCCGACCTTGTCCAGCGCGCCCCTCATGGCCGTCACGAACGCCGGCGGACCCGCGAGGTAGCAAATTGCGCCGGCCCAGTCCTGGACATGTGGCCTGATGAACTCGGCGTCCATCAGGCCCACATGGTGGTTCCACGGTTCGTGGCTGGACGGGTCGGCAATCGTGGCGATCAACCGGAAGTTGGAGTTCTGTCGCTGCCATCCCTCGAGGTCCGGCAGGAACGCCGTGCTGCCCGGCGTCCGGTTCGAGTAGAAGAGCGTCAACCTGTGCGGGAGCTGTCGTTCCGTCGCATCCTTGATGATGCTGCGGAACGGCGTGATCCCGATGCCGCCCGCGAAGAACACCGCGGGCTTCGCGGCATTCCGGTGCAGCACGAACGAGCCGAACGGCCCGTCGAACTCGATCTCGAAACCGCCCGGCGCCTCGAGCAGCGAACGCTTGAAGGCACTTCCCGTCAGCCGCGTCGCCACCTGGACGCGCGGCGCATCGGCCGGTGACGAGGCGATCGAGAACGTGCGGCTCGAGCCCTTCTCGTCCTGGTACCGCGGCGATGCGATCGTCAGGTCGCATGTCTGGCCCGCGTCAAACGCAAATGGCGCCGGGACTTCCAACGTGAACTCCGCCGTCCCCTCGGCGACGCGGTCGCTCCCGACTAGTCGTGCCTTCATAACACCTCGCTCCTTTCAGATTACAGCGAGTTCACATCCGCAACCGCGTCCTGATTCGCCGGGCTGCTGAGGTTCGGACCGATCTCCGCCGGACGATCGCCCCAAACCGCTCGTTGAAGCTCAGGCGTTGGAGCCTGGCCTCTACGCCGGCGCCGTGTGGTATCACTGATCGAGGGATCCCGTGACGCCACACGTCCTGATCGTCGGCGGCGGCTTTGGCGGGTTGGCCGCGGCCCGCGCGCTGAACGGCTCGCCGGTCCGGGTGACACTGCTCGATCGGCACAACTACCACCTGTTCCAGCCCCTCCTCTACCAGGTCGCCACCGCTGGCCTTTCGCCCGGCGACATCGCCTCCCCGATCCGCTGGATTCTCCGCCGGCAGCGCAACGTCCAGGTGCTCCTCGCTGACGTCGCGGCCGTGGACGCCGCGAGCCGCGAAGTGGTGACCGGCGACGGGCGGCTCTCCTACGACTACCTGATCCTCGCCGCCGGCGCGTCGCATTCGTACTTCGGTCACGACGACTGGCAGGCGTTTGCTCCCGGTCTCAAGACCCTCGACGATGCGCTGTGGATGCGAAGGCAGATGCTGCTGGCCTTCGAGCGGGCGGAGCGGGCCTCGAGCCCGGCCGAACGACGCCGCCTCCTGACCTTCCTCATCGTCGGCGGTGGTCCGACCGGCGTGGAGCTGGCGGGGGCCCTGGCCGAGATCGCGCAGCACACGCTCGCGCACGAGTTCCGCTCGTTCGAGCCCCGGTCCGCACGCATCGTCCTGGTCGAGGCCGGCCCACAGATCCTGGCGATCTACCCGCCAGCCCTTCAAGCCGCGGCGGAGCGATCGCTCGCCAGGCTGGGCGTCGAGGTGCGGAAGGCCACTCCGGTGACCGCGATTCGGGACGGCGAGGTGGACGCCGGCGGTGAAACGCTCCGCCCCGGGACCGTCTTGTGGGCGGCGGGCGTGGCAGCAGCGCCCGTGGCGCGCACGCTTGGCGTGCCGCTCGACCGGGCGGGGCGCGTGAACGTGCTGCCTGACCTCAGCATTCCAGGACACCGCGAGCTGTTCGTCGGCGGCGACCTTGCGGCGTTCGCCGAGAACGGCCGGCCGCTCCCGGGCGTGGCGCAGGTGGCGATCCAGCAAGGGAGACACGCGGCCAGGAATATCCTGCACATCGTCGCGGGTGAGCCGACGGTGCCCTTCCGCTACCGCGACTACGGGAACATGGCGACCATCGGGCGGGCGGCGGCCATCGCGGACCTCGGCCGCGTGCGGTTGTCGGGCTGGATCGCATGGGTTGCGTGGCTGACGCTTCACGTGATGAAGTTGATCGGGTTCCGCAACCGCTTGGGGGTCCTGCTGCAATGGGCGTGGGCGTACTTCACCTACCAGCGAAGCGTCAGGCTGATCACGGGAAATGACACACTCGCGACTGGAACCGCAAACCGGGCGCGACCGGACAGCTGAACGTCGGCCAGATTGCAGCGCGACGCGACAAACGCATCGAATGTCGCAGAATGGGCAGGGGGTCTCTCATGGGCAGCGAAACGCGGACATCGGATCCTGGTCCCTATTCAGTGCTCGCGCGGGAGCATCGACTGATCGAACGAGCGCTCGACGTGCTCGGCCGCCTCTGCGACGACACCCGGCGAACGAAGACGCTGGATGTTGCCGCGGCGACAGAGGTGATTCACTTCCTCCGCGACTTTGCGGACGGCATTCACCATCTGAAGGAAGAACGAATCCTCTTCCCGGCCATTGAAGCGAAGACGTTCTTCCCGGGCTGCGGGCTGGTCAGCGAACACCAACTGGGGCGGGAACGCGTTCGGAGCATGGCCGAGGCCGTGGAGCGCTCCATTCGTGGCGATGCAGAGGCCGCCAAGGTCTTCGTGCGGTACGCACGGTCCTACGTCAATCTGCTCCGGGCCCACATCGTGAAAGAGGACGACTGTCTCGCAAACCTCGTGGCCGGGACCTTCTCCCGTGACGAGGGCGAGAGCCTGGCGCGCGAATTCGAAGACGTGGAGCGCCACGAATTCGGGGCGTGCGCATTCGAACGGTTTGGCGCCGTGGTCGCTGTGCTCGAGTCGAGGTACCCCGAGGGAAGCCCGGCTGAGGGTCCGGCCTTCCGCGGCGCTCACGAGCCGTGATCGGCGTCCTCAATCCCCGCGCGAAGCAGCGCTATTCCGTCCTGAGCGCGCTCATGGGCGAAACAGCCGCGGCGCGGCCGGCCGGGATGATCGCCGCAACGAACGCGCAGCCGGCGAGCGAGGCCACGGCGAGCGCGAGCGCTAGCGGGTCCCAGAACGATACGCCGTAGAGCTCGGCCGAGATGAGCCGTCCGGCGCCGACGGCCAGCGGCAGGCCCAATGCGAGCCCCACGGCCACGCGCTTGAACGCGGTTTCGAGCACGAGCGCAACCACTCTGGTGCGGTCGGCGCCGAGCGCCATGCGGATGCCCATTTCGCCCGTTCGCTGAGTGACGGCGTAGGCCGTCACCCCGTACAGACCGACGGCGGCCAGCAGCAGGGCGACGACCCCGAACAGCCCAGCCAGGCTCGCGACGGCGCGTTCCTGATCGAATGACAGGTCCACCTGCTGCTGCATGGTCCTCACGCCGACGATCGTCAGGTTCGGATCCACGTCCGCGAGCGTCTTGGTGAGCACCGGCTCGAGCGCGGCGGGCGAAAGCTCCGTCACCAGCACGATCCCTCCGACGAAGTGGGACTGCAGCTCGATCATCGCCATGAGCTCCTGCGCGTACGAAACGTTCTGGGCGAGCGGCACGTAGAACATGGGGCGCGCCGGCCTGTCCAGCGCGAACCCGGCGAACTTCGCGTCTCGCACCACGCCGACGATGGTGAACGTGCCCGCGTTCTCGGGCAGGTCGAGCCCGAAGTGCTGCCCGACCGGATCTTCGCCGGCCTTGAAGAACCGCTTCACGAACGCCTCGTTCACGATGGCCACGAGCGGCGCGGTCTCATTGTCGGCCGCGCTGAAGTGCCGCCCGCGCACGATCGGCACGCCGAAGTTCTGAAGGTAGTTGGCGCTGACGCGGTCCCACGAGGCGCCCGCCTCCTCGCTCATCTTCGGCGGTGGATGACCCGAAACCATGATCATCTCGCCCCAGTTGTCGGTGAGCGGGTTGTACAGCGCCAACCCCGAGCCTTTCACGCCTGGAAGGCGGTCGAGGCGAGTCTCGATCTCGCGGTACAGCGCGGTCAGCTTCGGCAAGGGGTAGGTGGCCGGCGGGCGGTTCAGGGATACGACCACGCGCTGCGACACCCTGAAGCCGAAGTCCTGGCGTTCGAGGTTGCCGAGGCTTCTCGCCAGCATCGTCGCGCCCGCTACGAGCACGATCGACAAGGTCGCCTGGACGACGAGCAGCCCCGTTCGGGCGATCGACGAACGGTCGCCGCCGGTGCGGCCCAGCCTGCGCAACGCGTCCATCGGGTCCGTGCGGGTCGCGAACCAGGCGGGGGCGGCGCCGAACGCGACACCGGTCACGAGCGCCACGCCGAAGGCGAACGCCAGCACCGCGGGCGACGGCAGGACGCTGATCGGCAGGAAGCGGGAGCTGTGGAACGCCAGGTTGAGCAGCAGGCGTGCGGCGCCGATCGCGACCGCCAGGCCGGCCAGTCCTCCGGCCACCGCGAGCAGCACGCTTTCGACGAGCGCCTGCGTCACGACCTGGCGCCCGGTCGCGCCAATCGCGAGGCGCAGCGCCGTCTGCCCTCGGCGGGCGGCGGCCCGGGCGAGCAGCAGATTCGCGACGTTCGCGCAGGCGATGAGCAGCACGAGCCCGCAGACTGCCAGGAGGATCTGCAGGCTGCGCCCGTACTGTTCCTTCATCACCCCGACGCCGGCGCCGGCAGGGACGACGGCGATCGACTGCTTGGGAAGCATGCGGATCACGTCGGGCATCCAGTTGGCGGGATAGCCGGAATCGTGCTGCATCCACGAGCGGAGCACCCCGGTCAGCCGCGGCGCCATGCCGTCGGTGGACGCGCCTGGCCGGAGACGCCCGATGATCCGCAGCCACGCGGAGACCGGCTGGTTGAGCAAGGCGCCGTTGCCGTCGATGAGGGGTTCCTGCTGCAGCGGGAGCCACAGGTCTGGAGGGCTGGAGCGCAGGGTCTCGCCGAAAAACCCGGGCGGCGCCACGCCGACGATCGTGAAGGGATGTCCCTCGATCACGAACGTGGACCCGACGACCGTCGGGTCGGCTCCGTACGTAGCCTGCCAGACGTGATGGCTGAGCACGGCGACGGGCGGCGACGCGGGCGTGTCGTCGCCGGCCGTGAACACGCGCCCGCCGAGCGCGCCGATGCCCAGTGTCGAGAAGTAGCTCCCGGTCACGTACTCCGACCGGAGCGGCCTCGCCGCGACGTCAACACCCTGGCGCCGGACGCTCACGCGCGCACCGCCGGCCTGGAATGCCGTCACCTCTTCGAATTCGGGCGCCTCCGCCTTGAGCCGCTCGTAGAGCGGAAAAGAGAACATGCCCCACCGGTCCTGCGGGCCGCCTTCCACGCAGCAGTCGTCGCCGTCGCCGATCCTGGAGAGCCGCGCCGGGTCGGACACCGGCAGCGAACGCAGCATGATGGCGTGGATCAGCGTGAAGATGGCCGTGGTGCCGCCGATGCCCAGGGCTAGCGTCAGCACGGCGGCAGCCGTGAACACCGGCGACAGCCGGAATTGGCGAATGGCGTAGCGGATGGCGCCCGGGAGACTGGTCATGTGACGGTTTGACGGATCCCACGCCCGCAGGGTTGCCACGGCAGAGGCGGCGCCGGTTGCCGCCTCGGCATGGATGAGAACGCGAATGCGTCATCGTAGTAACATCTCCGCCTTCAAACCGTTCCGCATGGAGATGCCTCAATGACTCGTGCTAGCTGGTCGAGACGCGCGGCGGTGGCCGCGCTGGTGTGTGCGGGTACCGTGGCGGCGACGACCGTGATCACGGCCCAGCGGCCCGCCGTCGCTCCGCCGCTGCAGGCTGCCCCGAAGCCGAAACCGGTGATGATGGCCGGGGTCGATCCGGCGCTGCTCACCGGGTTGAACTACAGGCTCGTCGGACCGTCGCGCGGCGGCCGCGTGACGGCCGTCACCGGCGTGCCGTCGCAGCCTAAGACCTTCTACATGGGCGTGGCCAGCGGAGGCGTGTTTCGCACCGTGGACGGCGGGGCCACGTGGACACCCATCTCGGACGGCCAGATCCCCCTCGGATCGGTCGGATCGATCGCGGTGGCCGATTCCAATCCCGACATCATCTACGTCGGCACCGGCTCGGACGGCGTGCGCAGCAACGTCTCGACGGGCCGCGGCATCTACAAGAGCACCGACGGCGGCAAGACGTGGGCGTTCGCGGGCCTTCGCGACGGCGGCCAGACCGGCGGCATCCGCATCCACCCGTCAAACCCCGACATCGTCGTCGCCGCCATGACGGGCGACATCTTCAAGGCGAATGCCGAACGCGGCATCTTCAAGAGCGTGGACGGCGGCAGGACGTGGAAGAAGACCCTGTACCTGACCGACCAGATCGGCGCCATGGACGTGGAGTTCCAGCCTGGAAACCCGAGCGTGGTCTACGCGTGGATGTCGCGGCTCGAGCGCAAGCCGTGGACGATCATCAGCGGCGGCAAGGAGGGCGGCTTCTACAAGAGCACGAACGGGGGGGACACGTTCACGAAGATCTCCACCGGCCTGCCCGGCGGACTGATCGGCAAGGGGAACATCGCGACGACGGCCGCCAACCCGAACCGGGTCTACGCGCTCGTCGAGGCGCTGCCCGGCGGAGGCCTCTATCGATCGGATGACGCAGGCCAGACCTGGGCCCTGGTGAACTCCACGCCCGGCCTCGTCCAGCGCCCGTTCTACTACACGACGCTCGGCGCGGACCCGACGAACGCGGACGTCGTGTACGCGGGCGCCGAATCGTTCTACAAGTCGGCGGATGGCGGCAAGACGGTGACGACCATGAGGACGCCGCACGGCGACAACCACGACATCTGGGTCAGCCCGAAGGACGGCCAGGTGATGATCCAGTCGAACGACGGCGGCGCCAACGTCTCGACCGACGGCGGCCGCACGTGGTCCAGCCAGCTGAACCAGGTGACCGGCGAGTTCTACGCGGTCACCGCCGACAACGCGTTCCCCTACAAGATCTACGGCGCCCAGCAGGACGACAGCACGGTGATCCTGTCGAGCGTGGCGAACCCGTACACTCTCACGGACTGGCGCGGCGGACCTGGCTGCGAGACCGGGCCGATCTTCCCGCATCCCACCGATCCGAACACGATCTACGGCTCCTGCAAGGGCCAGTACGAGGTGATGGACCTCAGGACCGGGCAGAGCAAGAGCTACTGGATCGGCGGGCAGTCGCTCTACGGCAACGCCGGCAGCGAGCTCATCCTGCGGTTCCAGCGCGTGTCGCCGATGAACACGTCGCCGTTCGATCCGAACGTGCTCTACTACGGGTCGCAGTACCTGCATCGCACGCGCGACAAGGGCGTGACGTGGGAGAAGATCTCGCCGGACCTCACCGCGTTCCCGCCGTGCTGCCAGGGGCCGAGCGGCGAGCCGATCACCCGCGACGTGACGGGCGAGGAGTTCTACTCGACGCTGTACGCCATCAGCGAATCCCCGATCGAAAAGGGCGTGATCTGGACCGGCTCGAACGACGGCCCGTTCAGCGTCACCCGGGACAACGGCCTGACGTGGGCACGCGTGACGCCCAAGGACCTGCCCGACGGCGGGCGCGTCGCGTTCATCGACCCGTCTCCGCATCGTCGCGGCTCGGCATACTTCGCGGTCTATCGGTACCTGCTCGGCGACTACGCGCCGTACATCTACAAGACCGGCGACTATGGCAAGACGTGGCGGCGGCTCACCGACGGCAGCAATGGCATTCCCATCGACACCCCGACCCGCGTCGTCCGCGAAGATCCGAACCGCGAGGGGCTGCTGTACGCGGGGACGGAGTTCGGGATGTACATCTCGTTCGACGACGGGGCGCACTGGCAGGCGTTCTTCCAGAACATGCCGCAGATCCCGATCAACGACATCAGGGTCCACCGGAAGGACCTGCTGGTGGCGACGCAGGGGCGGGCGTTCTGGATCATGGACAACCTGAGCGTGCTCGAGCAGTTGACGCCGTCCGACAAGAAAGAAGCCATCACGCTTTTCGCGCCGCGCGACGGCTATCGCACGCGGGTGAGCCCCGCGACACTCGGACCGATGTTCGAGTACTACCTGCCGTCCGGGCCCGCAGCCAAGGTGCTGATCGAAGTGCTGGATACGAAGGGCGTCGTCGTGAACAGCTACGACGGCGACGCGCCGGCCGCGGTCGGCGGCCGTGGCGGGCGCGGTGGTGCGGGCGCTGCGGGTGCGGAACAGGCTCAGGCGGATCCCGACGCTGCGCCGGCGTCGTTCGGACGCGGCGGCGGCATCCAGACGCGCGCCACGAAGGCGGCCGGCCTGAACCGCGTCGTGTGGAACGTCCAGAACCGCGACGGCGTCACCATGCCGCCGGGATCCTACCAGGTGAAGCTCACGGTGAACGGCGCCAGCCAGACGCGGCCGTTCAAGGTCCTGATCGACCCGAACGTGGCGGCCACGGGCGTCACGGTTGCGGACCTGGTCGAGCAATACCAGCACGTGCTGAACGTGCGCGCGTTCACGCAACAGGTGACGCAGCTGGTGGCGCGGGTCCGTGACGCGCGCGCGGCGGCAAAGAACGGCGCCGCGGACAGACTGGCCGCCATCGAGAAGATCTACTCGCAGCTGGCCACCTGGCCCGAAGGCGTGCGCTACGCCCGGCCGGGGCTGCAGGCGCACACGTCGTACCTGGCAGGCTTCGGCACGAGGACCGATCAGAAGGTGGGACGCGACGCGTTCGAGCGGCTTGCGGTGCTGAAGAAGGACTACGAACGCCTGAAGGCTGAAGCGGACACACTCATCGGACCTCGAACCGTCCCCTGAGCCGGATGTCTTTCGACGAGCTGCCCACCATCACGCTGAACGCGCCCGGCTCGACGACCCATCGCAGCTCGCGGTCGAGCATCCGGAGATCCCTCGGCCCGAGCTCGAACGCCACGTCCGCCTCTTCCCCGGGATGGAGGTGGACGCGCCGGAAGCCCCTGAGCTCCATCACCGGGCGCGCGAGCGAGGCGAGCAGGTCGCGCACGTAGAGCTGGACGACTTCGTCGCCCGCGCGCTCCCCGGCGTTCTTCACTCGACAGGTCACCGTCGTCGTGCCGGAGGGCGCCAGCGTCGCGGGGTCGATCCGCAGCGCTGAATACTCGAACGAGGTGAAGCTCAGGCCAAACCCGAACGGGAAGCGCGGCTGACCGGTGAGGTCCACGTAGTCGTCCCCGCGCCCGGTCGGCCTGTGGTCGTAGCTGAGAGGCAACTGGCCCTCGGTCAACGGGAAGGTGATCGGCAGGCGTCCCGCCGGGTTGTAGTCCCCGAAGAGGACGTCCGCCACGGCATGGCCGCCTTCCTCGCCCGGGTACCAGGCGTCGAGCACCGCGTCCACTCGGTCGATCCAGCCCGACATCGTGACCGCGCTCCCTCCGACCAGGATCACGACGACCGGAGTGCCGGTGGCGGCCACCTCCTGGATCAGCGTCTCCTGGCGGCCCGGCAGGCCCAGGAACGCCCGATCGCGGAATTCGCCCTCTTCGATGCCGGCGACAACGACGGCAACCTCGCTCCGGCGCGCGAGGGTGACGGCCGAGTCGATCTGCGCCCGCGCGTCATCCACCACGCCCGCATCCCAGACCAGCCGCACGTGGGCGTTGCCCGTGCTCTCGAAGTACTCGAGCCTCAGTTCGTGCGAGGAACCGGGCTCCAGGCGGACGTCGGCGAGCATCGTGCCGTACGACTGCTTCTTCCAGTTGTCGATGATCAACCGGCCGTCGAGATACAGGCGGTACCCGTCGTTGGCCTGGAGGCCGATCCGCCGGACGCCGCCGGACGGAACGCGCAGCGATCCCGTCCAACGCACCGAATACCATTCCAGGGGAATCCCGGGCCCCGGAGCGCTCAGCGTCCAGCCGAAATCCACCTGTGGGTCGGTGCGCACAAGTCGCGGCTGGCCCCCGAGCCGGATGTTGTCGAAATACTCGCCGGTCAGCCCCGGCACCGGGCGGCCTTCCGAGACCGACCTCAGCGAGTCGGCCGGCACGCGGACCACCTCGCGCGTCCTGCGCCCGGGTCCGGGCGCGTAGCGCACGTCCGCCCGAGATCCGACCTTCTCGCGGATCCCGTCGAGGATCGAGACGTTGGCGATCCCGGGGCCGCTGTAACCGCCCAGCCGCGCTTCCACGGCATCGGTGCCGATGACCGCGATCGAGCGGAGCGCGCTCGTGAGCGGCAGTCGGTGCCGGAAGTTCTGGAGCAACACGATCGACGCGCGGGCGGCTTCGAGCGCGAGCGTGCGGTGGTCGGCGCGGCCGGCGGCCGCGGCAGCGGCGTCCGCGTCGACGAAGGGGTGTTCGAACAGCCCGAGCTCGAACTTCGCACGAAGCACACGGGAAACGGCGGCGTCGATCACCGCGGGCGGGACCAGTCCGCGCTCAAACGCCCGCAGATACGGCCGGTGCTCCCCATACGACATCTGGAACACGACATCGAGGCCGGCCTTCCAGGCGTCGGCGGCCGCGGTTGGCGTGTCCGGCTCGGTCATGTGAAGCACAGTCGCCCCGCCGGTCGCAGACGCGTCCGAGATGGCGAACCCCTCGAAGCCCCAGCGCTGCTTGAGGATGTCGGTCAGCAGCCACCGGTTCTGCGTGGCGGGCGCGCCATCGACGGAGTTGTAGGCGGTCATGACCGAGCCGGCGTGGCCTTGCCGCACCGCGGCCTCGAACGGCGGAAAGTAGCGTTCGGCGAGCAGGCGTTCGTTGTGGTAGATGGGGTAGCTGTCGCGCCCGCCCTCGCCGACGTTGGCGACGAAGTGCTTCGGTGTCGTGATGACGCCAGCCCGCTCGAACGCCTCGACGAACGCGAGTCCCATCACCGAGGCAAGATACGGATCCTCGCCGTAGGTCTCCTCCACGCGCCCCCATCGCACATCGTCGGCGATGTTCACGACCGGCGAGAGCACCTGCCGGATTCCGCGCGTCCGGGTCTCGCGCGCGGCGGCGGCGATGACGCGCGACACCATCGACGGGTCCCAGGTGGCCGCCAGGGCAATGCCCTGGGGAAACGCCGTCGCGCCCTCGCGGACCAACCCGTGCAGGGCCTCGTCGAACGGGATGATGGGGATGCCGAGACGCGTGTGCTCGACGAAGTACCGCTGGATGTCGTTGATGCGCTCGGCGTGCGCGCGGGCCACCGCCTCCGGCGACTGCCCCGCCGGCTGGTTGTCGCTTCCCCTCCGTGCTTTCGCCGGGGCGACCTGCAGCCCGAAGACGCCGTGCGAGAAGTCGAGCGCCGGGTCGTCGAGGCTCCCGGGCAGCATGAACAACTGCCAGAACTTCTCCTCGAGCGTCATCCTCGATACGAGGTCGCGCACGCGATCGACGACGGGCCTTGCAGGGTCGCGATACGGGGGTGGTTCGTCGGACGCAGGCGCTGCGGCCGGAGCCGGCGGCAGAGCGGCGTCCGGCCGGTCGGGAGACGGGGCCCGAACGGTCAGAACGGCCGGCTGCAGGCCGGGAGCAGACGCCCGCAGCGTGACGGCCGGCGCAGCGCCAGTCACGCGGAGGATGACGAGCCCGCGTCCCTGGTAGACCCGACGATTGAGATCGCCTGGCTGGTCCGTGTCGTCCAGGTTGCCATTGCCAATGCCCAGCACCCTCGCGGGCCCCTCGACGGCGAATGTCACCGGAAGCCCGGAGTCCGGCACGCGAATGCCGGCAGCGTCCACGATCTGGACCTCGACTTCCTTCACGTCCTCATACGAGCTGAGCGGCCGGAGATCGACGCGGGCCGCCGCGCCGGCCGTCTTCAGTGAGAACTCCGCCGCTCGCTGGCCCTTGACGAGGCCGACGGCTCGCACTTCGCCCGCCGCGTACGGCACATCCCAGGTGATGACGCCGTCAACGGCATCGGCGGCGCCCCGTCTCCCGATCGAACGGCCATTCAACGTCAAGTCCACCTCGTCGCAATTCGTGTATCCGCTCACGCGAATCGTCGAACCCTCGGGCCAGTTCCAGTGTTCGAGGAGGGCGACGCGGCGCGGACCGCCGGACCCCGGAGCTGACGCGGCCAGATACACCATCGGAGCGTCACTCCAGAGGCTCTGGCGGAACCAGGCCGCCGGCTTCTTGAACCCGGCCAGGTCCAGGAGGCCGGCCCCGTTGGCGCGATTGGGGAACGCGCGGGCCTCGCCCAGGTAGTCGATGCCGGTCCAGAGAAACTGGCCGGCCACGAATGCGTGATCGCGCACGATCGTCCAGTTGCCGAATTGATGGCTGTTCTCGCTGCCGAAGATGACGCGGCGCGGATACCGCGCGTGGTCGTCAACGTAGCGCGATTCCTGGTAGTTGTAGCCGACGATGTCGAGGAGCTGCGGGAGGCCGACGGCCTCCGACATCGTGAGGCTCGCGAGCGCCATCGTGACCGGCCTGGTCGGGTCGGCAGCCTTGACGGCGTCCACGAGCGGCCGCGCGAGAACCACCAGGTTCCCTGCCGGCGGGTTCTCCGGTCGATAGCTCTTGCCCAGCGCCGGGTGGGAGAACGGGTCGTTGGGATAGTCCACCTCGTTCCCGATGCTCCACATGATGACCGACGGGTGATTGCGGTCCCGGCGCACCATGTCGCGGACGTCGGTGACGGACCACCGGGAGAACTCTTCGCCGTATCCGAAGCGGCTCGGCACGCCCTCGTTCCAGCCGTTGACCCACTTGTTCTTGGTCGGCGTGAACTCGTCGAACGCTTCGTCCTTCACGAGGAAGCCGAGCTTGTCGCACAGGTCCAGGAACTCGGGCGCCGGCGGGTTGTGGCTCGTGCGGATCGCGTTGACGCCAATCTCCTTCAGGGTGCGCAACCGCCGCTCCCACGCTGCAACCGGGACGGCGGCGCCAAGGCTGCCGGCGTCGTGGTGAAGGCACACGCCCTTGAGTTTCAGCGGGACGTCGTTGACGAAGACGCCGCGATCCGGATCGAACCGGATGGCGCGAATGCCAAACGGCGTCTCGGCTTCGTCGGCGACAGTGGCGTCCGATCGGATCCGCTGCCGGACCGTGTACAGGGCGGGCGACTCGGGCGACCAGCGCTGCGGCTTGACGACCGCGAGCTGCTGGACCAGCGCGCCGTCGCTCCCGGCAGCCAGCCGGGACGACGTGGTCGCCGTTGCGACGACGCGCCCGTCGCGGAGCACGTCCGACTCGAGAGCGAACGAACGTGCGACGGGCGACCGGTTCTCGATCGTGGTCTCGACCCTGACGCGGGCCGTCTCGGAGGTCACCGAGGGCGTCGTAACGAAAGTGCCCCAGTGTCCGATGTGGAGCGGAGCGCTGAGGCGCAGCCGGACGTGCCTGTAGATTCCCGAGCCCGTGTACCACCGCGAGTCCGCGAACCGCGAATGATCGACCCTGACCGCGATCACGTTGCTGTCGGATCCGAACTTCAGGTATGGCGTCAGCGCGCACTCGAAACTCGAGTAGCCGTACGGTCTCCCGCACACCAGGTGACCGTTGACCCACACCTCGGCGTGGTCGTAGACGCCGTCGAACTCGACCGTCGCGAGCCTGCCGCCGAGCTCGGTCGCAAGCGTGAAGCGTTTGCGGTACCACCCGATTCCGCCTGGGGCGTACCCGTTGCCGCTGCCGTATTCGGCGCGGAACGGTCCCTCGGCGCTCCAGTCGTGAGGCAGCTCGACGCGGCGCCAGCCGGAGTCATCGAAGGCCGGCATCGCCGCGCTGGCGAAGTCGCCGCGCGAGAACCGCCAGTCGGCGTCGAACGGGACCACGACGCGGGGGCCCGCGGAAGGCACGTCCTCCCCGGGCGCCGCGGCGCCGGCGCGCCAGCCGAGGCAGGCACACAGACACACGATGATGAGACCGGCAATCGGCAGGCGCAATCGGGGCACGTGCAGCGTCATTCGGCCCTCCGGGTTCGAGCGAGAGGCGGCAGGCGCTATTCTCGCCGATCTCCCGGTGAAGGCGAGCGACGGACGGCTTTTGTCCTCACGCCGCGTCGCGCGCGCGTTCGAGCGCGCCGACGTCGATCTTCGTCATCTGCATCATGGCCTGCATGACCCTCCTGGCGCGCGCCGGGTCCGGGTCGCCCAGCATGGCGGGAAGCGCCGTGGGAATGATCTGCCATGACACGCCGAACTTGTCCGTCAGCCAGCCGCAGCGATCGTGCCGGCCGCCTTCCGCGAGCTTCTCCCACAGCCCGTCCACCTCGCCCTGCGATTCGCAGTTGACGAAGAACGAAATGGCCGGCGAGAAGGTGAACTGCGGCCCCCCGTTCAGGGCGACGAAATCCACGCCCTGGAGTTGGAAGGCGACCGTCATGACCTGGCCCTTGGGCCCCGGTCCCGTGTCTCCGTATCGCACCACGTTCTTGATCTTCGAGTCCTTGAAGATCGAAACGTAGAACGTGGCGGCCTCTTCAGCCTGGGTGTCGAACCAGAGGAACGGCGTGATCTTCTGCATGGGGGCTCTCCTTGGCTGGGTGCGTGCGCGCGGGTAATCGGGCAGGCGTCGAGGGCCCCGCCGGCCTGAAGCCAGCGAGGCCCGTATCAGGTGTCCCCGCAGTATGTTCGAGCCGGCGCCCGGGCTAGCCGTGAGCCGCTCGCGCCTTCTCGAACTGCTTCATCCACTCGGCCTGGCGGGTCTTCATCTCCTCCGGCGTGAGATCCTCTTTGTGCGTCGCGATGGTCCACCGGTATCCGTGGGGATCGTTGAAGGTCCCGCAGCGGTCGCCCCAGAACTGGTCGGCCATGATCCCCATGCCGCCGAACGTCTGCGCGCCCGCGGCCAGCGCGCGATTGAACAGCGTGTCGCAGTCCTCGACGTACACCCACAGCGCTGCCGGCGAGCCCCCGAACGCGAGGGGACCCTTGCCGCCCATCATCGCGTCGTTCACCATGATGCGCGAATTGCCGATGCGCAGCTCCGCGTGCAGGATCTTCCCATCGGGTCCGACTGCGCGCGACACTTCCTCGGCGCCAAGCGCCTTCTTGTACCAGTCGATGGCCTTCACGGCGTCGTCGAGCGTGAGCTGCGGCGTAACCGTGTAATACCCTTCCGGGACTGCCCTCTTCGCTCTCGCCATCTCGACCTCCTCAATCTGACACTGAACTTCCATTCTGAGACGGCGCGCGCGCTCGGTGCAAGGTCGAGTGTAGGCGCACCCGCCTCATGCATGATCTGCCCGTGATTCGAACCGAGCCGCGCCAGAGCTTCGCCGTGCCACGACCTTCGTGATGTCGTCGAGCTGCGGCGCGCCGAAATCGTCCCGGGCCGCGTAGCAGCCGAACAGGCCGCGCCCCGCCGCGAGTTCGACTGAGGACATCGGTCGGCGGCCGGACAGTCGGCGGCCGGAATCGGCGGCCGGAATCTGGACAACCGCGCCCGCACGCCTTACACTGCCGCGGTCATGACGCAGCCCGTTCGAGTCGAACGCGAGGAGGGCGTATGGCGCGATTCCGTTCGCGGATCACCCAATCCACGTCGGGTTTCCTCTTCCTCGTCCTCTTCTTCATCGTCGTTCCCACCGGCCCCGCCCGGACGCAACCGGCTTCGTACTCCCCGCCGGTGAACTACATCCAGGATGTCGCCAAGGCGCTCACGCTGACGGCCGCCGCGCTGGCCATCGGCCTCACGGTCTGGGTCCTGCTGGCGAGGCGCCGACGACTGTCGGCGTTCCAGACCCGGCTCGCGCTCTTCCCGGGCGTGTGCGTGCTCCCGCTCCCCGTGATGCTGATGAGCACCGCGGAGGGGATCGAGCAGGCCAAAGCCGTTGAGTTCTGTTCGTCCTGCCACGTGATGAGGGTCTTCGTGGCGGACATGAAGAACCCCGGGAGCGCCAACCTGGCCGCCATTCACTTCCAGAACCGCTACATCCAGGAAGACCACTGCTACGTCTGTCACACCGACTACGGTCCATTCGGCACGCTGCAGGCGAAGATCGCCGGGATCGGGCACATCTGGCAGGAGACCGCCGGGACGTACCGACTTCCCATCAGGGCGAAGGGCGGTTACCGGTTCTCGGTCTGCCTGAACTGCCACGGCCTCTCGGCCCGATTCACCCGGAACGCGACTCACCGGCGCATCCTGGGCAAGGTGCTGAACGCGGAAGCCTCATGCACCGACTGCCATGCCCATGGGCACCCGATGCCGACGGAAAGGAGTCGGCCATGACGCAGGCCGCAGCCGTGCACCCCCATGACAAGCTCCTCGTCGCGTCGGGAATCCTGGCTCTGTTCGGGCTGGGACTGGCCGTCGTCCACGTGCTCGACTCGACGCCGTACACGATGGTCCTCTTCCTGGCACTCGGGCAGTTGGCGATCGTCGCGGCCGGGGCCACGTTCCTCACCGTGCTCTTCAGGGACCTGAGGAGTCGCATCCACGCGGTCGTGGAGAAGCGGTTCGAGCCCGGGGAGATCGTCTTCAGGCAGGGCGACTATCCGGATCGCCTGTGTCTGGTCGGCGCGGGCGAGGCAGAAGCGCTCAAGGCCGCGCAGGACGGCACGGAGGTGCGCGTCGCGCGCATCGGGGCGGGCGAGTTCTTCGGGGAGATCGGCATCCTCTCCAACACCCCGCGGACGGCGACGGTCAGGGCGGTCACTGCCATGGACACTCTGTCCATCCACCGGGGCTACCTCACCCCGCTGTTGGCTTACATGCCCGGCTGGAAGGAGAAGGTCCTCGACGAGTACGTCCAACGAATCTCGAGAAACCAGGAGCAGCGCCCGCGGTAGTGCCGTGTCGATCGACCGGCGGCCGATCGAGGTGATCTCAGGGGAGGATCAACAGGACGAGCACGGCCAGGTAGGCTGCGCCGATCGCGAAGCCCGGGCCGTGGTCGCGCCACCACGGGCGTCGTTCACCATCCGTTCCGGCTCGCGGCAGGGCCAGCAACACGCCCACCGTGATCATCAGCGCCGCGGACAGGATTCCACACTGCGCGACTGGCAGTAAGGCGATCGACAGGCTTCGCGCTGCGGCGCCACCGAGCGGCTGTGTCCCCAAGGCCATCCGCAGGGCGTCCAGACCCGGAACGTGGGCCAGCTCGTAGCAGACGAAACCGGCGGTGACCACCGGCACCCAGGCGGTGGTTCTCTGCCAGAACCCGGTTTCCGCGCCCGGATCCGACGACCGGTCGAGCCTGCGGGTCATCAGCCACAGGCCCAGCTGCGGAAGCAGGGCTCCGAGAACCAGCGAGCCGGTCACGGTCAGGAGTCGATGCTCCTGCAACGCAGCCGCGAGGGCGCCGCCATCCTGCCGCTCCCATCGCTGGAGGACCATCAGCGCCACGAGCAGCCCCCCGAGCAAGGCCATCAAACGACCCGCTCCGGGGCGGTCGTTCATCATCGTCACCAGGTCGCGGGCGGGCAGTCGCACGTTCAATTGCGGGGAGCGGTTGGGGCAGATACGCACGCAGTTCAGGCACAGCACGCAGTGCCGGTTCGAATCCACGAACATCACGTGATTGAACATCGGGCAGCCTGCGATGTGCTGGTCGCCCCTGAAGCACGAGTGATCCGTGCACTTGGCGGCACAGATGTCCGGCGTCGGGCGCAACTCGAGCAGCCCGGTCGTGGAACCGAGGCCCGCAAACCCGCCCAACGGGCAGAGGTGCCGGCACCAGATCCGCCTGGGCATCAGGACCGCGGTCACGAGCGCCCCCGCCATGATGACCAGCAGCAGCACGCCGGTCGAACGAGGCGAGTGACGCATGCCGGTCGCCTCTTCCGCCCAGACGATGGTGAAGAAACCGGCAGTGACGATCGCCACCTCGTGCCGTTTCAACCACGCCGGGGTGTGCCACCCGAGATTGACGAAGCGCTGCGTCACGTCGGCCGCCGAGACCATCGGACAAATGGCGCACCACGCCCGCCCGGCGAAGAAGAACGACAGGACCAGCAGGGGCCACCACACGGACCACACCAGGAGCGTGCCCCAGTTTCCGTCCGCGCCGGCCGGCACGAACCAGCACTCGTACAGGATGAATCCGAATACCACGGCTGCCACCGTCTGCATCGCGGTGGGAAACAAGCGGAGCGCCCTGCGTACGATTGGCTCGGGAAGCGTGAGAAGGTCGAAAGCCCAGCGCGACGGCGGCGGCGGCTGACCGAGGAAGATCGCCTCCGATGCGATGCGCGGACCTTCGGTGAGGATGACCGCCCGCCGGATGGCCTCCTCCAGTTCGCTCACGTTGGCGGTCAGGTACTCGTGGGTGACGAGCGCGCCCAGCACCTGGTCGTCCAGGGCCGGCACAGGTTTGCCCAGGCGCAGCGCGTGTTTGCGGACGAAGTGCGCGGCCAGGGCCGGGATGTCACGCTTGCGCTGCCGCAGGGGCGCCACGACCAGTGGGTTTGCCGCCAGTGCCTGTGCCAGGGCGGGTGAGACGGTCTTGGCGGTCGCCAGGTCGCCGAGATTGTGGCGGCACGTGGCGATGATGCGCACGTCCCTGCCGCTGGCGGTGGTGGCTCGCGCACGCCCTGCCAGGAAGTGCGCCAGCCGCTCCTGGATCGCGCGCGGCAGCACGTCCACGTCCTTCAGTACCACCGTGCCGCCCTCGGCCAGATCCAGGTAACACACGGGTGGAGCCGGCCCTTCCCCCTCCGGAGCGGGACGGTAGTCGCCGAACAGCTTGTCGCCCCAGGGCGTCTCCGCGATCTGGGCGCAGTCCGTGCTGAGCAGCGGCGCGTCCTTGCGCGCGCTGCGGAAGTGGATCAGCCGGGCGATGAGTTCCCTGCCCGTGCCGCGCTCCCCCTGGATCAACACGGGGCTGTCGAGCCGCGCGTGGACGTCCACCTGGCGCTGCAGCGCGCGCGTCGCCGGAGCGCTGCCGACGAGTTCGCCCGGCTGCTCCGTGTGCGCCTCCTGGAGGAACCGCGTGAGTCCCTTTTCCTTCTGCTGCGCGGCGCCCATCGCCACGTTGGACTCACGCAGCCGGCGGGTGACCATCCGCACGAATTCGCGTAGCAACTGCGGTTGGTCTGCGACGAGCGCTTCGAAAGTCGGCCGATCGAGCGTGAGCGTCTCGCAGCCGGTCCGGCCGACGACGTCGGCCGACGTGAGGTCCCCGCTCAACAGCGACATCTCGCCAAAGCACTCACCGGCGGACATGGTGGCCACGGTGATGACGGCGCCGCCCGGCGCGTGCATCCGCACCTCCGCCTCGCCCCTCGTCAGCACGTGGAGGTAGCGGCCCGGCTCTCCCTGGCGGATGATGAACTCGCCATCGGTGTAGCTGGCCGTCCGCATCGCGGCCGCCACGGCTTGCAGCGCCGGCTCCGAGAGCGCGGCCCAGATGCCGGACTCGCGGAGACAGGCGGCCCGCTGCTCGACGGTCGCGTCCAATGGAATGGTCACGATCCCTTACTGTCCGACTCGCTCTGGATTCACTGGAGCCGCCTCGCCCTCGAGGGCGAACACTTCGTCCGGGTGGTCGAAGCCTTTCGCCGTCATCCGACCGAGATTCCGGAATCGGAAGCGGCTCGCCGCCAGCGCCTGCGTGGCGCGGCACGCGACGAGCGGGCCGGTCTCGTCCGTCGCAAACTTCTCGAGCCGGAACGCGAGCACGACGGGCTCACCGATCAGGGAGAGGCCGGTAGGCCGGTCGCCGCCGAAGCTATCGAGCATGACGGGGCCGGTCGCCAGCGCCCAATCGAGCCGGAGCGGGAAATCGCGCAGCTGCCATATCGCGGGGTCGACGGCGAGTGCCCGCGCCATGCGGTCGAGCGCCAGCGCGGCGCCGCAGGCGGCGACCGCCTGGTCGCCCGACAGGTTCCCTTCCCAGAACGCGAGGATGGCGTCGCCCTGGTGCTCCTTCACCGTCCCGCCGAGATCGCTGACGGCGCGGTCGAGCCGCTCGAACACCTTGCTGACCGACTGCTGGAGTTCGGCCGACGGAGCCCGTCGAACGAGAGCCGTGTAGTCCCTGATGTCGCCGACGAGAACCGTCGCGATGCTGCAGGCCGGCATGCCAACCGTCGTACCCACCGGCAGGCCGTGGGGCGCGGCGCGGTCCTCCGCCCCGCCTTCCAGGACGAACTGGGTGCTGCCGCTGACGGCGACCACCTGGCCGGCGCGCACTTCCACTTCCACGTTGGGGACGATCCGGCGCCCGTCCAGCCTGGTCCCGTTTCGGCTGACGTCCCGGAGGAAACAACGTCCGTCGTGAGTCTGGCGGAGAACGCAGTGGCGCCGCGACACGGTGGGGTCGGGAATGAGCAGCTGCGCCGGCGCCGGCTCGGCCTGGGAGTCGTCGCGGCCGATCTCGAGGCGATCGAAGAACCCGTACCGCCGCTCGGTCGGCCGTCCACGGTCGGCGACCAGGAACCAGGGGAGACACCCGGGTACCGGTGCCGGCGTCCCGAGGCGCCCGTTGCCCGACACGTCGTCTGCGCTCATCGAGGTGGCCGTCCTGCGGTGCGACGCCGACGCCAGGCCGCGCGACCTTCGCGCCGAAGGCTGTGGATGTACCGCGCCCGGGGGACCGCGGCCGGGTGTTGCGGACGCCCCGGACGATACCATAGGCGTTTGGCGCCCGTAATCAGCTCGGGAATGGTTGGGGCGCCGAGGCTCCGGCTGGCTCGATGGATTCGACCGGCTGGCGGTTCGTATCATGGCACTGTCGCTCCTGTCCTGTTCGCTCTCGGGACCGGGACCATCTTGCTCCTGTTGTACCCAGGGCGCGGGTTGGCGGATTTGTCGCTTCGGCTCTCTGGCGTAGACTAAAGTGGCTTTCGGCCGGCGCGGAGCACCATGCACTCCACCACTTCCGTCGTCGAACTCGTCCTGCTGCTGATGATCGCGGCCTCGACGGTGGCGCTGGTCACCAGCCGTCTGCGTGTCCCGTACACGGCGGCGCTGGTGTTTGCCGGCGTCGCCATCGACCTGGTCCGCGGGCCGATCACGTCCGTCCTGGCAACGCTGGGCCTGGCGCCGGGCCGGTTCGACATCCTGTCGCCGGAGATCGTCTTCTTCCTGTTTCTGCCCGGGCTCCTGTTCGAGTCGAGCCTGCATCTCGACCTGCGGGAACTTCGCGAGAACATCCGGCCGATCATCGTGCTCGCCGTCGCGGGGGTCGTCGCGGCCACGCTCATGACGGGCTACGCCGCATCGGCGTGGCTTGGCATTCCGCTCGGGTCGGCGCTCGTGTTCGGGGCCTTGATCAGCGCGACCGACCCGATCTCGGTCGTCGCCCTGTTCCGCGAACTCGGGGTCCACCGGCGGCTGACCCTGATCGTCGAAGGCGAGAGCCTGTTCAACGACGGCACCGCGGTCGTGCTGTTCCAGGTGCTCCTTGCGGCGGCGGTGAGCGGGCACTTCAGCGCCGGCCAGGCGGCGGGGCGTTTCGCGCTCGTGGTGGTCGGCGGTCTCGGCCTGGGCCTGGCGGTTGGCTATGCGGGCAGCAGGTTGACTGCCTACGTTGACGAGCCGCGCATCGAAATCACGCTGACGACCATCATCGCGTACGGGTCGTATCTTGCAGCCGAGCACCTGCACGTGTCCGGCGTGATCGCCACCGTTGCCGCCGGCCTCGTGGTCGGCAATGTCGGCGTGGTCAAGGGCATGAGCTCGAGGACACGAGTCGCCCTGTTCGGGTTCTGGGAGTACCTGGCGTTCGTCATCAACTCGCTCGTGTTCCTGCTCATCGGCATCGCGGTCCACGTGAAGGACCTGCTGGGCGCCGCCGGTTCGATCGGCCTGGCGACGGCGGCCGTGATCCTCGGCCGCGTGCTCACCGTGTACTCGCTGACACCGCTGAGCAACCGGATCTCCGCGCGGATCCCGCTGTCGTGGCAGCACGTCCTCGTCTGGGGCGGCCTTCACGGCAGCGTGTCGGTCGCGCTTGCGCTCGGGCTGCCGCTGGACTTCCCGGGCCGGGCGCTGATCCTGAATGTGACGTTCGGCGTCGTGGCCTTCTCGATCATCGTGCAGGGCGCCACCATGCAGCCGCTGGTGGCGTGGCTCGGGCTGCGCCCCCGCCGCGACGAGGCCTACGACCGCCTGAAGGCCGAGCAGGTCGCCGCCTCCGGCGCCAGGGCCGAACTCCAGTCGATGCGCGAGCGACTCCTCGTCTCGGCCACCGTGGAGGAGGAGCTTCGGGCGGACATCGACCGGCGTGTGCAGGAGGTGGAGCACGCCATCGCCGACTCCCAGACCGCGACACCCGCGCTGACCGACGAGGAGCGGCGCATCGCGCGCCTCCGGCTCGCCATCGCCGAGCGAAGCGCTCTCGAGCGCGCCGTGAATGACGGCGTCGTTCTGGAACGCGCCGCCCGGCCCCTGCTGCGGCGCGCCGACGAACAGATCGACGCCGGCCGACGGGAAGCGCCGGGCGGACGGCAGGAGAGCCCGCGGTCGGCATGACCGGGCGCCTCACCATCACTCGCACCGCAAGGACACGATCGGATCGACGCGGGTCCCCGGCGCGGCCCGCTCAGCCGCAGTCGCGTGACGGCGGCGAGCGCTTGTATGGAGCCTCGGCGGAGAGGGCCACATCTTCGCGAGACACGGGCTTGACCTCGGTGCGCCAGAGGTAAGGGGCCACCCGGTCGATGCCCAGCAGCGCTCCGGCTGCTTCACCAAGCCCCCAGGCGCAAGCCAGCACGAACGCGGCGGCGACGCTCAATGGGCGCAGTCCGGCGTCGGCGCCGGCGCGCCGGTAGTGAACGAACGCTCGCTTCCAATGCAGAGCCGCGATGGCCGGCGCGGAAAGCGAGTAGAGAATCCGCGCGGCCAGCGACCAGCGCCGGGCACGCATGGATCCGAAGCTCAGGCCGACCACGGCGTGCAGCCAGGTTTCATGGGCCCAACCCGGCGGATCGAAGTGCCTCATCCGGGCGCGGTCTTCCAGATAGAAGCGAAAGCCGAGTTGATGCAGGCGGCGGATGAGGAACGCGCCCATCCGGAGCTCGCCGGCGAGTTCCGACTCCAGTTCGTGCAGCAGCTGGGTGCGGACGGTACAGTTCCAGCCGGAGATGACGCTCGTCGGGCCCCCGGTCACTGGCGGCATCCACTCGCCATACCCAATCAGGAACGAGCCCTCTACCCAGCAGTCGCCGCGTTGCCCCGGGCGAAGCGCGGAGCCGATGGCATCCCAGCCTTCGTCGATTCGATCCAGGATGGCCCGCGTCCACTCCGGGTCGGGCAGGCAGTGATCCTCCGCGATCATGATGTAGTCGCCCGAGGCCTGTCGGATTCCCATGGCCCGTGCGTCGTGCAAGTCGGCCCCTCCGGTGCGAACCAGCACCTGGCCTGGCGGGAGTGCCGCTGTCTGCGCCGCGGAAGGGCCGAGCTCGTCCGGGCAGAGGATGAGGATCTCGAGTCGATCGCGGCACGCCTGCCTCTCCCACGCGTCCAGGGCAGCCAGTACCGTCTCGTAGCCCAGCATCGCGGGGAGCAGGACCGAGAGCCTGGGCCTCATAGCAGGCGGTGTCTCCACAGGTAGTGTTCCACTGGGTAGAAGGCGCCACGAAGATGGCGATCGTACATGCTGAGAGACAGGTCACGTACCGTGGTCGCCTCGCACGGAAAGAGCGGGAGCACGCTCTCGAGCGCCATGCGGTAAGGCGCGTTGAAGGGGCCGCCGACGGGGGCGCGCCACGGTTTCATCCGGCCTGCGAAGTGGACGATGCCCGGCTGCCGCCAGGCCTCCGAGTGGGGGTCGTCGTACTTCCGTCCCGCGTGGCTCGCGAGCAGATTCCAGCGCGGCTCGAGCACCTTCCAGTCGTCCCACGCGACACCGTTGAGCGCTTCCTGGTGCAGGAAGTCGATCGGCTCGCGAGTCGTTTCGAGGTAGCGATGCGCGCGCTCGGTCACCCGGCGTTGCCGCCAGCGAACGAGGTCGATGAGAAGCACTCCGCAGTTGAAATAGGGCGCGTGGGGAGGGATGCCCAGCTTCTGCCAGTCCTTGACACCCTTGGGAGCCGAGCAGAGAGGCACGGCGCCATCCACAGCGGCGGCCACTACGTGCCCATCCAGCGGCGTGTCCCACAGGTTTGCCAGATCCGCAAGGATCAGCGTGTCGGCGTCGAGGAACAGGACGCGGTCCAGGCCGGCGGGAAGGAGCTCAGGGAGTGTCAGCAGCAAGGAGGCCTCCCGAGGGAATCGGGAGTCGCTCGGCGCCGCGCGAAGTTGGGCCTCGGTGGGAACGAGCGAGTGTGTTTCCACCAGCGAGGAAATGGCGGCCAGGCCGGGCTCGGGAAGCCCGGTGTGAATCAGGTGCAGCACGGGCCGGACGTTCGGGCGGAGATGCTGCCTCAGAGACTGCAGCATCACGGCCAGTGGCAGCAGGTAGGAACGATCGACGGCGCTGGCGATGGGGAGGATTGGCGACGGCATCAGCGACAGCCCTGCTCGGCCTCAGCGTCGGCGGAACAAAGGTGGCCAGCAGGGTGCACCTGGTCCTCCGGACCGGATGACGGATGTATGAAGGCGGGGACGGCGAGAGGCCCGCGAAGTATCCCACGGCGAACCGTCGGGTGCAAGCGACCCGGTTCGACACGGGGACGCACGTGTGGGGTCGGTTTCCGGAAGGCGTCCCGGCTGCGCCTCAGGACCCGACCGCGTTCCGTCGAAGCCGCTGCTGGCGCCGCTCCCCGAACCACGCCAGCCACCGGCGCGCGACCTTGTGCGTGTAGACGAGGACGAGCAGGCCGATGCCGATCGATATCGGAATGACCCAGTATCCTCCTGCGATCGTCTGTCCCGCCTCGACGGGGAAGCGGGCGCCGAACCCGATCAGCTGCCCCTGTCGGTACAGGAGGCCGACGTTGTCGGGGAAGATCGGTTTGAGCGCGGCGATCGCGATGAACGCTACGCCGGCGGTGTAGCCGAGGAACAGGCCGAGGGCTCCGAAGAAACCCGCGACCGAGTTGACCGCGAAGTGCCCGATGGAGCGCGCCATCGGGCCGATGCGCCCTGTGGTCACCGCCTCGTCCAGCGTCAGTTCGGCTGAATAGGCCTGGGCGACGCGCAGCGGCGGCCCGAGCTCGGCCAGGATTCGCTCGAGCGCCGCGCGCTCGTCGGGCACACCTTCGACGGCCCCCACCCGATCCGCAATGTGCGTCTGGATCTCCCGCACGGCGTCGGCGACGACGTCGCGCGGCAGAAAGCTGCTCAACGACCGCTCCAGCACGTAGAGATAGCCTCGCACCCGCGACTTGCCGGCCTCACCGAGTTCCATGGTCGTTTCTCCCGCTGGCGTCGATCAGCCGGTCGATCTTGCCGGTGAACGCATGCCAGTCGCCAATCATGTCGTCGAGCGCCCGGCGGCCCTGTGTCGTCAGGCGGTAGTACTTGCGGGGATGACTGCTCTCGCTGGTCGTCCAGCTGGCCGCGAGGAGGTCCTCGCGGGTCAGTCGGGCCAGGATGGGGTAGATCGTGCCTTCGGTGACCACCAGGTCGGTGAAGTCCTCGAGCCGGCGGATAATCTCGAGGCCGTAGCGCGGGCCGGGCGCGACCGAGGCGAGGATCGCCAGGTCGAGCGCGCCGCGCCGAAGTTGCTCGTGCCACCCTTGGATGTTCATCGGTCGCCCCCCGGGGAAGACGGTCCGCGCCAGATACCGCTTTGCGCATTATACCTGGTGTCACAATGTAATTACGAGGATGGGCGCTGGATGGTTCCCCTCCGAATCGCACTACCATGTTCCTTCACCGGTCCGCATGCGGCGGCAGGAGCCACGAATGGACCTGGAGCGCGTGATCGAGCCACTGGAGCGACGCGGCCTCCTTCGTCACCGGCCGTTCGTCGAACTGTGGGTCGGCAGCACGATCTCGCAGCTCGGCGACCAGTGCTATTTCGTCGCCCTCCCCTGGCTCGTGCTGCAGATCACCGGCTCGAGCCTCGCGCTCGGCGCGGTGATGATGACGGCGGCCATCCCGCGCGCGGTCCTCATGCTGATGGGCGGCGCGGTGATCGACCGTTTCTCCGTGCGCACGGTCCTCATCGTGACGGCGATCTCCCGGGCGGTCGTGGTCGCCATCGTCGCCGCCCTGGCCTCCTTTCAAGCGGTCGCGACGTGGCATCTCTACGCCCTTGCGCTGCTGTTCGGCATCGCGGACGCGTTCTCCCTGCCGGCCGTGAACGCACTCATGCCCGCCGTCGTGCCGGCCCAGGATCTTCACCAGGCGAATGCGCTGTTCCAGGGCAGTCTCCAAACCACCACGATGGTGGGGCCGGCTCCTGCCGGGTGGGCGATCAAGCACTGGGGCGTGGCAACCGCGCTGTGGGCCGACGCGATCAGTTTCGTGGCGATGATTGCCGCGCTCGTTCGGCTGCCCTCGGCGCCCCGAGAGCATCGCGATCCGGGTGTGAACGTTCTCTCTTCGATCAGGGACGGATTCAGATACGTGCTGGCCGATGTCCCTCTCCGGAACATGATGCTGATGATCGGCGTGCTGAATTTCTGCACGACCGGGCCGTTCAGCGTCGGCCTCGCGTGGCTTGCGAAGACGCGGTTCGGATCGGCCGCCGTCTACGGGTCGTTTCTCTCGAGCTACGGCGCCGGAGCGCTGGGTGGCATGCTGCTGGCGGGCGCGATCAAGCGCCCCCGTCATCGAGGCGTGGTCTTGCTGGTGATCCCCGCGACGCTGGGCGTCGGTCTCCCACTCATCGGCCTCGTGCCGCGGTTCCCGGTCGTCGCGCTCGCGATGGCGGCCATCGGGGCGTCCGGCGGCTTCGCCGGCATCATCATGACCGCGTGGATGCAGCAGCGCGTGGAATCGCGGTACCTCGGGCGCGTGATGAGCCTGCTGATGTTCTTCGCCGTCGGCCTGATGCCCGTGTCGCTCGTCGTGTCGGGCGCCGTCGCGGCCGCTCACGTGGGCGCGCTGTTCGTCGGCGCCGGCATTCTGGTGGCAGCCATCGGCCTGGTCGGCCTCGTCAGCAAGGCGACCCGGGAAATCGACTAGC
>Ga0209048_10000555_pt1 | contig 39636 bp, 34 predicted proteins | sample FrelakmetCRP12CR_FD_187146 | JGI IMG/M metagenome (GOLD analysis project Ga0209048, IMG submission 187146) | Freshwater lake sediment microbial communities from the University of Notre Dame, USA, for methane emissions studies - CRP12 CR (SPAdes)... | ecosystem: Environmental > Aquatic >...
TGATTGAGTCCCCCGGAGATGCCGATGGGGTCGTTGGAGAGCCAGCGGCCGGTGACGGGATCGTACCAGCGGGCGCGGAAGTAATAGAGGCCGGTGGACCAGGAGATTTCCCGCCCCTGCCAGGCGAAACAATTGCCCAGCGCGGACTGCGCCAGGGGCGCGCCGTTGCCCTCGTACACCGTGGTCCGCCCCCAGGCGTCGTAGCGGTATTGCTCCACGATACGGCCCGCCGCATCGGCGATGGCGTGGACTGTGCCGAGGTGGTCGGTCAGATAAGTGTAGGTGTTGGTGGTCGAACCATAGCTGGTCATCGCCAGGAGGTTGTCGACGCCCGGCCCATGCACATAGCTGCGCTGGAGCGCACCCGCGCCGTCCACCTCGGCGACGATATGCGCTCCGTCGTAAATGAAGAAATTGGTCGCGCCGCCGGCGGCGGTCCATACCCGCCGGCCCAGCGCGTCATAGCCATGACGTTCGACCGCCACCGCGTTGCTGGAAACCATGGTCAACTGGTACGCTCCGTCCCACTGCAGCCCATAGCTTCGGCTGGCGCCGCCCGCCCTATACGTCAGGCTGGTTAAACAACCGGCGGCGTTATAGACATACGACGCATTGGTAACAACCAGCAAATTCACCGTGTTCGTGGCCCGCCCCACGTTGCCGGCCGCGTCCCGGATCGCCGCCATGATCGGCTGCGAACCGCTGCCGGTTTCCACGCCGTAGGCCCAGAAGTTGGTCCCGGCCACCTGCGGCCGGTTCGTGCTGCCACTGCCGACCCACAACTGGCCGAACGCATCGTTGGTGCCGATGCTCTCGCTGGACGATCCGGCCACGTCCACACGGCCCGTGGGCTGCGCCTCCGCCACCGTCCAGCCGTCCAGCCGATTGCCCGATCCGGGCGCATAGTTCACAGTCGCCAGAACGCCGCCAGGGCCGCTGACCTGCTTGAGCGTTCGATTGCCGGACAAATCGTAGGTGTAAGAACTGCTGGCTGCTGGCTGCAGGTTAAGGGGATCAATCTGGGTTTCGGCGGTCAGGCGATTCAGACTGTCGTACGCATAGTGGGCCGCGGTTGTTTGCCCGTTGATGTTCGATACCTTTTGAGTGATCATCCCGGCGGCATCGTAGGCGTACGCGAAGCTGCCCAGCGTGTCGCCGGACGTGTTTTTCCAGGAGATATTCGTCAACCGGTCCAGCATATCGTAAGCATAGGCCGCGTTCAGGCCGGTGTTTGAACCGGTCATGGAGGCCGCGAGGCCGTTATGGGTGTTGTAGGCGTAGGCGAAGGAGCCGGCAACCGGGTGCTGGATACCGGTCAGGCGTTCGGCCTCGTCGTACGCATAGCTCGTGCTACCCGCCACGGAATCCACGCTGGCCACCTGGCCCGCCGGCCGATAGCCATAGTTTACCGTGCCCTGGGGCACCGGTTGGGCCACCGCCGCCAGCCGCCCGGCGGCGTCGAAGGTGTTGGAGATCACGCCCTGTGCGCCGGCCATTGTTTTGATCTGGCCGTTGCGGAGATAGCTGACGCGGTTCGTGAAGTCCGGTCCCAAGCTGACCGCCAGACGCCCTTCACCGTCATACGCATTGCTGACGGTGGTGCCGTCGAAGTGGATGATGGATTTAACCCACGCGCCGACGCCATAGGTGGCTCGCAGCACTTGACCTTCCAGGTTCGTGACGGTGACCGGCCGGCCCTGCAGATCCAGCCCATAGCTTTCCACGTGGCGATCCAGTTCATCGCGGATCACCAGCGTCTCGAGTTGGGTGTTGTAGTCGTAATGGATGGCCGCTTCCTGGTTTGTCGCGCCCGTCAGCGTGCGGGTGACGGCGGCCAGTTTGCGCGTGGGCAGCCAGGCATAGCGCGTGGACCGCCCGGCCGTATCCGTGCAATTGGTCAGGTTACCCAGCGCGTCATAGGAAAAGCTGTTCGTCTGTGCGTTGGGATACACGATCTGCGTCACGCGGCCCAGCTCGTCCCTTTGCAAGGCGGTAGTCCGGTCACCACCGGCGCCGGGAAGGTTTATTGCGGACACACGCCCCAGGGTGTCGTATGCATAGTGGATGGCCGGTCCGGTTTGGGGCACTACGGCAATCACGTTACCCTGCGCATCATATTCATAGCCCACGCCATGCCCGTTGGCGTTGGTGGCTGCCATCAGCCATCCGTTGGTGTCGTAGCCAAACGTGGTGTCGAAGGATGTGCCGCCTGCAAGCACCCGCAAGCTGGTGGGCAACGCCTGGGTGTAGGTCATCTCGATCCGATATCCCTCCGGATCCTCCACGGAGGTCAGCACGTTGAAATTGGTGTCCCAGGTGTAGTGCCAGCCATTCGTCGGCTCGGCGTTGTAGGCGAAGGCTTGGTTGGTGACGTTGCGGCAGTCGTCAAACTGGCGCTGCAGGATGGTGTTTTCCTGGTCCAATTGGCCGGTGGCATCCGCGATTTCTTTCTCCTGCACGATATTGCCCTGGCCGTCATACATATAATAAGATCCGGCGTTGCCAATAATCCACGTGTTGTTGCTGTTCGGCCCCTGGATACTCAACAGCCGCTTGGTGACGTCATCGTAAACATATTTGTAGATCCGCCGGGTCGCACCCAGGGTGTTTGTCACCAGGGCACATCTACCCTGATTATCCGCAAGGTCGAGTTGGATGCGCGTGTCGTAATACTGGCCGGCTATCAGGGAACCTGTGCCGCGGGCTGTCAGCACCCCGTTGGAGCCCGCCTCGTACGTCCAAACCGTGGTCTGGCCGGCTTCATCCACCTTCTGGGTCAGGATGTTGGCCGCCGAGTCATACGCATAGGCGCGGACAAAAACATCGCCGCCGGCGTGCGTGACCGCCCCGGTCAATTGACCGCTGCCGTTGTAGCCGTAGTCAACATATAGATTGGTTTGCGCGACGCCCACGCGGGCAAGTTGGTCGCCGGTGTAGGTGAAATACAAGCTCCGCCCGGCGCTGTCCGTCACATTGGTTAGCAGTTGGTTCGGCGAACTGTTGGCATAGGCGAGCGTCAGGCGCCCGCCCCAGTCGTCGGCGATCGCCTGCAACACGCCGTTGGTGTCAAAAACATAGTGCAACCCCTGGCCGAGCTGAACAAGGTACTGCGCGTTCGTGCCGATCAGCCGCCAATCGTTGTCCGGACAATGCGCAAAGGTGTTACTGGCAAGTTCTTTAAACCAGTAGCAGCAGCCATTGCCGGCCTGCAGCATTTTCCACGCATTTGTGCTGCCGTTGGGCAGCAGGGTGTTGGTGGCCGATAAGAACACTTGGTAGTTGTGCGACCAACGCTGGCCCAGCGGCCCCGTGGCGGCCGACGTGCTGTTATAATGCCGACTGATCGCCAGGGCGATGGGCCGCCCGGGGATGGCAAGATCGTATTCGTCCAGCATCATGTTGCCGTTGATGACATTGATCGGTTCGCCCACGCCGGCTTTCGGCGGCCGCTGGGTTTCGTTGGAATCAGGGAAAAGTACGAGGGTGTCAATCCATGAGACGCCCAAAGTGCGCACGACAAGATTGGAATCTTGATGATACGGCGTCAGGATGGGTTGGTCGGCTCCGCTGGCGACCGTGCCGATGCACACGCCAACATTGTTGGAAATAAACCCTTCCACCGGTCCGTAGTAGCCCCAGGGCGGCTCACGATCCCAACCGTTGTAGCCCGCTTTGGATTGATCATAATCAGCGTTGATTTCTGTCTTATGAGTTGTCGGATTGTAGTGGGCCCACGCACTAATATAGGTGCCAATAAAGCTGTTCTTATGAATCCTGACGCCCATTCCATCGGGGACCTTGCTGGGATCAAAACTGCCGAAGATGTGCCCATGACCTTCCAATCGGTCGGAAAATGGAATGTCAGTCGAAGCCACCCACCACCAATTGCCCTTGATGGCGCAAGCCATGGGCGGCACGCTGACATAGAGCAACAAAAAACAGAGGACGACCGGAATGATCCGCCGGGTATAAGGCAGCATGGCTGCATCTTCCGCACGGGCCGCAACGCATTCAGCGCCAATCATCGAATCTATTAACCTCAAGCCGCGGCCATCGTTCAAGGGATCCACCATACCGTTGCACCGCCGGCAGGGGCCGTCAGGCTGACCAGCGGTGCGACGATGTCCGGATTGTTCGGGTCCGTGCGATAAACGTGGACTTCATCTCCGTCACTCAACCTGTCCCCATCGCTGTCGAAGTTGAGGGGATCGGTTCCCATGGCGATTTCCTCGCCATCGTTCAATCCGTCCTGATCGGTGTCGGCCAGGAAGGGATTGGTTTTATAAAGGAGTATTTCCCGCATGTCCGGCAAACCGTCGCCATCGCTGTCCAAGTCGGCGTTGCCGACCTTGTAAAAACGGGCTGCGGCTTGCGTCGCGCTGGCATCCGTGCAACAGAAGCATTGGCCGCCGGTCGTGACCAGATTGCTGGCCAGTAGCGTCCAGTTATGCGTCAACAGATCGGAGCAGGCGAAAATATCCAGCCGATTGGTGAAATCCTCAGGATACCCAATGGTCAAATGCGCGCCGTTCGAATCCACACTGATGGCTTGGATGACCAAGTTGCTGGCGGGGGTGGGGGCGTTTTCGGTTCGTAGCGCCAAGGCCGGTCGCTGACCCGACGCGGCAACGGCCAGACCACTGCCGAGCAACAGCAAGAATACTCTATCACCCCAAGGCCGTGAGCCTTCCATGTCCGTCCCCGATTAGAAGAACCTCTACGCCTGAATCGAGTAAATCCTTATTCTTTGCCCGATACAAGCAAAAAAATATTACGCCATGGATAGAAGGCATCGGGGCAAACACTATACTGGGGCAGTCGAAACCGCCTAAGGCCGGCGATGCGACAATGGAGACGGTCGCTGCCGTTCGCGCGGGTGCAGGAATGGATGAGACCGGCCGAACGGAAGCCCGCTCCTCGCGATTAAATATGCTTTCATGGGACTGTGTTTTCTTGCATAATTAAAAAAAATGGGCGGCGACTTCATCGTAAAACAGGGAAGAGGAAGGCCATGAAAAGGTTCAGCCTTGTACTGTCCGTCATCGCCCTGCTGCTCACGCTGGGGTGCGCCATCGGGCGGGCCGCCGCTCCGACGAACGGCCCGGCGGGCTTGGACGAGTTGCGGAAGCAGTTTGAATCCACCATCCGCGACGTACAGCGACAGGCGCAGGATTCCGCCCAAGGGCTCCAGCAGCGCTACCTGGCCGGCCTGACGTCCTTGGAAGAAGCGCTCCAATCCGCCGGCAAGCAGTTGTCGGCCATCATCGCTGTCCGCGCGGAGAAAGAGCGGTTCGAGCAGTCCGGAGATATCCCCGATAGCGCACTGTCCACCGACCTGACCGCCCTGCGCAAACTACAGGACGTTTGGCGCGCGCAGACGGCCGGCGGGCCGCGGGAGCAGGCGCAAAAGATCGTCGCCGCCAGCGAACGCTATCTCCAGAACCTGGGTCTGCTGCAGAAGAACCTGGCGGCCCGGAACGACACGCGTGGCGTGGACGAGGTGAAGGCGGAAAAGGACCACCTGCTGGGCAACAACCGGGTGCGCGAAGCCCTGGCGTTGATCCAATCGTCAACCCCCGCCACCACCCCGCCCAATGGTCGGGGGCCATCCACGCTCCCCGCCCAGCCGGTCAAACCGCCGGAGCATGCCCCGGTCGTCCCGGCGGCCACCGTGGTGGAACTGGGCGACTACAAGTTTTATCCGCCGGGAAAGGAGCCGCCGCTGAAGGATCTGCGCCCGCTGCGCCTGGAATCCCCGACGGCCGACCAGCGGTCGGCCCAGTTCTTTTACGAGTTGCGCGTCGGCATCACCTCCGACAAATCGGCCTATAGCGTGCGAAATTCGTCCGACGACTACTCCGTCACCAAGGTCAAAACCGGCAAAATCGCGAGCAATCCCCGGATTACGATTGCCTCCAGGAACCGCGATGTTCCAGAAGGCTGCAAGCTGGTGATCGAATACTTCAGCCAGCCGCCTTCGCGCGCCAACGATTTGCGACGCGAAAAGGTCGAACACATCCCCCTGCCCCCCATCACCCGCAGCCGATCCTACACGGTGGACGCCAAGGGTATTACGCTGAGCAAATACGAGTCCCGCGACACCGTTTACGGCCATACCGCGTCGGGACGCGACTACTACGGCCTGATCGTCAGTATCTATGATGCCGAGGACAAGCTCCTGTTCCAGCAATGCGCGCCGCCTGCGGTGGCCTCCCAGTGCGGCACCAAGCTGCCGAAGCCAATCGAGCCGGTGGCTTATGAGGGGCCACACCGTCTCAAATAACATTTGTTAGCGATCTTCCAAACGGCCACGAACCCTTTGTTGCAGGTAAACGGAGTTCATCAAGCCGGCGGACCTGTTCTGCTATGATCAGCCCTTTTTTCCGCCGCCGCCGCCGTTGAGTTGCGACCCATAAGCCCGATGGGGGATCATCTTTCCAAACGTGGGGAACATCCGCGTTGCCATGCCGGGCGCGGTATTTCTTGAGGCGTTGGTACATGGCCGCCTGGCGCATTCGCCAGGGAGTTGCCAGAATGTGGCCAGCGCATCTGCCCAGGGGACGCATGAACCGCCAAGCCAAAGCCCGAGCCTATCAACGCGCCTACTGCGCGGCGCACAAGGGTAAAGCGCCGTAGCCCGTGCAGGGGCAGGTCTACAATCGAAAAACGTCTGTCCAGCGGCATTCGCCCTTTGTCCCTGGTTTTAGGGACATGACAGCGTGAACGCGATTGTGCTAAATTGCCTTTCATGGAGGACGTTCAATGGGTGGAGGTCCGGTCGGCAATTCGTGGAGACAAAACATGATCAAGCAGTTGGATAAAGAACAGGCGACGAGAATCGAACAACGACGGGCGCGGCAGGCTGCTTATTACCGCGCCAACCGGGAGCGGTTGCTGGCGAAGCAGGCCGTCTATGGTGCCGCGCACCGCGACGAGCGGCGCGCGTACGAAAAAGCCTATCGGGCGAAGAATCGCGAAAAGCTCCGCGCCTACAACACCGCGTATATGGCGGCCTATCGGGCCAAACGCCGCGCGGAACAGCAGCCCTTGCCCAAGGCTGCCGGCAATCGCGCGCGCGGGAAAACGCCGGACTCAGGCCGGCGCCGGGCGTAATCGGCCGGTCGCGGTGGTCCCCACCGCCAAGCGACCGCGGGCTCTGCAAGATCGCGCGAGATCCCGCAGCGGAGAGACAGGAGCGTTTTTTTTGTTTGAAGATGGACCCGGCGACAGGCGTATTATGCGTGAAGTTCTTCGGATGGACCCAACCGCAAACTGGAAAAGGGAGGACAAGGTATGAAGAGGATGAAAACCATGGTGGCCTTGGGCGTGTTCTGTGCCGCCGCCGCAGGTAAACTCGGGCTTCCGCCAGTGCTGGCCGCCGAGGGGGGCGATCCGGCCCCCGCCGCCCAGGCCATTAACGCGCTGGGCCTGGACCTGATGGCCAAGGGCACGGAGGCCGGGGCCAATGCCCTGCTGTCGCCCTTTTCCATTCAAACCGCGCTGGCCATGACGTATGCCGGGGCGGCGGGCGACACGCGCGCCGAGATGGCGCGGGTGCTACACTACGCGGGCGAGGAAACGCCGTTGCACGCGTCCTTCGCCGCACTGCAGCGGGCGCTGGACGAGGTGGCCCGCCGCACGGCCGAGCAGGCGGAGCAGATGAAGAAATTCGGCATGAGCGGCGATCCGATCACGCTGACCGTCGCCAACCGGCTGTTCGGACAGACCGGCTATGAATTCCGCGCGCCCTTTCTGGAGCTGACGAAGGACACCTACAAGGCGCCTTTCCAGCCCATGGACTTTGTCAAGAATGCCGCGGGGGCCACCCGCGAGATCAACGGCTGGGTGGAAGAGAAAACGCGGCAGCGCATCCGCGATCTGATCCCAGCCGGCGGCCTGGATCGCGAGACGCGGCTCGTGCTGGTGAATGCCATTTACATGAAGGCGCCGTGGCAGGAGGTCTTTCCGGCGGGCGCCACCAAGCCGGCGCCGTTCCACCCCGCCGCCGGTGCGGCCGTGGACGTGCCCACGATGGTGCACAAGGGGAACTTCGGCTATGCCCAGCACGAGGGGTTCAAAGCGGTCACCGTGCCGTACAGCGGCGGCGAACTGCAATTGCTCATCCTGCTGCCGGACGAAAAGAATGGATTGGCCGCCCTGGAGGCGAAGTTGACGCCGGAGCAACTGGCGGCGTGCGCCCGTCCGGGCTCGCCCGAGTTGATCCTGCACCTGCCCAAATTCAAGCTGGAGCCGCCGCTGTTCAAGCTGGGCAAGGTGCTGCAGACGTTGGGCATGAAGTCCGCCTTCAACCAGCCGAAGGGCAGCGCGAACTTCGACCGCATGGCCCCGCGCAAGCCGGATGATTACCTGTACATCTCGGAGGTTTTCCACAAGACCTTCCTGGACCTGGACGAAAAGGGCACCGAGGCGGCGGCGGCGACGGCGGTGGCGATGATGCGCGCGACGGCGGTGATGATGGACCCGCCCAAGCCGATCGAGGTGCGGGTGGACCATCCCTTCCTTTTCGCCATCCAGCATCGGCCCAGCGGCGCTTGCCTCTTCCTCGGGCGCATCACCCAACTGCATTAGAATGACCAACGCGACAAAGAAACAAATCGCATGAAAGAAGGAGCCCATTCCATGAAATACAAACTGATCGCCGGGCTGTGGCTGGCGGCGGCCTGCCTGGGGCCGGTCGCTCTGGCCGGCGAGAGCACCAAGCTGCCGTTCGATACCTACGGCGGCTATTTCGTTTCCAACAAGTTCGAGCCGGACGCTCCGCAATCGTTTGTGGTCATCCGCGACCAGGCGCAGTTCGACAAAACCTTCGGCGTGGCCTTCGTGATGCGGGACAAATCCCACCGTCTGCCGCCCAGCGGGTTTTGGGATCTGATGGTCATCGCCGCGATTCATCGGGGCAACGCGATGTGGACCTACAAGGTGGACAGCGTGGTCGTGCAGGCGGGGATGGTGGAACTGCGCTACACCGCCACGGCGAAGAAAAGCGACACCGCCACGTTTGCCTGCCCGCTGATCGTTTCCATCCCGAAGAGCGCCTATCAAGCGGTACAATTCGTCGAAAACGGCAAGCCGGTGCAGAAGGTGGTGCTGGCGGAGAAACCGGAAAAGAGCAGTTAAACGACGAAATAGCTATAATGCGGCCAAACCGTTCCTCTGATGGTTGCCAGGAGTCGTCCGTATAGCGGGATGTTCTGCAAAGACAATGAAGGTTTCGGGAACAAAACAGTTCTGCGAAACGTCTTAGTATGTAATCAGAGCGATTGGCGCTCTGTATCAGTAATAAGGAGTCTCACATGAGAGCAGTAACGGTATCAATCACGCTGGTAGCAATCATCGCAATTGCTGCGGTTGTCTATGCGGGTGATGGTTTCTACATGAAATGCCTGGCAAAGCCCTGTGGATACGAATCGCAGGTGACGTTCGGGGGCGGAATGTTCTATGAGCAAATCACCGGCTACTGTAGAAAGTGTAAGAAATTCGTCTCCGTCAGCTGGACTCGCGAAAACATCCCTGCCGAAATAAAAGAACAGGGCAAAGTCCAGCCCCGCCCGGAACCACTGGGAGAGGTCTGGGATGCCCAGAATGGCAAGGTTCTGACCATCCACGCCTGCCCCACCTGCAAAGGCCCATTTCTGGAAATCAAAAAGCTTCAAGACCTGAAGTATTGCCCGGCCTGCAACAAGCCCCAGTTCGCAGTAGATGATACCAAGCCCAGAATAGCAATCGACTGAAGTCAATGGGGGGGTAAAGGAAGAATCGCAGCGTCGAGGATATCGTCGCTAACCGCGCCGAATCCTCACGCGGCACGTTGAATCCGGCATGATCTGTGCAGCCGCTCCGGGGAATCGCTCGCGCGGTTGTTTTGTGGCGGGCGGCCCGTTCCGGGCCGGCGGCTCGCGGGGACGCTCGCCCTCCAGTTGTACGTTATGTCGGCCGTGGGTGGAACGGCGCAGGGTGTTGTCCCAATTCACAAACCGCTTGAACAGTTTATGGAGGGCGAGACTCCGGCGAGCCGTGGCCGCCCCTGTGGGGCGGCCATGATTGCGCTTCGGGCTTGTCATCTCGCACCTCGTCCGGCACGATGGTCCGCGTGAGTGCGCTGCACACCCGGCGTGAATTTCTGAAAACGGCCGCGGCCTGCGCCGGCGCGGCGGCGGGCCTGCGGCTGTTCGGGGCGCCGCAGGTCCGGGCGGAGCCCGCCCCCGCGGCGAAACTGCGCGTGGCGGTGATCGGCTGCGGCATCCAGGGCAGCCATGCCCATTTGTCCGCCGCTCTGAACGAGAAGCTGGTGGCTATCGTGGACGCCGACGAGAACAACCTCGCCAAGGCGCTCCGGCAGGTGCAGAAGCTCCAGCCCGCCGGCTACGCGGCCGGCATCCGCACCTTCACCGACTACCGGGTCCTATTCGACAAGCTGGGGCGGGAGCTGGACGCCGTCACCATCGCAACGCCCAACCATCACCACGCCCTGCCGGCGCTGATGGCTATGAAGCTGGGCAAGGGCGTGTATCTCGAGAAACCCCTGGCCTACAACCTGGGCGAAGTGCGGGCCCTGGTGGAGTGCGCCCGCACGTGCAAGGTCCCGACGCAAATGGGCAACCAGGGCCACTCCGGCGAAGGCTACCGCCGGCTGTGCGAGTATATCTGGGCCGGTGCCATCGGTCAGGTCAACACGGTCTATGCCTGGACCAATCGCTCCAACGGCGGCGTCGGCCCGCGCCCGCCGGCGGAGCCGGCGCCGCGGGGGCTGCACTGGCCGGAGTGGATCGGGCCGGCGCCCGATCGCGACTATCACCCGGAGCTGCATCCGCACGCGTGGCATGGCTGGTTCGACTTCGGCAACGGCTCCCTGGGCAACCTGGGCTGCCATGTACTGGACGGCGCCTGCTGGGCCCTGCAGCTCGAACATCCGACGGTGATCGAGGCGGAGGAACTCATCGGCGGCAGCGACGAGCGCTATCCCGTCGGCACGCGGCTCCGCTGGGATTTCCCCGCGCGCGACGGCCGGCCGGCGGTGCAGGTGTATTGGTATGACGGCTTGAAGAAGGTCGCCCGCCGTAAAACGGCCGCGGCGGATTCCGGCGAGGTCACGGTGGACGGTCAAAACCGGCCGCCGCTGGTCGGCGAATTGGAGCAGAAATACAACGTGAAGCTGGGCGGCAACGGCGCGCTCTACCTCGGCGACCAGGGCATCATGCACACCGCAACCTACGGCGGCGGCGTGCGCATCCTGCCGGAGGCGCAACACCAGGCCACGCCCGTGCCCGAGAAAAAACTGCCTCGCATCAAGGGCAGCCACTTCCACGATTTCTTCCAGGCCTGCCGCGGCGGCCCGCCGCCGTGCGCCAGTTTCGACTACGGGGCGCGGCTGACAGGGCTGTTGCTGCTCGGCGACCTGGCCATCCGGGCCGGCGTCGGCCGGAAAGTGGTCTGGGACGGCCCGGCCATGCGCTGCACCAACCTGCCGGAGCTCAACCGCTATCTGCAGCGCGAGAACCGCAAAGGGTGGGAGGCATGAACACGATCAGCGCTAGGGTGAGAAACACAACAGCACCAGGGGCTGAACAGGACGCCCCGACCGAGCGGGGCGGCTACAGCAGCCTGCTCGGAAAACTTTTTTGCGCCAAGACGCCAAGGCGCAAAGAAGAGGAAGAAGCAGGGATGCGAAATTTCACTTGGCGCCTTTGCGCCTTTGCGCGAGACATGTTTCTTGCTTCCAGGGATTCCTTCCGCCTTCAATACCGACCTTTGTGGTTGAGGCTCGTGGCTCTCAGCGCGCTGCTGGCGCTGGCGGTTCGGGTCCAGGCGGAGCCGGCCGCCGCCCGGCCCAACATCCTCTACATCATGGCCGACGACCATGCTGCCCACGCTATCAGCGCCTACGGCAGCCGGATCAACCGTACGCCGCATCTCGACCGGCTGGCCCGGGAGGGCCTGCGGTTCGACCGCGTCTTCGCCGTCAACTCGATCTGCACGCCGAGCCGCGCCTGCATTCTCACCGGCAAGTACAGCCACAAGAACGGCGTGCCGGTGTTCAACCGGTTCGACGGCGCGCAGCCGACCGTGGCGAAGTATCTGCAGCAGGCCGGCTACTACACCGGCATGATCGGCAAATGGCACCTTGGCAGCGACCCGACCGGCTTTGACCGCTGGTGCATCCTGCCAGGGCAGGGGGTGTATCATAACCCGGCGTTTCTCGAACCGGCGGGCCGGCGCGTGATCCAGGGCTACGTGACGGACATCATCACCGACCAGGCGATCGAGTTTCTCAAGCACCGCCCGGCGGACAAGCCCTTTTTCCTGATGTGCCACCACAAGGCGCCGCATCGTCCCTGGGAACCGGACGACCAGCACGCGCGGCTGTACGAGGATCAGGAGATCCCCGAACCGCCGACCCTGCGCGACGATTACGCCACCCGCACCGATGCAGCCCGCGAGGCCACCATGACCATCGCCCGGCACCTCACGAAGACGGATCTCAAAACCGATCCGCCCGCCGGCTTGACCGGCGACGCGCTGCTGAAGTGGAAGTATCAGCGGTACATCAAGGACTACTTGCGCTGTGTCGCGGCCATTGACGACAACGTCGGGCGGCTCCTGGACTACCTCGACCAGACCGGGCTGGCCACCAACACCCTGGTGATCTACACCAGCGACCAGGGCTTTTTCCTCGGCGATCACGGCTGGTACGACAAGCGCTTCATGTACGAGGAGTCCATCAGGATGCCGTTCCTTGTCCGCTGGCCCGGCGTGGTCAAGCCCGGCGCCACGGAGACGGCCATGGCCCTCAATGTGGATTTCGCGCCCACCTTCCTGGAAGCCGCCGGCCTGCCCGTGCCCGCCGACATGCAGGGCCGCAGCCTGCTCCCGTTGCTCCAGGGCCGGCGCCCGGCCGACTGGCGCACGAGCTGGTATTATCGTTATTACCACGATCCCGGCGACCACAACACCCGCGCCCACTATGGCGTCCGCACCGAGACGCACAAGCTGATCTATTTTTGGAAAAAAGACCAATGGGAGCTGTACGACCTGGTCCAGGATCCGGCCGAACTTCACAACCTCTACGACGATCCGGCCCAGGCCGACACCGTGGCCCGGTTGAAGGCGGAACTGTATCGGTTGAAGAAGGAACTCCAGGACAACGACGAATTCGCCAATGAACAACCGGGGAGCGGCGTGAGCCCGGCCAAGCGGAACGTCCTCCGCTAGGAGGAGCCAACCGGCCCTTAAAGCCGGAGCGGAATCGGTAACGATTCCGGCCGGGAACGCTGACGCATTCCGCTCCCCATAAGCAAACAATGGTGATGCTGTGTCTAAAAGTACGAGATTCATGAGGGGTTCTGTAATAACCCCGACCGAACAACAAAAAGGAGCATGCGATGAGAAAAATGATGATGGTGTTGTTAGCTGCCGGATGTCTGGGCGCCACGGCCCTGCGGGCTGCGGAACCGCCGCCCAAGGGGCACCCCGACTCCAGCGCCTGGAAAAACCTGTTTGCGCCGGATCTGTCCAATGCGAATTACCCGAAGGGCATTTGGTTCGTGGCGGACGGCGCGCTGACCGCCTCCAAAGACGAGGCCATCTGGACGAAGAAGGACTACGAAAACTTTGTCATGGATCTTGAATTCAAAAACGCACCCCGGGCCAACAGCGGCGTGCTGATTTATGCCACCGACACGGCGAACTGGATTCCGAATTCCGTGGAAGTCCAAATCCTCGACGACTGGGCGGACGAGTGGGTGCGGCAGCCGGCGACCTGGAAATGCGCCGGCATCTTCGGCCGGCTCGCGCCGGCAAAGCAGGTGGTGAAGAAGGCCGGCGAGTGGAACCGCATGACCATCTGGGCCAGGGGGCCGCAGATTGATGTCATGCTCAATGGCGAGCTCGTCACGCAATGCGATATGCGCCAGTGGAACGACGCCCAGAAGAATCCCGACGGCAGCGCCATCCCGCCCTGGCTCAATCGCCCCCTGGCGACGATGGCCACGAAGGGTAAAATCGGCCTGCAAGGCAAGCACGGCGGCGCGCCCATTTATTTCCGCAACATCAAAATCAAAGCGTTGGAATAAAGGCTGAGATTAGTTGGCGCGGGTCTTCGTGTAGTACCACCGGACCTGCGCGGGACTGCTGTCCTCGTCCACGTTCTCGGCGGCCAGCTCGCGTTCGCCCGCGGCGGTGGGCAGGACTTCCTTGAGTTTCCACTGGTTGTCCCGCCGCCCGAAGGTCCAGAACTCGACGAACGGCGTGACGTACTCGTCGCGCGCGACCTCGGTGCCGTCGGCGCGCCGGACGAACTGCTGCGCATGGGCGCTGATGCGCGCGGTGAATTCGTCCTTGGAATTGTCGGCAAAGTTGCGCACGAGAATCAGCTCCACCTTGCGCACGCAGAGGTTGCGATACTCGGGCGTCAGGCCGCGCTGCTTCTGCGCGGCGAGTTGCTGCGTCAGGTGTGCGGCGGCGTCCGGGAACAGCCCATCCAGGACGCTCGCGGCGTCCCCGGATTCCTCGGCCAGCTTGACGGCGGTGAAGACCTGCCGCGCGCGTTCCTCCATCGCCTGCTGGTTCCAGAGCTTGTCGGTCTGCATGAGGAAGTTCAACATCCGCTCGATTCGGGTCGCCTTGGTTTCCACGGGCTGGTCGAGCCACGGCCCCGCGGGGCCGGTGGCGTCCGCCGTGCCGCCGTAGATTTGCCGGAGCTGCTCACCGGTGCATTGCTCGACGAAATTGGCCGCTTTGAGCGCGGCGGACTCGCGCGACTGCTCGATTTCGCGCAGCAGCCACGCCTCGCCCTGCCGCTGGAACGTCCAGAACTCCTGGAACTCGGCCGGCGCCTCGTCGCCGCGCAGGAATTGCTGCGTGCGGTCGTCCAGGTAATAATCCCGGGCGCGGGCGGTGATCAGCGCCGTGAACGCGCGCTGGTCCGGCTTGTTGGTATAGCGCACGTTGACCACCTCCACCCGCGCGACCTGCAGGTCGGCGATCATGTTGATCTCGTGGTTGCGCTTCAGGCTGGCGATCTGGTTGCAGTGGTTCAGGAAGAGGTCGCGCATCATCAGGGGCGCCATCGGCCCGTAGTCGCGCGCCTGCCAGCAGGCCTGCAGCTTGAGGAAGGTGGCGCGCGCCGCGGCCTCCAGCTTCTCCGGCTGCATCGCCGCATCCTGCCGCGCCAGGAATTCCAGCAGCTTGCGCGTCTGGCCGGCCTTCGGGGCAATACGGCCGGGGGCATACACGAAATCCAGGTTCTCGTCCTTATGCTGCTTCTGATTTCTCAGTACGCCCACCATGATGATCACAAAGACGCCGACGAAGATCAAGACCGGCCAGGGATTGTCGCTGCCGCCGCCGGAATGGCTGCCCCCGTACGAGCCGCTGCTATGGCCGCCCCCGCCGCCCTTGTTGTGGACCACAAAACCGTCGGCGATGAACGTATGCGGGGCATCCACTTCCAGGTTGAAAACCACTGACACGTCTGGCGCGCTTTGTTTTGCGCTGACTTTCGCGGGCAACAAGTGACCGGATTGGATAATCGCCAGCTCATCACCAATGTCCACCGCGGCGGCGTTCCGAAAACCGCCGGCGAACAGGCGCAAGGGATGATCGGCGGTGGTGCGCAGTTCGCCATGCTCGGTGTGCAGCGTGAGCAGCCGGTCGCGTTGCTGATAGAGGCGACGAACGGTCGCCGTCACGCCCAAGCCCGCCGCATCCACGCCGAGCACGGCGCTGCCGGGCACGAGTTGCTCAATCGGCGTGGCACCGTCCGGCGTGGCGATGGACGTGCCCGCCGGGAAGCAGCCGCCGCCCTTGTTGTGCACCGCGAAGGCGTTCGCGAAGAAGGTGTGCGGCGCATCGGTGCGGAGGTTGTACACGCGCACCGGTTCGCGGACGCGCACGAGGCTGACGATCGGCTGTGGTTGCAAGCCCGCGCCGTCGCATAGAAAAACTTCATCGCCGATCTGCAGCGCCTCCACGGTCTTGAAGCGGCCCGCGCCGACATAGAACGGGTGCTCCGGCGTCACGCGGACGCGCGCCCGGTCGGTGGTCAGCACGACGTATTCGTCCACGTCGTGCGTGATGACCTCGGCGACCGTCGCGATGACCAGTCGGTTGGCCGAGTCGAATGCCTTGATCCGGTCGCCGGGCCGCACGGTGCCGAGTTGCACGCTGGTGCCGTCGGCGCGCAGGATGGCGGTGTCCGGCAGGAAGCAGCCCTTGTTGTGGACCAGCACGCCGTTGGCGAAGAACACACCGCCCTCGGCCACGAGCAGGTTATAGGCCGGACGTGCAGCCGCGCCCCGGCGCACGGAGGTTAAACTCGAATTACGAATTGCGAATCTCGAAACAAATTCAAATGGCAACAAATCCGAAAGAAGTCCCCTGGCCTCGTTTGGAATTTTGAGATTCGGATTTATTTCGGATTTCGATATTCGAAATTCGGATTTATCTTTATCTGCGGTCTGTATGGTCGCGGTCGCCTGCAATTTTTCCGCGGCCATAAAACAGCCCGGTGCGGTGGCGACCGGATGTTCCGGCGTCAGGCGCAGCGTGCGGCCTGCGGCCGTGAGTTCGATGAATTCTTCCGGCTGCACCCGGAAGACGTCGGCGACGGTGGTGCAAATCCGCCGGCCGTCGCGCAGGCCGACTACGGCGTCGCCGCGTTGCAACTGCTCGATGGGCACTTCGCCGGAGGGCGTCAGGATGCCGGTGCCGGCCTCCAGGCAGCCGCCGCCGCCGCGGGCGCGCACCTGCGGCGCGCCGGCGAGCACGCCCACCACGATCAGTGTCATCAATCTGCGCATGTTTCTTTCCACGCGGAGCTTGGCCTCTCGTTTCGCGTTGCGCGAAACGAGTTCAATGCAGCGCCGCGATGAGGCCGCCCAGCACGGCGGCGGCGACGATAAGGCTCGCGCCCAGGATGCTGGCGCCGACGACGCGGCCGAAGTATTCGCCAACCGCCACGTTGCCGCGCGCGATCTCCTTCTCCTCGTCGAGGTTCGGCGTGAACTTTTCGATCAGGCGCGGCAGAAACACCGCCGCGAACGCCACCAAGCCGAGCCCGACGATACCGCCGACGACCGCGAACACCACCGCCCAGCCGATATTCTGCATCACTTCGCTCATGCTGCACCTCCCGTATTCCGCGCCCAAGCAACCACAGCTTAAACTTACCGACTTGGCGTGTCGAGCGCAACCGGACTGTAAAAAGCAAAGCATTTTGCGCTTCGATATGAGAAGAAAACGCGGTCATCTTAAACAAGATCGAAGTTTATACTCGCGCCAAGACGGAAAGGATTCGGCAAGAACGGCATCAGGCATGTTGTAAACGGTCTTGAAGTAGAATTTCTTGGCGTCTTTGCGCCTTTGCGCGAGATCCGTCCGGAATAGCATCGCGCCAAGCCGCCAAGAAGAAAGAGAGCACACCCGCCCTCCCCGGACGATTGCATTCGAGTTCTGCCGGAACCGGCGGGGAGAGCTACTTCCGCACCTGGCCGTGGCCCCAGATGACGTACTTGTAGGTGGTCAATTCTTCGAGCGCCATGGGGCCGCGGGCGTGGAGCTTGTCGGTGCTGATGCCGATCTCCGCGCCCATGCCGAACTCGCCGCCGTCGGTGAAGCGCGTCGAGGCGTTGACGTACACCGTCGCGGAATCCACGTCCCGCGTGAACACCTGCTGGGCGGCCTCGTCGGCGGAGACGATGGCGTCGGAGTGGTGCGAACCGAAGCGGTTGATGTGCGCGGCCGCGGCATGGACGTCCGGGACGACGCCGACGGTGAGGATCAGGTCGAGATATTCCGCGTACCAGTCGGCCTCGGTCGCGGGCTTCATCGCGGGCACGATCCGGCGCGCCGCCTCGTCGCCGCGCAGTTCCACCTGGCGCGCGGTCAGGCGCGCGGCGAGTTGCGGCAGGAATGGCGCCGCGATCTTTTCGTGGACGAGCACTTTCTCGATCGCATTGCAGACGCCCGGCCGCTGGCACTTGGCGTTTTCGCAGATGTCGAGCGCCATTGCGAAGTCGGCTTGCTGGTCCACGTAGACATGGCAGACGCCCTTGTAGTGCTTGATCACCGGTACACGCGCCTGCTCGACCACGGCGCGGATCAGGCCCTCGCCGCCGCGGGGGATGACCAGGTCCACGCGGCCCTCGAGCTGCACCAGCTCGCGCACGGCGTCGTGGTCGGGGGTGGTGATGATCTGAAGGGCGCCCTCCGGCAGCCCTTTTTTCGCGCCGCCAGCCTGCAGGACGGCAGCGATGGCACGGTTGGAACGCAGCGCCTCGGAGCCGCCGCGCAGGATCACGGCGTTGGAGGCCTTGAGGCACAGCACGGCGGCGTCGGCGGTGACATTCGGGCGCGCTTCGTAGATGATCGCGATGACGCCGATCGGCACGCGTATTTTGTGAATTTCCAGGCCGTTGGGCCGCAGCCAGCGGCTCAGACGGAGGCCGACGGGGTCCTTGAGGGCGATGACGTCGTGAATGCCCTTGATCATCGCATCCACGCGCGCGTCGGTGAGTTGCAGGCGATCCAGCAAGGCGGGGGACAGGCCGGCCTGGCGCGCGGCGGCCAGGTCCTCGGCGTTGGCTTGGAGAATTACGGCGCGCTGGGCGTCGAGTTCCGCGGCCATGGCTTCCAGCAGGGTGTTCTTGCGCCGGCTGTGCAGCCGTGCCAGCGCGCGCGCGGCGGCGACGGCGCGATCACCCAGCAGCAACATATCTTCATGCAGGCTCATGGCCACGTCTCTTTAAGATTTCAACAACACCAGCTTGTCGCGGTGCACGACTTCCTCGGGACCCGGCGCGCCGAGCAGATCGGCGATCTGGTCGCTGCGATGCCGCCGGATTCTCTGCAGCTCCGCGCTGGAGTACTCCGTCAGGCCGCGCGCCACGAGGCGGCCGTCCGCGCTACGGATATCCACCACCTCGCCGTCCTCAAAATGGCCCGCTGCGGCCAGGAGGCCGATCGGCAGCAGGCTGCCGCCTTTTTGCTCCAACGCGGCGCATGCGCCGTCGTCAATGGTCAGCACCCCCGCAGCCTTTTGGAAAAAGGCGAGCCAGCGCTTGAACGCACCCCCGGTTTCTCCAGGCGACAGGCGCGCCGGTTGGATCAACGTGCCGACCTCGTCGCCCGCGCAGACGCGCGCGACGATCCGCGGCATCCGGCCGTTGGCGATCACCGCCGCCGTGCCGGCCTGCGCGACCATATCCGCCGCGCGCAGCTTGCTGGCCATGCCGCCGGTGGACAGCTCGCCGCCTTTGCCCCGCGCCAGGGAAAGTGTGCCGTCCGTCAAGCCGTTCAAGCAGGCGACGCGGCGCGTGCACCCATCCCCCGCGGGAGCCCGCAAGCCGTCCACCGTCGTCAGCAGTACCAGCAACCCGGCATGAATCAGCAGCGTGACCAGCGCGGCGAGCACGTCGTTGTCGCCGACCTTGATTTCGTCCACGGCCACCACGTCGTTTTCGTTGATGACCGGGATGATGCGATGGCCCAGCAGGTTGAGCAGGGTGTTGCGGGCGTTCAGATGACGGTGGCGGTCCTGCAGGTCGGCATAGGTCAGCAGCACCTGGCCGATCCGGCAGCGTTCGGCGGCGAAGAGCTTGTCGTAGAGCGCCATCAGCCGCGATTGGCCGACGGCCGCGGCCATTTGTAAATCCGCGACGGCCTTCGGCCGCGTTTTCATGCCCAGCGCCTGCATGCCGGTCCCGACCGCGCCGGAGGTCACGACGACCACCTCCCGGCCTTGGCGCTGCAGGCGCGCCAGATCCCGGATCAACTCGCGCAGCCGCCGCAAGTCCGGCCGGCCGTTGCGCTGCACCAGCACGCGGCTGCCGATCTTCACCACCACCCGCCGCGCGCCGCGCAGCAGCTCGCGCTGTTGCATGATCGTGTTCATGATGGAAACGGCTGGTATATCTACCAAGCCCCGCCTGCAATGTCGAGCAGCGGCCGGCCCCCAGCAGCACTTCGCATTATGGTTTCTCCTGGAGCGGAACCGGTAACGGTTCCGGGTTTTACCAGAACATTGACACGTTCCGCTCCGGGAACAGATCGCTCCGAATCTACCCAAAATGCAAGTTTTGCAGGCCCGGTGACTCGCCGGGCTGTTTTCAGCGGAATCACTTTTAAGCTCAGATCGCACCGTCCATTTGTGGCCGACATGCTCCGGTGGGGATTAGTGGAGTTATACACAAGTAATTAACAAGGAAATCTTTATTCGTAACATGTTGTTCATTAATCTATTACGAATAATGTAAATTTATTTAACAAAAACTTATTGACGAAGTGTGGGGTGAGGTGGGATAAAATGCAGCCAGAGGGAAGGATTGTGGGGGAAGAGGGCACCATAGGAAACAGCGGACGGTTCGGGATGAGCGGATTCCTCGGGAATGTTGTTCATTCGCTGGATTCAAAGAAGCGGCTGACCATCCCCGCCGACTGGCGCGAGATGACGGGCACGCCGTCGAATCTGGTGGTGCTGCCGAGCGTCACGGAAAAGTGTCTCTGGATTTATCCCGAACGCGAGTGGAGCCGGCGGCTGGAAAAATTGCGCACGGTCTCGAGCGCTGACGAGTCCACACGGCAGGCCATCCGGGTGCTCGCCTCGCAATCGGAGCGGGTGAGCTGGGATGCGCAGGGTCGGATCCGGATCAAGGACGAACTGCTGGAGTACGCCGGTTTGATGAACCAGGTGGTGTTGGTGGGGGCTTTTGAAAGGATGGAGCTATGGGAGCCGGACTTATGGAAGCAGCAAATTGGATCCGTGGATCAGATCAGCCTGAAAAAGGCGGTCCAATCCGTCGGCTTATGATTCTGGTGGGGACCCAGTTGTTGGGCCTGCCAGCCGGCGACGGAACAGGCGCCAGCACGACGCCGGCGCCGTGGTGGGCGGAGCGGCAGCCTTCAGCACTCCGCCACCCGCAGGCGTTTTCGGCCTTTGAGGTTTGGCCGGAAGGCGCTTTGACGCAGGCCAGCGCCGTGGTGACGCCGCGGCGACGCGGGGGGCGGATCGGGGTCATGGAACAGGCGGAACGCGCGGTGCCGAACGCCGACACGGCCGGCGGAGCGCGGATGCAGGAGGTGGGGAGTATGCAGACAAACCGAATCGCGAAGTTCCTCGAGGTGAACGGCGCGCTGAGCGGAAGTCGCCGCGGGCACCACTGGTTCTCACTGCCGGGCCGCTGGCGGCTGCCGTCGTTCCAATTGATGCGCCGGTCGGACGACGCGGGCACCGTGGAACAGAATTGGCGCGCAGGGTTCCGGGGGATCGCCGGCATCGGCGAACGGCCGGGGCGGTAGGCCGTGCCCGGGGCACCTTCCAGCATGGTGGCCTGTTGCTTGTGCCATCGGGTGCGCTTTGGCGCGCGGTGGCTGACGGTGCCGGACCGGGTGCTGCGGCGCCTGCCGTCGCCGCACAGCTTTTGTCCGGAGTGCCTGCCCCGGGCGCTGGCCAAGGCCCTGGATTCCTTTCCGCGGCGGCTGGCGTCGCAGCGCAGAGACACGGCGGTGGTCGCGTGAGGCGCAGGGTGCGAGAGGCGTGAACGATGCATCGACCGGTGATGCTGCGCGAGGCGCTGGACGGCCTGCAGGTGTACAGCGGCGGCCGATACGTGGATGGCACGGCGGGCGGCGGAGGCCACGCGGAGGCGATTTTGCAACGGTTGGGCGCCAGCGGCGGCCTGCTGGCGCTCGATCGCGACGCGGAGGCGGTCCGCCGGGTGCGCGCGCGGCTGGCGTCCTGGGGCGCAGCGGTGCGGATCGAGCAGGGGAATTTTGCCGATATGGAGACCAGTGTTCGACAGCACGGGTGGGAGCGCGTGGATGGCGTGCTGCTCGATCTGGGTATGTCTTCAGACCAGGTGGAAGCGCCGGAACGCGGATTCAGTTTTGCACAGGACGGCCCGTTGGACATGCGGATGGATCGCGCGCAGGGCCGGACGGCGGCGGAGCTGGTGAATCAACTGGATGAGGCCAGCCTGGCGCAACTGTTCTGGCGGCTGGGCGAGGAGCGCGGAGCGCGGCGGATTGCGCGGGCCCTTGTGACGGAGCGGGAACGGGCGCCGATCACCACCACGGGCCGGCTGGCGGACCTGGTGGTGCGCGTCAGCGGCGGCCACCGCGGGCGGCTGCATCCGGCTACGAAAGTTTTTCAGGCCTTGCGCCTGGCGGTGAATGCGGAGTTGGAAAATCTGGAGCAGGGCCTGGAGGCGGCCTTGCGGCTGCTGGCGCCGGGCGGCCGGCTGGTGGTGATCGCGTTTCACAGCCTCGAGGACCGGGTGGTCAAACAAACCGTCGGCCGGCATGTGCCCCGCTGGGAGTCGCTCCCGGCCGGCGGCCGGCGCCGCCTGGGCCTGGAGCCGCCGGTGCGCTGGATCACGCGCCGTCCATTGCAGCCCGCGGCGGCAGAATGTGCGGACAATCCTCGCGCCCGGTCGGCCCGGCTGCGCGTGGCGGAAATGGCGGATCGCTTATGATAATCAACAAAGTCAATCGGAAGAAAAACCGCCGCGAAGCTTTTCTGCCGGCGCCATTCGCGCTGGCGCTGGCCACGGGCGGACTGCTCGCGTTGAGCTATCTGTGGCTCGGCGGCCGGTGCGATGCACTGGGCCGGCGGATCAAGCTGCTCGAAGAGCAGAAAGAAGAAGTGCACCGGCGGGTCGTGGCGGAACAGGTCAAGTGGTCCAATGCCAAATCGCCCGCCCAGATCGAGCAACTGCTCAAGCGCCATCATCTGGTCATGAGCTGGCCGGACGAAGCGCGTGTGATCCGGATCCGTCGTCCGACGGAAGAGCCTGCGACCTCCGAGGTCCCGGCGGCGGCGCGCCAACTGGCGCAGCGCTCCGGGTTGTGAGGCATGACGGAGCGCGTTTTCACGTGGCGGCTGGTGGTGATGGTGGTCCTGCTCACCATGGTGTGGGGCGGCCTCGGCGGACGGCTGGCCTACCTGCAACTGTGGCCGAAAAACTCGTTGCGCGAGGCGATCCGGCGCGACCATATCTTACAGAAGGAACTGCCCGTCGGCCGCGGTCGTCTGCTGGACTGCCGTGGCAATCTGCTGGCGCAGGACCTGGCCATGAAAAATGTCTGCGCCGATCCCCAGGAGGTGGTGCAGGCCAAGCAGCTCCGCCCCGTGGCCCTGGAGTTGGCACGCCGGCTGCAGTTGGATCCCGCGGTGATTTTCTGGCGGCTGGACCGTCCCACCAGCCGCTACCAGCGGCTGCAGCGCTTTGTGCCGGCGGACCAGGCGCGGGAGCTCGAGCAACTCAAGCTCAAGGGCGTTTTTCTGGAGGATGCCTCGGCGCGGCACTATCCGCAGGAGCAGTTGATGTGCCATGTGATCGGCTTCGCCAACCTCGAGGGCGTCGGCAGCGCGGGCCTGGAGCAACGCCTGGAGACCTTCCTGCACGGCCGCCCCGGCCTGCGGGAAAGCCTGCAGGACGGCCGGCGCCATGAGCTCTACAACCACCGCCTCACCGATATCGCCCCGCGGGAAGGCGCGGATGCGTACCTCACGCTCGACCTGCAGGCGCAGTACGTGGTGGAAAAGGCGCTGGATGAGGCCCTGCGCGTCAACCAGGCCAAGAGTACTTGGGCCATCGTCGAGCGTGTGCGCACGGGTGAAATCCTGGCCATGGCCAGCCGGCCGGCCTACAACCCCAACGATTACCGCCATGCGCCGCCGGACGCCCTGCGGAACAATGCCATTAGCTATTCCTATGAGCCCGGTTCGACCTTCAAGCTGGCCACCGTCGCCGCCGCGCTGGACGCAGGCACGGTGACCCCGGAGCAGGTGTTCGATTGCGAAAACGGCAAGTGGCTCTTCCGCGGCAAGCTGCTGCACGATTACCATCCCTACGGCCGGCTCACCGTCGCCGACATCCTCAAGAAATCCAGCAATATTGGCGCTGGAAAAATTGCCCTGACTCTGGGCGAGGAGCGGCTGGAGCAGTACCTGCGCGCCTTCGGCTTTGGCCGGGTGACGGGCATTGACCTGCCCGGCGAGGAGCCCGGCCTGCTGCGCCCGGCGGCCCGCTGGACGGCCCTGAGCATCTCCCGCATTCCGATGGGCCACGAGGTGATGGTGACGTCGCTCCAAATGCTCAATGCGCTGTGCTGCATCGCCAACGAAGGCCGGCTCATGCAGCCCTACGTGCTTCAACACGTTGTGGACCCGCGCGGCCGCGTCCTCAGCCAGGGGACGCCGCGCGAAATCAGCCGTCCCATCCGCGCGGAGACCGCCCGCCTGATGTGCCGGCTGCTGACGCGCGTGACCGAGCCGGGCGGCACCGGCACCCGGGCCGCGGTCACCAATTACACCGTCGCCGGCAAAACCGGCACGGCGGTGAAGGTCGTGAACGGCCAATATGTCGGGTCCATGAATATTGCGTCGTTCGCCGGATTTCTGCCGGCGGAAAAACCGGAACTGGCCATCATGGTGGTCGTGGACGAGCCGCAGCCGCTCCACACCGGCGGCTTGGTGGCTGCCCCGGTGTTCCGCGACATCGCCGCGCAGGTGATCCGCTACTTCGATATTCCGCCGGCCGGCGAGCCGCCGGCGCCCGCGGGCGCGCCGGTGGCCGGTGGCCGCGACGCGATGACGGGAGGCACGGAATGATGTCGGGCAAACCTGCTGCTGAAACGCTGAAGCTGGAGAGCGTCAGCCGTCTGATCCATCCGCTGGCCGCTCACGGCGTGCTGACCGGGGAACTCCGGGGCGTGACCCACGATTCCCGCCAGGTGCGCCCCGGCTTTCTCTTCGTCGCGCTGCCCGGCCTGCATCAATCCGGCGCCGGGTTCATCGCGGAGGCCGTGCAGCGTGGAGCCGTCGCGATCGTGTCCGAAAGCGAGGGCGGTTCGAGCCACGCCGTGACGCAGTTCCAGGTCGCCGATGCCCGGCAGGCCCTGGCCGAGGTCGCCGGCGCCTTCTACAACCAGCCCGCGCGCCGGCTGCAGCTCATCGGCATTACCGGCACCAACGGGAAATCCACGGTCAGCTTCATGTGCCGGGACATGCTCAAGGCGGACGGCCGGGCACCCGGCCTGCTGGGCACCATCCGCTACGAAATCGGCGACCGGCAAATCCCCGCCAGCCGCACGACCCCGGAGGCGCCCGACATCCAGTCCATGCTCCATCAGATGGTGGGCATCGGTTGCCGCAGCGCGGTGATGGAAGTCTCGTCCCACGGCCTCGACCAGAAACGCACCTGGGGGCTGGATTTCGACGTGGGCGTCTTCACCAACCTTACCCAGGACCACTTGGATTACCACCGGACGATGGAATCCTACTTTGCCGCCAAGGTGCTGCTGTTCCGCGGGCTGGGGCAGATGGAGAAAAAAGCCGTTGCGGCCGTCAACCTGGACGATGCTTGGGGCCGGCAGCTCGCCGGCCTTGACGGGCTGGGCGCCACCCTCGTTAGCTTCGGCCTGCAGCCCGACGCCGCGGTGCGCGCGGACGAGGTGACCGTGGGCGCCGGCGGGGTTGACTTCCAGGTCGCGACGCCGTGGGGCGCGCAGCGCGTCCACGTCAGCCTGCTGGGCCGCCACAACGTCAGCAACGCCCTGGCCGCCCTGGCGGCCTGCGGCGCGTTGGGCGTGCCGCTGCCGACGATGGCGGCGGTTCTGGCGGCCATGCCGCCGGTGCCCGGCCGGCTCGAGCCGGTGCCGAACGATCGCGGGTTCCAGGTGTTCGTGGACTACGCCCACACGGACGACGCGCTGGCCCACGTGCTCGCCACGCTCCGCGAACTCACCTCCGGCCGTGTGCTGGCGGTCTTCGGCTGCGGCGGCAACCGCGACAAGGCCAAGCGTGTGCTCATGGGCGCCGCGGTCGCGCGTGGCGCCGACTACGCCATCATCACCAGCGACAATCCGCGCGACGAGGCGCCGGCCGACATCATCGCCCAGATCGTCCCTGGCTTTGGCGCCGCGCAGAATTTCGAGATCGAAGCGGACCGCGAGCGGGCCATCGCCCGGGTGCTGGCTCTCGCCCGGCCTGGCGACATCGTGCTGCTCGCCGGCAAGGGCCACGAAAACACCCAGGAATTCGCCCGCACCATCGTGCCGTTCGACGACCGCGAAGTCGCCGCCCGGCTGCTGAAGAAGAAATAACCCCGCGCCGGCGCCGGTTCAGGCTCAGGGCCGCACCATAATGGGGGGCATCGGGCCCGAATGTTTCATGAAACCACTATCATCCGGCACCTATAACGGTGGCGGTTGACATCACACTGGACTATCCGGCCGGATAGTCCAGTGTGATGTCATTAAACAGCCGATAGACAGCGAAAACCGATGGAAGCCGGAGATGCTGGCCAGAGATTCCGGCGGCGGGACGCCGGCCGGACTCGCCACCAGATCGGCTACGGTACACAATCCGCCTGCTGAAAAAGAAGTAGAACTGCGCCGTCGTTGGTTCAGGTCGCCCCGGGTTTTCGCCGTGGTCATCCTGCTTGCACTATTCGCTTTTGCTTATTGCTTGTCGCGGCTCAGATTTACCGCGCTTCTCAGATTGAATAAACTTCAGCACCTCGGCATTCGTCCATACGTCATCATTGCTGAAGAAACACATATAGAGATTAAGATTAGTGTTGGCAATTACGCCAAAACCACGATTTGTGTCGAATAAAACATACAGCAGTGGATGTCCCCATGGGTCAACGCCGGGAAATTGGCTCGCCCTGAGGTGCGCGCCAAGAAAGTCGTCCGCCATGATCTCTTCGATAGCGCGCGGCCATTCCACGCGCAGGGAGCAGTATCCGCGTGCAGCTTGAGAAATCAACGGGAGTTGCCGCTCTGCCCGCCCATACAGGGGTCGTCTTTTGATGACGATGAAGGCAAAAAGTCCAACAGCCAGCCAATACAACGAGACCACAATCAGGGCAATTTTAGCCGGCCGTTTCATTGTCTGGATAGCCCGGTGATGGGGTTACAGCATACCTTGCGTTGATCTGATTTCATGGAGACAAGTTTCGCATCAACTTCCTCGCGCGCACACCCTGCAAAATGGGCGACGAACCCCAGCGTTACAACCGTGAAAAGAAAACTGGGAATGCGCCAATTCATTGCGCTACCAGGAAGAACCGTAAGCCCGGGGTCTCAGCGGGTTATCCGATAGGCCGTGCCGGCTTCACGGACGGTGCCGGGATGATGGGGCGATGGTTTTACACAGGGCAACAATTCCTGGGTTCGGGCTTGCCAGTAAGACAATTCCGCCGCCCGGGACATGGTCTTGGTCGTCTTGTAGATCCGCTGGGCGCTCTTGTGCATCATTTCGACACAGTCAAACGGTTTCGTCTTCATCTTCGATCACCTCTTGCGGCGTGAAAATACCTATCTCACTATATCCATGCGCCTTGTTCACAGCATTGTATAGAGGGATTCGGCGAAAATTGACAATGTGCTTAAAATTCCACGAAACAATCATAGCACAGCCGGCCACGGTTGCCAAAGCAACGTGCAGTGCGTCGGCTGCCCACTGTGGGGCCACGATCCCGGCCTTAAGGTAAGCATCCCGCAGCGCCAGCGTCGCATCCTCAACGGGCACGATCTCGGCCAAGCTCAGGGACACCTCATATGCCTGACGGATTCGCGGTGGCGCGTCCGCCATTTCTTCGGCGACGATCGGCGACACTACCAGCCGGAAAGAGCCGGCATTAATCTTTGCGAAGAAAATCTTGCTCGCGCGGGAAAACTCGGCATCGAACACGCCGCCAAACACGGAGGTGTCCACGTACGTGCGAATCGCAGGCATCTTAAGCATGCGTCACTCCTCTTGGGAAAAGAGACATGGCAAAACCCTAGCAAAAATGCCCGCCGATAGCGAGAACATTGCCGGGCTCCGTATTATGTGCTTGCTAGGCCCGCAGGCATGGCGGCAAGATGCCGTCTGGTTCGGGGCCGCACCGCAGGGGCTCCGCGCAGCGCGCGTTGGAATGAATGGTTATCCGGAGAAAGCAGCATGCCATCGTTGTCCCTGTTTCTGGTGGGCGCGCCGCGCGCGGGCAAGACAGCGGTCTTTGATGCGCTGACGAACACGCCGCAAGGCCCGCACTTCGCCGCCAAGGGCGCGCACCGGCTCGGCACCGTCAAGGTGCCGGATGTGCGGCTGGAAGGGCTGCGCGACCTCTATCAGCCCAAAAAATACACCCCCGCGGAGGTCACCTTTGTGGACGTTGCGCTGCCGCCGCCGGCCGCGGGGCAGGGCAATTCCTTCAGCCAGTTGAATGCCTTTCTGTCGGAGGCCGACGCCTTCGCGATCGTGATCCAGGCATTCGGCGAGATGGATTATACCGGCCGGCCGCCGGATCCCGCGCGGCAACTCGAATCGCTGCTATTGGAACTGGCCGTGGCCGACCTGGAGAAGGTCGAGCGGCGGATCGAGAAAATTGATCAGGACGCCCAGCGGGGGCTCAAGGGCAACGAGGCGGAGCGGGTGGTGCTCGACCGTTGCCGAAAGCAACTTGAAGCGGGCCGGGCCTTGCGCGACCTGGCGTTCACGATCGAGGAGGAAAAGCGCATCAGCAGCTTCCGGTTCCTCTCGCAGAAGCGCGTCATGGTGGTGGCCAACGTGGCCGAACAACATTTGGATGGTTCGGGTCTCGACCCGCTGCGCGCCGCGGCCGGGGCGCACCAGTTGGAAGTCCTGACCTTCTGCGCGCCGCTGGAGGCCGAAATCGCTACGCTCGAAGCTGGCGCACAGGCCGATTTCCTCAAGGACTACGGCATCAGCGAGCCCGCGCGCATCCGCCTGATTCACAGCGCGTATCGCCTGCTGGACCTGATCAGCTTCTTCACCGTCGGCCCGGACGAGGTCCGCGCGTGGACCATCCGCCGCGGCACCCTGGCGCCCCAGGCCGCCGGCAAGGTGCATACCGACATGGAGCGCGGCTTCATCCGCGCCGAAACCGTCGTCTGCGACGACCTGCTGCGCCTCAAAAGCCATGCCGCCTGCCGGGAGCAAAACCGGCTGCGGCTGGAAGGTAAGACCTACGTGGTGCAGGATGGCGACGTGATTGAATTCCGCTTCAGCGCTTGACAACCCGCGTGGAGCGGGGATGTTATGGCAGGGAAACAACAGGAGGGAAATATGAAGAAGAGAACAGGTATCGCCATACTCGGCGCGGTCGCCCTGTTGATGGCGGGTGCGGCATCGGCAGCCTCCTATCAAGTGGACCCCGTCCACAGCCAGGTGGGTTTCGCGGTCCAGCACCTGGTGATCAGCGAGGTGCACGGCGTGTTCAAGGAATTCAGCGGGACCGTGGGCTACGATGGGAGCGATCCGGCCACGCTCAAGGTCAACGGCCAGGTCAAGGTGGCGAGCATCGATACGCGCAATGAGAAACGGGATGAACATCTGCGCAGCAAGGATTTCTTTGACGTGGCGCAGTTCCCCGCAGCCACCTTCGCGAGCACCGGCGCGCTCAAGCGTGGAAATCAGGTCGTGCTCCTGGGCAAGTTCACCCTGCACGGCGTGACCAAGGACGTTGAGGTGCCGGTCAAAATCTCCGGCCCCATCAAGGATCCCTGGGGCAAGATGCGCCTGGGGATCAAGGCGACGGCGACGCTCAATCGCCAGGATTACGGCGTCAAGTGGAGCCAGAAGCTCGACAGCGGCGGCCTCGTGGTGGCCGATGAAGTCGAAGTGAACCTGAACGTCGAAGCTGTCCAGCCGTAGCCGCTGACGCAGAACGGGTGGGAACAGCCGGGCGCTGCGCTTTGCGGCCGCCGGATCTAGTTGGTTTTTTCCAGTGCGCTGGGACCATCCCGTTGCCGGCGGGTGTGCTTTTGGCCGGCGATAGCTTTCTGGTTTGCAGGGGGCACCCGGTCTGGTATAAGTGCGGGCGCTTCGCCGGCGATCCGGCGCGGGTGACACCGCCGCGGCGCGCGGCGCGGACGTCTAGCAGGAGATGTTTTATGTCAGCAATAAAAGCGGAGGATATCCTCAAGATTCTGCCGCACCGGTACCCCATGTTGTTGGTGGACAAGGTCCTGGACTATCGGCCCAATGATTACATCGTCGGCTATAAGAACGTCACGTTCAACGAGCCTTTTTTCGAGGGACATTTTCCCGGCCATCCGGTGATGCCGGGTGTTTTGGAATTGGAGGCCCTGGCCCAATTGGCCGGCATTCTGTTGAACCACAGCGAGAGCCGCCAAGGACAGATTGCCTATTTCATATCCGTCGACAATGCCCGCTTCCGCCGGCTGGTATGCCCCGGTGATCAGTTGCGGATGGAGATCAAGGTGCTGAAAATCCGCTTGGGCATGTATAAAGTCCATGGCGTTGCCACCGTGGACGGCGAAGTCGCCTGCGAGGCGGACCTGATGTTTGCGAACAAGCCGGAGGACTGAACCACGCATGGCCACCCGGATACATCCCACGGCGATCGTCGCCCCCGCGGCCGAACTGGACGAGGGGGTGGAAGTGGGGCCGTACAGCGTCATCGGTCCCCGGGTGCGGATCGGCGCGCGCGCCACCATCGCGGCGCACGTGGTGCTGGACGGCTGCACCACCCTGGGCGCGGACTGCCGGATTTTCCCCTTCGCCAGCGTCGGCCAGCAAACGCAGGATTTGAAATTCAAGGGCGGCGAGTCGCGGGTGGAGATTGGCGAACGGACCACCCTGCGGGAATACGTCACGGTCAATACGGCGACGAATGACGGCGACGTGACGCGCATCGGCGCCGGGTGCCACATCATGGCCTATGCCCACGTGGCGCACGACTGCCGGGTGGGCGACGAGGTGATCATCGCCAATTGCGGCACGCTGGGGGGACACGTGGTGCTGGAAGATCAGGTGATCATCGGCGGCCTGTGCGGCATTCACCAGTTTTGCCGGGTGGGCCGGCTGGCGATCACCGGCGGCTGCACCAAGATCACGCAGGATGTGCCGCCGTTCATGATGGCCGACGGCAATCCCGCGGCGATCCACGGGCTGAACTCCATCGGGCTCCGGCGGCACGGCGTGAGCGAGGCGACGGAACGACTGTTGAAACAGGCCTTCCGCCTGCTGTACCGGGACGGCTTGCTCACCCGGCAGGCGCTGGAGCGGATGGAAAAGGAAATCGAACAGATCCCGGAAATCCAGCACCTGGTGACCTTCGTGCGGGCCTCCGAAAGGGGTATTGTCCGATGAGCCGGCGTGGTTCAGTCCTTGTGCTGGCGGCGCTGCTCCTGACCGGCGCGGCGGGCGCGCAAACCAACGCGCCACCGGCGCGCGCCGGCTATGTCAATTTCAACTTCGACCAAGTGGACCTCCGCCTGCTGGTCAAGCTGGTCGGCGAGATGACCGGCCGGCGCTTTGTGGTGGACAACACTGTGACCGGCCGGGTCACGGTGGTCACGCCGCCACAGATTCCGGTGGCCGAAGTCTATCCGCTTTTCCTGGCCGTCCTGGAGTCCAGCGGCTACTCGGTGGTGGCGCGGGACCGGCTGTTGCACCTGGTGGCGCTGCCCGAGCGCGGCATTCCTGCCGCGCCGGTGGTGGGCGGCCTGGAGGCGGTGGGCGCGCTGGGGGTCGTGACCAAGGTCATCCCGGTGCAGAGCGTCAGCGCGCTGGAACTGAAGAAAATCCTGGAGCCCATGGTGCGTGGCGGCAAGGCCGGCGCGCTGGCGGCGCTGGAACAGACCAATTACCTGTTGATTACGGACACGCGGGAGAATGTGGATCGCCTCGAGCAAATCATCCGCCAACTGGATAAACCCGGCGCGGTCCGGTCGGTCGAGACCGTCCGGCTGGAGCATGCGTCCGCCGAAGAGGTCGCCAGCCAGCTCAATGCAGCGTTGCGCGGCACCGAGAGCAGCGCCAGCCGCCTCAGCCGGCAGGTGCAGCAACTGGCCGGCGCCCCCGGTCAACTGCCGACGGACGCCGTGGTGGTGCCGGCGCCGCAGTCCAATACGCTGCTGATCTCCGCCCGGCAAACCCAGTTGGGCGAGATCACGCGGCTGATCAAACTGCTGGACGTCGAGCCGCCCTCGGGCGCGGGCCGGCTGAATGCGATTTTCCTCAAATACCTGTCCGCGGCCGACGCCGCCAAGAGCCTGACCGCCCTGCTGGCCAAGACCGTGGACAAGGACCAGCGGCAGCGCATCGCCATCGAGCCCAGCGTGGCCAACAACGCCCTGATGGTGGACGCCACACCCGCGGACTTCGAGCTGGTGCATGCGCTGGTGACCAAGCTCGATACCATCCCGCAGCAGGTGCTGGTCGAAATCCTGATCGCCGAAGTCAGCCTCGACAAGAGCCTGGACCTGGGCGTGGAGTGGAACCTCATTGACAGCCCGGCGGATGGCCGCAACACCGCCATCGGGCACAGCGACCCGGGCGGCGCCAACACGGCCATCAACGCGGTGACGACGGGCACCTATCCCCAGGGCCTGGCCGTGGGGATTGCGCGGGGCACCATGCTGGTCGGGACCAACTTCGTGCCGCGCATCCCCGTGCTCCTGCGCGCGCTGGCCGTGGACAAGGATGTCAAGATTCTCTCCAATGTGCCGCTGTGGGCGCAGAACAACGCCGAGGCCACCGTCAGCGTTGTGAACAACATCCCGGTGCTCAAATCCACCATCCAGGGCGGCGCGGGCACGGCGCGGGACGTCATCCAGAATATTGACCGCATGGACGTGGGCATCAAGCTCAAGTTGACGCCGCAGGTCAATCCAAACAACGAAGTGATGATGAAGCTCAATCCCAGCATTGAGGCGATCATTGATCCGGGGACGGTGGGCCAGTACACGCCCACCATCGCCCACCGCGAGGTCAATACGACGGTCACCGTGCCGGACCAGATGACGATCGTGATCAGCGGGCTGCTGCGGCATGACCGGACCAAGACCGTGAATAAAATCCCCCTGCTGGGCGATATCCCCGTGCTCGGCTTCCTGTTCCGCTCGACGAGCGACAAGACCGAGCGCACCAATCTGCTGATCTTTGTCACGCCCCATATCGTCACCGACATGCGTCAGGCGGAAAAGCTGAAGCGGGCTTTGGAGAGCCGGGCCGACACCGTCGCCGCGAGCAATTCCATTCTGCGGGCCACCAACAAGTAGGGTGTCATGCTCCTGGGCGAAATCCTCGTGCGGCAGGGCCGGATCACCGCCACGCAGCTTGAGGCGGCGCTGGACGCGCAACGCACGGAGCAGCCGCGCCTGCGGCTGGGCCAGATGCTGCTCAACCGCGGACTGCTGTCGGAAGCCGACCTGTTGGCGGCGCTCGGCGAACAATCCGGGTTCCCTGTCCTGCGCCAGGTGGGCGCGGAGCTGCTGGATCCCGAATTGGTCCGCCATCTGCCGGTCGAATGGACGCGCACCCATCTGGCACTGCCGGTCCGCTGGCAGGGGGCGGTCGGCATGCTGACGTGCGACCCCGCCGGCCTCACGGTGCGCGACGATCTGGCGCTGCTGCTCGGCTGCGAGCTGCAATCCATCCTCGCTCCGCGCGAGGAAATCCTCCGCGCCATCGAGCGCTGTTACTTCAGCAAGCGCGACACCGCCCAGGAGCTGCTGCGCGACATGGCGGAGGAGGCGGCGCCCGTGGCCCCGCCCGCCAGCCGCCGCGACGACCTGCTGCACGTCGCCGAGCAGGCGCCGGTGACGCAACTGGTCAACCTGATCCTGATCGAGGCGCTCAAGGCCCGCGCCTCGGACATCCACATCGAGCCGTTCGAGCAGCGTCTGGTGGTGCGCTACCGCATTGACGGATTGCTGTACGCGCAGGCCTCGCCGCCCAAGCACCTCGAAGCCGCGCTGGTGTCGCGCCTCAAGGTCATGGCGCGCCTGGATATCGCCGAAAAGCGTCTGCCGCAGGACGGCTCCGCGCGTGTCCGCGTCGGCGAGCGCGAGACCGACATCCGCGTCTCCACCATCCCGGTGGCCGAAGGCGAGCGCGTGGTGCTGCGCCTGTTGAACCGCGAGACGGCCTTGCGGCCGCTGACCGAACTCGGCATGGCCGGCGGCGTGCTCGAACGCTTCCGCCGCCTCCTCCAGGAACCCCACGGCGTGGTGCTGGTCACCGGCCCCACCGGCAGCGGCAAGACCACCACGCTCTACGCCGCGCTCCGCGAGCTGGACACCCAGCATCGCAACGTGATGACCATCGAGGACCCGATCGAATACCAGTTGCCGGCCATCGGCCAGATGCAGGTGAAGCCCAAGATCGGCCTGACCTTTGCCGAGGGGCTGCGCCACATCCTGCGCCAGGATCCCGACGTCATGTTGGTCGGCGAGATCCGCGACCTGGAAACGGCGGAAATCCTCGTCCGCTCCTCGCTCACCGGACACCTGTGCTTCAGCACGCTGCACACCAACGATGCCCTGGGCGCGGTGGTCCGGCTCACGGACATGGGCATCGAGCCCTACCTGCTGGCGTCCTCCATTCTCGGCGTCCTGGCCCAGCGGCTTGTGCGCTGCCTGTGCGCGGAATGCCGCGAGCCGGCGCAACTCACCGCGGAGGAACGTGCGCTGCTCGGCCCCTGGGCGGCCCAGCTCGCGGACGGCTGCTGGCGGACCCGCGGCTGCCCGCGCTGCCTCGAAGGCTACCGCGGCCGCACCGGCATTTACGAGTTGATGACCGCCGACGCCGGCCTGCTCGAAGCCATCCGCACGCGGGCCGATCTGGCCCGCCTGCGCGCCCTGGCCCGGGCCGGCGGCCTGCGCAGCCTCTGGGAGGACGGACTCGACAAGGTGCGCCAGGGCGTCACCAGCCTCCCCGAGCTGCTGCGCGCCGTCGGCCACCCCGATCCCGCGCCGTGAAGCGCAGGACGGAAGAGGGTTCAGGGTTCGGGGTTCAGGGAAGAAATACGACATCAATGGAATAGGGTGTAAATGAATCGCACGCCAGTTAAGTACCTGTCAGCATCCGTTGGTTGTCAGCCTGGGCGCGGCTGCGGTGGGATGGCGCGCACGATGACGGCCATGCGCTTCGTTTACCTGCCCCCTGAACCCCGAACCCTGAATCCTGATCTGGAAAACTCATAACCAGTGACCCGTGACGGATGCCTACTTACACCTACAGAGGCTTTGACAGCGCCGGCCAAACCGCGCAGGGCCTGATCGAAGCGCTCGACCTCAAGGAGGCCCGCGAGAAGCTCCAAGCCCGCGGCGTGCTCGCGGAAAAAATAGCCGCCGCCGGCGTGGCGCCCGCCGGCTGCCGCCGGCGCCGGGGCTTCGACCTCGACCAGCGCGCCATGTGTTATCGCGAATTGGCCGCGCTGCTCGCCGCCGGCCTGCCGCTGGCGTCGGCCCTGGAGGTGCTGATCCAATCCCCCGAGCTGGGCGCCAACCGCGCGTTGCTCGCCGGCGTGCGCGACCGGCTGCGCGAAGGTTCCACGCTTGCCCGCGCTCTGCGCGCGGCCAGCCCGGAGGTCAGCGCGTTCGAGGAGGCCGGGATCGAGGTGGGCGAGCGGGTGGGGACGCTGGACCTGGTCCTGGCGCGGCTCGCGGCGTTCATGGAGGAGCAGGCGAAGTTGCGCGATCGCGTCCAGACCGCCTTGATCTATCCGGCCTTCGTGCTCGCGCTGGCCGTGCTCGTGGCCGTGGCCATGCTGGGTTTTCTGCTGCCCTGGGTGAGCCAGCGCATGCTGGAGGCCGGCGTTCCACTGTCCGGCGTGACGCGTGCCATGCTGGCCGTGCGCCGCTGGATCGTGCCGGCCGGGCTGCTGGTCGCGGCCGCCGGCTGGCTCGGCCGGCAGCGGCTGCGGCGGCGGTTGGGCACGGAGGAGGAATACCGCCGGCGTTTCAACCTGCATCTGTTCCGTTTGCCCCTCGTCGGGCGCGGCTACGCGGCGCTGGTCAATCTGCGCTTCGCCCGCACGCTGGCGTTGCTGCTCAAGGGCGGCGTGCAACTGGTTGAAGGCCTGGCGCTGGCCGGCCGCGCCACCGGCAGCGCCTGGGTGATCGCGCGCACCGCAGAGGGCGCCGAGCAGGTGCGGCACGGCCGCAGTCTCGCCGAGACGTTGCGCGGCATCGAGCCGCTGAACGCGGCGCTGCCCGCCTGGGTCCAGGCCGGCGAAGCCAGCGGCCACCTCGACGTCCTGCTCGACCACGCTGCCGACCGCTACCAGCAGCAATGGGACCGGCTCATCACCCGCGGCCTGGGGGTGCTCGAACTGGTGCTGATTCTCGCCGTCGGCCTGTTCGTGCTGCTGATCGCCCTGGCCATCCTCCTGCCGATCCTCACCATGAACCGCGCGCTGATGTAACGCTGGAAGATAGGGTTCAGGGTTCAGGAGAGCGCGCCGCGCTTTGACACCACCCGCCGGAGGCGTAGATTGAACCATGAAAACAATCCTGATCGGCATGGTGGTGACCATGGCTTGCGGCGTGGGGTGTGGCGAGGTCAGGACCAACGCGCTGCCGGCCGGACGCCGGGAGGCCCAGATGGAGAAGATCGTCAAGACCGATGCGGAGTGGAAGGCGCAGTTGACGCCGGAGCAGTTCCGCGTCACGCGGGGGAAGGGCACGGAGCCGGCCTTCTGCGGCACGATGCACCTGAGCAAGAAACCGGGGATCTATGCGTGCGTCTGTTGCGGGTTGGAAATCTTCAGCTCGACCAACAAGTTCGAGTCTGGCACGGGCTGGCCGAGCTTTTATCAGCCCATCGCCGCGGAGCGGCTGACCGAGCACAAGGACAACAGCTACGGCATGGAGCGCACGGAAATCCTCTGCGCGCGGTGCGACGCGCACCTCGGCCACGTGTTTGACGACGGCCCGCGGCCGACAGGCAAACGCTACTGTATCAATGGCGTCGCGCTCAAGTTCCTGCCGGCGGGGCCGGGGGACTAGGAGAAAGAAGTCAACCACCTTCGCCAAGGCTACGGCGGTCAAGGAAGTCAGAAGACAGAAGTCAGCATGTACGCCCCATGTCCATGCCAAACTTGAGTGTATCAGGTTATCGTCTTCCTTCTGAATTCTGACTACTGACTTCTGAATTCCATCTGCCTGCCCCGGGTGATTGCGGCCGTCGAAGTCAGCCGCCCGCGATCCGCTCACAGGTGGCAGGCGGGCAGGCCGTGCTTTTTCAGGTAGTTCTGGTGGTACTCCTCGGCGCGATAGAAATCGGTGGCCGGGACGATCTGCGTGACGATCTTGAGCTTGCCGAACTTCGCTGACTTCTGCAACTTCTCCAGGGAGGCGCGCGCGGCGGCCGCCTGTTCCGGGGAGTGATAGAAAATGGCGGAGCGGTATTGCGCGCCGGTGTCCGGCCCCTGGCGGTTGAGCTGGGTGGGATCGTGGATTTTCCAGAAGATGTTCAACAGGTCGTCGAAAGAAACCTGGCCGGGATCGAAGACCACTTCCACGGCCTCCGCATGACCGGTGAGATGGGTACAGACTTGTTCGTAGGTTGGATTCTTGGTGGCGCCGCCGGTATAGCCGACCGTGACGGATGTCACGCCCTTGACCTGCCGGAAAGCCCCCTCCACGCCCCAGAAACAACCCGCGGCAAATGTTGCGGTTTGCATGTTGGTGCCTCCTCCCGCCGTTGAGCCCGCCAGCCCGATCAGCGCCAGCAATCCCAGGACTGTTAGGTTCAACTTCATGTGATAACCATGCGCCGGTTTATCGCAAATGCAACCACGCTGGCAGGCTGTCGAACGCAGGTCCGCCCGAAAACCCGGCTACCCAACACGGCAACTGAGCGCCGTGGCTACAGAAGACTACACCCGCTGGACGCCGATTTTCGGACAGGCGCTATTTGCCGGCGCTGACGACGGTCCCCGGGGCGGGTGTTTTCGTGCCCTCGATCACGTCGCAGTACGAGATTTTCTTGTCCGTCTTGCTGACCTTGATCTTGCCCAGCACCTTGCCCGGTTCCTTGCCCAGCACCGCGCCGGTATCAGGATCGGTCAGGGTTTCGCCTTCCGCGCGCAGCGTCAGGACCTGGCCGGCCTCCACGCCGAATTCCTCGCCGCGGTTGATGATGACCGTGCCGCTGTCGGTGGTTTTCACCACGCTGCCTTCAAACGGAAACTCTTCCATCTTCTTGGCGATGAGTTTGGCGGCCTGGTTGATGCAATCCTGCGCTGCCTGGCCGAGCGGGGTCTTCTTGAAACCGCCGAGATCCGTGTTGACGCCGGCGACGCTGATGCCCAGGTCCAGGCCCGTCGCGCCGGCTTTGCCGACGATGCGCTCCTTGGCGACCATCTCGCCGGTGGTGGTGTCCACGAGTTTCACAATCACCGTGACTTGCGCCTCGCTTTTCTTGCCGCCGATCCGGAAACCGCCCACGGAGATGCCGCCGCCGCCGCCGGACTGCGACTCCGCAACCTCCGTCACCGCACCGGTGCCGATATAGCGCGCCGGGCGGATCAGGCCGGTCTTGGCCACCTTGGACTTGGCGGCACGGCCGCTGGCGGCGAGATTCTGCTCCATCAGCACATCGCCCAATTTCTCGCGCTCCACGATCACGAAACGGCCGGAATCCGCGAGCGCCGATTCGAGCATGATCGAAAGATTGCGGCCGATCTCCCAGTGGCCCGACCAGCCGCTCTGGTTCTCGAAATCCTTGCAGCCGATGGCGTGTTTGAGCCCCTTGTATTCGCCGAGGTTCATCTTGGCGTTGCCTTCCTCGGTCGAGGTGGTCGCCTTGCCCCACAGCGCCTGGCTGTTCACCGCGCTGCCCATCACCATCGCTGCCGCCAGCAGTCGTACTATGTTCCGTTGCATGATCGAACTCCTTTCCTGGGTTCTCGGTATTCCCCTGTACGAGGGCCAGTATACTCGCGGCTGCGCATCCTGACAACACCGGGCTGCACGACTGGCTTGCGCTGTCGGGCCGGCTGGCGTATGGTACTGCGCAACCGGCCGGCCGGATGCGATGATGGAGGATAACATGAACAAGGTCGAGGTGGACTTCGGGAAATGGCTGCAGGAGGCGTTCGATCTCTACAAGGATCATTTCGCCCTGTTCGCGCTGGCGGGCGCCATCGGCGGGTTGCTGTCGGCGGTCACGGTGGGCGTGCTTTTCGGCCCGATGCTGGCCGGGATGGCGCTGATCCTGCTCCGGCTGCTGGACAAGAGCGAGCCCCGGCCGCAGCCAGCCGATCTGTTCAAGGGCTTTGAGTTTTTCCTGCCCGCCTTTTTGCTGACGCTGGTTGTTTTCGGTGCGAGTATGCTGATCGGGTTGATCCTCATGCCGTTCGGGTTGATCCTCCGGCCGCTGGCGTACGTGGCTGGGCTCTTTCTGCAAACCGCGACCATGTTCTCGATCTTCCTGATCGTGGACCGGAAGTATGAGTTCTGGCCGGCGATCCTGGGCAGTTACGATCTCGTCAAAGTCAACTTCTGGCCGCTGTTGGCCCTGCAGTTGGTGGCCTCGCTGTTGGGTGGCTTGGGCGCGCTCGGCTGCTGCGTCGGTGTGTTGGTCACCTGGCCGTTCACCTATTGCGTCATCGCCATCGCCTACCGCCGGTGCGCGGTGCGCGGGGACGAGCCGGCGCTCAACCCGCCCCCGCCGCCCGGCGCGGGGTAAACCGGAGAGACCACCCGTGCGGCCGCGCGCACCCTGGCGGGAGGCGCGGTTACCGCGGCGCCCAACGGTGGGGTGAACTCCATGGCGGCTGGAGCTCCGATGGACGAACAGATCCATTCCTCGGACGGGGCCAACCCGCCCGTCCCCGCCGTGCCGGCGGG